>WNFP01000086.1_pt1 | contig 120911 bp, 106 predicted proteins | sample 5400201 | NCBI WGS metagenome assembly WNFP01 (sample SAMN13153355, study PRJNA577476) | soil metagenome | isolation source: 115 cm saprolite under Madrone tree | place: USA:California | collected 2016-06-14
CCGCACGCTACGTTCGACGAGGCGGGGAATGGAAACCAGCTCACGGTGCGGCTATTGAGGCACTCTCAGAGGAAACGGAGAGAAACAGCTAGGCACACCTACGGAGAATGGCGCCATTCCTCGACCCTACTTTTAGGGGAGGCGATGGAAACGTCGGCATCATTCGAAGCCCGGTCCGCGCCATTGCCTTACCCGACAACCGGCATGAAGCAGAGAATGCAGAATTCTTACGAGAAAGGACTAGCGATCCGCTCGGCCCCGAGTCTTGCGCTGCTACCGCGAGGGACCCAGTGAAGCGTAGACAGGGGTATAGGCGGGGTGGGCAATTGAGCTGCGGTACATCCAGGAAAAGAAGGATACTGATGTGTTCAGTGGAAGGTAAACTCACCGAGGTAAAAGTCAGAAACCTTGTAGCTTGGATAGAGGGGAAGAGGGAAACCGAATCTCTGTCTATTGACGAAGCCATCTTTAGGATGGTGAGCAAGTCATCGGGCCGTAACGAAAGTAAACGCAAAGTAGCCTCGAAAAATAGTCGCCCCAAAGGCCGAAATCTTCGCAGCTGGATGAAGGCAGCATGGCGCGTCGCAAACTGACCGAAGCGGCGAACCACTTTGGCGGGGTATTAGCGACAGCACGATGGCAAGGACACATTAAGCAACTGGAGAAGCCCTCCTCGTCCCAGGGAGAAATCTCTGGAGTAGATCTGACCTATAACCGGCGACACCGGGAAAAGGAAAGATGGCGAGAGGGTGGCGGATGGGCCAGTAGTAGCGGGGAAACGGCGTAATGGCCGTGGAGCGAAGAGGCCCTGCTGTTTGTAGTGACGCCAACAAAAAGGAAGGCAAGGGTGGAATGACAAAGACACCCATCAGTTTGCAAGACCTGAGGAGGAGTCTATACGTCAAGGCGAAGGCTGAACCGACTTGGCGTTTCTGGGGACTATACGTTCACGTCTGCAAGATGGAAACGCTCCAGGAAGCCTACTGGATGGCAAAAAGTAATGACGGAGCTCCGGGAATCGACGGGGTTACGTTTGAAGCCATTGAGGAAAGTGGAAGGGAAAGTTTTCTGAAACAGATTCAGGACGAACTGGTCCAGCACACGTATCAGCCCATGCGGGTACGAAAAAAGGAGATCCCGAAGGACGGGGGCAATAAGGTCCGCGTTCTTTCGATTCCCACCATTCGTGACCGAGTGGTCCAGGGTGCGCTCAAGCTCATCCTGGAGCCGATCTTCGAAGCCGATTTCCAATCGGGGTCGTACGGATACCGACCGAAGCGGACAGCTCAAGAAGCGGTGCTCCGAGTGGACAAAGCGATCCTGGAAGGGAAGAACACGCATCATCGATCTTGATCTGCGAGCCTACTTCGACAATGTCCAGCACTACCTGCTGCTGGCTAAGGTGGCCCGACGGGTACAGGACGCAATGATGATGAAACTACTCAACCTGATCCTGAAGTCGACTGGGAAGAAAGGAGTTCCGCAAGGCGGAGTGGTTTCACCTTTGCTCAGTAATCTCTATCTCAACGAGGTAGACAGAATGCTGGAGAAGGCGATGGCCACTACGCAGCGCGGAAAATATACCCATGTGCAATACGCGAGGTTTGCGGATGACATGGTGATATTAGTCGACTCCCATCCGCGGAATGACTGGCTTATGAAGGCGGTGGACAAGCGACTGCGAGAGGAACTGGCGAAGCTACGAGTGGAGATCAACGAAGACAAGAGTCGGACAATCGATCTGAGAAAAGGCGGAAGCTTCACATTCCTGGGATTTGAATATCGCCTCGTTCTGGGCCGCAACCAGAAGTGGCGATCGCAATATGTGCCGAAGATGAAGAAACGCACGGCGCTCTTTGCCAAGCTCAGGGAAGTCTTTCGACAACACGTCAGTCAACCAGTGGGCGAGGTGATTGAGGATATCAATCCCATCCTCCGGGGTTGGGTGAACTACTTTCGGATCGGACATTCGGGTCGGTGTTTTTCGAAGATCCGAGACTGGGTAGAAATGAAGATCCGGCGTCATCTGATGCGAGCCAGACTGCGCAAAGGCAAGGGCTGGAAACGGTGGAGTAGCGAGTGGATTTACCGCAGGCTCGGACTATACAACGACTATAGGCTGAGGCGGCCAGGACTCGCGAAAGCTGCTCCGGTCACAGAAGGCGTATAAAACTTGACTCGAAGCAAACAGGTGAGCGTAGTGCGGGAAATCCGCACGCTACGTTCGAGGTGGCGGGGTCTGGAAACCGGTTTACGGTTCTGCTAGTGAGTCCACTCCCAGAGGAAACGGGGAGCCCCAGGTAGGCGGGACCTAAGGGACACGGCGCCAGACCTCGACCCTACAAAACATACAACCCGGACGCCGACGCGGTAAACATGCGGGGAAGGCGATATGAACAGGGGCGATATTGCGAGTCCCTGGTCACCTCCTGGGGGTCCTCAGCCCGGGCGGAAGGTTGCGCTAACGCCGGACGCTGTTCAATACAGGGAACATTGTAGGCACTGCCCGCACCGGCTTCGTAGCACCAGCCTCTGTTACCCTCGTAACCTTGCTCAGTGACCGCTGGGCGCGCCAGACTGGAGCTATTTGGAGGAATTTATGCAGTCCGAAGCGCCCACACGAACAAACAAAGACTGGCGCGAACTAGCGCGACGAATCGAAAAAGAAAACGATCCGGAAAAGATGGTAGAACTGGCTCACGAACTCCTTGCCAAACTAGACGAAGAAAAGCTGCGAAGGAGTCCTCGGCCTTCCACACGGGCATGAGCAACAAGGCTCCCGAGGGCGAAACCATGAAGTCCTTAGCCCTACTGTCAGTCCTCTTGCTCGCCTCAGTCGCTCGGCCAAAGCTCGGCAATGGCAAGGCGCAACCGCTCCGATAGAACGTTCCTTCTATTGGATCAAGACGGACAAAATCACGTACGTGGATACCCCGACCCGTCGTACCATTCGTGATGAGAATAGACAATCTCCGCTGCTTCGGTGAGAAACGGAATCAGCTTCACCATTTCGTATCCACGGACAGAGTGCTCGTGCAAACGGGCTATCCCTTCCTCTGTCAACGCGCCCGGCTTGCGAAGAATCGCAGCGTCGGTTCCTATCTTGCCGATGTCATGCAGAAACGCGCCACGCGCAATCACAGCGATTTGATCCCGTAGGTATGCCTGCCGCGCGCGATACCGATGCTAAACGCCGCGACGCGTTTGGAGTGCTTTTCATTGTCGGCGTGCTTTAGCGCCAAGGACTGCCTAAAACTTTCAAGGATGTCGTAGCAGCGTTCGAGATTGCTGACCGACTCTCGCAGCTGCTTGGTGCGGAGACCGACGAGTGAGAGGAGCGAATCTACAGATTCTTGGCGAGCGTTGTTTTCTTCCTCTGAGAACATCGCGTACTCCTTGCTGACGCTGGCCTCGCTGCCTGGGCTGAGATTTCTTCTTCGCGCGGCTGGATTCGTCGCCTTCATCGCCTCCCCCAACGTACGCAATCGGCGGCCTGCTGGCGACCGCAGCACAACCCACTGTTTGGCACTGGATACATCAAATACTTTCAGCGCTATCAAAGTAACCGCTACGTCATAACGGCAGAGGGCTGCACTTGGAGTAGGGTGCAGCGCGCGAAGTCAGGGATTCTTCGGCTGCTTGGTCGCCTGATCGGTCTGGACTGAGAACAGCATGAAATCCGTAAAAGTGTGATAGACGATTGTGCGATGGTCCTCGAAGTCGCAATAAACGTAAACAGTCTGCGGCAACAACATCCGTACGTTCTGAGTATGGAACTGTACCGGAGCGTAGTTGATCGACAGATACCAGTGGCGCACTTTTGCCTTGGGTATTTCTTCCGTCAGACTCGACTCCAGGTGCATGACCTCGCCGGAATCTGCGGCAATCCATGCCCGTCCTTTGAGCCTCGCGGGATAAACCACCCCCTTGCTATCACGAAATGAAAGAGTATGACTTGGTCTGTCTTTGCGCTGCGCGAAATGAACGACTTGTGCACGCTGCCCGTTCCACTCGGCAGTGCCTTCACAGTTCATTTCGTAGTCGTCCTGTATTTCCGGAAGGAACATCAAGGCCATTTCCGGTTCACCAATATCTTGGGTAAAGACCGTTAGCAAACGGCTTCCATGCTTGGGTTGGCGGCTCTCCTGTACGTTAGTTCCTCCTGGCGTTTGCTGGAAGAGTACGACGTAATCAAACGTGCCAGTACGGGCATCCTGAAGATAGCCCATATGGTCCGCAGCCTGGTATTCAATTTGCTCTTGCGCAGAGAAGCTTTGCAGATTGGTATAAAGTTCGCCCGCGCGCGCGCCTGCCTGCTCGAGGACGTCAGACAGAACACAGGCTGGTGACGAAGCGCCAGGGCGAAACGGCGTGTCGACCAGAGGGGGAGCCCAGTTCAAGCTCCGATTAGTCAATTTGTTTTCTGAGGCCTTCGTATTGGCCGCGATGCTGGGCGAGGGGCCCGCGGCCTGGTTGGCGAGCCCGCTTCTGAGGTCATCCGGCTCGGCTTTCTTTGGTTCTTTCTCGGCATTGCCTTTCTCCGTTTCTTTTGCCGACTTGTCTCTCTCTGGCTTGGGAGCAAAATAGCCACGACGCGCCTGCAATTGCAGGCCGTCCCGATCGACTTTCACTTTCAACCGATGATACGTGCCGTCTGGCTTCACGTGGTCGAGTGAAAGTTCGAGTACGTATACATACTCAGGCACCGCTGCTAGGTCTTGGAATCCCCTTTCCAGATCGTTGCTGTTGTGAAAGTAGGTGCCGCCGCTTCCATCGGCTAGTTCTGCGATGACATCCTCGTTCAGTGCCATGGACGCGCGATGGGACTGCGACTCATTGCCGGTTTGCATTGCCGTGGCGGAATCCGGTCCCCGCTGATCGGCGCCTATCTCTGTGGTGTACAGCCCGCGCACATCGAGCGCACTGATCGTCACATTGGACCGCGCCGCTAGATCCAGAATTTGCGTCTTCCACGTCATTGCCTCCGGAGTAAGCGTAAGAAATCCCGGAGATACGAGGATCAACGTGCGCTGTCCCGGCAGACTAGCCATTTTCTGCACAAATTCCCGGAGCGTGGCGAGGGTCATCCGAACATCCTGATCCCCAGTCGTTACAGCGTTCGCGACAGTGGATCTCACCATATTCTCGGCCACGTTGCGCATCGTCTTGGGATCAAGGTTTGCGCAAGCCAGCGTCTGCTGTACGGCGGCCTCCAGCGCCATGCCGTTGTGTTTATTTTCGATCAAGTCGGCGCTGTAATAGTCGACGTTCGGACATTGGCGGTCCTCATGGCGGTAGAGACGTTGCGATTTCAGCTTCATGATCGCTTCTTCCAGTTCGGCGCGATCGCGCGTCAGACCGCTGTTGATTCCGGAGATCGAAGCCACGGCGGCCATGTCGGAATCAGTCAGAGACCCGTCGAGCATCTTCATTCCCAGTCTTTGGACTTGTCCCAAATCGCTGGTGCTCAAGTGCATGTCGTCAATAAGGAACGCAATGAACCGTTTCGGCGCGGCGGACGATGGCCGGGAAGCATTCGGAGTGGTCGGTGACGGCTTACCGCTTTCCGTGCTGCGTTCTGTGGCCCCGCGGATCTCTACCGCAAATGCGGAAACAGTTTGCAGCTTCTCTTTGTCAAAGACCTGAAAGTCTTCCTTCCTCAGGTTGCCCACTGCGCGGCCCCGTGCATCCCGGGCCACAACGGGCACCAATACCTTCTTGACCTTGACTTCAATCTTGAAAGGAGGGGGGGCCTGAGACTCTTTTGTTTGTTGCGCGGCCGAGCGTGTGCACGGAACGAACACCAAGCAACAAAACACGAGAGCCGGACGAAACTGTACGCACACATTCACCCGAAATTTCCTTCTTGCCTTCGAAGTCGGGCAGGTCTACCAGTATTGACGCCATCATACGGCCAGTAATGGAGGGTTCAAAAAGCAAATCCAGGTATGGCGGGTCGCCCGAGCAGCCGGAGCGAGTCTGGGAGGCGATGGATTGGTAAATCATTGGTAAATCAATGTCATGACAGGCTGCCCAGACGGCGGATTATGGTCCGGTTCTACAAGGATCAACTGATCTGACTCTGCTCTGGAGCCACGTTTGGGCGGACTTCCCGCGCCAAAGATTACGCACTAGCCCTCAAGGAGTGCAAAGGGCGACTTTTCACTACCTGGCGAAGACTCACCGTAGGATTTGGTCAGTCCCGGTGGCGTGTTGATCGGCGTTGTCCCGCGCAACCTGACGGCCGAGCAAGCCCAGGCTGGGCACGCCGCTTGGCGTAAGTAGTGAACTGGCAACACCGATGCTCTCCCAGAGCCATCTGACCGCAGTCTCACAAAGACAGTGAATACGGTGAATACCGTAGCATGCGACCTGGTCCTCTGCCCAAGGGGAAGGCGCAAGGCACAACCGACCGTGGAGTGGGCGTCATCGAAGACCGGGAGCAGTGCGTAATTGACTGTCCCAAGTGGAGGAGATATGAAATTGAAAATGAGTCTGCTGTTGTTGGGTTTGATGCTGGTTGTGTTCGGGTCCATGTCGACATTCGCGCAGGATGCAAGGAGGGACACGAAATCGAAATCCGACACCCGTACGATTACAGGTTGCCTGTCGAAGGGGGATAACTCGGCTAGCTCTAAAGAGTATCTTTTGACGGCAAATGACGGGAGTACCTGGGAAGTCCGCAGTGATGCGGTGTTGCTAGCCGATCACGTAGGACACACGGTTTCAGCTAAGGGAGTTGTCAAAAACCCGACGGCGCATAACCTCAAGGAGGATGCGAAGGACGCTGCCGCCGACGCCCACATGAAGAAAGACACCACCGAGCATGGCCATATGACGATCACTGATGTAAAGATGGTCAGCGAGTCTTGCCAGAAATAGCGCATGGCAGCTGGACGTCTTTAGAGCCCACGATAATCTCAAGCGCGCAGCGAACAAATCGGGCAATCGCAAGAACAAGAGGTGAGCGTCTTTGCCCACCTCTTATTCTTTCGGCACGACTAAATACACCCAGTCGTCTATGAGTTCCTTACTGCACGGTCAATCAGTCGCATCAATCCAACTGCGAACCTTGGTGGATACACCAGCGCAAAGAGCGGCGCAAAAGTTGGTCGGTCTTTGGAGCAGGGTTTCCAACTTGGACGACCTGCTGTCTCGCCGGGACAAAGAGCAGGCGGCGGGACTGTTTGCCGATTTCTTGATCGATAACGTTCCCCTGTTTCGCCAGGTAGAATCCCCATTCAGGGCCGGTAATGGCGGCGGCCCATTGGACCTTCTGGCCGAACTGGAACGAAAGGCACAAAGAAGGGGCTAGAAGGCTCCCGACCGAAGGGTTCCTCGATGCGCGTTCTTTGATTTGACTGATGCAGTAGTCCGGGTGCCGCGTCGTCCGCTCATCAATCGCGCTCCTGCCGCGCCGTTTGTGGTTCTGCGCGACCTGTGGGGCACGCCGAACGTACGCGGGCCGGCTTCCCGAGTCCTCGTTTGGTCTGGGACTCTGCTTCTGGTCGGACTTGCCGGTTCCGACTATGTTATAACGTTTGCCATTCTTGCCGTCGGCCAGATAGGCTTTTTGCTTTTCACTTCGGAGTTAACGTTCTTGACCGACGGTGAGAGACGGTTTTTGGCCTCCCTGAAGATCGCAGTAGAGGTCACCGCAATCCACCGGTAGATCCACCTTTTCAAGGAACCAACGCTGCCGGCGCTTCCGACCGCTTCGGCCCTGACTCGGTTAGAACTTCTTCTGCGTCCTGACCTCACGGTACTGGCGTGAGAGCCGCCTTTTCGCAACACGCACAACCCAGCCTGTGACTCGGCTTACATGCGCACACGCGCCAGCGGGTCGATTCCCGTCGACTTCATCTGAGGCGCAAGAGATTCCAGGGTCTCAAGGAAGACCAGAACATCGGGCACCTTGTCTGATCTGACGCTGATCGCGTTGCGCCACTTTCCTTGCCGCTCAATCTGCAGATTGCTACGCACCAGTTCGGCCTTGCTGATCTCCGACATCGGGATGGATGCGCCCTTCCAGGTGACAGTCGTTGCCGACAGTCCGATGCCACCGAACTGCACTGTCTCTCCTCGCTGCAGTCTGGCCTTTGTGTTCTGCACCTTTGGAGGCATGATCCGACCGAGAATGATCCCGATAGCCTCCTCCGCGTTGCGAAAATTCGATGTGACCTTCAGCTTCTTGCGATCATGGCCGATCAGTTCCAGCGTTAGCTGTGCGCCACCCGACTTGCTCGACACGGCCAGCACGGCGCCTATCAGTCCGAAATGCGCGTACACGTTGATTGGAACAACGCGGTAGCGGGTCTCGCTAATCTGGCTCCAGGTAATTTCCTGCTGGCCCAGCGCGGATTCCCGCCGCACTCCAGAATCGTTGATGATCAGAACGGACTTACCCAAGACAACCCACAAGGCAGCCACTGTGAACATCAGTCCGATAGAAACCCAAAGCAGATTTGGATGTGCTGAGGTGCGCGGGTCATCCTGCGCGGCCCAGAGTCCCACGACCAATCCAAGTACTCCCAAGGCCAAAAAGCTGCGTACCGTGTAAGCGGCCCCAAACCGACGCTCCCCATATCCCATAGCTGCAGTGGCCATAAATGCTCCATGATGGCTGCTGTCCTGATCGCAGCCCCGATTTGCTCGGTCTATCGTAGGCGCAAGAACGCGACTCGCGCTAATTACCTCTGTAATATCAGGGGTTTGGAGTCTTGGTTGTAGCAGGAGCGACCCTCCCGCGGAGGTAATCAAGTACACCCGCAACGCGGCCGCAGCTCCAGCGTTGAGGCTAGAATCGATACCGGCACTTCCTTTCGTCACCTGTTCCAGCGCTCCAGCGCTCAATGCTCCCCTGGCCGACACAGACGGTGAGCTGTCCAAGCAGGAATCCCGAATTTTCGGCTAAGAACTCGCGCTAAAGATCCAAATCGATTCGATATCCAAGCCATGCCCTGCCGAGATCGAGCAGCAGCTGTTCTTCGGGCGACGTTGGATGGCGCTTAGACGAATCGGCGTAGTGAGACACATCCATGAGTCGAATAGACTCGAACGGGAGGCCGAGTGACCCGGCTGCGTTCTCAGTTCCTACCGGCGTCTACCTTTGGCGGCGGCTGCCAATTGGCCCTTCGCTTGCTTCTCGTCGAGCGCCTCTCCCCGCGCGGCCTTGGGGTAGAGAGGCTTTAAGCCCATGACTCCGGACGACACAGGGCGGCACCGCAATTCTGCCGTACGCCAGACAAAGCCTGACTGGGTGTACATCGGGTCGCTCGTCGTCATTGCCGTCTGCCTTCTCGGCATGGCTTGCATTTTCTGGACTCAGTACAGGCTGGGAAGGTAAACCATTGCCTGCTCGCGCGATTGGGAATGACGAATCGCTCGCAGCAACCAACAGTCACGGAGAATCTTCGATATCCCTCCTATGAGAAGGCTGGGAAGGGAATCAGAATCGCGGCCGGCTCCAGCCCACGCGTCCCAGCACTCCCCGTTGCACACCTCCGACCTCGGACCTCGAGCCTCCTAACACTCCGAGTCGCATGAGTTCGCTTGTTTTTTAAGTGCACAATCGCGCTCGGTCTTGAGCAACGCACTGAAAACAAACAACTTGGAGCAAGAGAAGGCCCTGCTCAGCTACCGCACCAGAAAAGACAAAACTTTACGTTAGTTTCCAAAGCAGCGGGGTATGATCGCGCCGTGGGTGCCCGCCAGCGCGAGCGCAGATTCAGCGTCGCTGGGCCGGTGACCATGGAATGTTACCGCCGAATTTGAATTTCGCGGATCATCCGGGATGTCCTCTTGCAGGTTGGCGGGTCCTTTTCAGAGTGGGGCGCTTGTCGCCGGAACGAATGGTTGATGGTCGCGATGCGCCAGGTGTTTTTTGGGATGTTCCCGCTGTGCCTCGGGCTCGTGCTATCCTCTCGGCCCGCGCATTACCAGGCTCAGACCGTTCCAGCGCAGAGCGGAACGATTCACGGCGTCGTGAAGTCGGGCAATATGCCCATTCCTGGGGCGGCGGTATCCATCTCTTCCGGAACTTCCGCTGAGAAAATCACCATTTGGACCGATGTCGATGGCAGCTACTCCGCGTCGATGCCGCACGGCTCCTACACCGTGAGTGTGCAGATGGCCGCATTCGCCGATGGCAAGCAGGAAGTCGCAGTCGACGCCGCCCATCGGAATGAAACCGTGAACTTTGAGCTGACGCTGCGGTCGCGCACGCGACGGGGTGGCTCCGAATCCCGACCAACAGCAGGCGGTGTCCTCGGTCCACGCGGATTCCGGAGTCTCTCAATTGCACAGAACGGGACCGGACAGGAGGGCAACAGCGACTCCCTTAACGAGGTGGTGCCCTCGGGCATGCCAGTCCCGGGCATCGCACCGGACAGCGCGACCGAATCGGTTGCAGTTTCCGGGAGCACATCGAATCCGTTCCCATCGTTTAACGCCGACGACTTTCAGCAGCGTGGCAGCGACGCTCGCAAATCGGGGGGTGGGTTCGGAGGGCCGGGCGGGTTGGGTGGAAGTCTCGGGGGCGGGGGAGGTGGTGGCAGCAAAGGATTCGGCCGTCGCGGCTTCGACATCAATCACCCGCACGGGTCGATGTACTAATCGGTACACACGTTCCCGATCTTGGTTTTTGCGGTGCTTTCAATCCCCCAGCGCTGGTTGACCAACGCGGGAGAAACGCCAGCCTCTCGCCAGCAAGGAGCCGGGCGCGAATGCGAAGTGTGCCCCGGGAGGAAACGACGGCGGCGCAGGTGCGTCCGGGTTCTGCGGAGAGCCCTCAGCGGGAGCCGCCTGCTGAGAGCCTTGCGCGGGAGTCGCCGGGCGCGTTCTCGGCGGACCGGCCGAGCAATGGAAGCGCTAGAAATAACGACAACACGAGCCACAACCTGTTTCGCAAAACGCACATGATTCGATCTCCCGAAACCAATTCCTGTGGTGCTTCATCTTGTGCGGCTCCGTCCCGCAGCTGCGACGGGTTGCGCTCATCCGGATCGGTCGTAGTATGAATCGTGCCGATCTTTCTGCCAGGCCGCGAACGGGGCGCGGCTTGTTGCCATGGTGAGTGGAACAACCAACCACCGCAGATGAAGTTGCATCGCGATTTCAAAATTGCGGAGATGCCAGGAAGCCGGGGCGCTCCTGGGACAACCAGGAGAATGATCGATACCCAAACATCAGTCCTTGAAACATCTCTCTCTGCGCCAGACCGAAAACGAATCGTTCCAGGTTGAGGCCAAGGAAGGGCGCGCCGGAGGCGGTTTCAGAGGTGAGGCGGTCTCATGCCACCCTGTCCAACTGCCGCAAGGCGAACGCACTGGCTCCGATTGCGACGGCTTGACTGGTCCCGAGACGGGAGAGTCCCACACAGGTGCGTCGCATCGGATCAAAGGCGACGGTTCGAGTAGAGCCGGGAACAGGAACTTCGCGGACCTCGCCGCGCAGAAAGAGTTCGCGATCGGGGGGATGATCCAAATGGAAGACTCGCGGGACCAGCCGCCGGAGGCTGTTCGCTGCGTATTGCGCATTCATGGCGCCAATGAGCGCAGGCATGAAAAGCGGTGCAGCAGACGACATCCCGCCGCCAACGACGGCAACGCCGTCAACCAAGGTGAGCGCCTGAGCCAGGGCGTCGCCAGCGACAACCCCTAACTGGCGGTAGGCTTCAATCGCGGCGCTCTGGTTTCCCCGGGCGCCACCCACGCCAATTTCGAAGATCACCTTGGGCTCGGGGGCTTGCGCAAACTGGATGCCCGCCTGTTCTGCATAGACGCGGCGCACCGCGCGAATCGAGACGCCCTCTTCCGCATTCGTTTCAGGATGCAGCGCGTTACGCAGGAGCCAAGCTTCACCGCCCGAAGAGTTGTCGCCCAGGAGCAACTCTCCGTGATGCACGATGCCGGCACCGAATCCGGTGCCCAGTGTGACACCGAACAAGTTGTGATAACGCTTGGGACTCTGGGCGCGCGCGAGCAAATCGTTCACGTATGGCAGAAAGCCTGCGATCGCTTCCCCATACGCAAACAGGTCGCCGTCATTATTGATGAACACCGGCAGTTTGAATTTGTCCTCGAGGATAGGTCCGAGAGCGACATCGCCTTCGAACGCTGGAAAGTTCTTGAGATTGCTGATTACTCCCCTCCGGTAGTCCGCTGGTCCGGGAAAAGCAAAACTGATGGCAACCGGCGCCGCGGGAAGAGTCTTGCGGATGCTTTCAAATCCATCGACGATGTTATGAAGGCAACGATCAAGGTGGTCCCCTTCTGTGGGGCGAGTGACTGGATCCACCAACAGTTCGATCCCGCGAATGGCCGAGAATTTGAGGCCGGTACGCCCGGCATCGAGGGTCATCACAATGCGCTGGTCGCTGGGAAGGTTCGGGTTCATGCCGAGCAAGTCATCGGGTTCCTGCCGGATTCTTGAGATTTCTAAGCGCGACCCACGTGATGTAGAGAATTGCCAGCCCGGGAACGACGAAGCCGAACTTTACCGAGTGGGTCGCATCCGAGACCAATCCCATCAAGAGAGGGAGGAAGGCCCCGCCCACAATCGCCGTGACCATGAGTCCGGAAAGTGGATTGGTATCGGCGGGCCGGCTGTCGACGGCGATGGAGAACACCAGGGGGAAAATATTGGCGAAGCCCAGGCCAATCACAAAGAAGCTTGCTGCCACGACCGGTCTGGAAGGAGAGAACAGGCCGATCAGTCCGACGATGGAAATCAGGCACGTGATCAGGTAAAACGCCTTGGGTTTCATCCAGTTCAGCACGACGCCGCCGGAGAAGCGCCCGATGGTCAAGGCAGCGAAGAACAGGCCGGTGCCGAGCAAGCCCGTTCGGGCGACGTCGAGTCCGAAGCGATCCTTTAGGTAGAGAGGGATAGCCGAACTGACCGAAACTTCAGCACCTACGTAAAGGAAGATGGCTAAAACCATCATGGCCACGTAGCCGTTTCTTAGCAACCCAAGGCATGAGCGAAGGGTTGCGGTGTGCTGAGTCGCCTCAGGAGCGGTTCGCGGTAACAGGCCGAACGTGGCAAGGAAAGTTACCAGAACCGCCGTGCTGTAAACCGGGAAGATGACTCGCCAACTCATGCCAAACGCCCGTCCCGCAATCACTGGAATCAGCGGCCCCGACAGCGAGCCGATGGCTTTCACGAACTGTGCGAGGGAGAGGTTTCGCGAATACTTTCCCTCTCCCGAGACGTCCCGCATGAGCGGATTGCCAGCCACCTGCAGCATCGTGGCTCCGGCGCCGAGCAGCAGCATCGTCAGCAGAAACGCCGGGAAGGCCGAGAAGCCAGCGACGGTTGGAATGAGCAACCCAACCAACATGACGCACAGCCCGAGGATGAGCACGTGCCTCTTGCCTTTGCGGTCCTGGTACAAGCTCATCGGCACGGAAAGGATTCCGAACATGATGAAGCCGGTAAAGGCGATCAGTTGGGCTCCGAAGTTTGAGAGATGGAAGTCCTGGCGTGCAAGGCTTACGAAGGGGCCGACGGCGTCACCGAAGCCCATGACGAGAAACGCGAGGAAAACCGGAGCCGCACGCCAGAGCGCGGGCCTGGAAGCGGCTGCGATGGAGACATTGGAGAACGACGGTTCGGGCATCGGCTCCTCAGGTGGGGGGGCTCTTTCCGCAGTTAGAAAAACGTTTCCCTAAATTTGCGCCTCAGCAGGGCGCATTTTACACCCCGGTGGCCGGAGCGCTTGGTGGTGACGGGACTCGTTTTTCTTCGGCATCCCCGAGGGGCTAGGAACCGAAGATGGCTTTGGTTGCCGGATACACGCGCTGGTAGGCCGCATAAGCCGCGGTCATCGAGGCGGCGACATCGGGCCGGTGCGGAACTGTCTCTGCGACGCGAACCACCGCGTTGCAGGCGTGGTCGACGCTGGGCCAAATTCCCGCCCCCACTCCGGCAAGAATTGCCGCGCCGTAGGCTGCTCCCTGCTCGGCTTCGACGATTTCAACGTCGTGTCCATACACATCCGCCTGGATCTGTCGCCAGAGTCGGGAATGCGCCCCGCCACCACCCAGGCGTATGCGACTTACCGGCACCTGCATCTCAGCAAAAATCGTAAATGTGTCGCGCAGGCTGAAGGTTACCCCCTCGAGGATGGCGCGGATCACATGGCCGCGCGTGTGCGAGGCGGTCAATCCGATCAAGGCAGCACGCGCGTGCGCGTCGAGATGGGGGGTGCGTTCCCCCATCAGGTAAGGCGTCCAAAGCAAGCCATCCGATCCCGGAGGCACATTCGCAGCTTCCCCCGTCAGGTGCTCGTAAGGATCGAGACCATCCGGAGCACCGGCGCCGAACTGCTCGCGGAACCAACGCAGAGAGAGCCCGGCAGCCTGGGTGACTCCCATGACGTGCCAGCGTCCGGGCACTGCGTGGCAGAATGTGTGCAGGCGGCCTTTCGGGTCAAGCGCAGGACGATCCGTAGAGGCAAAGACAACGCCGGAGGTGCCGATCGTCGCGCTAACCGCTCCAACAGCGACGATTCCCATCCCGATCGCACCCGCGGCCTGATCGCCCGCACCGGCAACTACGGGCGTGCCGGCTTTCAATCCGGTCGCGCTGGCTCCTTCAGCAGAAATCCTTCCGCAAACATCAGGAGATTCGTACAGGGTGGGCAGGAGCCGCTCATCCATTTCGACGGCCCGCAGCAGGTCGGTTGACCAGCGCCGGTGAGATACGTCCAGCAGCAGCGTGCCGGAAGCATCCGCCATGTCGGTGGCCCGCTCGCCGGTCAGCCGGAAGCGCACGTAGTCCTTGGGCAACATCACGGAATGGACGCCCTTCCAGATTGCGGGCTCGTTTTCGCGGACCCAGAGAAGCTTTGTCAGCGTGAAGTTCGGGAGGGCGGGATTGCAAGTGAGTTGGATGATCCGGGCTGCGCCAATTTTCTCGGTGAGCTCCTGACACTGCGGCTCGGTGCGTACATCGCACCAGATAAGCGCCGGGCGGACGACCTCCCCGTGCTCGTCCAGCATGACCGCCCCGTGCATCTGGCCGGAAAAGCCAACGCAGGCAATGTCCTGGTTCGTTAAACCGGAGTTGGCCAAAGCCTGACGGGCTGCAAGCCCGCAGGCTCGCCACCAGTCTTCGGGGTGCTGTTCGGCCCAGCCGATGTTGGGCGAGGCGAACGGTTCGTGCTCGGCGGTTGCGGAAGCTACCAAGCGGCCCCGGGCGTCGATGATTAACCCGCGAGTGCCGCCCGTGCCCACATCGATGCCGAGTACGTAAATGTGCTGCCTCCTTGACGGGCTTGCGAAGGTGGTATCGTACCATGCGTTATTTGCGAAACTGGATGAAGCGCCAGCGTCTGCGACCAATGAAAACCTTGCGAACAGCGGCTTGTTTCGGGCATTTCATGGCGTGACTGCCTGGGAAGCTGCTGCGGCGCAGTCAGTACCCGTTCGCGCCCCGTTTCAATCGCGAACTTCCGATCCCTACCAGCACCCAACCGCAATTTTTTTCGGCTTCGATCTCGGCGACACGACATTCAAATCAGCGGCCTCGGTCCGGTCGAGTTGACCCAACACCGGCCAAGTGCACGGCGTCAGTGGGAATTCGGATGACTTGGTGGATACCGCGTGGAAGGTTGCGGGTGAAAGCGAAACCGTCTGGTTGCCGGATGTTTGTCCCGGACGCAATCGATGGCTCAAGCGGAGCAGGTCAGCGAGGGCGATCGAGGACGGTCTGAATCATGTCTCCCAGTTCTTGCTCTGTGAACTGGTTGCCCTCCAGGTTGGTAACCAGCTTTCCCTGGCGGTCGATGATGGCGGTGTGCAGCGAGTGTGTGACCAGGCCCTCATCAGGAAAGAAGCCGACGCCAAACATGTCGCAGACTCGCTGTACGTCGGCTGCCGATCCGGTGAGAAAGTGCCATGTTTCGTGGTTGGCTTTCCATGTCTCGGCGTAGTGGTCCAAGATGTCTGGCTGATCGTGCACAGGGTCGAACGTGACGGTTAGCAAGATCAAGTCCCGGCCCAACACCGGCCGAAATCGCTTCTGCAGTTGCCCGAAGTGGTTGGACAAACGAAAACAATAGTCCGGCAGAACACAACGGGTGTAGACGAAATTCAACGCCACCACCTTGCCGGCGAACTGGCTGAGGCGAACCGGGTCGCTTTTCTGATCGGTCAGCGTGAACTCGGGCACCACCTGGCCGACGCCGATCCTGGGTGAGCCGGTTTTTCCCCCGATCAGTTTTTCGAAAGTCTCGAGCCGCTCCGCTTTTGCCGGTTCCCGCTCCGCGCTGTGGTAGCTGCGTAGGTGGACATTCTCGGCATAGGAGTTCTGCTTGGTCACCACCAGGGTGAACTCGATCATCATCCCGGGTTGGAGATTCTCGAGTGATTGCGCACTGCGGACCGAGAACGGCATGACCATCGCTGCCATGAAGCCGGGAATCTCTTCGCAAGAAACCGTCATGGTCCGCAGCGGCCGATCAATCTTGAGCACCAGGCCGGCCGCAGGGTAGCGCGGTTGGGCATGCAGCAGGGGAGGTGGACCCACGACCCAGACGAGCATCCCAGCGAGCCATAGCGTGCGGTTCATGACGCGAGCACCTTGAGTCTCCGACAGCGGGTCATTTCCCGGTGTTCCTCACTGCGGTTTTCCCGGGCGATCCTGCCGAGCCAGGTCCGCCCAGCTTGAACCGGGGCCGTTCCAACTTAACGCCTTGTTGGGAGAATTCCGTAATCTCGAGAAACTGATTTTTCCTGACATCCGGAAAATTCTGACGGGTGTTGCTGGCAGGCCACCATACCTCGAGGTTCACGATGCGGGCCGCCTTGCCCAACCCGAGGTGCTGTTGCAAGGGCGAGGCGCCGAAGGAGCCTCCACTGCCCACCGTCCGGAAAATCGTTCGTTGCCCGTCTCCCTGATTTTCAACCGTGAGTTTGATGCGCGTCCCAATGGCCGCGCGATTGGTCTTCACGCCCACCAGTCGCAAGCTGATCCAGTCGTTATCATTTCCGGGATTATGAAACAGACGGAGGGCGTGACGATCCCCCGGTACGGCCCCACCCACTTCCTCGATGAGCTCTTCGTGACCGTCGTTGTCGAGATCAGCAAAGGCCACTCCATGTCCTTTATGGATTTCCCCGGTTCCCGAGGACGCGGTGATGTCGACGAACCGCTTCCCCTCCTGGTTACGGAACAGCGCGTGTGGCAGGATGTCGCCGTAGGGAGGAGTGCCGGTCCCCAGGTAGAAATCCAGATAGCCGTCGTTGTCCAGATCGCCAAAGTTCGCCCCCATGGGGTTAAAGACGCGATCCAATCCGACTTCAGACGTTACGTCGCGGAACGTCCCGTCTCCCAGATTGCGATAGAGCTTCAAGGTCTCGGCATTATGCGGCAACTTGAACCGGCTGAGCAAACTCTCATTGGTGGACATGTAGTAGCTGGTCACAAACAGATCGGGGAAGCCGTCGTTGTCATAGTCAAAAAACCAGGTCGCGAAACTCATCCACGGGGCCTGCACCCCTGCCTGCTTCCCGACTTCGGTAAACGTCCGATCGTGGTTGTTGTGATAGAGGAAATTCGCCCCGCCCAGATTGGAGACGTAAAGATCGGGAAATCCGTCGTTGTCGTAGTCCGCCGCGACCACACCCTTGCTGAAGGCGACCCCATCGACGCCTGCCGAGTGAGAGATATCCTCGAACGTCCCGTCGCCCCGGTTGCGATACAGCTTGCTGGGCCCTTGCTCGTTGCCGATGAACAGATCCAGAAAGCCGTCATTGTCGATGTCTGTCCAGACCGCCGTTTGAGAAGCAACGGGGTTCCCAAGGCCGCTCTGAGTGGTCACATCCGTGAAGGTTCCGTCACAGTTGTTCTTGAGCAGGGAGGGTCGCATGGCCGATTGCCATCCACCGCGCAGCACCAGAATATCGATGCATCCGTCGTTATTGAAGTCGGTCTGAATCAGATTCAGTCCGCCCAGCTGACCACCCAGTCCGGCTGCGACCGCTTTGTCGGTGAACGTGCCGTTCCCGTTATTGTGAAAGAAGTGAAGCGGCTCGCAGGAGTCGTAACTCGAGGTCACGATGTCGAGCAGGCCGTCGTTGTCAAAGTCCTCGACAATGATGCCGCCTGCCATCGAGATCGAGTTCAATCCAGCCGCCGGGGCTACGTCGACAAATCGCCCGATGCTCTCTTGGGACTCGAAGGCAGACGGTGGTATCCGGTATTTGGCCGGTACTCCGGACGGATACTTGCCCATCGTCAGATAGGCCAGATTCAGCAACCATTTCACTTCCAGGGTTTCGGGCTTTCTCGCCAGAAAGCGTGAAAAATACTGGATGGCTTTCTCGGAGTCTCCCGTTTTCTGATACAAGACGGGTGTTCGCGGAGGAAAAATGCAGCGCTCGCCGGGAGCGCGGTAGACATCATTTTCCATCTCCGACTTGTGCAAATACGCGGTACCGAGTACCTCCTCAAGTTCGGGGACCATCTGCGGAGCCCCTTGTTGGGCGAGTTTGTAGGCTTGCAGCCATTCTTGAATGGCTGGCTCCATTTTGCCCTGGTAGGCGAGGAGTTGCGCCAGCGAGTAGTGCACCCGCCCCAGCTCGTCCGGTCTGGTCGTGGCGTAACTGTCAGGATTATCGGGGTCCAGCAGATCCTTGAGATGATCTACCGCAAGGGCCAGAGTTTGCTTGCGGGCCTGGCAGATCGACTGCAAGTCTCGCTCCCAGTCGGGAGGCTTGGGAAGGTTTCGGAACGCGACCTCCACTTCGACCGCACCGGAGACGTCGGGCGGGTAGCTGATGTTGCCCCGGCCCGCCAACGCGAGCATCGCAGTTGGCGTCATGCCCTGTCCGCTGCCGCCCGGCGGGGCAGTTGCGGTCTGCGCGTCCGGGGCCCCTGGAGCGCCTCCTGGGGTGGCGGTTGCGCCTCGGGCTGCTTCTATTTTCAAAATTGCGTAACCGGAAGGAATCTTGACGGGACCCACAAGCTGACCCGGAGCGGAGTTCTCAAGGGCGTCTCGCAACTCCGAGCGTAAGGTTGCGGGGTCGACCGCTCCCAGGGAACCGCCGTTTTCCGCGCTCGGATCAGTGGACTCTTGCCGTGCCACAGTGGCGAAATCATCTCCTGCCCGCAAGCGCTCGAGAACTTGCTCAGCCTCGTTGCGGGAACTCACCACGATAATAAGGACTTGCCTCGCGTTCGGGCCGGTCGCCTGGTTGGCTTGAGTGGTCGGCTTACCCCAGAAAGCGCAAACCCAGACGACTGCGGTCAGTGCGCGAGCGCGACGACAGATCGCGCTCCGAAACTTATGGTTTCGGGCGAGAAAAGCTTTCATTTCCACTTACCTGTGCCTTCGACGATCGTAACGTAGCGGTCGGTCGGAAGGTTCGTAAATCGCTCGATTGTGCCTCCGGGTGGGGGCCAATTGACTTCTAGCCAATCGACTCTTGTCCGCTTTCCGAGGCCGAGTACAAGACGCGGGTCATGCGACGACAAGAAACTACCTCCACCGACCTTCATCCTGCTCCTGTTAAGGTCTCCCGATTGGTAGCTGACCCGGGCGCCGACCGCATCACGATTCGATCGGGTCCCGACCAATTGCACTCCCAGCCAATGATTTTGGCGGCCCGCGTGGTTCTTCAGCAGGAGAGGAGAACTATCGTTGACCGATATCAACACATCGACCGATCCATCGTTGTCAAAGTCGCCCGTCGCCAGGCCTCGGGCTGAGAACGTCTTGGCGAACACCGGCCCGCTCTGCTCGCTGACGTTCTTGAATTTGCCGCCGACATTCTGAAAGAGCAGCAGAGGCTCACGATATTTGACCTGGCTCGAAAACTCTTCCACCAGGTCATCGGGGAATCCGTTGGCTAGAAAGAGGTCGAGGTTCCCATCGTTGTCGTAGTCAAGAAACTTCAGCCCCCAGCCACTCATCCATCGGGTCGCCATTCCGATTCCGAGACTCATGGCGACATCTTCAAACGTACCGTTGCCGTTGTTTTGGTAGAGCGAGAATATCTCTTCGTCGATGTTCGCCACAAAAAGATCCATCCATCCGTCCTGGTTGAAGTCGGCGGAATCGACTCCCATTCCGGAACGGGCTCTTCCATCGGCGCTGTAGGCGACATCAGCGCGCAGGCCGACTTCTTCGAACTTGCCACCTCCTCGATTCAGGAAAAGAAAATTCCCGACCGTATCGTTGGCAACGAACAGATCGAGCCGTCCGTCGTTGTTAACGTCGGTCGCAACCACCCCCCACGCTTTCCCCAGGGAAGCGGCGATCCCTGATTCTTTGCTGACGTCGGTGAACGTTCCGTCACCGTTGTTGTGGAACAGCCAACTTGGGGTCGAGCGCAGGATGCGTGGAATACAGTAGTGGCGCTTGCCGTCCGAACTGAGCCCGCATCCGTTGGCTTTGTCAAATTCGGCGAATTGCCCGATGAAAAGATCGAGGCGACCGTCATTGTCGTAGTCGAACCAGACCGCATTTGACGCCCACCCCTGGACGCCGAGGCCAGCCTTCTCGGTCACATCGGTGAAAGTCCCGTCGCCGTTGTTGCGGTACAAGATGCTTTTCCCGTATTGCGTCAGGTAGAGATCGGCGAAACCGTCGTTGTTGTAGTCGCCGACGGCGATCCCCATCCCGAATCCCCCGCCCCTTACCCCGGCTTGCTCGGTGACGTCGGTGAATGTGCCGTCCCGGTTATTCCGATACAGCGCATTGCGCAGGGGCTGTGCGGGTGTGAAGAAGTCACACTTTCCGCTGTTCACCAGATAGATGTCGAGCCAGCCGTCGTTGTCGTAATCGAGGAACGCACAGCCGGGGCCGGTAGCTTCCGGCAGATATTTCTCCGCAGAGCGGGCTGCGGTGTGCGTCCAGTGAATCCCGCTCGCAGAGCCAGGAACTTCTTCGAACGCTGGAAAAGTCGTTGCCGCAATCTGCCCGAAGGTGCCATAGGAAAGCGCGTAAGACCCGATTCCCCGAGCGAGTACTTGAAGAAAGTGGCGACGAGAGCAGGAAGACAACCTAGGGAGTCCGGAGTGCAGCAGCATCGGCTATTCTTTTACCACAGCCCTTGCCGATTGGGATTGCGACGAAAGGCTGGCCGCGAGGGTTCACCAGGATCGGGATGGTTCGACTGCGTGCGACTGGCGGCGGGGGCGGCGTGGTAACATCGCGCGCTTAGCAACCAAAGTGGAATGTATCATCATGCCAATGTCTGGAATTGGCAGGCTTGCTCTCCGGCAACTTGAGATCCTTGGTGCCGCGCTCGTTCTCCAGTTGTGGCTGGCGTCGGTCGTCATTGCCCAATCTCCAGCGAGTTCACAGGGCTTTGAGGCCCGGGCACGAGATGCCACGTCCGACCGAGAGGCAGGCAGAGTCGATAGGGCCATTCGCAACTATCGCGCCGCCCTGGAACTTCGCCCGAACTGGGACGAAGGCTGGTGGTATCTCGGAACCCTGCTCTATGACGGCGACCACTTTGCAGAAGCCCTTCCCGCTCTCCGTCAAGTGGTCGAACTGGACCCCAAGGTTGGTCCCGGATGGGCCTTTCTGGGACTGTGTGAATTCGAAACGGGGGACTACCAGGACGCCTACGATCACTTGCAGACCGCCGAACAATTGGGATTTGCGGAGAGTCCGGAAGTTCAGAAAGTGGCGCTCTATCACTTGGCAATCTTATTCAATTTGCATGGTGAATTTGAACGCGCAACGAATCTGCTGACGAGCACGTTCGGTTCCAGCGGCCTTCCGGAACAGATCAAAGTGTCGCTCGGACTCGCGTTGCTGCGGGTCCCCCTGTTGCCGGCGCAAGTCGATCCGGAGAAAGACGCGCTGGTCCACGCCGCCGGAGAGGTGGCTGCATTGCTCACGAATCACGAGGTTGAGGCAGCGTCGCGCGGCTTTGAGGAGATGCTGCGTGATCATCCTGACACTCCCTACCTGCACTATCGGTACGGCGTGGCGCTGGCCGAGGCATTGCTTGAGGAGCGGGCCGAGTTCCAGTTGCGCGAAGAAACCCGGACCACGCCGCAGAGCGCGTTGCCCTGGATCGCCCTGACTTCGCTCACCACGAAGCGAAACCGACCGGGCGAGGCGCTCAGGGCCGCCGAACAAGCGGTGCAGATCGCGCCCCACTCGGCGGCAGCCTATCAAGCGCTCGCCCAGGCGCTGGAGAGTCAGAACAGACATCAGGAGGCGACCTCCGCCTCGCAGCGGAGTCAAGCGCTGGCGAAGCAACCCGTGGAAGTGGAGGCGGCCCAGGCCAGCCGGTACGGGCTGGGCCGCGCCGGCGCGGTCGCCATGCCCTCCGCGGAGAATGATTCGAGAATGGGGTCCGGTGCGTCAACCGCCGCCCAAAGCTTCGAAGACACAGCTCGCCTCGCAGAGTCCGCACGTCAAGCTGGGCGGATCGAGGAGGCGGCTGCGGGCTATCGGACGGGATTGCGGTTGCGTCCTAACTGGCAGGAGGGCTGGCGACAGTTGGGCACGGTCGAGTACATGCTGGGTCATTATGCGGCAAGCGTGGCGGTGCTGCGACGGTCGGTCGCAATCGAGGCGAACCAGGCGGATACCTGGACTCTGCTCGGTCTCAGCGAGTTCGAGACCCAGGACTATAAGAACTCCTTGATTCATCTGGAGCGTGGCCGAGCCTTGGGTTTCAGCGGAAACGCGGCCGCAGTGAGGGTTTCCCGCTATCATCTTGCCCTACTGCAGATTCTCAACGGAGACTTCGACCGGGCGATTGATCTGCTGATTCCCGAGATTGGACCGGGTGCGCTGTCGGAAGAGATTCAGTTTGCGATGGGAATTGCCTTGCTAAGAATCGCAGCTCTTCCCGAGCAGGTGGAGCCTACTCAACGCAGTCTCGTGCGGACGGCGGGGGAAGCAGCCGTACTGCTTTCACAGAGTCACTATGACAGAGCTCTCCCGATCCTGGAGAAACTGGTGAAGGAGCACTCTGGAACGCGGTTCCTGCATTACGCGTATGGTGATGCTCTGGCCGCGATCTCCAGCTACGACGAGGCGCGATCGCAGTTACGAGAAGAAACCCGGCTTAACCCCAGCAGCGAACTGGCCTACCTCCGGCTGGCATCCATCGCCCTGCTGCTGCATCAACCCGCTACGGCATTGGCAGATTCGGAGAGCGCGGTCAGAGTCGCGCCCAACTCAGCGGATGCCCATTACTTCCTGGGCCGAAGTTATCTGGAGGGTTCACAGACCGCTGATGCGATTGGCCAACTCGAGACTGCCCGCCGACTCGCTCCGAACAGCCCCAAGGTGCGTTTTAATCTGGCTCGGGCCTATGCCAGGGCTCACCGCACGAGCGAGGCCGAACAGGAACGAGCGGAGTTCGTGCGTCTCAACGCTCAGATGGAAACCCAAGGCTCACTCGGGGATCGCGCGGTGCGCGGGACGGTGGGAGAAGGGCCCATGCACCCGGCCGCGAAGTAACAACCCAAGCAGCGATTTCCGCGGTGTGGACCTGGTGCAAACCGCGTCTAGCTCTGGGTCCGCAACTCAGCGGGAGGCGTGAACAAGACGGTGTTCACACGACTGGTCGACTCCCTCACTACGAGTTCTGGTTCAATCGCAATCTCGAGCGGGTAATCTGCACGGCCTTCGATACGTTCGAGCAGGGTTTGGGCGGCGATGGACCCCATGCGTTGTAGCGGCTGGCGAACGGTGGTCAGGCTGGGCGTGTTGTAGGCGGCCCCCTGGATGTCATCAAATCCAACCACCGAGACGTCTTGTGGCACTCGCACGCCCGCTTCCTGAAATGCGCGGATCGCGCCCAGCGCCGAAATATCGTTGTAAGCGAACAGCGCTGTGAACGGCACCTTGCGCTCCAACAATTGTTTGGCGAAAGGGTAGCCGAGTTGCGGAGTCGGATCATCGATGTCGATCTGCACGGTCAGTTCCGGCTTGATCTTCATGTGGAGTTGATCGGCAACCTCACAGATCGCCTTCCACCGGTCGTTCGAATCCGAACTGAACGTCTGGCCTTTCATGAAAGCGATTTCCTCGTGTCCCAGGTCGCGCAAGTGTTTGAGCGCGATGTGTGCTGCGTGCTGGTGATCGAGGACAATGTTGGTCACCCCGGGAAATGCTTTGTGTCCTGCCACTGCGACGGTCGGCAGTGAGGGCGCCTCGCGCAGCTGCATATCGACCGTAATGAAGCCTTCGACGCCTCGCTCGAGCAGGATCTGCGCATACCGCGCCAACAAATCCGGATCATGACGATGGACGACAGTGAGGAAAAAATAGTTCTTCTGGCGGAGGTATTGTTCGATTCCGCTGATCACCAAGGAGCCATACGCGTCGCCGATTTCTTCGACGATTACGCCAATCGAATAGGTCCGTTTCTTGCGAAGGGACTGCGCGAAGAAGTTGGGACGGTAGTTGAGTTCACGCGCGGCTGCCAAGATTCGATTCTTGGTGTGTTGTGGAATGGAGCGCGAAGAAGGCGCGTCGTTGAGAACTGCCGACACCGTACCCGGCGTAAGTCCCACATGGTCGGCCACCGCCTTGAGAGTGACTGCGGCTGACTTGGCCTTCTTGTGACGGAGTTTCCTTTCCTGAGCCATAGGTGCCCCGTGGTTATCTCCCATCCACAATTACGGATTTGCAGCGTGTTGGCCGGGATTCTATCTGAAAAATGAGAGGCATATGTGATTTTTCACATTTCCGGCTCCGATGGAATGCCTTTGACGAATTTTTGACGTGCAAGATCGTGTCCCGATGTACCCAATCGATTTTTCTTCTTGACAATTTTTTACTCTTGCATCCTAATAGCGCCCCAGCGTGGGGATTGTACTTTAGCGGTATACAAGAAAATCGTTATTTCTAGGGCGGAGGCTGAAGAATGCGTAGGTCCATCTGGCTGCTGCTGGCCGTCTGCGTGTGCGTGTCATTTCCGTTAGCCGCACAAAAAACTACAGGGACCATTGCTGGTGTTGTCACCGATCCGGCGGGTGCAGTCGTCTCGGGCGCGGATGTTACCGTGACCAACACTGCCACCGGCGAAACTCGGACCGCAAAGACGAGTGCCCAGGGTGACTACGCGATTACCGAACTGCCCGCCGGCGCCTACGACGTAACCATCAGACAGCCGAATTTCAAAGAGTACGTCAGCAAAGGTGTTCAGCTGTTCGTCGCCAGCACGGCCACGATCAACGCCGTCTTGGCGGTCGGGAGCACGACCGAGCTGATGACCGTTGAGGCGAATGCGGTCCAGGTGGAGACTTCGACGGGTGCCGTGGGCAACGTGGTGGAGGGAAGAGAAGTCCGGGAATTACCTCTGAACGGCCGCAGCTTTGCCCAACTCACCCAGTTGATGCCCGGCGTCTCGCCCGCTTCGAACTTCGACTCCAAGCACAAGGGCCTCGAGGCTGGCGTCGACTTCTCGGTCAACGGCAACAACACGACCGGCAACTTGTTCCTGGTCGACGGCGTCAACAACAACGACATCGGATCGAACCGCACGATTCTGGTCTATCCCTCGATTGACGCCATCCAGGAATTCAAAATTCTCCGCAACAGCTACGGCCCCGAATACGGACAAGCCATGGGTGCCGTCATCAACATCGTGACCAAGAGTGGCACCAACCAGTTCCACGGGGGCGCCTACTACTTCGGCCGCAACGACGCGCTCAATGCCACCGACTATTTCAACAATCTGAACAAGCTCCCTAAGGACAAGCTTCGCCGCAACGATTGGGGCTACGACGTCGGCGGCCCGATCGTGAGGGACAAGCTGTTCTTCTTCTGGTCGCAGGAGTGGAACCACGAACTTCGCGGTAAGCAACGCAATGCGAACGTCCCGACCGCCGCCGAACACGCTGGCGACTTCTCGAACCTGCGCCCGGGTTGCGAAAACACGCCTACGTTCACGGACGCGAATAAGGTAAAGCACACTTTCACCAACATCAACCAGGTTCCGATGGGTGGGGTGTCACCGACGGGTCAGTTGATTCTGAATCTCTTCCCCAATCCCAACGTTGCCAATCCGATCAACTGCATCAACTGGGCCATATCGTCGACTTCACCGATCTACTGGCGCGAAGAAAGCGTCCGCGTGGACTACAAGCTGGGTAAGACTTGGAGTCTTTTTGGTCGCTACACGCAGGACCACTGGAATCAGCCGTCCCCGAGCACCTTGGGCTACTGGGGCGACGATCGCTATCCGTCAGTCGATCCGAACTGGACCCAGCCCGGCTACCAGGCGACCATCAAACTCACGAAGCTGATTGGAAGCTCAGCTGTGAATGACTTCCAAGTCTCATACGCCGCCAACAAAATTACGGTGTCCAACAACAACCCCGCTGTCGTCGAGGCGATCAACGCTTCCTACCAGAGCTATTTCCCAACTTCCGGTAAGTTCCTCGGTAAGGACGTAGGGTACCCTGTTTTCTGGGGAGGTTTGGGTAACGGGGCCAGTTCCGACAATCTTTGGAACATGGGCCCGTGGCATAACAACGAAGACCTTTACATCCTGAAGGATGACTTCTCGAAGGTGACTGGCGCGCATACCTTCAAGGTCGGCTTCCTGGCCAGCAATAACAAGAAGAATGAGTTGTCCGGTGGCTCTTCCGGTGAGGCGCCCAACTACTGGGGAGCAAACAGCAACAGCACGGGAAACGGCGCCTTCAATGCGCTCTGGGACCAGGTGGGTTGGGGCTTTGGCGAAAGCCAGACCAATCCTTTCGTGCAGACTCGTTGGCATGATTACGAATTCTACTTGGGTGACACCTGGAAGGCTCGCCGCAACATCACCGTGGAGTATGGAGCGCGTTGGTCCTTCCTTCGCCAGCCGTTCAGCGCTGTGAACAAGATCTCCAGTTGGCAGCCGAAGCTCTTCAATCCGGCATTGGGCGGGGCCGCTTGCAACGGTTTGTACCTTGTTCCCGGTACCAACCCCTGCCAACCGCTAGGTTTCTTGGGCGGCGTACCCGGGCCCAATCGGTCCCTGAAAGACCAGAACAACCATACGATCGCCCCGCGCTTGGGTGTCGCGTGGGATCCAAAAGCTGACGGAAAGATGGTGTTCCGCGCCGGAGTCGGTCAATTCTTCCAGCGCGAGCGCTTGTCAAACTATCTGTATATCGCGACGAACTCCCCATTTTCAGTCAGCGCATCGGGTACCCGTCCACTGAGTGGCTCGGTGCCGGCCGGCTCTCTCACCTCCTCAGCCTCACCGAGCTGGGGAATTGACCCGAGTAGCAATCTACCCAACACTTGGCAGTGGAACCTAACCTTCGAGAAAGAGATTTACCGAGACAGCAAACTCGAGCTCGCCTATGTTGGCAATCGCGGTATTCACGTTCTGCAGTACAAGGACACTAACGCGGTTCTTCCCCAGAAGCGCTTGGACTTCGCGGTTAACAACACCAACGCCGATCGCTTTACCGGAGCCGCGGGATTCGGGTCCATCAACTACGCCCAGTGGACGGCATCGTCGAACTACAACGCTCTCCAGGCGCTGTATCGAACGCGCATGAAAGCGTTGGATATGCAGTTCGCCTACACCTGGTCGAAGTCGCTCGGGACCACCGACATCACCAACAGCGGTAATACCGGCAACACGAATAGCATCACCGACGTCTACAATCCCAGAATGGACTACGGCCCGACGCCCATCAACCGTACCCATGTGTTTGTTTCTAACATTGTCTATGATCTGCCCGGCTTCACGGGACACAGCGCTCCGGTGCGGTTAGCCGCGGGAGGGTGGGAGCTGGCTGCGATTTTGGGTTACTCGAGCGGTCCAAGTCAGAGCATCTTTGGTCTGAACGGGGGCGCGACGGCGGGCGCGGTTGGGTGTAATGCAAAGAATGGCATTGTGTTTCCAAACTGCGACCCAGGGGCTCCCGGTGGCCTCCAGGGCACCGGATACAACAACAACCAGAAGCCGATCCGTGTCCTGCAGGATTGCCGGGCCCACGGCGGCCCGAAGTACCAGTGGTACAACCCCGCTGCGTTCACTCTGAATAACTATCAGCTCGGAACGTTCGGGAACACATCGGTAGGCTCTTGTACCGGCCCAGGAATCGCCAACACCGACTTCTCCATGTACAAGAACTTCAAAATTACCGAACGCGTGGTTTTGCAGTTCCGCATGGAGTTCTATAACTTCTTCAATACTCCGCAGTTCCGCGCCGACCAGATCAATAACCAACTCGCAAGCCAAGCCGCTGCTTGCACGAGTCCTCTGGCGGTCAACCCGAGATGCACTGGTGTACCGCTAAACACGACGACTTGGAACTTTGCTCAGGATGGTCAAGGTAACTTCGGCCAGGCCGGCAGCAGTGGAGTTCCGGGTGATCGCGGTCCACGCGAAATTCAATACGCTCTGAAGCTCAACTTCTGATCTTCGGTCAACCTTTCGGGGTGGGGCTTGACGTAAGTCGGACCCCACCCTGTATTCTTTTCTTCTCCATGTCTCCCAAGGGCTATGCGACTGTCTTCCGGACTCCCCATCGATCCGGAGTGCTGGACCCTCGTTCTGGCTGCGCCGCCCTCCTGCTTACGGCCCTCCTTCTCGGATCCTCCCTAGGTTCTGGGCAGACCGCTCCCCGCGCTCCCCAGAAGAAGAAGAAGCCCGCTGAGCAAGAAGTTCTGCAGCAGCATTACGACGCTGCGCGGACCTTCCAGCTGAGCGGCGACACGGAACACGCCTTGGTCGAGTACCGGGCTTTCCTCGCGGGTTCTCTCCGCAGCGCAGCTCGGGTCTGCTTCAGCCTGGGACAACTCGATCGAGCGGCCAGCCTGCTCGATGAGGCTCTGCGAATCGTTTCCGACGATCCAGAAGCTCGGCTCGACTATGCCCAGCTTCGCTTTCAACAAGACAAACTGCCGGACGCGCGCGCCTTGGCCGAAAAGGTTCTGGCTGCCTCTTTCGACGATGCGAGGGCTCAGTCTCTGCTTGGGCAGATCTTGTTTGCCCAGGGCGACTACCAGGCCGCGCGGGAGCATTTGGAGGCAGCGGTGGTGGCAGCCCCCGGTTTTGACGTCGCCTACCTGCTGGGAATCACCTATATCAAGCTGGGCGACTTTGGCCGCGCTCGCCTTGTCTTCGATGATCTGGTCTCCGGCTTCGGCGATACGGCCCAAATTCACGTCATGTTCGGTCGCGCCTACAAAGAAGGTGGCTGGGAAGCGCTGGACAATGCAATCCAGGAGTTGAAGAAGGCGCTTGCCCAGGATAGCCGGGCGCCCCACGCCCATTTCCTGATCGCGCTCGCCTACATGGATCGCGACGGCGAGTCTGGCTTTCCACCGGCTGCCACCGAACTGCAGGCTGAACTGAAGGTAAATCCCGACGACGCCCGCAGTCACTACCTGCTTGGCTACATTGCCATGAAGCAGCATGACAACAAGACGGCGGAATCCGAACTCCTGCGCGCTTCCCAGCTGGATCCTAAGAATCCAGATCCTCTGATCTACCTGGGCCAGATTTACTCCGACGCCGATCGCGACAAGGAAGCGGAAACCAGGTTGCGCAAGGCGATCGAGCTATCCACTAACAGCTCGCCCAACGATTACTTGATCGGACGTGCTCACTACGTCCTGGGTCGGCTGCTCCTCAAGACCGGCAGAAGGGAAGAAGGCGAAAAAGAGCTCTCCGCCTCCCAGACCATCCGCGACCGCATGAACCGTCCCGATGTCGCGCGCGACGCCAAGAGCAAGAGTGATCCTGAACTCGCAAGCGCCGCCCAGTCCACTCCCGTCGACCGTCCAGGCGCCGCGCCCGAGGTGCCTTCCAACGTGAAGGAACAGATGCAGGCCTACATGGACGGTCTGACGCCGGCGATCGCGGACGCCTACAACAACCTGGGCGTCATTCAGGCCGGGCGAAAGGATTTCACGAGCGCCGCCGATGACTTCCGCAATGCGGGCGAATGGAACCCATCGCTCGAGACGCTGGATCGCAACTGGGGAATGGCGGCCTTCTATGCCAACCGCTTCTCGGAAGCGATACCGTCCCTCACCCGCCAACTTCAAAAGCAGCCCGACGACACCCGAGTCCGCGCGGCCTTGGCACTCAGCCTCTTTTCCACGCAGAAATACGCCGCGACCCTCGACACGCTAGGGCCAATCCAGCGCGAAGTCGACGGTGACCCCGGCCTTGGCTACGCCTTCGCCGTCTCGCTCGTGAAAATGGGTGAATACGACAAGGGCACGGCGCGGCTAAAAGCCCTCGAGGAGGCCAATCCGAAGTCTTCCGATCTTCACATGCTTCTAGGCTCCTCGTATGCCGACCAGCATGAATATGATTCCGCCCTCATTGAATACCGTAAGGCCTTAGCCATCGAGCCAGGCCGGGAGCAAACTCACTACCTGTTGGGTCTTTCCCTGATTCAGAGCGCACATCCCACGGAAGCGGTGGACGAATTTCGCACTTCGCTCAAGTTGAACCCTTCCGATGTCGCTGCCAAATATCATCTCGCCTTCGCGCTGATCCAGAGCCAGCAAAAAGAAGAAGCTGAGACTCTTTTGCATGAGGTCATCCGGCAAGATCCGAGCCGCGCCGACGCCTACTACGAGTTGGGTAAGCTGCAACTGGAAAAAGGCGACGCGAAGGGTGCGGTCGCAAGCCTGGAAACCGGGATCAAGGTGAGTCCCGACGCGGATTACATTCACTACCAGCTCGCGATGGCCTATCGTCGCGAGGCGCGCAGCGAAGACGCCGAGCGCGAAATAAAGCTCTACCAGACTTTAAAGAACCGTCAGCGAGGCCGCGCGGATGCTCCTCAGCCGGACTAAGCGGCGGCTGCTGCAGCTCGCCGCAATCATCGCACTGGCGGGCTGCATGTCCCCATGCAATGGCATGCAGAAGCCCGCGTCTACCTCCCAGACGAGGACTCCGCTCGCAACGGCCAAGGCGCAGCTCGATCACGACGACCTCGAATCCGCCGAGAAGACCTTGTGGAATGCCCTGTCCGCTGAGCCGACCAATCAAGAAGCCTTGACCATGCTGGGAGTGGTACGCGGCCGGCAACAAAGATATGCGGAGGCGGAGGCTCTTTTTCGGCGTGTCCTGCAACTCAATCCCAAATCCACTACCGCCACCAGAAATCTGGCTGATGCGCTTCTGGCACAGGACAACCCGGACGAGGCTCTCAAGCAGTACAAGCAGGCCATCGATCTCAACCCTCAGGATATAGCCCTGAAGATTGCGGCGGTGCAGCTCGAACTTGTGCGCGGAGAATACGCGAGCGCGCTTTCTATGATGAATGCGATCAAGCCGGACCGCTTCCCCCCGCCCGCGGTGCCGTTTAAAGCTGCCAGCCTTTTGGGGCTGGGCCGCAAATCCGATGCCGAGGCTCTGATCCCCCTGGTCAGATCTTCTCCGGCAGCCGCACTCGATCTCGCTCAGGTATTCATCGAGGCGAATGACGCCGATGCCGCTTTGAAGTGCCTGAACCAGGTCCCGGCGGCGGGCAAAGCGCTGCTGGCCCGAACCCACGATCTTCGCGGGCGCGCACTCCTGCAAAAGGGCGATAAGGCTGCGGCCATGGTCAGTTTCCGCCAGGCCCTTGCGGACGATCCCAAGTCAACACCGACCCACCTTGCAATGGCGGAACTCTTGGCGTCGGAAAATAGACATGCGGAGAGTCTCCGGGTGCTGGAGCAGGCCCGGGCAGCGAACCCGGAGTCCGCGGAGATCCTGCGCCACCTTGTGGTGGAAGCGATGTTGGCACACCAAAACGAGCGAGCCTTGCAAGCCGCCATGGATCTGCAGCGGGTCAGTCCCAACTTAGACGACCGGTATCTGGTCTCGACCGTGATGGTCCAACAGAAACAATATGTCCCCGCCACCCACATTCTCGAGGACTATGTTGCCCAGCGCCCGCAGGACGCCAAGGCCTATCTTGGGTTGGGAATGGCCTACCTAAGCTTGTTGCGTTATGCGGATGCGCAGCGGGCCCTGAATCGTTCGCGGCAGCTGAACCCGAATCTCGCCGAGACCGAATACCAGCTTGGACTTCTCGCCAGCCAGCAGGGAAATCGGGAGGACGCTATTCAGCATTGGCAAAAAGCTGTCGAGTTACAACCGCACCACGCCCAAGCTCTTTTCAGCCTGGGCACGATGTTTCTGGAAACGGGAGAGCTCCCCAAGGCTGAGAGTGCTTTTGAGCAATCACTGGCGGCAGATCCGACGAACATGAAGACCGAGTACGACCTGTCCCTGGTCCAGAGCAAGCTGGGGAAGTCCGAGGAAGCGAAGCAACATCTCGAACGCTATCGAAAAATGCAGGAACAAGAGCACGCGACCAGCGGCAATTCTCCCATGCAACCAAACTCAAATCACTGAAAGCTCATCCCCGCGGTTCCCTCTAACGCCGAGTGCTGTGGGGTGATGACCGCTCCATCGATCTGCTCTGTCCTATTGATCCGAGAGCGCCTCCTTCTTCTTTACACCCTCGCCTTCAACGATGGTGTAGATGAAGTCCGTAGGTAGATCCTTCAGCACATCTTTCTTCCCGCTCGGCCAACTCACTTCGACATTGTCGATGACCGTTTTCTTTCCAAAACCAAAATGCAAGCGCAAATCGTTTTGCGAAAGATAGCTGCTTCCGGCGCGCACCTCGTTGAATTGGACGACGCCATCTGTGGTCACGGAAACTCGGGCACCAATGCCTGCCTTGTTGCTCTTGGTACCGATGAGCTGAAACAAAGCCGCGTGCCCGGTGTTCGGAGTGCGATTGATCAGCAGCGTCGGCGGCTTGCCCACATTCAATATCAGGATGTCCACCTTGCCGTCGTTGTTTACATCGCCGAATGCCGCACCCCGCCTCGATTCCAGCGGAAGCTGATCCAGGCCCGACAATGCGGTGACATCCTCAAACGTGCGGTCGCGATGGTTCCGAAACAATAAGACCGGCTGACGATACGGGACGCCACCCTTCACCAAGTCCATCTGTGGATAAACGTGCCCGTTGGCCATGAACAGGTCGAGCCACCCGTCGTTGTCCATGTCGAAGAACTTCGTGCCCCAGCCCACCAGGGGATAGCTTGCTTGCGCAATGTGCGAGCTCCAGCTGATGTCGGTAAAGCCCTGGGCTCCCTGGTTCCAAAAAAGCAAGTCCGGCTGCTCGGTGAACTCCGTTACGATGATGTCGAGTTTGCCGTCTCGATCAATGTCGCCAAAATCAACGCCCATCGATCCCTCTTCCTGTCCATCGCCGCTCAGCGCCGCTCCCGAGATCAGTCCTACCTCTTCAAAGGTGCCATCGTGCTTGTTGTGGTAGAGATAGTTCGGTCCGGCGTCGTTTGCGACATACAGATCCGGCCAACCGTCATTGTCGTAATCTGCCCACACGCCCTGCATCCCGAAGTAGTGATGCGGATCGTCGACTCCCGCCTTCTTCGAAACGTCTTCAAAGGTTCCATCGCCCTTGTTTCGGAACAGGAAATCCGACTCCCCCGGAAGACCCCAGGGCCCGCATTGCACAGGAATTCCGCGAAACTTGCAGGTCTTTTCGTCACTGCCAAATTGCGGTAGCTTGGCCACGTCCACGTAGACATAACGCGGGACAAACAGATCGACAAAGCCGTCGCGATCAAAGTCTCCCCAGGATGCCCCCGTGCTAAAGCCACCCACCCGCAACCCGGCTTTGTCCGTCACATCCTTGAACTTGCAATTGCCAAGGTTCCGATACAGTACGTTGCCCCCGTACCCGGTCACGTAAATATCCTGCCAACCGTCGTTGTCGAAATCAGCGACTGCCATACCCATCCCCCATCCCTTATGGGTGAGCCCCGCCTCTGGCGTGATCTCGCGGAACTTCAGGTCGCCTTCCTGCCGGTACAGCGTGATCATGAGATCGCCCCCGTGCCGGTAACGATCGACCGAGGATCCATTCACCGTGATGATGTCGAGCTTGCCGTCATTATCGCAGTCGATGAAGCCAACGCCACCACTCATGGATTCCAGGATGTAGCGTTTCTCAGGGGTGGAATTGTGGGGTACGGTGAGGCCGGCTTGCTTGCTGACGTCCTCAAAAACCGGCACCGGCAAAGCTGGGTTGGAACTCTGCGCCCGACAAGAAATTGTCAGCAAAATCGCCGATGCGACGGCACAAATTGGGCGCATGAGATTCGTGTATTCTAGCAAAATGTGTATGCGAGTGCGACGCATGGTCAGCTGTGCTCTGCTCGTTTTTAGCAGCGCTCTGACCGCGAGGTCAGCACCAGAAAGCCAGAAAAAACCCGTCGAGAAAGGTCGTGTCACGCCCACCTTTCGCTTTTCTGACATCACAGCAGGCTCGGGGATAAAATTTCAGCACACCATCTCTCCGGAGAAGAAATATTTGATCGAATCGATGGCCGGCGGTGTTCTGCTGCTCGACTACGATCGTGACGGCTGGCTCGACATCTATTTCACCAATTCGCCGACGGTCGATTCAGCCCTTCTCGGGACTAAGGCGAAGAGCGCGCTTTATCGAAACAATCATGATGGGACATTTACTGATGTGACCGACCAAGCGGGTGTTGGTTACCCTTGTTGGGCAATAGGAGGTGCGGTCGGAGACTATAACAACGATGGCTGGCCTGACATCCTGGTTACCTGCGAAGAAGGTCTGGTTCTCTATCGCAACAACGGGGATGGGACGTTCACCGATGTTACCAAGCAAGCTCACCTGACGGACAAGCGCTGGTCCACCGGTGCCGCTTTTGCTGACTATGATGGGGACGGTTTTGTCGATCTGATGGTCTCACGTTACGTCGAGTTCGATCTCAACCATCTCCCGCAGTTCGGCGTCGGCGCGACCTGCCGCTTTCGGGGTATCCCCGTGCAGTGTGGTCCTAGGGGTATGAAGGGCCTAGGAGACAGTCTTTATCGAAACAACGGTGACGGAACCTTTACGGACGTGTCGAAGGCGGCTGGCGTCGATGACGCTCGTGGATACTATGGGCTGGGAGTGATTTGGAGCGATTTGAATGATGACGGCCGTCCCGACCTGTTCGTCGCCAACGATTCGACGCCAAACTACCTCTATCGGAATGACGGAAATGGCCGCTTCACGGACGTGAGCTACATCTCGGGCACCGCGGTCAGTCTCGATGGTGGCGAAATGGCAGGCATGGGTGTTGCCGTGTGCGATTTTAACCACACCGGACGTTTCTCCATCCATGTGACCAACTTCGAAGACCAGAGCAACTCCCTGTACCGCAATGACGGGAACATGACGTTTGCCGAGGTCTCCTATGCCGCCGGGATTGGACCCGTTACGGTGCCATATCTGGGATGGGGCACCGGCTGCGTCGACTTCGACAACGACGGGTGGGCCGATTTATTTGTCGTCAACGGACATGTGTACCCACAGGTTGATTCACTGGTTGCGGGAGCGAAATACCGGCAGCGCAAGCTTGTCTTTCAGAATCAGAGGGACGGAACGTTCGCCGATATCAGCGATTCGGTTGGTCCTACAGTGACGATCCCTCAGCCGAGCAGGGGCGCAGCCTTTGGCGATCTCGACAACGATGGCCGTATCGATGTCGTCGTGGAAAACATCGACGGTTCCCCGCTGGTTCTGCACAATGACAGCGACAGTTCCAACCACTGGATTAGCCTGCAGTTGGAAGGCACGCACGGCAACAGACTCGCTGTGGGCGCAAAGGTTCGAGTCGTCGCGGGAGAACTGTCGCAAGTGGACGAGGTGCGCAGCGGAGGCAGCTATCTCTCCCAGAATGATCTGCGCCTGCATTTTGGACTGGGGAGCGCGGACAAAGTGGACCGAGTGGAGATCCGCTGGCCTTTCGGAGTCACCCAAACCGTTCAGAACCTTGCAGCGGATCATTTCTATGTTGTCAAAGAGGGCGAAGGCGCCGAGACCTCGGACATGATCCGCCGCCCAAACCCCTCTAAGGCAGTTCCATCGCTCAGCGACCGACGCTAACCAAGGTAGCTCCACCGACTTGGGATCGAGCCAGGTTCGAGTAGCGACCGGGGATGTGTGAGGACGTGCTCTGAATTGGTGAAAGCAGAAGCTGTGGACCGGATTCGCAAATTCATCGCGTTCGCATCGGTTACCGTCATCTGCCTGAACGCCAGGCTTTGGAGCCAAACCCCAAGCCAGTCCCCTCATCCCATCACCCTTGCGGATCAGTTCGCCACCGAAGACCGTCTTCGTAAACCTGGCTGGTGGCCCACGAAAGGCAGTTCCCCCAGAAGCTCATATGTGGGAGACACCGTTTGCGCTCAGTGTCACCGAGACCTCGTTGCTGTTCAGAAGTCGAGTGCTATGGCTCAGACGGCCACTCGAGCTCCGGATTCCGAACTGCTGGCGCAATATCCGTTGAATTTTAAACTCGGACAGTATCGCTATCAGACGGGCGGCAAGGAGCAGACGGCGATGTATTCGGTGACCGATGGCTCCAGCTCGTTTTCGAGTTCATTGCAGTGGGCCTTCGGTATCCGGATGGGACAGTCGTACCTGTTCGAAAGGAACCGTGGCATGTTCATGGCGCCGTTGACCTACTACCCGGAGGCCCATATCTGGGATTTCACGGTAGACCAACCGCATTCCGTGCCCGAAACTCTTGACAAAGCAGTGGGCCGACACCTTCTCGACGCCGAGGTGCGTGGCTGTTTCAACTGTCACAACACGGCTGCGACCGTGGATGACCGGTTTGATCCCAACCATTCCATCCCCGGGGTCACTTGCGAGGCTTGTCATGGCCCCGGCGCAGATCACGTTTCGGCCGCAAAGGCCGGCCTTGCTGAGCTGGGGACGACGATGATCATGAACCCACGTCGTCTCAATGCGGTGGACTCAATCGACTTTTGCGGCGCGTGCCATCGCACCTGGTGGGATGTCACCCTTAGCCGCGCAACCGGACTCAAGTCGGTGCGCTTTCCACCCTACAGGATCGAGAACAGTCGGTGTTGGGGAAAGGGTGACGCCCGATTGACTTGCGTAGCTTGTCACGATCCCCACAGGCCATTAGCGCGAGACGAAGCATCCTACGATCACAACTGCCTCGGTTGTCATGTCAATTCTGCAGGTGCACAGCCAACGTCGGACCATCCCGGTGCGCCCTGCCCAACCGCCCGCAAGGGTTGTGTCGGGTGCCATATGCCGAAATACGAAGTGGTCGATATCCCCGTGAAATTTACCGACCACCAAATCCGTGTGAACCGCCCCAACGACCCTATCCCGGAATAAAACCGATCCTCCCCAAGGCTGCTGTCCAGGCAGCAAGCCCTATTTGGGAGGGGTCATGGCGTCACCCTTCGCCTTCACGGGGTCGCCACGCGCGCCTTGCGCGGCCTTCTCCGTGGATGCGTCCAGCTTTGAGTCTTTGGCTTTTTCCGCGCGATCTCGCCAGGTTTGATAGGTATGTTCGGCGTCGGCGATGTCCTGTTTGGAAACGTCGTTGTCAGCCGCCACTCCGTCAATCATGGGGTCGTAGCCGTCCGCGACGTCGCGTTCGGCATCGACCTTGCCATTGAGGAAGTGCTTGTAAAGGTGGTCTTCCATTTGGGCATTCAGTTTTTTGGCGTCCGCGGCAATCTGCTTCCAGTCGGCATGTTGTTCATTCGCAATCTGGCCGATCTTCTTGCCCGCTTTCATTTGGGTGGCAACGTCGTCCAGCTTGGTTCCCTGCTTCACCAGCACATAAGCGACAAAGAGGTCACCGTAGTTCAGATTCATGCTTCTGCGCTCGATCACGAGTTCAGGGCGCCTGGCTTGGAGGGTATCGGCGACTACGATGCTCACCACGCGACGACCCGTGGCGTCGGTAGCCATTGCGACGATTTTGTGCAATTGCTTTTCCGCTTTCTGCTGATCGTCGCCGAAGGCAGGGATGGCGATGCTGAGCGCGAGAAAGGCGATCGGGATATGTGCCAACCGTTTCATGACTGCGTTCCTCCAAACTTAGCTGACCGGAAATTGTAGTCCGACTGTCACGACAAGAGCGCAATCTCGCTGCACTAGACAGCGACGGTTTGTTTCGTCAAGTCTTCTTACTTCGGCACCGTTTCCGCTGGAATCGTCGTCGGTATTTCGAGGGTGCCGACCTTCTGCGAGGCACGGTCGAGAACCCCTAGTCGCAAATCGTAGGTTCCAGGCGGCAGCACAAGTTCCTGGTGGAGAGGCAGACCCGTGTTCTGAAGTGCCTGGTACTGATCCGGTGGCAGCGCCGCATCCATCGTGTTGGCGATCTGACCGGCGACTTGGCCGTGTTGGTCCAGTGCGACCGCCATGCAATCCAGGAGCGCACGCTTGCGATTCTCGGGCGTGTCGGTAAAATCGATTCCCCTGAAGTCTATGCTGTAGTCGATTCGTAGCGCTTTGCTGGTCGCATCGGGAGGTTCGACCCGGGCTGTCAGGAGCAACATGGTGGATTGCGGGACGCCCGGCTGCATGGCGGCTGCGAGCGCATGCGCACCACTTTGTTTCAGCGCGTCTTGCGACCGGGTCGGGAAGTAGCCGGGGCGGTAGGCCAGCTTCAGGGATTCGCGGTTGAGTTTAATCTCGAGGTGCCGAAAGCTATCGTCAGGTTTTTTCTCCGGGGTGTAGGCCAAAGTGTAATAGTTCGACCCTTGGTCGAGACTGGTTGCGATCGCACCGCGCACATCATTGTTCATGAAGACCTGACCACCGGTCTGGTCTGCCAGATCCGTCATCGAACTGCGTTCGCCAAAGCGCGAATCCGACTGCGACGCCAGAGTCTGGTTGTAGGCGTCGTTGTTTGCCGGATCGACCATACCCCGGGCCTGGTCGGTTCCCACTGAGATGTCGACTCCTTCCAGGCGGACCCCGCGCACATCGATCGGATACACCGCGATACGCGCGGTCGCCATCGCCGTGGTCACGCTGCGAATCACATCCTGATAGCTGGCCGTCGTACTCAGATCGGAAACCGGGGACGCGGCTTGCGAAGTCCTCGCCGCTAGGCCCAGGAAGGTGTTGTTCGACGGCCGCAAGCGGATCTGGAACGAACCGGAAAGCCAGACCAGGTTCTTGCGCCCGGGATAGGCGGAGACGGTGCGCGCGATGGCGCGGAGTGCGTCGAGGGTCAGAGTTGTGCGCTGGTCTGTCCGGATACCTTCCTGAGTTGCAGTGGTCGCGATGCGTTGCGCACCGGAGCCAATGAAGCTCTTGGAATCGCTCACTGCCGCCGCGATAGCTGCTGCCTGCGAGGCGGGCACGCCGCTCGGCACCGACGGCTGTGCGTGCCGTCCGACTTCTTCAGTGAAGCCCTGGTCTTGCTGTTGTTGGGCTTCGGCCGTCAGTAGCGGGGAGGCGTCCCGGACCACTTTTTCCGCCGCCTTCAGCAGCGCCTGGGGGTCATCCGTGAACGTTTGCACCATTTGGAGACTGGTGCCTAGTACGAACAGCGCAAGATGCTTGCCCCGGGGCATCGCTTTCAGGAATTGCATCATTTGCGACCGAGCATAAGCTTGATCTTGCAGCGGAGTATTGAGTAGATCGAAAAGAAGGATGCTCAGAGGGGCATCTGCCGTAGCCGCTGTGCGATTGGTGAAGGTCCTCGGCGGAAGAGAAGTCTCGGGCGCTTGATCCTCTCGAGCTTCCTGGGATCCATGTGCTTCAAAGACGCGGACCTGCTGTGGCTTCCCGTCCTCCAAAAGCGTAAAGTCGCTGGCCTGAAGGCCTTTCAAGGGGATGCCCTGGGTGTTGGTGACCGAGACGTCAATCACCACCAGTTGCGCCTCCGCGCGAAAGACAGGCAGCGCAGGCGTGTTCGCGCCCGGCTCTTGTCGGCTCGAGGGCATTTTTGCAATTGGCGTGGGAGGGAGGTTATTCACCGCTACCGGACTCCCCGCAGCCGCGTGATTGGTCCCGGTTGCGATTCCAGAACCCCCGCCGCTTGCCTGGGATGGCGCTCCTGTCTCCTTCCCGGACGCGTCTGCGACCTGGATGGCGGGCGGAGACGCGTGGGTGGTGCCCAGGTTCCTGTCAAGATAGAGCAGGTAGACGCAGAGCTGGTTGTAGGTTTGCTCGTAGACGTCCAGATCCAACGCGGTTCCGGAGACGCTCTCAGGCCAGGCCCCAGCCTGCCGGATACTGGGAATCATGGAAATCGGAGCGGACCGCAATGAAATCGAAGGAATATGGGCTCGCTGGAATGCCTTGGCATCGACCAGGTAGTCGTCGGGGTTAAAAATCGGGATCCCATTGGCGAGAGGAGCACCGACACTCCGCGCGGTAATTTCGGTGGGAACCGAGCGCAACCTCAAAGTGTTCGCAGACAGCTCCAGCCAAGAGGCGAGCACGCGATCACCCTGGGCCAGTGCGTACACGGGCGGCGTTCGGCCTAGCCCTTCCAGACTCACCATGGCCCGGATTTCGTTGCGTTGTGAGTCCGTCAAGTGCTTGACGTATTCCGAGGACCCGCGCAAGCCGTGATCGTGTCCAGTAAACGCGACAAACGTCAGGGAAAGCCCGTGTGGTACGGGTCCGATGGACTCTGCTAACAGCGGAAGCAACGCCAACGTTGCCCACTGAGTGGGGCCTTGCGATCCCGGGCTATCAAAATCAATCGGCGCGGCGACGACGATGGCGCCAGGTTCTTTGCCCGGCAGCCTGCACATCACGTTGGGCAGGTCTTGTTTTGGCACCGCTTGTTCGGACAGCTGTTCCGGCGCGCATCCGGCCGCTTCGAACAGGGTCCGCAACTTTTGCATCCGCTCCTTTGGCGTAGCGGGAGGCGCCTTGAGGCGGTCTTCGAGGACGCCCCGGTGGACACGCAGGTATACGATGCTGCCGCCGAGGCAGCAGGTGGAGACCAGAGCAAACATCAGGATTCGGAAGAGCCGAGCCACAGGGCACTCCTTGCGAGCGAACCGAGCCGGTCCTGAACGGCGGCGCCGGACTTAGGCCGCCGAAGAGATTCAATCACCAAAATGGACTGTTCGCAATGATTCTGATCGGTTTCGGCGACTCTCGGGCAAGCCTACGGGTGGTGGCCCAGAACGCCATAACGTCCCGGCACCTTAGGCTGCTTTCCAGGATCCTTCATCGGGCTGGTCATGGCGACCGACAAGACGGGCCGGTGAAACCGCGGTTTAGTGTGCTGGAGGCTTCTCTTCGGCGGGCGCAGCGAACTTCTGGTCGTTGATGGGTACGTTCTGCTGTACCTTCTCCACTTGAATGGTGAAGCGACCGCTGGGTCGGGCGATGGTCCAGCGATAGGGAATCCTTACCCCTTCGGATTCCCGATAGTCCGCATAGTCAATCTGGGTAGGATTCAATCCCAACCAGGTGTCGGTATAGCGCACCAGTCGCACCAGTAATCCGGACTGCAGATCGAAATAGAAGTTGACGGGTGGCTTGCCCTCCCGCAGTCCTCGCAGCACGGTCACGTCTCGGCCGTCGATTTTCTCCGCCGTCTGGCGGAGATCACTGAAGATCAGCCTCATCTTCACGGGAAGATACAATTCCGCGTCCAGGCGGGCCGCCTCGGCCTCCCCCTGGCTCATCCAGTGGGTCGGACGCCCGGGTGCGCCCAACCAGCCCTTCGACCCGTCGTAGGCGGTGATGTTCTCACCGTTGGGCAGGTGCATCACAGAGACCCGCTTGTCCGGGCCTTGCATATAGATATCAATGGGGAATTGCCTGCCGCCCAGGTTCGCCGATCCTGCCTCGATCCGGCTTGTGACCTTTTGAATCGCAGCGGCTCCGCCGAGGGCCGTAACGTATTTCTCGAGGGTGGTGTCGACCGCTGCTTTGGAATTCGCGTCCCCGGCTTCCGGCTTGGTCTGCTTCCCGTCCGCGCTCTCCGCCCCTTCGGCCGGCTTGTTTTCTTCGTCCGGAATGACCGGGATCGCCGCCGGATGCGCCAGCCCGTGATGGCACGTGTAGCAGGTTACTTCACGATGATCGTCAAAGTGACCCTTGTTGATGGCGAACATCATCTCCATCATCTTGCGTGCAGTCTGCTTCGGTTTCTTGTCATCTTTCTCAAACGCGCCGGCGACGTGGCAGTATTCACATTCAACGCCGAGCGAGGCGGAAATGAATTGCATCGATGGGATCAACTGATCCGCGGGAGCTGCCTTGAGCACCTGGACATTCTTGAAGGCCTGTTCAGCAGTCTTGGCAGGAGCGCCCTGAGCACGGGCGGGGGGCAATTTCAGGACTAGGGTTGCGAGCGCGACTGAGAGCCCGGTGAGTCCAGCCAGTAGCAATTTCCGTTTCATGGAGCGTTTCCTGGGTTTGGTCCGAGTGTACCAAACGCCTTTTCCCTGAGATTCTCCCGGAGGTTCTTTGGGCTGCCACACGGACCCGCTTGGAGACCGTACCGGGGGGGCGGAGTTCGACGAGCGGATGGGACGTGCGGTTCAAATTTTCGACTCCCCACCCGCAGGGTCAGTGCTACTCTGCCATGGGCGGATCGGTACGATGAAATGTCTCCTGTGCCTGCTCAGCTTTGTGACGTTTGCCACCACCTGCATCGCGGACAGTGTCAGCTACGTGCGGGTGCACAGACCGCTCCTCGAGGAGCATGTGAAGCTTGCCCCCGAGGGGATGGCTGACCGGCTGCGCACGGTGCGCACTTTGTTTCAGCAGGCAGGATGCCCGCAGTTGCTCGAGCAGGAAGTCCCTGGGCAACGATCCCCGAATGTGATCTGTATTCTGCCGGGCGACGAACAGGGCACGATCATCGTGGGTGCGTCTTCAGACTACGCCCCGGAGAAAGCCGATGCGCCCGCCCATTGGGGCGCGCTGGTCATGTTGCCGCTGCTCGTGGAATCGTTGGTGCCCGTACCGCACCGGTTGACGCTGATGCTCATCGCATTTACCGGACATGAACCAGGGATGCGTGGCGCTACCTGGTATGTAAGTCAATTGACGGAAGTTCAGCGCAAGACGATCCGCGCGATGGTCGACCTCGAAAATCTTGGCAAGACGCCGGCGGTCTACGCGCTCGGTCAGCCCGATCGCGCGCTCGCCACCTGGCTGCATGTGGCCGCGAATTCTGTTCGCCTTTCCGATCCTCGACAGGTCAACGCGACCAGAGCCAGCCCACCGCTCGAGAGCGGCGTACCTGCCGCCAAGGACCGAGATCCGTGGACAGACGACCAGGCGTTTGAGCAGGAGCGTATTCCCGCGATTACGCTGCAGTCAGCCACGCCCGCAGTGCTCAACGCGCCACGGCAGGACACGCCGGACAGCCTCACGGGAGCAGGGTTTGATATGGACGCCTACGAGGACACCTACCGGCTAGTGTGCGTGTATGTCCTGTATCTGGACCGAAACCTGGGCAGGCCGTTGGTCGAACCAGGGATCTATGCGGGCAAGATCATCGACACGGCAGGCGTCTTTCCGACGAGTCCGATCGACGTGTCGGTGAAGATCGATCGATTCAGCACCCCAGGAGAGATAAACCGATACGAGTTGGTCTTACGGCAGTCCGGTCAGGAAGGACTGGCGGAGGCGCTCGCGAACGAGAACGACAAGGGTTCTTATCGCTTCGGACTCAACCTGGCCTACAGCGTCAAGATGGTCGCGCTCGAGGATTCCGGAAAGGGACCTTATGTTTTCCTGGTGGCAACCCGTCCCAAACGGATGGCCGGCACGGCACGCGATTACCGCTTCACGGTGATCAAGTTGAACTTGGACACCAAAGGAGTTGGAGATGGCGTGTTCTACAACACTGCCGCAGTACGATTCAACAAGAAGCACGAGTTGGAAATTGAAGATTTTGGGTCCCAGCCAGACGAAATGAGGAATGTGCGACTGGAGCAGCCAGCCGTGCCAACATCGACGGTTACGACAACCGCGTCCGCGACGAGCGTTGTGCCGGTCACCCCGGGCCAGATTCCGGCCGTTTCGGTTCGGTCGCCCGGGCTCGCCTCCCCAGACGAGCGGCAAGCTACGGATTCGGCAAAGCCTGGTCTCGCTACAGCCGAGGCGGCCACCACGCCAACCTTCCACGCGAAGGCACAACTCGTTCAGGTGGACATCGTTGTTACGGATCAGGAAGGCCGGCCAGTCTCCGGACTGCAGCAGGCGGACTTCACTGTTCTGGAGGACGGAAAGGCGCAAGAGATCCGCGCTTTTGAGATTCATCTCCCGCTTGCAAAGCAGGCCGGTGCTGCGAAGGAGCCACAGGCCCAAGTCGACCTGCCACCCCATACGTATACCAATCGGGCCGTTTCGCCCGTAGAAGACACGGTCAGCATCCTGCTGCTAGATCTGCTGAACACACAGGTTTCCGATCAGGCGTATGCCCGCAAGCAAACGCTTGAATTCTTGAAAACGCTACCATCGGGCAGACGAATCGCGATGTTTGTCCTGGCGAACAAGTTGGTCATGGTGCAGGAGTTCACCGGCGACTCCGGCACTCTGGTGGCCGCTGCGCAGAAGGTGATGAATGATCGCTCTCTGGTACTGACGACAGAGTCAGAGCGACAACAGTTTCAGGGAAGTACCGAAGCTGTGGGGCGCATGGCAGCGCCGGGGGTGAACACCCCCGGGGCCCCCGCCGGCGCACTGAACAACGTTCAGTCGGGCGGCGACGTGGACTTTGGCTCGGCTCAACACCGTGAGCGGTCCAACGCGTTCATGGAAGCTAATCGTACGTCTCAGCGGGTCAGCATGACTCTGAACGCGTTGAGTGGGCTGGCCAGGGCAGTATCGGGCTATCCGGGGCGCAAGAATTTGGTCTGGCTATCTGGGAGCTTTCCAATCCGATTGAAGCCGGGAGGGGTTGACCTCTACAGGATGAACTCGGCGAATCCATCCTCAGGAACCGGTTTGGCCAGCACACCCGATTTTCGCGCCGAAGTGCGGAACACAACGACCGCGTTGGCGACAGCTCGGGTAGCCGTCTATCCGATCGATGTTCGCGGCTTACAGACGGCGGGCGTTGATATTGTTGTGGGCGCCGCAGAAAGTGCCAGCTTCAGCGGTACGGATAATCCAGGAGCATTCACGCAGAACCTCAATGGTCAGTCGGAGATTCGCTTCAGCGAACGCAGTTCGATGAAGGAAGTCGCGCAACAAACCGGGGGCGAAGTACTTCCGGGGAACGATGTGCGTGGTGCGATCGGACGCGCGATCGACGACGGCTCGACATATTACACCGTCGCTTACACACCCGCAAAGGACGACGCGGATCCGCAATTCCGCAACATCGAAATAAAGCTTAATCGGAGCGGCCTGAAGTCGGCTTATCGTCCGGGTTACTATCCGAACGCCAATCACGACGCCCCTGCCAGGGCGCACCCCTTGATTGTCGCGATGCAACCGGGGATGCCTCCTTCTACGGGCATTCCCCTGACGGTGGAACTACTGCTTCCCGATGACATCAACAGGAAGGTTCGCCTCAACTACACCATCGACATTCGAGACATTAATTTCGCTGACACGGCAGAGCATCGCAAACGAGCGGTCCTCGACTGTGTCGCCGTAGCCTTTACGCTTCAGGGCACGCCCGCCGGACAAGTCTCAAACACTTGGGATGCTACACTGCCGATTGCGGATTACGAGTCAGCGTTGCGCAGCGGGCTTTTGATGAGCCAGGAACTTGATCTCCCACCCGGCCGGTACGGCCTGCGGCTGGGAGTCATGGATCGCGGATCACAGAGGATCGGCACTCTGGATGTGCCGCTGGCGGAAGTTGCGAAAGAAGTTAAAAAGTAGGTGGGGTCGCCGAGCCGGGCAAGGATGCGAGATAAAACCAGTGGTGAGCCTAGGGCAGTGTCTTAATCCCCGGGGCACTCGGTTCTGGCGACGGCAGCGCCACTTTGTCCTTGATTCCCTGGCCCTCGACGATCGTATAAATGTAGTCCGCGGCCACGTCGTGAAGAGTCTCGGTTTCTCCGTTGGGCCAGCGTACCGTTACCTCGTCCATCTTGTCGTTCTGACCCAATCCAAAATGCTGCCGAAGATCACTTTGAGAGATGTAACTCGAGCCGCCCTTTACCTCGCTGAGTTGAGTGATTTTCCCGGTACGAACCGTAACGCGCGCACCCATCGCCAGCCGATTGCTTTTCGTGCCCAGTAACTTAAACAGCACACGGTGATTTCCGTTCTGACAGTGGTTCAGCAGCAGCGAAGGAGGTTCGCCTACATTGAGGGTCACGATATCGACACAACCGTCGTTGTTGAGGTCACCGAAGGCGGCTCCCCGTCGGGACTGGAGAGCAATATCAGCGAAGCCAACGTCTGCTCCGACTTCATCGAACGTTCCGTCGTGCTTGTTGCGGAACAGCAACATAGGCTGCTTGAAGTGGGCGGCGTTGGGGATGGAGTCCACCTGTGGATAGACGTGGCCGTTGGCCACAAAGATATCCAGCCAACCAGAGTTATCCACGTCAAAGAACCCGGTCCCCCAACCCACGTAGGGATGACTGGGCTGGGCGATCCTGGAACTCCAACTGACATCGGCGAAGCCGTCGCTGCCGTTGTTGTGGTAAAGCGTGTCGGACTGGTCCACGAATTCGCTCACGATGATGTCGAGGCGGCCCTTATGGTCGTAGTCGCCCATATCCACACCCATGGATCCCAATTCCTGCCCATCGCCGCTCAGGTCAGCTCCCAGCATGAGTCCAACTTCGTCGAACGTGCCGTCGTGCTTGTTGCGGTAAAGGTAGTTGGGACCGGCGTCGTCGGCGACGTACAAGTCCGGCCAGCCATCATTGTCGTAATCGCCCCAGACCACGCCCATCCCGTAGTAGCGCTTGGAATCGTCTACACCGGCCTTTTTTGAGACATCTTCGAACGTGCCATCCCCTCGATTGCGGAAGAGGAAGTCCGATTCCCCCTGCATGCCCCAGGGTCCACATTGCACCAGCACACCACGAAACCGGCAGAATTTTTCGTCGCTGCCCAATTCCGGCAGTTTGTCAATGTCGACGTGAACGTATCGCGACACGAACAAATCCACACGACCATCCCGATCGTAGTCGCCCCAGGCTGCTCCCAGGCTCAGGCCCCCGACGGCAAGCCCGGCTTTGGCAGTCACGTCCTCGAACTTGCAGTTGCCCAGATTGTGGTAGAGAACGTTGCCGCCGTATCCCGTTACATAAATATCGGGTAGCCCATCATTGTCATAGTCCGCCACAGCTACGCCCATACCCCAGCCAATATGATTGAGGCCTGCCTGCCTGGTGATGTCGGTGAACTTCAGGTCTGCGTCCTGGTGGTAGAGGGTAATCATGGGATCGCCTCCGTGCTGCCGGTAGCGGTCCACGTTCGAGCCGTTGATGGCCATGATGTCGAGTTTCCCGTCGTTATCGCAGTCGATCAATCCGATCCCGCCGCTCACCGACTCGATGATGTAGCGCTTGTCGGGCGAGGAGATGTGAGCGACGTTTAATCCCGCCTGCCTGCCCACGTCTTCAAAATGAGGCATGGCCGATCGACCGGATCGCTGGGCCAAGTCCTTCGCGGGCGGCGCGGGGGCCGCCTGCGCACAGGCGAACGTTGCCGACAGAAAGCCCAGAAAGAAGAAACCACGCATGGGAACGGAGGTGACCGATTATAGCCCACTGGCTGGTCTTCAAGAGGCCGGGGAAGCGTTTTCGAGCCGGTCCGCGGGGCTGTGCATGGCGCTCAGATTTTACTAGTAGAAAAACGATTTTCCTGTCACAATCTCCCCGCCGCCAGGGTCCAGACTGAAGCCTTGTTACAAATCGACCCCGAAAGTCAGTTCGCGGGAGGAACCATGAAACAGTGGATACGCAGCCGCGCGCTCTTTTTCCTGATGCTGCTCTGTGCGCCGTGCGCATGGAGCGGTGACGCTATCCCCAAAGCGGCCTGGAAGCGCGGTATCGGTGAAGTCCTCCCCCATCCAGGTACTCGCAAACCCATCCTGACCGACCTCATCGATGATGGTTACTGGCAAGGTGCACCCGTGGGCGGCTTTGGTGCCGGTACCTTTTCCCGTACGTATCGAGGCGATTTTTCCCGCTGGCATCTCAAGACGGGTGTCCACAAATACCAGACCGTCGACGTGAATCAATTCGCGATGTATCAGAAGACCGAGGGTGATCCAAAGGGCGTGGCTCAGGTGCTCTCGGCCACCCACCCCGCGAATCAGAACCTCAGCGCTTGGAAGTGGGACTACCCGGTCGGAGCTGGCGACTACTACGCGCTCTACCCCAAAGCCTGGTACGACTACCGTTGGGACAAATTCCCCGCCCATGTTGTCCTCGAACAGTTCTCGCCGATTCTGCCCAACAACTACCGTGAAAGCAGCTATCCCGTCGCCGTCTATCGTTGGCATGCCGAGAACCCGACCCATCATGAGGTCACTGTTTCGGTGATGCTTTCCTGGGCGAACATGCTGGGATGGTTTCATTCCTACACCCACGACCTGAACGGCCGTCGCAACCACGGCAACCGCAACCACTTCATGAGTGAAATCCAGGGCGCTGCTGGAACGATGAAAGGGGTGGTGCTCGACCGCAACCGCGCGGGCGCGGTGCAGGACGAGTGGGATGGTCAGTTTGTCATCGCATCGCTGGAATCTCCGGGCGTGGACGTTTCCTATCAGACCACGTTCCGCCCCGGAGGAGACGGCGGCGAGGTCTGGAAGTCTTTCGCGCGCGACGGTACGCTCGAAAACGTCGGCGAGGACTGGGTGAGCAGCGGGGAAGACCTCGCCGGGGCGATTGCGATTCGCTTCACTCTGAAACCAGGGGAGAAGCGAGTGATCCCGATGGTGATCGCCTGGGATCTTCCGGTCGTCGAATTTGGCTCCGGTCGCAAGTGGTATCGGCACTACACTGATTTTTATGGCACCAGCGGGACCAACGGCTGGAGGATCGCGCGCGACGGCCTGCTCAAATCGACCGAATGGAGTGACGCCGTCGATGCCTGGCAAGCCCCCTACGTCAACGACGAAACCAAACCGGCCTGGTACCGGGGGGAGTTGTTCAACGAACTCTACATTCTGGCCGACGGTGGATCGCTCTGGGGGCGCCCGGTAAATTCCGATTCGAAGACTCCGCACAGTTTCGCGTTCATGGAATGTTTCGATTACCCGTTTTATGCCACGCTCGACGTGCGTTTCTACGGGTCGATGCCGTTAACAAAGTTCTGGCCGGAAATCGACAAACAAGTTCTTCGCCAGTTTGCTGACACCGTTCCGCAGGAAAGTCCTGATCAATACATCTGGCAGTGGAAGACGGAGCAGACGAAGGCGCTTGCGCTGCGCACCCGTAAAGCCAAAGGGTCTGTGCCCCACGACTTAGGAGTTCCCGAGGAGGACCCCATCTTCCAGGTGAACCAGTTTAGCTGGCAGAACACCACCGACTGGAAAGACCTCAACAGCAAGTTCGTGCTGATGGTCTGGCGCGATTACGTTTTCAGCGGCCGCAAGGATACCGAGTTCCTGCGCTACACTTGGCCGGCTGTGCAGGAATCGCTCGACTACCTCCGAAAGTACGATCACGACGGTGATGGGATTCCGGAGAACGATGGCTTCCCCGACCAGACCTACGATGTCTGGGTCGTGCGTGGAGAAAGCGCTTACTGTGGCGGTCTCTGGCTCGCTGCCTTGCGGGCAGCCGACGAGATGGCTGGTGCCCTGGGCGACACCCAAGCCGCCGCCCAATACAAGGAGCTTTTCTCGCGCAGTCAGGCCAGCTATATCAGGAAGCTATGGAACGGCTCCTACTTCCGCTACGACACCAAAAGCGAGTATCGCGACAACATCCAGGCCGACCAGCTCGCTGGCCAGTGGTATGCCAGCATGACAGGCCTGGGAGCTCTGGTTCCGCCCGAAATGCAGCGCAGCGCCCTGAAAAAGATCTTCGACAATAACGTCATGAAGTTCGGCAAGGGCGAAATGGGAGCCGTGAACGGAATCGGTGCCGATGGCGCTATCATTCGCACCAACGAACAGGTGCAGGAAGTCTGGATCGGCACAACCTTCAGCGTTGCGGCCCTGATGCTCGCCGATGGACTTAAGGACGAGGGCTATCACACCGCTTGGGGCGTCTACCACGTGGTTTATGAAACCAAAGGCTACTGGTTCCGTACACCCGAGGCCTACGATGACACCGGCAATTACCGGGCGTCGATGTATATGCGTCCGGCGGCCATTTGGGCCATGGAGATGACCGAGCCACCGAAATAGCCACCCCGGAGAATCGCCGGTTTGTCCGCCACTTCTCATGGCAGTGAAGAAGGGATTTGCCCCCAAGAGTTCGACGACAAGCAATGGACTGTTGCTTGATTCTCCGGGGACTTTCTCCCGCCACTCGGCCAATCGTCGGTTGATGCGCATGGCCCGACTGAGAGCATCCTCAGACATGCGAGCCACTCCCAGCAGGAAATACTCCGACCAGTCGTTTCATGTCCCCCGCTCGCTGGTCCCACCCAAGCCATCGTGGTAGTCCTGCCCGACGCCTCAAGGAATGCTGACAAATAGAGTCGTGTTGTCGGAGGATCTGGCGCTTGATCAGTAACCAAGGTGATGAGGAGGCGACCGACTCGACCGTTCCCATCAAGAAACGGGTGAACGGCTTCGAATTGATAGTGGCCAGCGCAATGGTCACCAAAGGGGGTAGGGTCGATTCATGCAGGAACTCTTGCCAGGCCGCGAGACAGGACTCGCCTTCTCCCGGAGGGGGACGCAGGCAGCGATCGTGCAACCGGGCTTGCCAATCCAGTTCTGAATCTTACGAAAACGGCCGGGCGCAGCTGGGTGCCCCTGGACACAGTGTCGAGTAGGATCTCTTATAACCGGCAGCAATGACCTGCTGCCGAAAAGTCATTCGACGAAAAGCAATCTCGGCCATGAACGGCCCTATCAACATGAACCGACCGCGGTTCGCCAGCAAGGGCCGAGACGAGATTCCCGTTCCGCTTGTACAGACCTGATTCAATGGTCACAAACGGCTGGTTAGCAGGATCGCACTCAGGCAACGATTGCAGCCGGTACCACGCAACTCGGCTTGATGTTCTGGTTCATGCAGAAGAAGTTCGTAGGATCGTACTTAGCCTTCAATGCCGCCAAGCGCTCATATTTCTTTCCGTACGCGGCACGAATGCCTTCCTCCTCGACTTCGCCGAGATAGTTGACGTAGGCGGCGTCGGCGAGAAAAGGCTTCATGGCCTCCCAGAACTCGCGCGTCCAGCGAATATTAACGTCTGTGTCGGCCGCTCTGTCCCACATGGCGTGATCACGGTGACAGCGACAATTTCGACAGTAACTAACTGAAAAGACGCGGCACGGATGGCGCTGCAGAAACGTTTTAGATCAGGCTCGGAAACAATTCGTGGACCATGATTGGACCAAAATAATTCGGCCTGATCCTTCACTCGCTGGGTCACTTCTTGTTACCGGCCACCCGGAAGGCGACCAAGCAATCGACACAAGAGCGTTTTGTCAGTACTAATCCGGCGGAAGAACGGATTACTTCCGGGTTGTCCACCATCCAGACACCGGAACTGGAGAGTCCTACCTGAGCATTCCCAGTGATAAGGAGTGGACAGAGTTTCCAGGCATCGCCCCCGTGCTCTCGATCTCGGCCACGGCAACAAGAGGACGGATTGCAGTTGCGGTTGGCCTACTCAGCGCCTCCGCTCGGGTTCCGGTGTTTTCGTCTCTGAACAAAGACGTGGTAAGTGACGGCATCCCAGGCATTGTGAATGCCAATGAAAAGGAGAAGCAGTGCCGCTGCTGAAACGCCAAATAGCGCCTCGGCGCCGTGGGAGCGAGCCGCTAACGCACACGCCGATAGCGTTATATATCCCGCAAACGGCAGCAGAACATGAAACAGCCAGTCCTCAAATTCGGGCTGGTATGCGGTCTGTCGCTGCAGACGACGAGCCACGATGGCAGCGTACACTACCCCACTGAGACCCAGCAGCCCCCAGAGAACTGCAGCGGGAGCAATCCCGTGCCAAGGAGCACTTAGAAGCCCTGCCAGCAGCAGTACGGCTCCGAAGTGAACGATGGTCGGCGTCGCAAACGCCTCGCCGGCCTGTGCCGCACCTTGTCCGATCGGCAGGTCGGCGATGAGGGTTATGACGACGAACTGTAAACCGATCAGTGCGCCGGCAGACGAGCCGACGATTACGTAGAAGTTTTGCCATCCGGATAGTACGGTCATACGGTAGCTCGCCAGCGGTAGCTTACCTCTAGACGGCCTGGTATTGTTCGTCACTGACCTTTTCCATCCAGTCGACAACCTTCCCGTCGACGTTTTCCTGAATGGCGATGTGCGTCATGGCCGCGGTCGGCGTAGCCCCATGCCAGTGCTTCTCGCCGGGCGAGAACCAGACCACATCACCAGGCCGCATCTCCTCGATAGGGCCGCCTTCGCGCTGAACCCAGCCGCAGCCAGCCGTGACGATGAGAGTCTGACCGAGCGGATGCGTGTGCCACGCAGTCCGCGCGCCCGGCTCGAACGTTACGCTGGCGCCTTGAACAAGCGCCGGATCGGGTGCCTGAAAAAGCGGATCAATCCGTACCGTGCCAGTGAACCACTCTGACGGTCCCTTGACAGAAGCTTGCGAGCCAATTCTTTTGATTTCCATTTTCTGAACTCCTTCAATTGAACCTGATCTTCTATTTTCCAAACCGCTAGAACCGATATGCAGTTCTGGTCCGCCGTCCCGCTCGTATGCGAGTTGGCCGACCAGCAATGCGAACGGCTCTGTGTATCGAGCAGTCTGAAGAGGGCCAGCATCCACCGGATCAAAACCCGCATCATGGACCGGCTTGGCGGCCACACCTTTAGCGTGTTCCTCGTCGCCGCAATACACCAGGCTGGGTCGCGTCGACTTGCGCCGGGCTTCAAATACGCCGAACAGCACTTCGCTGGGCACGGTGCTGAAAGCCGAGACGATATGAGCCCGTGGAACTTTCTTTGCAAGCTCTTCCGCGTCCGACGGGGTGTTGGTGACGATGAGTTTCGTGTTGCCGGTATCCATCGGAAGCGAGCAGGTTACGATCACCTTGCCGGACAAATCGCCGGCCTGCTTCAACACATCGTCGATTCGAAACCAATGCGCGGCCATGAGGAGCGCGTCCGCTTCCTTCGCCGCCTCGCCCGGCGTACCGGCGCGTGCATTGCCTTGGGCGTCGCGTGCCAGTCTGTTGAGTTTGTCGTCGCTCCGCGCGTAGCTGAACACGACTTCACGTCCAGCTCGCGCGAAGATCGTTCCGAGCTTCCCGCCCATCAACCCCGAACCCAAAATGCCAATTCGCATGCTGCTCTTCCCGAGACCTGACCTCGTTAGCGGCCGGTCATTCGCTGCAGATTTTCCGGGTATCGATCCCCTTGCACCGGAATCTTTGAGGCTGCGTTGTCGATTTGGCGGAGATCGTCGGGCGTAAGTTCGACGGCGGCTGCGCTAATGTTTTCCTCGAGACGATGGAGCTTGGTCGTGCCTGGGATCGGCACGATCCAAGGCTTCTGTGCAAGCAACCAAGCGAGCGCGATTTGAGCCGGGGTCGCCTTCTTTCGTTCTGCGAATTTGCTAAGCAAATCAACCAAGGCCTGATTTGCTTTCCGAGCCTCTGGGCTAAAACGAGGGACGATGTTGCGGAAATCGGTGCTGTCGAACTTGGTATTCTCGTTGATCTTGCCCGTGAGGAAGCCCTTTCCCAAAGGGCTAAATGGAACGAATCCGATCCCGAGTTCCTCGAGGGTCGGTAACACTTCCGCTTCAGGGTCTCTCCACCACAGCGAGTATTCGCTCTGGAGTGCTGTGACAGGCTGGACTGCGTGTGCGCGACGGATCGTTTGCGCCCCTGCTTCAGAAAGGCCGAAGTGCTTCACCTTGCCTTGCTGGATCAAGTCCTTCACGGCTCCCGCCACGTCTTCAATCGGTACGTTCGGATCGACGCGGTGTTGATAGAACAGATCGATGGCATCAACCTTGAGGCGATTGAGCGAGGCCTCGGCGACTTCCTGGATGTGCTCTGGCCGACTGTCCACCCCACCCAAACCTCGCTCCGCCTTGGGATCAATTTTGAACCCGAACTTGGTGGCCAGTACCACCTGACCTCGGAAAGGAGCGAGCGCTTCGCCCACCAGTTCTTCGTTTATGAACGGGCCGTACGCTTCAGCGGTATCGAAGAATGTAACACCGCGTTCGAATGCCGCTCGAATCAGTGAGATCATGTCCTGCTTGTCTCCAGCGGGACCGTAGCCATAGCTCATTCCCATACAGCCGAGCCCGATGGCCGACACTTCCAGATTGCTTTTTCCAAGTCTGCGTTTTTTCATTACTTCTCCTTCTCCTTACAAATTGGGCCCAGTTACGATGCTGCTCTTGCACGCTGCTTCTCGCGCCAGCGGGCGGGTGGGACTCCTTCCCAAGCGCGAAAAGCGCGAACGAAGGAGTTTCCGTCCTCGTATCCGAGAAGGTAGGCAGCTTCATTCAACTCGAGGACGGAGTTGTTAAGATAGTGACGAGCAAGCTGGTGACGAGCTTCTTCTAACACGCGCTGGAAGCTGGACCCTTCGTCTTGTAAACGCCGCTGCAGAGTACGGGAACTGATATGTAGCGCATCGGCGATGTCCTCGATGGTCGGACGCCTGCCAGTGAGTTTTTGCTGTACCAGCACGCGGACTCGCTCGGCGAAGTGCTCGTCGCCGCTTTCCTGCTTCAACTCTTCCTCGAACTGGGGCGCGAGCATCTGCAGCAGCTCAGCATTTCGCGTAACAAACGGGCGCTGAGCATCGGAGGCGCGAAACACAATCGCATTGCGAAGGGCTCCGCAGACCACGGGGCAGCCAAAGTGGCGCTCAATGGTTTTGACGTGCGGCCGTGTTTGTACAAACTCTACGCGGAGGGGCGAGAGGCGCGTACCCGTGCCGTGGCGAGCGATCGAGAGGGTCCAAGCGAAGCAGCATTCGTTCAGCACCGGAGGCTCGACTTCATCTGCCAGGAGCCAGCGGAACTGGATGCTCCACTCTTCGTCGTCTTTTTCCCGCAGGATCTGTTCCGGGCAGGTGAGCTGTTTGTAGCGAGCCATTTGGTCTATGGCTGAGCCGAAGTTCTCTGATGAGAGAGCGGCGAGACCAATGGGATGAAACCGTTCGGTCCTGCTTTCTGTGCCGAGTAGGAGACCAATCGCGGGGTTGGCGCTGACTTCGCCAATGGCACGCCAAAGGGCAAAGAGTTTCTCCGTGTTGAGAAGCACGCGAGGTTGATCAATAAATCCCTCGGAAAGTCCGGCTCTGCGCAGCACTGCAGAGGCACGGACTCCCAGTTCTTCCAGCTTGAGAAAGGTGCTGCCAGAGACCCGAAAGTGCTTATTCATGCGTTCACTCACTTGGGAGAGAAGCCATGTCGATTGAGAAGCGGTACTTCACATCTGATTTGAGCAGTCTCTCGTAAGCTTCCTTGACCTTCTGGATCGGGATGACTTCGACGTCGGTGGTGATGTTGCGCTGCCCGCAGAAAGCAAGCATCTCCTGGGTTTCGGCCATACCGCCAATAGGCGAGCCGGAGAGGCTGCGGCGGCCCATGATCAGGCCGAATGCCGAAACCGCGAGAGGCTTCTCCGGCGCGCCGACGAGGGTGATGTTGCCATCACGGCGCAGCAGATGGATGTAAGCGCTTATCTCGTCATCGGCGGAGACAGCGTCGAGAATGAAGTCGAAGCTGCCAGCGTGCTTTTGCATCTCGTCCGCGTTCCGCGAGATGACGACTTCGTCTGCTCCGAGGCGGAGTGCGTCTTGCTTCTTTTTGGGGGAAGTCGTGAAGACGACAACCTGGGTTCCGAGCGCATGGGCAAATTTCACGCCCATGTGACCCAGTCCGCCGAGACCGACCACGCCAACTTTCTTGCCCTTGGTGACACCCCAGTGGCGCACGGGCGAGTAAGTTGTGATTCCGGCGTAGAGCAAAGGAGCAGCTCCGGCGTGGTCAAGGTTCGAGGGGACGCGCAGCACAAACCTCTCGTCGACCACGATGCTGTCAGAGTAGCCGCCGTAGGTGACACCACCCAGATGCTTGTCGGGAAAATTGTACGTGTAGGTCGGATTCGAGAAGAACTGTTCGAGGCCCGCCTGGCACTCGGGGCAGGTGCGGTCGGAATCGACCATGCAGCCCACCGCGGCGAGGTCGCCGGGTTTGAACTGGAGACAGCGGAACCGACCTTGGTGACGCGGCCGACGATCTCGTGACCGGGTACGCAGGGGTAGACGGTGGGCATGAAACCGCTCCACTCGTTGCGGACTTGGTGGAGATCGGAGTGACAGATGCCGCAGAAAAGGATTTTGATCTGTACGTCGTATTCAATTGAGTCGTGCCGTGTGATCGTGGTGGAGGCTAGCGGCGATGTCGCGCTGGCGGCGGAAGCTTTCGCGTTGTACATGCACCTAATCTAGGCGCTCGGCCGAGCATTCCGATATGCAAAACACGCCATTGTGCATGCAAAATGCGCCAGCACCTGCGTGACAGGCAGGCGTTCTAACCAGCTCAACTGACGCCCCCCGCTTTGTAACCGCTCGCTACTGGTAATTCCCTTCCGTGCTTTGACGCTGCCGTCTGTCCCCACAATTTCCGAAAGTTCCCCGAGAATGAGATGACAGCGACAATTTCGACCGTAACTAATTGAAACCACGCGACAAGGATGGCGCTGCAGAAACGTTCTAGCAAGACTGGGAAATAATTCGTGGACTGTTAATGGACCATGATTTCCTGGACAGCTTCTGCCGATCAATAACCGTCGACTTCTACGACAGCCTTGGCAAAGTCCTGCGGGGCTTCCTGAGGCAGATTGTGCCCGACGCCGCCCTTGATGATCCGGTGCGCGTATTCGCCCGAGAATTTCTTGGCATAGGAACTGGCCTCCGGGTGTGGTGCACCATTGGCGTCACCTTCAAGGGTAATGGTTGGCACGGTGATGACCGGGCCTTCGGCAAGCCGCTTTTCCAGATCGTCATATTTCGGCTCGCCTTCAGCCAGGCCTAAGCCGCCAGTGGCGTCTACCAGCGGCCAGCATGGGCGCCACCATCGACGTGGAGTATCTCTCCGGTGACTTGACCTGCCTGTGCCAGGTAGAGAACAGCGTCGACAACGTCTTTTACCTCCACGATTTCCCCCATTGGCTGGAATGTCTTAAGAGAGTTTTTGGGATCATCCTTATGCAAGGGTGTATCCACGACGCCGGGCGCGACGGCGTTGAAGCGGATACCTTCTTTTGCATACTCGATGGCGAGACTCCGAATCACCGCATTCAGGCCCCCCTTCGTAATCATCGAAACCGAGGCATTTATCCCCTCAACTGGCTGATCTACAAGTGCCCCCGAAATGCTCACAACGTTCCCCGATTTCTGTTTCAGCATCTGTCTCACCGTGAGCTGAGTGATGTAAATGAATCCCAGCAGGTTGGTCGAGACCAGGGCATTGAAGTCGTCGGTAGTAAAGTCGGTGAAAGGCTTGGTGCGGAAGATTCCGGCGTTATTTGCCAGAACATCGATGGTTCCGAAGTAATTGATTGCGGCTTCGACAGCCTGGGCAGCGGTCTCCTGCTTCCCGATATCGCCATCGACGAGAACCAGGCTGGGTGAGCCAGTCAACGATTGACTGACATGACGAGACGTTGCGACAACGTTATACCCCTCGTTCAGGAAGGCCTCCACCAAACCCACACCAATACCCTGGGATGCTCCCGTGACGATTGCTGCTTTCTTGCCTGACATACATGCCCTTTGTTGGGCGTTCTCAGAGCGGCTTGAGCCAACGTGCCGCGCCAAGAACCCTCAACGTGAAGAAGCGACAAAACCTTGGACCAATGCGGCGATCTCATCGGCAGCCGTGTCCAACCCGAAATGGCCGGCGTCGAGAACGTGAATCTGAGCCTTCGGCACATCCCGGCGATAGGCCTCCGGCTCCGAGAGTTCGAACGAGAGATCATACTTGCCCCAGATCACCAGCAGCCGCGGCTGTTTCTCGCGCATCCATGCTTGCCATTTCGGGTAGGAGTCCACATTGGTTCGATAGTCGTAGAACAGGTCGCTTTGAATCTCGACCTGGCCGGGCTGGTTGAGAAAGGCGAACTCGTCGGTCCACAGATCAGGATCGTAGCGATCCACGTTCGGATCGTTCCCGACATGGCGCGTCCGCGTCGTAGCTAGCGAAAGCAGGTTGGTGCGGAGCGTGCTTTCGTTGGCAGCGCGATCGGCCCAAAAGGCCCGCCGCGTCTTCCAATTCACGCCCAGGCCTTCGTTGTGTGCGACCGCGTCTTGAACGATGAGAGCCTCGATCCGGTCCGGATGGGCCAAGGCCATGCGAAAGCCCACTGGGCCGCCGTAGTCCTGCATGTAAAGGGTGTAGCGCGAGAGTCCGAGCGCTTCGGTGAAGTGATTCATGATGTCGGCATAGTGATCGAACGTATACGCGAATTTCTTCGGGTCCGGCCAGTCGCTGTGTCCGAAGCCTGGGTAATCGGGCGCGACAAGGTGATAGCGATCGGAAAGCCGGGCGAAGAGCGGCTCGAACATTCGCGACGAAGACGGAAGTCCGTGCAGAAGGAGAATCTTCGGCGCGTCTTTCGGGCCGGCCTCTCTGTAGAAGATGGAGAGGCCCTCTATCTGTATCGTCCGATAAAAAGTCGGATACTGCATGGAGCGTTCCTTTCCGTGGGCTTGTGGCAGCAATTGAAATGACGCAAGCATTACGGAAATCGCCATCACGACGACGCCGGCAACCTGCAAGCACTGGGCCCAACGGGGCAATGTGAAAAGACGCATGGCTTGGGTCCGCTGATGCGAGCTCGTCGAACCAGTGCTCGCAGTATTTCTCGTTGTTGCCAACGTCACATCGTCAGAACCACGCGAAACTGGGCCTTGCCACTCATCATTCGCGCGTAAGCCTCGTCCGCCTTTTCGAGCGGATAGGTTTCAATCATAGGACGCACGCCGGTAAGTTCGGCGAAGCGCAGTGTGTCCTCGGAGTCTGCCGGTGTTCCCGTGGACCAGCCCTGAATAGTTCGACTTCCACTGATGAGCTGTATCGCTGTGACCTCAATCGGATCGAATGTCGCACCCACCACGATGAGCTTGCCGTTTGGCCCCAGACCGTTGAGCAACTCAGACATCGCTTTCGAGCTCGGGGCTGTCGCTAGAATTACCCGTGCCCCGCCCAGTTTTTGCAATGCCTCTGCCGCGTTTTGTCGATGGGCTGTCGATGTACACGGTCGCTCCCAGTTTCTTTGCAAGCGCAGCGTTTTCAGGCCCACGCCCGATAGCCGCGACCTTATAACCAAACTTCTGCCCGAATTGAATTCCAAGGTGACCCAGACCGCCGATACCCTGCACCGCGACCAGGTCGCCGGGGAGCGCACCGCTGTGCCGCAGAGAGTTGTAGGTGGTAATTCCGGCGCAGAGCAGTGGTGCTGCATCGGCGTCGCTTAGACTGTCCGGTATCGCCACGAGTGCCTCCACGGGTGCCACCATGTACTCCTGGTATCCGCCGTCATAGCTGATGCCCGGAATTTTCAGGCTCCGGCAATTGCGAAAATCGCCGCGCCGGCATTCGCGACAGGTGCCGTCCCGGCCGCCGTGCCAGCCAACTCCGACACGCTGTCCCTTCTTCCACTCGGAAACACCGGCGCCCAGTTCATCGATGATGCCCGCCACTTCATGTCCGGGAACTCGGGGATACTGAATTCCGGGCCACGAGCCTTCTTTCGTGAGCACGTCACTGTGGCAAACGCCACAGGCCTGCACCTTGATCCGTGCCTGCCCTGCACCAGGCTCAGGAATCTCACGCTCGATGATCTCGAAATCTGCTCCGGGACTGGAGACTTGCGCCACCTTCATCGTTACCACTGCGATTTCTGTGGTTGCCATAAATCCTCCTATGAAGTTTTCAGTCCACTGTCGAAAAGCATTTACTACCACACGCGAGGCGACCGAACGTTGGCTCGTCGCGTCTACCCTGCCACCTCGAAAATGACTTCCAGTTCGACCGGGGCGCCGAGCGGAAGGCTTGCGACACCGTACACCAGACGGCAAGGGTTCTTATCTTTTCCGAAAACGTCTTGCAACAACTCCGAAGCGGCGTCAGCCACTTTCGGCTGATCGCGAACATCTCCCGAAGTGGCTACCGACACCCCGAGCCGGACGATCCGCGTAACTTTGTCGAGCGATCCCAGATGCTCCCGAGCGACAGCGAGGACGTTGAGCGCCGCGAGGTGAGCCGCCTCGCACCCCGTTTCCACATCGAGCTCCGCGCCGACGCGCCCAGTGAATTTCGGCCCACCGCCCTCCGTGGGGAGCATCCCGGTCAGAAAAAGCAGATTGCCCGTCTGCACGGCTTCTACATAGGTACCGAACGGCTGAGGCGGCGCCGGGAGCTTGATGCCAAGTTCTTTCAACCGCTGCTCGGCGCTGGCTCGTCCAGGGCTTTCGCGGGCTATTAGTTGCGCTTTCGAATTTGCATTCATCTATCTCTCTCCTCGATGGAAATCGATGCGGCCACGTTTGGCGTGGGAAGACGGCGCGCGTGGTACGCGCCGTCCTCCTCTTCAACTAACGCAGTGATCTGAATGCCGCTCGAATCTCTTCAGCGAACAGTTGCGGTTGTTCCCACGCGGCGAAATGACCGCCTTTTTCTACATCGTGGAAGTAAATGAGGTTGTGATAACTGCGCTCGGCCCAGCTTCGCGGCGCACGATAGATTTCGCCCGGAAAAACGGTTATGGCAGCAGGTATGGAGATGTCAACGGCATTGAAGTTGTTCGCGTTATTCTCCCAGTAGAGCCGCGCCGAAGAGGTCCCAGTGTTTGTGAGCCAGTAGAGCGTGATGTCGTCGAGCATCTCATCGCGTGTGAGTTCTCGTTCGGGATGCCCGCCGGTATACGTCCAATCGGCAAACTTGTCATAGAACCACGCAGCCAGTCCTACGGGCGAATCCGCCAGGCTGTAGCCCAGCGTTTGCGGGCGCGTCACCATCATCAAGGCATAGCCGGAACCCATCTTGTAGAGGGCATCCATTTGATCGAACGCGGCCTCTTCCTCGGGGGACAGCCCGGACGGCGCCGGACCGCCACAGGCGAGAACCTTCGCGACATCTGGTGGCACGGTCGCAGGCATATTGACGTGGATACCCAGCAGTCCCGGCGGCGCCTGACGCGCCATCGCGTCTGAAACAACCGCGCCCCAATCGCCGCCTTGTGATACATAGCGCTTGTATCCCAGACGCCTCATCAACTCGGCCCAGGCGCGTGCGATGTGATCGGGAGTCCAACCAGTGACCCGCGGCTTGCCGGAGAAGCCATATCCAGGCATCGAAGGCAGAACGAGATCGAAGGCGTCCTCCGCGCGTCCTCCATAAGCCGGGGGATCGGTGAGCGGACCAATGACCTTCAGGAGTTCGAAGATTGAGCCGGGCGAGCCGTGGGTCATCATGAGTGGCATGGCGTTCGGATAACGAGAACGGACATGCGCGAACTGAATGTCGACTGCATCGATCGTAGTCACAAATTCCGGCAAGGCATTCAGCTTCGCCTCTGCTTTGCGCCAATGGCAGTCCGTCTGCCAGTAGCGCACGAGGTCCTTCATCGTTGCCAACTGAACGCCCTGCGATCGATCAGTGACGGTCTCCTGGTCGGGCCACCGTGTCCCGGCCAGGCGTCGGCGGAGGTCAACGAGTTGCTGTTCCGGAACGTTGATGTGGAAGGGGCGGATTGAATCGTCTTCGACTGCTGCGCTCTGTTTGGCGGGAAGCCGGCTAACAAAGGCCTGGCCATGAGCGGCTCGAACAGTCTGGCTGTAGTTCGGAGCGGCCAGCAGGAGGCCGAAGGCAGCGACGGCCACTGCGGTCGCAAGAGACCTGCGCCAGTCGCCGCGGGAGTCGACTCTGGCAGGGGTGGTGTGGGCCCTGGCGATGAAATGCTCTTTTTCGAGATTCATAGCCAACTCCTTTTCTGAAGAACGCTTGATCCGTGAAACCTGTTCGAACGGCAATATCGACGAGTGGCGCATGCGTTTGTACCAAAAGATCCTTAGAACGTTCAACCCGTCGCTGCACCAGCCATTTGTGAGTCGATAGACCCAAGGCAACTTTGAACGACACGCTAGTCCGCCCACGGAGACCGCAGGCGGCTTTGGCAGGCATCCATAATTCTGTGGCAAATGAGCACCGAGGATCAAATTAAGCTGGTCTAGTGCCAGAGGGCTAGGCCAGCCTCGCCGCCCAATGTGGGGGAGAATGCTCTTAGGCATCAGTTTTCCTCCTGGATTCCAGATTGCCGAGAATACGGGAGTCAGCAATTGCAGTCTTGAACTTTCGAGGACCTTATTACCGCATTACCGCATTAGCGCCGCGAGTCCGGTGGCACCAGGTTGTTCGCACGATAGTAGACCACAAGCTGGCCATAGTGCTCGCCGCTGTGCTCGATGGCGAACGTCCAGATGGAGGAGTTGTGGGCCAGCCGGTTCCCAAAAAATCTTGATGTATTGTCCAGCCCCGCGTCGCCCTGTTGTTGAATCACTTGCGCTCCGTCCGCGACGGCCTCCTGCACGAACTTCACCACGTCGGCCTTGGTCTTGAAAACGTCGCGCGAAGGATTGTCGCCCTCGCCGAAGTCAGGCCCGACGTTTGATCCAGAAACCCTGCGTATCAGAACGAAATCCAGCGCGGCGGCGTGGAGAAGATTCTGGACGAAGGTGCGCTGGTCCTTCTGCACCTTGAAGTCGTATTTGTCTTCGGGAAAATCCTTCGCCATCGCGACCAGCTTGTTCCCAATGTCGTTCCACCTGTCCAACATCTCATCGGATCGAGAGCGGGCCGGACTCGGAGCTTGATTCTGCGTTTGGGCCAGACCGTGAAGACTCATTCCGACGGCAGCAAGCAGAGTGACCGCAACTAGCGCAAGCGAAGACCGTTTCATTGTAGATTGCTCCTTGTTTTGATCCGCTTTCAGAAATTCCGTCGGGGGGTTAGACGTAGCGCTACCTCCCAACGTTTGAGCAAATTTCGGATCAAAGGGCGAAATACCTGCATGTGATTGGAAAGATTCATCCAACATTTGGATGGCACCCGAGTGGCTAGCGGGAAGATCGGGAGGTCCGTATTGGGTGTGCAGAATCGCCTGCACAAGTGTTCCCGTTGGGGTTGCTAACCGGCGCGCTTACCCTGTGCGTCCGGGTCGCGCCAAAATTTGGAGCGCCTCATCAGGTGCATGGCCAACGACCCGCCAAAAATCACATCAAATGCCAAACAGAAACCAGGCCACCAACGCGGTACCCCCGGGTTTTCAATCAACAAGTGATGGACGAAGTCAAAAATTCCGTGCCCGACAATGGCCGCGACAACTAGCCAAAGATTTCTTCTGAAGCCGAGTACGGCAAATAGCAAAAATCCGCTGGCTGCCACGATTTCCATTAGGAGTGTCCGCCCAGAAGCTCCCATTACAGCAAACAGCACATAATATGAGGCGATTACGATGAGTACGGTCGGATAAAAGGCACGGTCTCGGTCAAACCCAGCTATGGTGGCGGAGCCCGCCACAACCAAAGACAGCATCAAGCCAATCAGGTATTCCATTTGTTGCCCCAGCGCCGCTGTTGTTCACAAGCGCTAAACGACAAAAGTTGCAGAGGATTGAAGAAGCTCGACTGAGAGCTCGGCGTCTCGACCGAAGGATACCCTTGACAAGGCGGAATAACCCATGGCGCCAAGCCTGGACTCTCGCCAGCGAGCCAGTTGTATCACACTCGACCAACATGCCAACCGCCGGAATCTGGCCACCGCCCCAGCTAAAACGCCACTGGCGACAGACCGTCGAACTGCCAGGACTAGGGCCCCGCGAAGTCGAAGACTGATTCCGCCCGAGTCAGGGGCAATCTGGAAATTGAGAGGGACTGGTTCCGAGTGGCCGACGACACGCTCGGGAAGAGATCAGGTTGCCGAGGAACGAGTCGTCGGGAGTGCCCCTCCGACTACTTGCTCCTGGAGCCGATTGGGACGTTAGGGTCATTGCCCCTCGTGGCGCCGCGCCGGGGTCGCCGGACCGCCCTGACTTTCCCGCTCTTTCCTCCGCCGCAGAAAAACTGATCTCCGCCATCCGACTCGAGCCCTGAAACGTTGACGCCTGGCGGCATCTCGAGGCTCTCAAGAACCTCGCCCGTTTGAGGATCGATTCGCCTCAAATCACTCTCGTCGCCTTCCCATGTGGCGTGCCATAACTCTCCTTCGACCCAGGTGACCCCGGTGACGAAACGGTTGGACTCGATGGTGCGAAGAATCGCGCCGGTGTCAGGATTGATTTGATGGATCTTGCGGTTGCGATATTGGCCGACCCAGAGCGTGCCTTCGGCCCAGGCGAGCCCGGAGTCGCCGCCGCCGCCGGGCGCCGGGATCGCGGCGAGCACGCGGCCAGTATTGGGATCGATCTTGTGGATGCGATCTTCGGCGATCTGATAAATATGCTTTCCGTCGAAGGCTGTTCCTGCATGCGCCGCGACTTCGATCGCGCGCTGCATCTTGCCGGTCGAGGGATCGAAGGAGTTCAGCTTGTCTCCGGAAGCGAACCAGACGTTCTGACCATCGTAGGTGACGCCATTGACTCGCTCGGCACCCGGGAAGGGACCGTACTCACGGACGATTTCGGCGGTTGATTTGTTCATGCGTCCATCCTAGTCGCCCGGCAGTGGAGCGGGGAGTAACAAGATTGTCGTGAAACCGGGGACGGGTGGGGTGATCCATCGGCGGGCCCGCGCTTGGCCGAAGGACTGAACCTTGTCGGCGGCGGCAAGTTCGTCGAGTGCACGCTGTACGGTGCGCTGGCTGGCACCGAGGGCAAGGGCCAGGGCCGAACTGGACCACGACTCGCCGTCGGCGAGGAAGGCGAGGACTGCACCATGTTCTTCTTCGACGGGGCGTGCTAGCACGACGACCTCGCTCCGGCTGTGAGGCTTTAGCGCGAAGCCGCGCTCTGTCGCTGTGATCGTGGCGAGCGGGCGAAGCATCCTGCGGAGACGCCCGATCTCGACCCGCAGGCGGGCGCGGTGGGATTCATCGACGAACCTTGCTCCGAAAGCGCGGGCCAGCAGAACGTCTCTCGGCACATCTGCGGGCCACGCTTCTGCGAGCGCGCGTGCGAGCGCGAACAGCACCGGACGCGTTGTCAGGGAAACGAGCGTGTCTGCGTTGCGCACGACATTGCGACAGGCGTCGATGACGAGCACTTTCGATGAGAACAGCCCTTCGACTTCTTCGAGCAGGAGGAGGCGCTCCTCGCCACGCGCAATCCGGCGCGCCGCCGGGGTATTCAGGATGCGGCATGCGCTTTCGACTTCTGCTGTCAGCGCCGGGATATGTGCTTGACGTGAGGCCTGCTCGGCGCGCGCTAGTGCGGCCCGCGCCTCTTTGGTCCGGAGACGGCGCATCGCAATTCCTGCAATGACGAGTTCGTGAGCTGTTCTCAATGCAGGGGGAAATGGTGCGGGGTCGAGATTCGCGAGCATACGCTCGACGTCGTCGAGACGGCCGATCAGGAGCAGACGGCGCACCGCGAGATAGCGCGCGAATGCGGCGTTCAAACGGTCGCCGTGCTGTTCCAGCGTCGCTCGCGCCGCATCGAGCGTTTTGGCGGGCCAATTCAAATCGCGCGACGCGAGGGCAACCTCGGCCTCGGCCACCACGCATCTCGCGCGCGCCACGGCTTCTTTCGCAGTGAATGCGCGCGCGGCACGTCGCAAGAGTTCTTTCGCCCGCGGGAAATCGCCGAGTTGTGCCATCGCGATCCCGCGCAGCGCTAGGGCAGGCGCGTCGTTCCGCAGCGCCACTCGTTTCAGTGCGCCAAGAGGATCACCGGCCGCGAGCGCACGGGCTGATGCCGTGATCAGCGAGTCCATCGAAATCCCGCCACACTTGTTACTCCCACCCCTTCGACACCCCGCGCTAAATATAGCGCATGGCCACGAACGAAACGGGCCATCAAGAGCGGAACGAACAAAGAGATCGGACAAAGGAGAATCGTATGAACATCGAGAACAAGACCATCTTAATCACCGGCGCGAACCGCGGTATCGGGCGGGCGCTTGTTGCTGAGGCGCTTCGACGCGGGGCAAAGAAGGTCTACGCAGGTACTCGCAGCGCACTGCAAGTCACCGACGAACGCGTGACTCCCGTGACCTTGGACGTGACCAACACTTCGCAGATCCAGCAGGCAGTCGAGAAGATCGGTACGCTCGATGTCCTCATTAACAATGCCGGCATCGCGATTTACGACGATCTGAGCAATTTCGAAGTAATCGAAAAGCATCTGGCAGTCAATTTCCTGGGGTTGCTCAGAGTAACGCATGCGTTCTTGCCGGCGCTCAAACGTTCGCAGGGAGCCATCGTCAATAACCTGTCCATGGTAGGGCTCGCGGCCTTGCCGGTCATACCTTCCTACTCCATTTCCAAGTCGGCCGCGTTCAACATGACGCAGTCCCTCAGAGCGCTGTTAGCCGGCCAAGGCGTAAGTGTTCACGCTGTGGTGCTTGGCCCGGTCGACACAGACATGAACCGCGGCTTCGAGATACCTAAGGCTTCGCCCGAGTCCGCCGCGAGCGGCATCCTCAATGGCTTGGAAAATGGCGAAGAGGAAATTTTCCCTGACCCTGCATCCCTGTCGATTGCCGAAGGCTGGCGCACGGGCGCGCTTAAGGCGCTGGAGCGACAATTCTCAGCTTTCGTGCCGGGAAGCCCGACCAGTGCCGCGTGACGTCCGAAATGTAGTCAGCAGCAACGACAGCTTAGGCAAACGAACAATGAAGGCCAAACAATAAAAGGAGAAAGAATGATGACGACACATAAGACTGGAACACGCGAACAGTGGCTGAAGGCGCGGCTCGAGCTGCTCAAGGCGGAGAAGGAACTCACCCGGCGCAGCGACGAGCTAGCGCTCAAGCGGCAGGAACTGTCATGGGTACCCGTGAACAAGGGGTATCGCTTCGAGACCGATAAGGGCAACGCCTCGCTGGCAGACCTCTTTCAAGGGCGATCGCAGCTTCTCGTCTATCACTTTATGTTCGGGCCTGACTTCTCCGCTGGCTGTCCCTCCTGCTCGTCGATCGCAGACGGCTTCAACGGCATCACAACGCACCTGGCCAATCATGACGTGTTGCTCTGGGCCGTCTCGCGCGCCCCGATTGCGCAATTGCAGGCGTACAAGCGTCGGATGGGCTGGACGTTCCCTTGGGCGTCCTCTGTCGGCGGTGACTTCAATTTCGACTTCTGTGCTTCCTACACGGAGGAGCAACAGCGCGAAGGCGGCATCGAATACAACTACCGGTGCGAGGCGCCACTGCGGACACGCGGACGGGAAGGGGCCGAGATCTCGGGCTCAACGCCCGATGGCGCTGCGACGTTCGCGGCCATGTGCGGAACGGACGCGGCGACGTACATTCGCGAGAGGCCGGGCATGAGCGCATTCGCGCTCGAAGACGGCGTCGTCTACCACGCCTATTCCACCTATGCGCGAGGGCTCGACGGTCTCTGGGGCATGTACCCATGGCTCGACCGCGCCCCGAAGGGGCGTAACGAGACCGGCCTCTGGTGGCGCCGACACGACGAGTACAGCAAGTGATGAAGTGGTGCCAGCGGTTCCAGTAGGCACACATATGTTCCTAATTGCGCCTTGAACGCAAGAGTTGGCAAGCTGGGACGGTGCCGACTGCGAAACAAAGGCGTGAGGGGCAAATTCGAAGAGCTAATTTGCAGAAACGTTTTCGCAGAAAGAAGAGCGGCATGAATACGACGCAAGGATCAAGAATGGCCTCGTCCATCTTTATCGGCAGGTGGACACCCAAGATTCTGTTTTCTCTTAAAGAGAGGCCCTATCGACACGGACAGTTGCGCCGCCAACTGGGAAGCGTTTCACAACGAATGCTCACTAGAACTCTTCGCAATCTGGAATCCGCGGGTTTAATCGCCAGGCAAGTGACGCAATCGAAGGCCGTTGCTGTCGAGTATTCGTTGACGCAACTGGGAAGGACAATCATCGCTCCACTCGGCGGCATGTGCCGCTGGGCAAAGCGATACCGCAAGGACGTGAGCGCTGACGTGCGGCTTCGGGAAGCCGATACAGGGTAAACGCAACATCTCTCTCATGAGACATAGCCGCGCACGGCGAGCGATGCGCAACAGGAAGCAGAAAGGAGAACCAAAATGAGCATCGAACGAATAGAAGTTCAGAGGAGGGACATATGTGCCCGGCATGCATCTCAAGCACAGCAGTGATGGTCGCCGCCGCCACATCCTCGGGAGGAATTCTGGCGGTGTGCATCGGCAAGTTCAGAAAATTTTTCAGAGCGAGTGGTCTCGGTCTGTTTCAGAAAACAAAGGAGAAATGATATGGCAACAAGCAAAGAGAGAGACAAGGAGCAACAGAAAGGGTATATCGCGATGAAGACACCCCCGGTCGTGTCGGAGCAGGAGTGGGAGGCTGCGCGGCAGCAACTCCTCGTGAAGGAGAAGGCCTTGACCCGCTCCCGTGATGCGCTGGCCGCCGAGCGTCGACGAATGCCGTGGATGCTGGTCGAGAAGAATTACGAGTTCGAGGGCCCCAAAGGTAAGGTTAGCCTGCTTGACCTGTTCGAGGGCCGCAGGCAGTTGATCGTCTATCGCGCCTTCTTCGAGCCTGGAGTGTTCGGCTGGCCCGAGCACGCCTGCCGCGGCTGCTCCCTGGGTGCCGATCAGGTCACGCACCTAGCTCATCTGAACGCTCGCGACACCACCCTCGCTTACGCCTCACGCGCGCCGCAGGCGGACATCGCGCGCCTGAAGGCGCGCATGGGCTGGGAGATGCCCTGGTACACAATCACAGACAGCTTCGACCGGGACTTCGGCGTCGATGAATGGCACGGCCACAACGTGTTCTTCCGCGACGGCGAGCACGTGTTCCGCACATATTTCATCAACCGCCGCGGCGACGAGGCGATGGGGACCACCTGGAGCTACCTCGACATCACGCCGCTCGGCCGTCAGGAGACTTGGGAGGAAACGCCCGAGGGTTACCCTCAGACTCCGCCCTACAAGTGGTGGAACTGGCACGACAACTACGACGCCGAGGCCTCGCCCAACCCGAAGTGGGTCGATATCATAACCGACCCTCAAGCAGCTGCCGCCCGAAGGCGCGACGAAGAGGCGAAAGCGAGCTAAAGAAGCGCGACCACTTCGCCGCCTTCAGCAACCGGCACTTTTCACACAGGAGGTGCGATGAAAGACGTCATGAGAGATGAACTTGGAGCGCCCAAAATAGTCGATCGGAGCATCTTCCAGGCCGAACTGGACGCACTGAGGGTTCGAGAGAAGGCTCACACAAGAGAAGGTGACGCCATGGCAGCCGCCCGCCGACGGCTCCCCATGGTCGAGGTGGACGCTGCGACGCCGCTTATTGGCGAACGTGGCGCGGTGACACTATTGGACGCGTTTGAGGGACGCCGGATGCTCATCGCCTAATACTTCATGTGGCACACCGGGCACCCTGCACCGGAGCAGTGCGAGGGGTGCACCTGGGTCACATCGCAGGTCCGCGAGCTGTCCTATATTCATTCTCGCGACGTCACCTACGCCACGTTTTGCCAAGGCCCGTACGAAGAGAGTGCCCGGTACCGCGACTTCATGGGCTGGGAGATGCCTTGGTACTCGGCCCAGGACTCGCTCGACACCCTGTTGGTTGGACGCCGAGTGGGCATGATGCACATCGTTTGCTACCTGCGACAAGGATGCAATGTCTTCGAGACTTACTGGACGACGCTACGCGGCGTCGAGGCGATGGATAACAGCTACCGGTTACTCGACTTGACCGTCTACGGGCGGCAGGAGACGTGGGAGAACTCGCCGACCGGCTGGCCACAACGGTGGCAAGGCAAGCAAGTTACCCGTACCGATGGACGTCCCACCGCCCAGTGGTCTCGGCTGAAGGCCGGGTATTCGGACGACTTGGGAACCGGCAGGCGCTGAACAGAGGGGTACGAAGACCGAAAGAAGGAACTCTCGACACGGCAGGCATCAACTGCCATAAGAAGCACACTCCCGACACCTGTTAGTGCGAACGTTTCTCGAAGACGTCTTTCACAACTGGCAACGCGGAAAACGCATTCGGCCAACCGGCATAGAAGGCCAAATGCGTGACGACCTCCGCAGCCTGCGTCTGTGTCAGGCCGTTGTCCATCGCCCGATTGAGGTGGTAGGAAATCTGCGCGACCTGGCCGGAAGCAATCAGGGCGCTGACAGTGACGAGACTCCGATCTCGAGGCGCAAGGTCCGGACGCAGCCACAACTCGCGGAACAGAACGTCGGTCGTGTATTGCACGATGCCCGGAGCGACGGTACCGAACTGCTGTTCCACAGCCGCGGCACGTTTCGCCTCCGCGTCTTTGTCAAGCGGAAGAGGCACAGGCGAAGCGGGAGGAAGCTGATCGGCCCCAATCTTACGATCGGCAAATACATCTTTCGCGACGGCGACTGCCGACATCGCATTCCCCCAGCCGGAGTAAAAAGCGAGATGCGTGATGATCTCCGAAATCTCGCGCGGCTTCACACCATTATCAAGTGCAAGATTGAAATGATAGGGCATTTCAATCGTTTGGTTGCGGGCGATCAGGGCGGCGATAGTAACAATGCTGCGGTCGCGTGGCGTGAGGCCGGGGTGTTTCCATAGGTCAGCAAGGGGACCTTGCGAATACTTCTCCAGCGCTGGCGCCACCATCGTGATGTCATTTATTGTTTGCATGGATTCCGATTTCCTCCCGTTGTGTGTGTGCTGGCCCTGAGCATACGTTGTGCTGATCAGAGAAAGCGCCGCGATCATACCGGCCATCAGTTTCATCTTGACCTCCTGCCGTTCAGGGTGAGGGCTGTGGTCACTTGCGGTATTGCTGGTCGGTCACCTTCTCCATCCACTCCACGGCTTTGCCATTGAGTTGTTCCTGTATTGCAATGTGCGTCATCGACGTGCTTGGTGTTGCGCCGTGCCAGTGTTTCACTCCCGCTGGAATCCAGATGACATCTCCTTTTCGAATTTCCTCGATTGGTCCTCCCCACTGCTGAATCCAGCCCGTCCCGTCCGTCACGATCAAGATTTGACCGAACGGGTGTGTATGCCATGCGCTCCGCGCGCCGGGTTCGAACGTAACTCTCCCGCCGCTTGTGCGCGATGGATCGTAAGCAGGAAAGAGCTCCTGAACCTGTACTGAGCCGGTGAAGCACTCGGCAGATCCTTTCTTGGGCTGTAGGGAGTCGCTGCGCGCGATCTTGATTGAGGAGGACGTCGGTGCTTTCGCCGCACTCGTCTGAGCCTGCGATGCCACCGAAGCGAAAAGGGAAAGCGAGATGAGTGTGACGGCGAGTACCTTCATTTCTGTTCCTTCCATGCCCTTGCAAGTAGCGACGAGCTCACAGGTCAGTCTCGTCATATCCGGGCTTCTTGTAGAGTTTGGCCCAGTTGGCCTTAATGTCAGGTTTGTAGACCGTCTCTACCCAGTCTTGAGATTTAACTTCTTCCATTGCTACCGAAACCGACTCTTCTCCGTAATGCAGAATGTCTATCACGTCCTTGGTGATTGCTTCCGCGAGACGAGTTCTTCTGCTGTTCGGACTTGCCGGGCCACAACTTGACGACCCCATGAGGCATTGTTCTCTCCTTAATGTTCATGCCTTGATCTCTCGCAGCATGACCTCAAGTCTCGCGGAGCCGCCGCGGGTGCCGATCATCGGGTCGGGGGTAGCAGCGTCTTGATTGCGCGGCGCTCGTCCATCGCACGGTAGCCCTCCGCCACCTGATCGAGAGGCAGCGTCAGGTCGAACACCTTACCGGGAATGATCTTCCGCTTCCACACAAGGTTGATCAGCTCGGGCAGGAAGCGGCGCACGGGCGCGGGGCCACCGTGAAGATGAACGTGAGCATAAAAGAGCTGTTCTCCGTTGAGGTCGACTCCGTGCGGGACGCCGACGTAGCCCACGTGACGCCACGGCGAGTGGACTGGATCGCCTGCACCATCGACTCTTGCGTACCGAAACACTCCAGCACCGAGTCCGCACCGATTCCATTGGTCAACTCCTTGATTCGCTCCACACCTTCATCACCGCGCTCCGTCACGATATCGGTCGCGCCGAATTCTCGCGCAGCTTCTGCCGAGATTCGTGACGACTCATCGCAATGATCCGCTCGGCGCCCATCTGCTTCGCGGAGAGCACACCCAGCAAGCCAACCGCACCGTCACCGACAACCGCGACCGTCTTGCCCGGCTTCGCGTCGCCGCGTCCGCGGCAGACCATCCAGTGCCCATCACATCGGAGAGCGCCGACAGACTAGGCACCATCTCGCCCCAGGGAACGTCCGGGGTAGTCACCAGGGTGCCATCGGCGAGTGGCACGCGCAGCAGCGGCGCCTGCGCCGTGCCGACGAACTCCGCGTGCTGGCAAGAGGACTGATAACCGATCTGGCAGTTGGGGCAGGTGTTGTCGGAGGCGAAGAACGATCCGATGACGAACTGACCGGGCTTGATGGAGGTGACTGCGCTGCCGACCTCCTCAACGATGCCGCAGTACTCGTGCCCCATCGGGGTCGGCTGAGTAATCGGCTGGATGCCGCGGTACGACCACAAGTCCGAACCGCACACGCATGTGGCCGCGATCCTGATGATGGCATCCGTCACTTTCATAATCTTTGGCGTTTCGCGCTCCTCGAAACGCACATCTCGCGGCCCGTAAAGAACTGCTCCTCGCATGGTCCACCTCCGCTCCTTCAACGCATGATGAAGCCGCCGTCCACCGAGATGGACTGACCAGTCACGTAGCTTGCGGCATCACTGCAAAGCCACAGAACAGCCTCAGCAATCTCCTCGGGGCGGCCAACCCGCCCCATCGGGATGCTCTTTTCCATCGCCTTGAGGGCCTCACCTTGACCGGCCGCGACCATCTGGTCGGCCATCGGTGTCCAAATGAGCCCCGGACATACGGCATTGATTCGAATGCCCCGTGCGGCGTATTCGAGAGCCGCGCTCTTGGTGAACCCAATTACTCCGTGCTTGGCGGCGTGGTAGATCCCACGCTCGGCGCCTCCCACAAGTCCCCCAAGCGAAGAGCAATTGACGATCGTTCCACTTCCTTGTTTGCGCATCTGTTGCAGTTCGAACTTCATGCAGCTCCATACACCGCGGAGGTTGATCCCCATCACCCGGTCGTAATCGTCCCGGGTTGTATCAGCAATCTCTGCGAGAACATTTTGAACGCCGGCATTGTTGTAAGCCGCATCGAGCCGCCCGAAAGTGGCGACCGTCTGTGCAACCATTGCCTCCACCTGGCCGTCATCCGAGACATCGCAGACGACGGCGAGCGCCTTGTGACCTTGGGCAACGAGTTCGTCGGCTGCAGCACGCGCTGACTTCTCGTTCCAGTCCGCCACCGCCACGGCAGCACCTGATTCCGCAAAAGCCTTCGCTGTCGCAAGGCCGAGTCCAGATCCAGCGCCTGTAACCAGTGCAACTTTGTTTTCAAAAGACAGATTCATACACGGATTCCTCTACTTCGTGGACGGATTCCACTTTCCAGGGCGATACTGCTCACGGTTTCTCGAACAACGCCTCGCGTGCTTTCAGCGATAAGTCATTCGTTCTAGTTCTTCTGGGTACCGGGCACCTTGCACTGTGATCTTTGCGGTGGCGACGTCGAGTTCCCGGAGATCATCCGGAGTGAGTTCGATGGCAACCGCTCCGAGGTTCTCTTCAAGGCGCTCCAGCTTGGTGGTGCCCGGAATCGGAACAATCCAGGGTTTCTGTGCCAGCAGCCAAGCGATCGCGACCTGAGCGGATGTGGCATTCTTCTTCGAGGCGAAGGCAGCAATCAGATCCACGAGCGCGCGATTTGCCTTGCGGGCTTCAGGCGAAAAGCGCGGGAAACTGCCGCGATTGTCCTCTTGGTCAAACTGCGTGTTTTCCGTAATCGTCCCCGTGAGGAATCCCTTGCCAAGCGGACTGAACGGAACAAGGCCGATGCCAAGTTCTTCGAGCGTGGGAATGATTTCTTCTTCCGGGCGCTTCCACCAGAGCGAGTATTCACTTTGAAGCGCCGTCACCGGCTGAATTGCATGGGCGCGACGGATGGTCTGTGCCCCTGCTTCAGATAATCCGAAGTGCTTCACCTTGCCATCCTGAATCAAGTCCTTCACCGCTCCCGCCACGTCTTCAATGGGCACGTTCGGATCCACGCGATGCTGATAGAGCAGATCGATGGTGTCGACCTGGAGCCTTTTCAGCGAGCCCTCGACGGTCTCTTTGATGTACTCCGGCCGACTGTTCAGACCGACTGGATGCGGATCTCTCTCGGAGTCAATCTGGAACCCGAACTTGGTCGCGATCACCACCTGGTCACGCATGGGAGCGAGAGCCTCGCCCACAAGCTCTTCATTCACGAACGGACCGTAGACTTCTGCGGTATCGAAGAAACTGACGCCGCGTTCGACCGCTGTCCGAATGAGCGCAATCATTTCTTGCCTGGTCCCTGCCACTGTGCCGTGACCAGGACTCAACCTCATGCAGCCAAGCCCCATGGCCGAGACTTCAAGATTGCTCTTTCCTAGTTTGCGTTTCTGCATTGCTTCCCTTCTTTTCCAAAGCCTTCTGCGCGCAATAGCCAAGCCTCGATGCCAATTCGATCAGTAATGCTCCCACGTCACCGACCAGTGTTCATCCGGCCGTGCCGACCGGATGATCAGCTTCCCGTCTGCGGTGAACTGGTAAACCCGCGGAAGGTCCTTGCCGACAAGCAAGTCTCGTGTATTCGATCCCTGCACGTGATGGGTCAGCGTGTGCCTCCCTTCATCCACATCGTAGCTCCCGAAAGAACCTTCATACCCATCCAGGCAAAGCCGACCGCCCCCCACGATGCCAAGTGGGCCGGCGGTTTTATGAGTCCACGAATGTTTACCGGACTCGTTTTCGAAGGCGTTTAACGACGGCAGATTTTGGTTGAACATCGGAACAGTGTAAACAGACTCTCTTGCCAAAGGAATCGGGTATGTCTAATTCAGAGAAACCGCTTCGTATCGATATCCCTGTGCAGCTAGCAGAAGTTAAGGTGGCCTTCAGTATTGCTGCTTGGGCATTCGAAGGGGACCTCCCCGCTTCCATTTTCCACCTCCAACTCATCTCGAAAGATGCGACCAACTGGAACGCCAATGCCCGAGTGATTGCGGTCTTTCACACAAGCGCGGGCCACGTAACCTTGAACGACGATGCCTACAATGCCGAACGAATGGTGCCGACCGGAAACCCGTACAAGGAACTCGTCGCCGATCTGATGAAGCGCGGTGCGCAAGTTGAGTTGGGTGGCGCGACAGCGACAGTTCACAAGTGGGGGAATGCAGACCTGCTTCCTGGAGTCAAGCTCAACACGGATGCGATGGCGAGAATGTCACAGCTCGCTCAGGAAGGGTTCGTGGAAATTACTGAATGGGACTGAGAGCGGTCCGTTGATGGGATGGGTATTGGAAAAACAGAAGTTTGTTCGAATGCACACGGGGGATTAGTAACGAGAACGGCACAGCGGAAGTAATCAACGCGGTGACTCTCTGATAGCAAAAACGGTTTCAGATCGAAGACTTGGCGGGAGCGACGGGACTCGAACGCGCGGCCTCCTGCGTGACAGGCAGGCGTTCTAACCAGCTGAACTACGCCCCCGCATATATTGCTCCGCTTTTGCCGGACTGTTCCCTTCCGTTCCCTCCGCTTCCCAGCTGTGTCCGAAACTGCCCGAAAGTGCCGGACAGGGCAGAGATCACCTTGCACGAGCGGCCATGTCCTTTCTACAACCCGGCTCTGGTCTGTCGTGCGTCTCCGCTCCACCTCCGTAACTTGCTGTAACCATTACTGCCTACTAGCCTAACCGGGATGGCTCTCCGGGCTCTTCTATTCTCGTCGGATGGCTCTGCCACGTCGGCGCTGTGCCACCTGCTTACCGATCTAAGCATTGAGGCGGAGATCTGCTCGGAAATATTGGTGGCCGTTGAGCGGGTTTCTCGGCAGAGCTATGACGCGATCCTGGTCGACTGGGATCAGGAGGCCGAGGCCACAATTCTGCTGAAGGCTGCGCGGGAACATAAGGGCGGGCAAGCGCTGAACCTGGCCCTAATGCAGAATGACAAAGACGTGGGACGGGCCTTGCAGCAGGGCGCCAATTCCGTCATCAAGAAACCCGTCGATCCTCGGCAGGCAGAGGAAACGCTGTCTACGGCACGCGATTTGATTCTCTCTCGACGGGCTGAGCAACAGCAAAAAGACGCGCGGGCGGCAGCCGTCCAAGCGGAAGTTTCCGCCGCGGCCGAAGAGTTCACCGAGCACGAGACTCCGGCACCGAAGACCGGCTTCCTTTCGCAGACCGCGCGGCGCAGCGCCTTCGAAGCGGAAGCGCAAGCTGAGACTCATGAGGCCTACGGCGATCAGCCAGTCCGCTGGCAGGCTGCGCGCGGGCCAGACGCGTTGCGTGAGGACTTGGCACAGGTGCAAGCGATTCGGCCCACAGAAAAGAAGAGATGGGACCAGACTAAGCCTCTCGCGAAAGCGTGCCAGGCTCCCGCCGAGGAGGCAGTGCCGGCGACTCCGCGCTCGGAAGATTCCACCGGCGTCTTTTCTTCGATTCCTGACGAGGCGGATAGCGAACCGCCCTCTGAGCCGAGCCCCAAGCCGCACTCGCAGCGTCTGGGCTTCTTGCTGGTCGCCTGCTCGTTAATCGCCGGCGTTCTGTATGTATGGGCTCCGGGAGATTCCTATGGGGGACGTCTGGCTTCCCTGCGGAACCTGTTTTCGTCCGGCACGAATGCGAGCGGGACGGCCTCCACGCCGCATGTTCCATCGGGCGCACCGGGTGTTGCCGGACAGGCGCCGGAAACCTCGGGATCGGTCAAACCGGACGACCCCTCTGCGGATTCTGGTCCGGTGGTCACCACCGACGTTGACCCGAGCAAGATTCAGATCATCGAAACCAAGACCATACCTAAGGCGGGCGCGCAGCTGCCCGCCACCACCGATCCGCCCGCCGGGCCTGATCCGACGCAAGCCCATCCCGATACCGCGCCGACCAATACTAGCGTCGTGACCGATTCGAGTGGTCCGGCGGCTCCGGGGGTACAGGCACAGGTCCCAATACCGACGCAATCTCAAGCCCAGCCTCAAGTGCCGGCCGCACTGATTCCGGTCGCCCAGCCGCGGGTATCGATCGCCATCCCAGCGCCCGAGAGCAGGTCCGCGCCGTCCGAGGGTCGAACCGGCGTGATTATTCCCGACAGCCTGAAGACGACACCGTCGCCTGCACCGGCCAGTTCCCTAGAGGCGTTGGCCGTTTCCGAGGAGGCGTCCCGCGATCTGGTCGCGCATCGAGTGGACCCCGACTATCCGGCGCAGGCGCTACAACAGCACCTGGAGGGCCCGGTGGTCCTTGAAGCCTGGGTCGGCAAGGACGGAACCATCCAGGATCTGAAGCTGGTGAAAGGCTACTTCATCCTCGGACGGGCAGCCTTTGCGGCCGTAAAACAATGGCGTTTTAAGCCCTACAGCCCCAACGGCAAAGCAATTGACTTCCAGACCTACATCACGATCTATTTCAAATACCCCGGCTAGCGAGTTTCGATGTGTGGAGCCTGGTTTTCGCTTCCACCGGACACGATAACCCTTAATTCGTGAGCGGTTTATGACAATTCCAGGTGCTAAGTCCGGTCAAGACTTCGTATCCGCGGGGAACCGGGGAAGCTGGGGGAAATCGGAAGCTGGGGGAAATCGAGAGTCCAGGCCCGAACGGTTACCACCGTTCGATTTCTGGCAGCCCGGTGCAGGAAACCGACATCAATAGAGCTATAATGAAGCTATCTCTCTGGAAGTGACCGGCCCTTCCTATCTGGATGATCAAAAACCGATGTCGATGAAAACCAAAGCTGCCATTCTCGTCACTTCTTTCGCCGTGCTTCTTTTCATGGTGGTGGGCGGACTGGGTGGCGTGCGCGCTTCCTCCAACGACGGCGCATACCGCCAGCTCCAGGTGTATAGCGAGGTTCTCTCGCGCGTAAACAGCGAGTACGTCGAGGAGCCCAATATCCCCAAAGTTACCGATGGAGCTCTTCACGGACTGCTCGAAGCGCTCGATCCCAACTCCAGCTACCTGAGCCCGAAGGAGTACCAGGAGTACAAATCGAAGAAGAGTGACGCGAAAGCCGACATCGGCGCGGCGGTCTCGAAGCGCTTTGGCTACGCCGCGGTGATTTCGGTGATTCCCGGGGGGCCGTCCGATAAGGCCGGAATCTCGGGTTCGGACATCTTCGAGGCGATCGAAGGCCACAGCACGCGTGAAATGTCGCTGGCGGAGATCCGAGCTCTGCTCGCCGGCCAACCCGGTTCAACCGTGACCGTGTCGGTGGTGCGGGCGCGCCGCGCCGAGCCGCAAAAGGTCATCATCACCCGCGACGTCGTAGCCATTCCGGCGGTGACTGACAAGATGGTCGAAGACGGCGTCGGCTATATCAAGGCTGACACGTTCAGCAAGGGGAAGGCGCAAGAGATCGCCAATCAGATCAAAGCGTTGCAGAAGCAGGGTGCGAAGAAGCTGATCCTGGACTTGCGCAACAACGGAGAAGGCGAAGAGTCGGAAGGTATTGCCACGGCGAACCTGTTCCTGAACCACGGGACGATCACCTATCTTCAGGGACAGAAATATCCGCGCGAAGCGTTCGCTGCCGACGCCGCCAAGGCCATCACCAATCTTCCGGTGGTGGTGCTGGTGAACCGGGGTACGGCGGGTCCGGCGGAAGTCGTGACTGCGGCGATTCTCGAAAATGCCCGTGGCGACGTGGTGGGTGACAAGACCTTCGGCGACGGGTCGGTCCAGAAAGTGATCGACTTGCCCGACGGCTCTGCCTTGATTCTGTCCATCGCCAAGTATTATTCGCCCAGCGGAAAAGCGATTCAGGATACGGCGATTACGCCTAACGTCCTGGTTGCCGACAGCGACGACGACGGCGCGGCTCCCGACGAGGATCAGGACACCGCCACGCCCGCCGACGAGAACAAGGCCAAACCTCCCCAGCAGGACGAACAGCTGCGCAAGGCAATCGAAGTCCTGAAAAACCGCGAAGCTAAAGGCTGAGAGCGGTAGGTCAGATTTGCAGACCGCGCGCCTCCGGGCGCGCGGTTTGTCTTGGTGTGCCGGACATGTCCGACGGCCTGGAGGTGAGGTCCCCTGTCCGGTTGTGTGCTGGCGGGAGATTGCCGTCCTCGCAAGCCCGCACCGCGAACGGGATCGGGGCGATCCCATCGAGCTGTCGAGAGCCTTACTTCGGACTGGTTAACAGCGTCTGGTTCGAGTCCAGCACCACTCTTTTCGTCCCTGGCGGGGCGACGAGATGGAAAGCACTCTCTGGCCCGTCTGCAAACACAAGGCCGAGCAGCACGGGCTTGCCCGAGGCTAGGGCATACACCGGCACGGCGGTTACGAGGTCGTCGGGCGCTTGTTTTTGGACAATGGCGCCGCTGACGGCGACGCCTCCGGACTTTGCCACATACCTGACATTCTGCAGGCTCAAATGAGGGAGGGCCACTCCCTCGACCCAGCCGCGAACAAACCAGTCGAGCGATTGGTGGCCCTCGTACCAAAGGGAGCGTGGCAGATCTTCCTCAAACACCGCGAACAGTTCCGCTGTGCTGATTTCCTTTCCGGCATAGCGCTCCCGGAGCCTGCGCAGTGCGCGCACAAAAGGCTCTTCACCGTCCCGCTTGGGATGTTCGGATCGTGGGTCCTTCATTTCCGCATCCCGCAGCATGTATCGGAGCATCTGGAACAGCCAGGTGCCGCGGCCGTAACTGATTGCCTCGTAGCCGTTGGGATAGTGAGAGGAATTCAAGCGTGCTCCCAAGGTGACCGGGCCGGCATCCCGCAGAAATTCTCCCTGCTTGTTTTTCTCCAGCAGGTCCGCCCGATATCGATCCAGGACCCTGCGGAACTCCAGGGGACGCTCGTTTTGAAGCATCATCAATGCGCTGTAGTTCGCCAGGGCCTCCACGATCCACTGATCCCGGTAGCTGCGCCATCCGACCAAATCGCCCCACCATTGATGTGCCGTTTCATGGGGTAGCACCAGGCGGTTGAAGACCTCCTGGGTCGGATCGAGGTGAAGGGCCGCTTCTTCCCCGGGAGTCAGAAAGGAGAAACTGGAGAGAAACACGAGCCCGGGCCAACCTTGGCTCACCTGACCGGGCATCTGAGTCAGCTTCAGCGAACTGTAGGGATATGCCCCGAATCGTTTGGAGAAAAAGCTCACGGCCCGGGCTGCGTCGTCAGCCACAGCTTGCGCGTTGCGGACCGGCGAAGGAGTCGCCGACTCTCTCGTCAGGGGCGTCGGCGCAGGGTGGGGCGCTCGAATGTCGGGAATCGTAACCACCGCCTCGGCGCCGCGCGGGAAGGTTCGCTCCACGCCGCGGGCTGCGTAAGTCTCAACCGTGACGTCATCGGCGTGGGCCACGACTCGCTGGTACTCGCCGAGATTGAACCCAGCCAGAGCGCTTGGCCGTTCGGTCACCCAGCGCGAGATTTGTTCCCCGGTGGACGGCCCGGTGTCGGCTGGTCCCGCCGCGGGCGAATCCTTCGTCGTGGCCGCCGCGATGCGCTTGCCGGTCGCCAGCAGCGTCCACCCGGGTGGATAGTGAAACTCAAGGTCGAACTCCGCCATCCGGATGCCGCGATTTGGGTACCAGATTCCACGGGCGCCCACGTACAGCAGGCCTCCACCCGCTTCCGAGAGCACGTCACCGCCGTAGACAAAGCGCAGTTCCCGGTTGTGCCCCGCACGCAGGGGTTCGGGGAATACTACGGCCACCAGGTCATTCCCCCGTCTTGCCAGCTGCGTGCCGTCGATGGCGGGGTTGTTGATGAACTCGAGCGGCTGTCCATCGGCTTCAACCTCCTTCACCTGAAGAAAGCGGGACAGTTCGAAAAACACGGTTCGTGCTCCCCCCCGCCGGACGTTCATCTGAAGCCGGGCTTCTGCGGTGAGAGTGGTCGGTGGCCTCACTTCGGCACGGATTTTGTAGCTTGAAATGTCGATCTCGTCCCTCGGACCGGCCGGTGGGTGAGCCTGAGCGGCGCCCGCCTTCGGCTCGCCGAGGGCAAAAGAGGTCCACAGGTTGTAGTAGGTGATCCCGTCTGCCGTTCTGGCTTGCCCCGCCCATATCTGCTCGGCGGCCATGGAATCGAAGTTGATGTCAAATGTCCCGAGGTTTCCGCCTTGCAAACGAGCGTGCAGCATCCGGTCTGGGGTGAAATCTTCCGCCGCGGAGACCGGTCCTGCTTCTCCGGCAGCGTCTCCCCGGACTGGCAAGGAGCGACTGAAACTGGCCAGGAGTCGCAGTGCATCGGGCTCGGCAAGGTTTTGCGCGGTCGGGTTCCAGCGGGCACTAAATTCCTTGGCATCTTCGGTCGCCCGCAGAAACGGCTGCAGGTCGGCATAGGTCTGGTCATTGAAGCGCAGGTATCCGGTGGAGAAGCGCTCTTCGAGGATCGCCATCCCCGTAAACAGCGTCAGGGACGCACGCTCCACCTGACTCGGGGGCGTCAGCAGCACTTCCCCATCGCCTTCAAAAAAGGCCCCTGTAATTTTCCCATCCACGGCAGTGGTGAAGGAGATTTCGCCGTCCTCGAGCATCACATGCAGGGCCGACCGATCGATCGACGCGCCGCGAATGTGGAACGTTTTGGCCGGGTCGAGACCGACCCGGCGCAGTTCGAGGTAGAGGGCCTCGGCGGGCTTGGCAAGGCTGGTCCCCGCCGTCGTTGGCGCATCTGGCATAGCAGACGCGCTCGGTGGGTCAGGTTGCGGGCAGGCGGCGCTTCCAGTCGCGAGAAACAACATCAACCAGGCTGCAAGCGACAGGCCTTTTCTGGTTACTTGGGTCACCTAGGGGGTCTCTCTACCAGTTGTTAGAATGCGCTTGCGTGCGTATCCCTGTCACCTTCTTATTGCTGGGGCTCCCCTGCTTCGTGGCCGGCGTTGCGGTGTCCTTGCCTGCCGACGTGATCCACCTGAAGAACGGCCGCAAGCTCTGGGCCGACCACGTTCGCGAAAAAGGAAGTCGCGTCGAGTACGACGTGGGTGACGATTCCTACGCGATCCCGAAGTCTTCGGTGGAGAGCGTCGAGGCTGGTGGGCTTGCTCCCTCGTTCCGGTCGTCGGGTGGACAAGCGGCTGCCAAGGATCTGCCTGCATTTGTCCCGCAGGACAGCCTCGCCGGGCACGAGGACCTGGTGTCAAAAGTGGTCCACGATGGCGCAGTCGACCCCGATGCTCTGACGGCTCTCGAGAAAGAAGGTAAGCCGGAGCTTTCCGCTACTGCATACTTCCTGGCGGGCAAACACGAGTTCGAACACGGGAACCTCCCGCAAGCCCGCCGTTATTTCGAATCCGCACTTGCCTTCCGGCCCGACAACTCGACCATCCTAAATTATTACTCGCTGGTGCTGGTTCGCTTGGGAAACGCCGCCGCCGCAGTTTCCTACGCTCAGCACTCGGTGCGTGCTAACCCGAATTCTGCCGATGCCTACACGGTCCTCGGCTTTGTAGAGTTCTCCGCTGACCACACCAAGGAAGCCGTGCGGGACTGGAAGCGCTCACTCGAATTGCGGCCGGACCCCGTCGTCGAGCAGTACCTTGCCAAGGCACAACGCGAAGCCACGACCGAGGCAGAGTTCTCGCAAAAAGAGAGCAGCCATTTCACGTTGCGCTACGAGGGCAAGCAAACCTCGGACGAGTTCCGGCGCGAACTGATCGCTACGCTCGAGTCGCAATACGACGATCTGGTACGCGAACTGGGCGTTGCCCCCCGTGCCAGCATCCCCGTCACGCTCTACACCGAGCAGGCTTTCTTCGACGTCACCCAGGCGCCGTCCTGGTCGGGTGCGGTCAATGACGGGAAGTTGCGGATTCCGATCAGCGGCCTGACGTCGATGACCTCCGACCTGGCGCGCGTGCTTAAGCATGAGCTGGCGCACTCGTTTGTCAATCAGGCCTCCGGGGGACGCTGTCCCACATGGCTCAACGAAGGCATTGCCCAGTCGGTCGAGCCCAAGAGTGTGGCCTCCCGGGGGCGTCGCCTCGCCCAACTCTTCCACGCGCAGCAGGACATTCCCTTTAACACGCTGGAAGGCAGCTTCATGCGATTCTCGCCGGGGGAAGCGCTGCTTGCCTACGACGAGTCGTTGGCAGCAGTCGAGTACATCAACGAGACTTACGGCATGAGCGACATTCAACGCGTCCTGCGGCGTTTGAGCGAGGGCAGCTCTGCCGAGGCCGCCCTCCGGTCCACCATCCACTCCGACTACGGCCAACTGGAATCCGATGTCGGCCGGTTCCTGGTCAGCAAGTACGGGGATTAGCCGCGCTCGCTTGGCGTAGCTCACCCCCGGGGATCTGGTCCCATTTCTTGCTTGACCGGCGTTGGCTCACCTGTGCTAGCGTCAGCAGACCCGGGGTGGGTATGAGATCCTTGCTGAAACGCCGTCCAAAGAAACCGCACGCCGCGATCGAACCCGTGCCCTCTGCGCTTCCTGTCTTGAGTAACGCGCAGATCGCCGCGACCTTTGCCGGACAGCGAATCGCCGGCGATTTCTACGATTCCTTCCGAGTGAGTCCCTCGCGCGTTCTGTTTGGCTTGCTGGATGTGGCCGGGCGCCGGGCGCAGAACGAGGAGATCTTCTCGGCAGCCCAGCAGATCTTTCGGGAAGCCGGAGCCGAACTGCTTGGCGCGGCCGAAGTCAACGAGACCGACGCGCTCACTCAGCTTTGTCTGCAGCTGAACCGATCGATCATCGAGACCGCGGGCGCGGTTCATCCCTGCCCGGCTTTCGCGGGATGCTACAACGAGGAACTTGGCACCGTGTGCTATTTCAATGCCGGGCACACTCCCGGACTGGCGCGCCACGCGAATGATGTTTCTGAACTCGGAGCGACCGGCCTCCCTCTGGGGCTGTTTTCGCATACCACCTCCGATGCTCGCATGATTGCGTTGGAGCCCGGTGCGGCCCTCTTGCTGGTGTCCAGGGGCGTAGTGGAAGCGGAATGCAACCGGGAGGAATTTGGCCTTCTCCGGGTCGAGCAGGCCCTTCGGGCCGCGAGCCGTACCAGCGCCCATGACGTATGCGTTGCGGTGCTGGACGCAGTCCAGCACTTCGCCAGCGAGCCCACCACCCAGGAGGATGTCACCGCACTTGCCTTGATTCGCTACCCCACCAGCAGCTAGGGCCGTTTGAGGGGTTTCTTGCGGGTGCTCCTGGTTGGCGCGGGCGGCCGAATCTTGGCGGGCGCGAGGGTGTCGGCGGTCACGAAGATTGGCTCAATGTCAGTCGGGATCCCTTCCAAGCGATCGAACGCTCGTTTCAGAACCGGGCGCAGCACCCCCAGCGTGTCCAGCATCTGCTTTGCGCCCGCGTAGTTCCCTTCGGCTTCCAGCGTGAGCAGATCGTGGTCCAGATCCTGCACGGCGCCTTTGATTTTTGTCATGTCGACGCTGAAGGTTCCGTCGCCATGTTCGACGAAGGCACCCCGATCCAGCAGGGAGTTGAACTGTACGGCCATCCCTTTCCCGTGGGCATCGTTCAGACCAAACCGGAGGCTGCGAAATGCCGACGCGAGAAAGGTCGTATACAACTGCCGCTGCGCTGCTTCATCGGAAGGCAAGAGCGGTCCAAGTCTCAGTTCACCCGCGTGGTCCATCAGATATTGAAGCGCAAAAAGTCCGGTAATGTCAGCCTTTGCCTCCTCGATCGCGCTGTAAAGCTCTTTCAGCTCCGCGCGCGGCGTTGTGCTCCGGCCATCCACGGTGATCTGGTGCGGCCCGAGTCCATGCATCAATTCATGGGCCAGGATGTGGCTGAAAAACGAACTGAAATTGACGTCGACCATCGCGCTCCGGGTGAGAGTCCGCATGGCGATTGGCACAAGCACACTGCGAAACTTGGCCTCTTGAACATTCTTCAGCAGCACTCGCTTGCTGCCCCTTTGCTGGACCACCCGCTCGTCGTTCGGCAAGTTGTAGGCCGCCGTCTGCACGCCGTGAGCCCCGTCGCCCGCGCCGATGATCTCGTCCACCACCCGGATCGGCGCTGCAGCCCCGAGCTTGGAATTCCGATATTTCGGATCCATCGGGAGGTTATCTTCGATCTGCTGCAGATGCTGAGTAAGTGCCGAGAGCCTGGTCGTTTCCTGATCGTCCCGCAGGTTGATGTAGGCCTCGAACGCTGCCTTGTATCCAAAAATCTCATCGTTATAGGTCTCGTAGGGCCCGATCGTCACATCCAGGGGCGCATCCAGATCCATCCATGCCAGATCGCTCTCGTAGTAGTCATTGGAGAGAAAGGCATCCGCTCGCGCGTTCAGAAATTTCCTGAGCGACACATTCTCAGTCCAGCTGGCGGCATCTCGCAGCAAACCCGCGGCGCGCGTCAATTCCTCTTTGTATTCTTCGCTGTAGGGAAAGGTGGCAAGACTGCCTCCCGGTTTGTCCCGCCACCGCAGCACGGTGAAGAACCCCTTGGCCCGTTCCTGATCCTCGGCGGGCAAGTCTTGCACCCAGCGCTCGAAGTCTTTCTTGGCCATATCTGCCGGATAGAAATTCGCTCCCGGCAACTTCCGGGGAGGGACATTCGGAAGGAACGCCTGGTAGTCGTCGAGGTCTGACCATGGACCTTTGTTGATCCAGAAGTAATGCAGCCTGGCCTTACCGAGAGCCGTCATGTCCTTCTGCAATTTCGCGTACAGATCCGGATTCCCGCTCCACAATTGCTCGAGGAAGATGTCGTTCAGAACCCGAGCTGCCTCGATCAGCTTGACCAGCGCCTGCCGGTCTCCCGGGGATAAATTCGTGGTTTCTACCCGAATCGGTGTGGGCGCGAATCGGCCGGCCATCTTCTCGAGTTCCACCAGGGTAGATGCCGGTTGACGGGCCGCCTTGGGAGGAGAGTTTGACCATGCCATGACGATCAAGATCGAACAAGTGAAGATCTTCACGGCGTCTCACCTCCGGGTAGGAACTCGGTGTGCAACCACCGGAATACGGGCTTCATCATAGCAGCAGGTTTGCTGGCCCAGGGTCGGTTGCTGGGGTTACAATACCAGGAGTCCATAATCCCAGAGGTCATAGGAATCCGGGCTGTGGCGCCGGGGTTCCCTGTAAATCCCCATGAGAAAACTTCACGTCCTGACCGTGCTCGTCTGTGTTGCCATGCTGCCCGCGCTGCTCAGGGCCGACACCGTGGTCGAAGAGATTGTCGCCCGCGTGAACAACTCGATCGTCACCCTTTCCGACTACCAGCGCAGCAAGGAACAGCTCAAGGATGAGGTCAAGACCCAGGAGGCCGGCGGCAATGCCGACAAGACCTACGCCGAACGCGAGAAGGATGTACTCCGCGACCTGATCGATCAGCAACTTCTTCTGGAAAAGGGCAAAGACCTCGGTATCACCGCCGACACGGAACTCATCAAGAAGCTGGACGAAATGCGCAAGCAGATGAACCTGGAGTCGATGGAAGAACTGGAAAAGGCCGCCCAGGCTCAGGGTGTTTCCTACGAAGACTTCAAGCAGAATCTTCGTAACCAGATCATCACCCAGCAGGTGATTGGCCGCGAGGTCGGCTCCCACCTGAATATCACGAAGGAAGAAGCACAGAAGTTCTACGACGAGCACCGGGGTGACATGGAGCAGCCTGAGCAAATCCGTCTGAGCGAGATCCTGGTCGCGGTTCAAAAGCCCGCTCCGCCTCCCGCGGCGGCTCCGAAGACCGGTCCGGATGCGCCCCCACCGTCCCCCGCACCGTTGGCACCTGCCGCCTCCGCGGTCTCTGAAGCCGATCAGTTGGCGGCCGCCGAAGCCAAGGCCAAAGGTCTCGCCGATCAGATCAAGAAGGGCGTTTCCTTTGATGAGGTCGCGAAGAAGAATTCCGACGGCCCGACTGCGTCACAGGGTGGCGATCTCGGGCTGTTCAAACGCGGCACGCTCTCGAAAGAACTCGAGGATAAAACGTTCGCAATGAAGGCCGGGGAGACCACCGACGTCATTCGAACCAAGCAGGGCTTTGTGATCCTCAAGGTAACCGAGCATCAGATGGCCGGCATCCCGAGCATGAAGCAGATGGAGCCTCGTATCCAGGACGCTCTCTACTATCAGAAGCTGCAACCCGCCCTGCGTGCATACCTCAAAAAACTTCGGGAAGAGGCCTACATCGACATCCGTTCCGGCTACGTCGATTCCGGCGCCAGTCCGAACCAGACCAAGCCGGTTGAAACCTCAGGCAAGGAAGCCGCCGGCAAGAATCTGAAAAGCAAGAAAAAGAAGAAGTTCCTTGTCATCTGAGATAATGAAGGCTCGCTGAAGGCCCCGGGGTGTCGCCACCGAGAGACCTTGCGCCAGCGCCGAAGGGCTCCTGAGCCCCGTGTCGGCGATACTGCCATTTGCAATGAAAGAGTTCTTCATCGCCGAGTGTGCCCAACAGGAGAACAAGGTCATCACCTCCTGCTTCGTGGTCGTGTCCAAGCAGGTGAAGCCCAAGAAGACCGGCGAGCCTTATCTGGCTCTCACTCTGGGTGATCGTACCGGCCAGCTTGAGGCAAAGATGTGGGACAACGTCGACGATGTCCTCGACGCCTTCGAGCAGGACGATTTCCTGAAGGTCAAGGGTCTGGTCAACAAGTACAAGAACCGGTTCCAGCTCACGATTCACAAGCTTCGGCGCCTCGGGGACTCGGAAATCGACTTCGCCGACTATCTTCCCAAAACGACCAAGGATATCGACGAGCTCTGGCGGACCCTCGCCGATTGTGTCGCGACCATGCAGGACGCGCACCTCAGGTCCCTGATCCAGGCTTTCATGGCCGATCCCCAGATCGCGCAGGCGTACCGTAACGCGCCTGCCGCCAAGACGCTCCACCACGCCTACATCGGCGGCCTGCTCGACCACGTGGTTTCGCTGTTCCGGTCGTGTGATCTTGCCTGCCGCAACTATCCTCAGGTCAACCGCGATCTTGTGCTCGCGGGCGCATTTCTTCACGACATCGGCAAGATTCACGAACTCACGTTCAACCGTTCGTTCTCCTACACCACGCGCGGCCAGTTGCTCGGGCACATGGTCATCGAGCTCGAAATGCTTCAGGAGAAGCTTCCTCTTGTTCCCGGTTTTCCCGACGGCCTCAAGATACTGCTTGAGCACATGATCATCAGCCATCACGGCCAGTATGAGTTCGGCTCGCCCAAACTTCCCATGTTCCCGGAGGCTCTCCTGTTGCACTACATGGACGATCTCGATTCAAAGATGGAGAGCATGCGCGCCCATTTCGAACGCGAAGCCGGGCTCGACAGTCCCTGGAGCAGTTACAACGCTTCGCTCGGCCGTCCGCTGTTGAATACGGTGAAATTTCTCGCGCCCAAGACGCAACCTGATCCAGAGCCAGCTGAACCCGAGACGTTATCGACCGGCCTGCAGAATGAGACTTTGACTCTGCCCGGTTTGGATATTCCGAACGATTGCGACGAGACCCCGGTGGCAGTCAGCGAACCTCAGGACAAGGTCTAGACGATTTCCTTGCCTCCATTGTCCTCAGCCGGCATCGCTCGTTCGGGGTGTTTGCACGGCGCGCTGCTGTTTCGATACATTCTTGCGATTGGAGGTTCTCATGCGTTCACGTTTGACAGCACTCACGCTCGCTTCCTATCTAGCCTTTGCGGTGCTCGCTTGCACGAGCAAGCCGCCCGCCAACGACGCCAGCAACCCGGCTCCGGGCTCTGACGCCACGAACTCTGCGGGTGGTGCGATGGCGCCCGGCAATATGGGGGGGAGTGGCAAGCAGAGTCCGGCTGCACCCCAACCGGTTGTCGTTCCGGCGGGAACGGTTCTGACCGTTCGTCTGGGCGAAACCCTGAGTTCGAAAGACAGTCAACCGGGGCAGACCTTTACGGCTTCGGTGGTGACCCCGGTCGAGGTTGACGGCAAGACTGTGATTCCCGCGGGAGCGACTGCTACCGGCAGGGTGGTGGCTGCCCATGCGGCCGGCAGGTTCAAGGGCGCTTCCCTGCTGCAGATCAAACTCGACCGGGTCACCGTGCACGGTCGATCTCACTCCATCCAGACTTCTTCGGTGGCGCGATCTCAAAAAGGAAAGGGGAAGCGCACTGCGGCCATGATCGGCGGGGGCGCAGGCGCCGGAGCATTGATTGGCGCCTTGGCCGGGGGTGGCAAGGGAGCAGCCATCGGCGCTCTGGTGGGCGGCGGAGCGGGCACCGCGGGCTCGGCCTATACCGGCAACCGCGATGTCGTTTTGCCGACTGAGTCGGTGCTGACCTTCAAGCTGGAAGCTCCGCTCGAGGTGGGGCCGTAGCGCAGCAAGCCAGGTGGGCGTTTTAGTCCGGGACCCTTGGGAAGCCTGCGTCCCCGGGGAGGGGTCACTTTGCGAGCGCATCCCGCCGCTTGATCACGAATGAGCCCAAGGCACCGATGCTCGACTTCGCAAAGTTCCAGGTTCTGACCTTCGATTGCTACGGTACCCTGGTCGACTGGGAGACCGGGATTCTGTCAGCTCTCGGACCCGTATTGGCCGCTCACGGCAACGCGCTTTCCGATGCAGAAGTCCTCGAACTCTACGGCGAATTTGAAGCGCAGGCCGAGACCGGTGACTACCGCTCCTACCGCGAAGTGCTGAATTGCGTGGTTCGCTCGTTCGGCAAACACCTGTCGTTCACGCCCACCTTGGCAGAAGCGGCCTCGCTCGCAGCTTCTGTCCCGCATTGGCGGCCCTGGCCCGATACCGTTCGCGCCCTCAAGAGACTGGGAGCCCGCTATCGCCTGGCGATCATCTCGAACATCGATGATGATCTGTTCGCGAAAACGCACCCTCACCTGCAAACTGACTTTCAGAGCGTGACGACTGCGCAGCAGGCGCGGTGTTACAAACCGGCGCTTGAGATTTTCAGGATGGCGCTTGGGAAGGCGGGAGTGGCCCCGGCGGGCGTGCTCCACATTGGGCAGAGCATCTACCACGATGTGCTGCCGGCGCAGTCGATTGGACTGACGACGGTCTGGGTGAATCGACCGTCGCCGCGTTCCGGGGTCGGTGCAGTCCGGAAAGCGGAAGGAAAACCGCACCTGGAAGTTCCCAACATCGAGACTTTGGCGGACCTTGCCCTCGGCTGAAGCATCGGCTCTTGCGGCTTTCCGCCGCACGTCCGAACTAATACCCCACCGGCACCTTTAAGATCTTTTTGCGGATCGCGCAATGCACGAGCTCGGCCTTGTTGTGAATATCGAGTTTCCGCATCAGATTGAACTTGTGCGCCTCGACGGTCTTAAGGCTCACGCCCAGCAGGCCTGCGATCTTGCGTACGGTATTGCCTTCCGCCAACAGCTTCATCACTTCTCGTTCTCGAGGTGTGAGGCCAGTCTTTGACGGACGTACGCCTTGCTCTTCCGACGACCCGCTGTCCAGCAGCCCGCCCAGCACCTCCGGGCTTACGAATTTCCCGCCTTGATGCACATCCCGCAACACGCTGACCAGTTTTGCCGCGGGCGTATCCTTCAGCAGGTAGCCAGCCGCACCCGCCTGCAATCCCTGCATCACGTAGTCCCGATCTTCATGCATGGTAAGGAAGACTACCCGGGTGCCGGGAACGTCTCTTTGAATCACCCGCGCCGCCTCGAAGGGCGAAAAACCCGGCATGCCGATGTCCATCAGAAGAATGTCGGGCCGCAGTTCGATCACCCGCTTCAGAGCCTCTGCCGCATCGCCAGCTTCGCCAATGACCTCGAGATCCTGTTCGTCCTGCAGCAGGCGGCGCACTCCCTGCCGCACCAGTGCGTGATCGTCTGCCACCAGGCAGCGAATCTTGATCGGAGCTTTGGCCTCAGTCGCGGTCTGTTCGTCCAGATACACCATTCCTCCTGGGCCAGAAAAGATTCGGAAGTGGCTCCAACTGTGGCGGGAAGCCGTAACGACACGGCTTTGATGTCGACCGTATCCTTATTGTACAAGTGCGGTGAGCGGCATGTCACGGTAGAACTTGTTTGATTGTTCGCGTACCGCGAGTCCGCTTTTTCTGCTCCGCATCATTTAGAATCAAACGCTTATGCTTCGCTATTTTACCTCCGGGGAGTCCCACGGCGAGGCTTTGGTGGCCTTTCTGTCTGGCCTGCCCGCCGGCCTGAAGGTAGACCAGGAGTTTATCGACCGTGAGCTTTGGCGGCGCCAGCAGGGGTACGGGCGAGGCGGCCGGATGAAGATCGAGACCGACAAGGCCCACATCCTGTCGGGGGTTCACCACGGCACCACGATCGGTTCCCCGATCGCCGTTTTGCTCGAGAACAAGGATTGGAAGAATTGGCAGGAATCGTTGCCGGTTGCGGCCGGCGATCCTGCGAAACATAAGGCAGTGAAGTCTCCACGCCCGGGCCACGCCGATCTCGCGGGCGCGCTCAAATACAATTTCTCCGACGCGCGCTACGTGCTCGAACGAGCATCGGCCCGCGAATCCGCGGCTCGGGTTGCGATCGGCGCCCTGGCCAAGCTGTTTCTGCGCGAGCTCGGGATCGACGTGCTCAGCCATGTGATCGCCGTCGGCGCGGTGGTTCTGGGGAAAGAAGTCCGGTGGGACCAGATCCAGTCGGTCAGCGCCAAGACCGAAGTGCTGCTCAGCTGTGCGGACCCCGACGCCGAGTCGCGCATGAAAGAGGAGGTCGACCGAGTCCTGAGGACGGGCGATTCGGTGGGCGGGGTATTCGAGGTCGTGGCCCGCAACGTTCCGCCTGGCCTCGGCACCTACGCTCAGTGGGATGAACGTCTGGATGCCCTGTTGGCTGGAGCCGTCATGTCCCTGCAAGCCGTCAAGGCGGTCGAGATCGGCTCCGGCATCAGCGCTGCCTCTTCTCCCGGCTCCCAGGTACATGATGAAATCGCTTACGACGCGACCGATAAGTTTACGAAGTTCAGCCGTCCGCGTAACAACGCCGGCGGCATCGAAGGCGGCGTCTCGAATGGCGAAGAGATCCGTGTCCGTGGATACCTAAAGCCCATTTCGACGTTGCGGCGGCCGCTGCAGTCGGTTGACTTCGCGACGCGTGAGCCGGTCAAAGCCGCCTATGAACGCTCGGACGTGTGCGTGGTCCCGGCCGCGGGAGTGGCCGGCGAAGCCATGGTTGCGTTGACGCTGGCTCGCTGCGCGCTTGAAAAATTCGGGGGCGATTCCATTTTGGAAACCAAGCGCAATTTCGACGGGTACGTCGAGCAGCTTAGGAACTATTGAGACCCAAGAATCTGGAACGCACAACTGCTTCATGATCTACCCCATCGTCAAATTTGGTGACCCCGTGCTCGAGAAGCGAGCCGAGACCGTAACCGTGTTCGACGACGACCTGAGGAAACTTGTCGAGGACATGTTCGAGTCCATGTACGCCGCTCACGGCGTGGGCCTGGCAGCGCCACAAATCGGCATCTCGAAGCGGCTCGCGGTGATCGACATTACCTTCAAGGAAGATCCGGACGCGAAGTTGGTCCTTGCCAATCCGGAGATCATCCACACCGAGGGGCGCCATAGTCAGAACGAGGGTTGTCTGAGCATCCCCGACTTCCGCGAGTCGGTAACGCGCCCGAAGAAAGTGACCATTCGCGCCCAGGATGTCAATGGCAGGTTCTACGAGAAAACGGGGGAGGAACTTTTGGCGCGTGCCTTCCTCCACGAGACCGATCATCTGAACGGCAGGCTGTACATCAGCCATCTCAGCGCGCTGAAACGAGATCTGATCAAGCGCAAGATCCGCAAGCTTGTGAAGGCTGGTGAATGGTAGGTCGTTCAGTCCACGATCCAGTTTCGCGATGAATTCATCTCTCAACCTCGTGTTCGCCGGAACTCCGCGCTTCGCGGTCCCGACGCTGGAGAAATTGGTTGATGCCGGCTTCAACGTCGGGCTCGTGGTGACCCAACCCGATCGGCCTCGTGGTCGCGGGATGGAACTCACCGCCTCGGCGGTCAAGCAAAGCGCGCTGAAACTCGGCCTTCCCATCGCGCAACCCGACAAGATCAAATACAACCCGAGCTTCCGGACGCAACTTGCCGAGCTCCAGCCGGAGGCGATCGTCGTCGTCGGCTACGGCCGAATCATTCCCCAGTGGATGATCGATCTGCCGAAACTTGGCAACCTGAACCTGCATGCGTCGCTGCTCCCGAAATACCGCGGCGCGGCCCCCGTCCAGTGGGCGATTGCGCAGGGCGAAACCGTCACCGGCGTCACGACCATGCGCATCGATGCCGGTCTCGACACGGGCGACATCTTGCTGCAGCGCGAAATCCCCATTGCTCCGGAAGACACCGCCGGCACGGTTGCTCCAAGACTGGCGTCGATCGGAGCCGAGCTCATGGTCGAAACCCTTCGAGGTCTTCGAGGGGGCACGCTGCGGGCGCGTCCGCAAGATCACTCCCGGGCCACGGCCGCCCCCATCCTCACCAAAGAAGACGGGCACATCGATTTCCACCGATCGGCTACGGAGATATGGAACCGCATGCGCGGATTCGCCCCCTGGCCCGGCGCGTTCACCACGTTCCGAGGGAAAAACTTCCACCTATGGTCTGCCCGGCCGGCCAGCGCCGAGGTCCCAGTCGGCGAACTCAAGATGGAAGGAAACCTGCTGCTGGTCGGATGCGGCGGGCGCACCGCTCTCGAATTGTTTGAGATTCAAATCGAAGGCAGGAAGCGCATGCCCGCGCACGACTTCGTAAATGGCTATCGCCCTTACGACGGAGAACGACTCGGCGAGACCTAGATCGGCGTCTGAGCCGCACTCCCGCAGCGTTTCGCCTATCGCTGACTGGAACGGTGAAAGGCCGGAAACCGGGAACTGAGAACTGCTCCAGGATGTCTGTCTCTCCAGCACGAGCCGCGGCGTTCGACATCTTGCTCCGGGTGGAGCGAACCGACTCGTACGCCTCCGAGTTGCTGCACGCCTCTCCCTGTGCCGGGCTTTCGACTCCGGATCATGGCCTGGCGACCGAACTTGTAATGGGAGTTCTGCGCTGGCGATCTTTGCTCGATGCGGCCATTGCCCAGGTCTCTTCCCAGAGGATCGAGAGACTCGACGTGGAAGTCCTGACCGCGCTTCGTCTCGGTGCTTATCAGTTGGGATGGCTCGATCGCGTTCCGGCGCGTGCCGCGATTCACGAGAGTGTTGAGCTGGTGAAACGCGCGCGCAAGCGGTCCGCGGCGCCCTTTGCAAATGCCATACTCCGCAAGCTCGCGCAAGCCCCTGCCGGTCTCCCTTCCAGGGACGAGCTTACGCCGCCGGTCAGCAGCATGGAAGCCCTGGCCGGCGCCACGGCACATCCGCAGTGGCTCATCCGGCGCTGGGTCTCAGAATTTGGGCCCGATGTCGCGCGTCGCATTTGCCTGCACGACCAATCGATCCCAGGGACTGCCATCCGGTTGCGTTCGGCCACCGCGGAAGAGGAGATCCGGCGCGAAGGCATCGAGCTTGGGCCGGGAGCTCTGTTCTCCAATGCCCGGCGTGTGGTCTCGGGAGATATCACCACGACCAAAGCCTTCGCCGAAGGGAAGGTTGCGATCCAGGACGAGGCGTCGCAGCTGGTGGCGGCGTTGGTTGGCCAAGGGTCGCGCATTCTGGATGGTTGCGCTGCTCCCGGCGGCAAAACGTGGGCGATCGCGGATCGCAACCCGGAGGCCACAATCGTCGCAGCCGAATTGCATGCTCATCGCGCAGAACTGTTGCGCAAGCGCGTTTCGGCGCGAAACGTTCAGGTGATCACGGGCGACCTGCGCCACTTGCCGGTTGGGGAGTTGTTCGAGCGTGTACTGGTGGATGTACCTTGCTCGGGAACCGGAACCTTGGCGCGGAACCCGGAGATCAAGTGGCGACTGAAGCCAGACGACCTCGATGATCTGCACTCCCGGCAGATTCAGATCTTGCAGTCCGCGATGCAACATGTGGCGGCTGGCGGCAGGCTGATCTACTCGACCTGCTCGCTCGAACCCGAAGAAAATGAAGCAGTGATCGCCGAAGCCCTGCTTGGCGGTAAGTCGTTCCAGTTGCTCGAGGCCTTGCCTGACCTGGAGAGGCTACACATCAACCGTGAGTTGATTGTAGAAGATCTGAGCTCGATGATTCACGGTTGCTTCGTGCGCACGATTCCGGGCTCGCAGCGGTGCGACGGCTTTTTTGTGGCGCTCTTCGAGCGGATTGCGTGAAACGTCAGCGCACCTCGAAGTTCACAGTGGCGCCGGAGGCGACGCGCTGCCCAGGGGCCGGGGCCTGCGTGACCACGATGCTTGCCGGAGACGGCTGCGGCGGAGCGGGGGGTGGGGAAGCAGTCAGCGGAGCGGAAGCAGTGTCTGCCGTCGGCGGGGCTACCGTCACGTTGCCCACACGGAAGCCGGCGTCGAGCAGGGCAATGTTCACGCTGCCCAGAGGCTGTCCGACGAAGCTGGGCATGACGAAGGCTTGAGGCTGACCGGCGGCTGATACCAGAAGGTTGATGCGCGGGACCAGGACCCCGCTGGCGTTGGGCGGAGGACTCTGGGCGAGGACTTGATCGGCTGTGATAACGGGCATTTGCAGGTAAGCGACCGAGCCGACGTCGAGGCCGCGACGTCGAATATTCAGGTCGGCCGCCCGGCCGCTCTCGCCGACCACATCCGGTATGGAAACCCGCTGCGGTCCAAGGCTCTCCGCTACACGCACTTGCCAGCCGTGGCGAACTCGCGTACCGGGGGCCGGGATTTGCGTCATAATGCGGCCTTCCGGAAGGTCAGGGCTGTAATACTGACGCTCGACCGCGACGTTCAGCCCCAGTCCTGCGACCGCACGCTCGGCTTCTGCAGGACTCAAGCCGACCAGCTTGGGGACCGTGACTTCGGCGCCGTGGATGGCGAGGCTCATTGTGATCACGGCCGAGGCCAGGGCGACCATGATGAGGACAAGAGCCACGAGCGCGAATCGGAAAAAGGATTTCACGGCTGGCATAATTATAGGGCGAATAGGATCAGTGGCCGTAGGCTGCGCTGATTTTGGCGAGATCAGCGCCCAATCCGCCGCCACCCATCCCGCCTCGAACGTTCCGAACAAGCGCCGGATTCCCCACCCCGACCTGCTCTGGGGGGGGAGTCATCCATGCCGGTTTTTGTTCAAGGCTCAGCGAGGGTAAAGCCAGCCGAACGTGCCCGCGGTTAGCAAACCATAGACGAGGCCATCGATCAGTTCCTTGATGGTCGCACTCCAGGTCTGACCCTTCCAGATCGCATTGCTCAGGTGTCCGAGGCCGTAAGCGAGGAATGCGGCGGTGCCAGCCACACGAAACACAGCCGGATAAGGCGCGCCGGCAGGAACAGTGTGTCCGGTGAGATAGGCAACAAAGAACCCGATCACCAGACAGTAAGCAAACCACAGTACCAAGTATTTCGGCATGGCAGGTGGCCCACTGGGAATGATGGTCAGGTGCCCGACCGGCCCCTGTTTGAATTTCTCAATGGTCGCGGGCGACTTCATGTCCTGGTGAGTGCAGAACGGGAAAATATACAGACCGCGCTTCAGATTGGCCGTTCTCAGGGCGGACAGGATGTTGTCTTCGTCGGGCAACTGCGAGTAGTCGCTGGCGTGATAGCGCAGCAGCATGTGCATGATCGAACTGGCGACGAAGATGATGACCGCCGACAGCAGGATCGGAAGCCAGAGAGCGGAGAGAGGAACCATGCGCGCCTCCTTCAGGTGCGACGAAGGAACTTGATTTCGCACGCGAGGCTACGCTTGCGGGCTAGATCCGGTCAAGCGGAGAAGTCGCCGTTCAGAATGCCGAGCATTGGACTCAGTGAACCTCATCCTCGGCAGGGGCGGTATCGGGGGTATCCACCTTTACCGCAGCCGGGTTGGGCGGGATGTCACTTGGGGGCTGGAACTCGCCGGGATCCTTGCCAGACAGGGCGACCTTCATGAAATCGATCCACATGGGCAGGGCGGCGTGGGCCCCGCTTTCGCGGGCTCCAAGAGATTTCTTTTCGTCATACCCGATCCAAACTCCACAGCTCAGCTGGGGGGAAAAGCCGACGAACCAGGCATCGGTGAAATCGTTGGTGGTGCCGGTCTTGCCCGCAACCGGTAGTTTCAGGATGGCCGCGGCGGTGCCGGTTCCGTGCCGCACAACATCTTCCAGCATCGAAGTCATGATGCGGGCGGTACGCGAGGAAACCACATCCTTGACGTCGGGAAAATCCTCTTCGAGAACGCGGCCTTCATAGTCTGTAACCTTCGTGATATAGCGCGGGCTGATGCGGACGCCGTCGTTCGGAAAAACGCTGTAGGCGTTGGTTTGCTCGAGGAGGGTGATTTCAGCAGAACCCAGGGCGACCGGAAGGTAGGCGGGGATGTTGGAGGTCACACCGAAGCGATGCGCATACTCGATGACGGTCTTGATGCCGAGGCGGTCAGCCAGCCGTAGCGCAGGGATGTTGCGGGACTGGGCGAGGGCACGCCGGAGTGTGATGGTCCCTTCGAACTTGTCGTCGTAATTGTGCGGGGTGTAGGGACCGGAGCCGGTCTCGAAGGTGATGGGCGCGTCGAGGATGGTGTCGTCAGGACTTGCGCCCTGGTCGATCGCGGCCGTGTACACGTAGGGCTTGAAGGAGGATCCGACCTGGCGCAGTGCCTGGGTCGCGCGATTGAATTTCGATTCGTTGAAGTCACGGCCCCCCACCATGGCTTTGATTTCGCCGGTGGCGTTGTCGATGGCGACCAGAGCGCCCTGTGCACCCGAGTCCTGTTCCAGGCTGACGGTGGCGGCGCCGTCGGGCCCGAGGCTGAGCACTCTGACGTAGCAGAGATCGCCGGGTTTGAACAGGTCCTGGAGCTTCTTGTGAGTCCAGGCGGCATCGGCTGGCCCGAGGCCAGCACGGTAATGGGAGAATTTGATCGTCACTTGTCGAGCCGTGACCGCGATGACGAGTGCATGCAGGTAGGTGTTGGGCTCAGGTTCGTCGTCCCAGTCGGGGTGGTCATAGTTGTCGACGGTTACGTCGCGGGAGAGAACGTTGGCGAGGTGATTCTTCCAGCCATGGCGGCGTTCGTAAGCGGCGATTCCCTTGAGAACAGCCTGGTTGGCAGCTTTCTGGAGGTCCACATCGAGCGAAGTGTAGACCCGCAGGCCTCCTTCATGGACCTGATCGGTCCCGTACTTGTTCTCAAGATAGCGGCGCGTCTCCTCCACAAAATAGGGGGCGAGCGAGTTGGGGTCGTGCTGGAGGTTGAGACGGATCGGGCGGGCCTTGGCATCAGCCGCCTGTTGCGCGGTGATTTTCCCGTCCTCGAGCATCGCGTTGATGACCAGATTGCGCCGCTTCGCAGTGCGCTCCGGATGAAGAATGGGTGAGTAGTAGCCCGGTGCTTTGGGGAGTCCGGCAAGCAGCGCGGCTTCGTCGAGGGAGAGTTTTTTCGCGGGCTTCGAAAAGTAGTATTCGGAGGCGGACTCGAAACCGTAGGCGCCGTGGCCGAGGAATATCTGGTTGGCGTACAGGGTGAAGATCTGCTGCTTGGTGAACTTACGCTCGATTTGGATGGCGAGCAGAGCTTCCTGAATCTTTCGCTGGAACGAGCGGTCGGGCGACAGGAACAGATTGCGAGCCAGTTGCATGGTCAGCGTGGAGGCCCCTTGCACCTTGCCACCGGACTGGATGTCGCGATATGCCGCGCCCACGATTCGCCAGACGTTAACCCCCCAGTGACGGTAGAAGTCCTTGTCTTCGATGGATATAAGGGCGTCGCGGAGGACCTGGGGATAGTCGTCGTAGGTCGCGACCACCCGCCGTTGCAGGGCGAACGAGCCGATGGTGCGTCCCTGGTCGTCGTAGAGTTCCGTGATGGAGCTGGGACGGAAGTGTTCGAGATCGTCGACCTGGGGCAGGTCGGTGGAGTAGACGAGCAGCAATCCTGCGCTCGCTCCGATCAGGGCAGCAGCCAGGATCAGCAAGGCGAATAGAACCCGGCCCACGACTTTCTTGCCAGGAACTTCGATTTCGGGCAGGTCCTGATAGAGAGACTTCATGGGGACCGATTCAGGATAGCAAGCTGAGGGCTGCGGTTGGAAATCAGGCAACGGTGCGCGGCGCCGTCGCGAGAGAACCCGAAAGGCCAATCACTGCCTGGCGTGGTCCCCGGAGATAATGGACCTGCGCCCATCCAAGGCATCTGAAAGGACATCGCGCCGTGCGCGTGTGGAGCAAGAGTGCGCTCAAGTCCCTGCTGTTGCCCGGCGTCGTGTTGTTGGCAGCGGCGGCGGTCAGTGGCAGGGCAGAGTGGCTAACCCGGTCGGTGTCGGTGGTCGATCTCTATTACTACACGGCGTTTGGAGTTGGCTTGCTCCTAGCGTGGCGATTCCATTCCGGAAGAGTCTTTTCCGCGCTCATCCTGTTGTTTCTGGCAAATCGCGCGGTCGAGTTCTTCGCGGCAGGACCAATCCCAACCGCGGGGCCGGGACGGACGGCGCTGGAAGCCGTCTCGTTTCTTCTTCCTCTGAACTTCGCGCTGATCTCCACCGTCCGCGAACGGGGATTCACAGCCCCGGTGGTAGCTCCTCGCGTGCTCGTGCTTTTCCTCGAATCCGTGTTTGTGGCGGTGCTTTGCCGTCCCCAGCCGGCTGCCGGGTCTGGGTTGTTTCACGGAGCGCTCCTGAACCGCGCCTGGTTTGCATGGACTGGAGTTCCGCAACTTTCATGGGTGGCACTCGCTGTCGCCCTCGGAGTTTTGATGACCCGCCTCGTAACCTATCGCAAACCGGCGGAAGGCGGTTTTGCCTGGGCTCTGTTGAGTTCCTTCGTGGCCCTGAGCGTCGGAGGGGTGGGCCCCCTGGCACGCGCCTACTTCGCAACCGGGGCCGTGATCCTGGTGGTTTCGATCATCGAGACATCGTATTCGATGGCCTACCACGACGAACTCACCGGATTGCCCGCGCGCCGGGCCTTCAACGAGGCCACCCTGGCTCTCGAAGCCCCTTACGCGGTTGCGGTGGTCGATATCGATCACTTCAAGAAGTTCAACGACACCTACGGCCACGATACCGGGGACGATGTCTTGTGTCTGGTGGCTGGCCGATTGGCGAGTGTGACCGGCGGAGGCCAGGCCTTCCGGGTGGGCGGGGAGGAATTCTCCATTCTTTTCCCCGGAAAGTCGGTCGAGGAAGTGACGCCGGATCTGGAGCTGTTGCGCGCGACCGTCGGGAAATCGGTTTTTCGGTTGCGCGGCTCAGATCGCAGGTTCGCTCCACGCGGTCCGGATCGGCGCAAGTCCGGGGCCAAAAAGAAAGGCTCCCGAGATCGAGCCCGCACACTTCCTGCTTCGGATCCGCGCGACCTGTCGGTGACCGTGAGCATCGGAGTCGCCGGCCCCGACCCCAGACACCCGGCGGTCGACGGAGTCATCAAGCTCGCCGATCAGGCTCTCTATCGCGCCAAAGACGGGGGCAGAAATCGGGTCGAGGTGGCAGTAGCCGGCGGAGTTCGCCCGAAGAAAAAAGCAGTCCGTACCAACCGCTGAGGTGGTCGCGCGTCAGCCACTTGCTGCCCCGATGCTCTTACACGATTCGTTTCTTGCCGTGCGACGCCAGTTCATCGATCGGGGGATAGGATCGCACGTCGGTGTAGGTGCGTTCGGCGGGAACCGTGCCGGTATGGATGGTCTGGGCCAGCATCTCGAGCGCGAGCCCGGTATTGGCAGGGACCACGACGGTCGCTGCCAGCGAGCCGTTTCGAACCCAGGCCTGGCCGGTCTTTGGCATTCCGTCACAGCCTGTAAAGGCCGCCGCCAGCCACCGGTCCCGAAGCTGCATATCGCCGATCTCCTGAATCGCCTTGCGAGCCCCCATGGCCATGGAATCGTCCTGCGCAATGATGGCTTCGATGGGCAAGGCGCGAGACGTGGACAGACGCAGCCACGCGCTCACGGCCTGGTGCGCGCTCCCTTCGGTCCACTGCGCCCGCAGCATCCGTACCTCGACCTCGGCGGGCCTGGTTTCTTGCATACCATCGGTTCGTTGTTGTGCAGCATCGCTTCCCGAGGGCCCCTGTATATAGAGGATGGATCCCCCTTTCGGGAGGAGAGCGCCAATCTGCCTGCCCTGAATGCGCCCGATTGCACGATGATCCGAGGTGATGCAGAAGGCTGGGACCCGGTAGGTCTTGCGCAAGTCGGCAATGTAATCCGCTTCGCGATTCAAAATCACCCAACCCATTCCCGCTGCAGCCGCTGCCCGGGCGACCTGCGGCAGTCCGGTTGAACCGGCAGGCTCGAACACGATCGCATCGGGCCGGGAGTTGGATGAGGACTGAATAATTTTTAGCAGTTGCTGGCTCTGATTGATGGCGTCGTTGTCTGCATAGACGATTTGCAGATCGACGCCCAGTCGGCGGGCCGTATGTTCCGCGGATACTGCTTGCTCGATCTGATAGTCGTTGTCGTTGGTTGTAAGCGAGACCAGGAATCTGAACTTTTTCATCGTGGGCCGTTTCCACAATGATACCTTGGATGCTTCGACAAACGCTCCAAGCCAAACTTTCGTGATGTCCGGACTGGGAACGGCCGCCGGACTGTAATCGGACGCGAGCCCGTCGCGTTCTCAGAAGAACGTTTCGACAACACCCATCACCTGATAGCTCGAGTCCAGCACCACCAGGTAGCGCCATTTATCGAACGTCAAACAGGGATGAGAGATGTCCAGCCCGATCATGTCGCCCACGCGAATGTCCGCTCCATCCGGAATCTCCAGGTAGGCGTGCTGGTCCATCATTTTGGTGAGCTTCCATGTGGCGGGCGCGGCCCGGGGTGCGGCCTGTCCTGGACGGTGGTGGAGTCCGGGCGCGGGCAAGCCTGCATCGAAGGCGGCGTCGCGCTTGCCCAGGCCCAGGATCGCTTTGTTCGGCTCCGGCACCGACTGTACGTAGGCCCACAACTGCAAGGCAGGAACCAGGCTCGAATCCATGTTCCGCGCGACCGGGTTGCGGACCCTGATCTGCTGTTGTGCTTGGCGATAAATGCCGACATCGTGCGTCAGATAGCATCCTGGTCGCAACACCACGTCGACCGCCTGGCCCAGATCAGCCCTGGAAAAGACGTCCGCCACGACGTCATACCACGCTGAACCGGCGCCCGACAGGATGACGGGCGAACGATCGAAGCGGTCTTCCTTTGCCAATTCCCGGGCGATTTCGAGGGTGCGGCTTAGAAACGTCCGGATCGACATCTCATCCTGGAGGACGCCTTCATACACCTCAACCCCACACAGGGCGATTTGATTTTTCCACCCCGACAGGGCAGACAGAACCCCTTGAAGCTGCCCGCGATCACGAACTCCGGTTCGGCCATCGTCGGTTCCGAGCTCCAGCAGGACGTTGAGACGCTGGCCGCGGACCTGGAAGAAGCGTCCGAGCGATTCCACCAGATCGGCCGAATCGACCAGGCAGAAAAATTCGAAGCCGGGATCCTCAAGCAAATGTGCAACGATCTCCAGGTTCTGTCGTCCGACGAGCTGGTTGGCCAACAAAACCCGCCGAACTCCATGCTCATACGCAACTCTGCTCTGGGGCGCGGTCGCCAGCGTCATGCCCCATGCACCTGCCCGCATTTGCCGCATGAACAGCTCCGGCGCCATGGTGGTTTTTCCGTGGGGCGCCAGTTTCGCCCCGTAGGCGGCGGCAAATCTCTTCATCCATTGCAGGTTGTGTTCCAACTTGTCGTCATAGAGAACGGCAGTTGGCAGACTCAGATCTTCGCGCAGCAGGTTCCATCGCAGTGCCGCGATCGCGCTCGCTGGAACCGCTGCCTCCAGTCGTCCCAGTCCTTTGGACAGGGAGCGAACCGGCGGATCAGCCACTGCAGAAGGAAGGTCTGTGCGATACTTTGCATCGTTCATTGGGTTGGCCCGCGGAGTGGACTTGTCGAGCTCCGGATCCGTCCGGTCGCGGAAACGAAGTTACCACAAGCAACGCCCAGCAACGACCTGCCGGATGAACGCTTGCTGCTTAGCGCCACGGGTGCGGCTCGACATTCGAGCGTCTTCCCCCCGCGTTGCCCAGGAGATCGACGTTGCCCCAATGCGATACCCTGATCCGCGCAGTGCGGATCCTCGATGGCAGCGGTGGCGAGCCGCAATCAGGCGATGCGGCGATCACAGCGGGACGCGTAAGCGCACTGGGGAATCTGTCGGAATACTCCGCGGAACGGATTTTCGACGGCGCCGGCCGCATCCTTGCCCCCGGTTTCATCGACGCCCATACCCACGACGACCTCTACGTGCTTCGCGCTGCGCAGATGCTCCCCAAGTTGTCGCAGGGCGTAACCACCGTGGTCGTAGGCAACTGCGGAATCAGTGGCGCGCCCACGCAGCTGACCGGCGAGCCGCCGGAGCCGGCGAACCTCCTTGGAAAAGCCGCCGAGTTCCGGTATCGCTCCTTTGCCGACTACCTCGTCGCCCTCGCCGCCGCCTCGCCGGCCGTCAACGTTGCTGCTCTGGTTGGCCACACTACCCTACGCAGCAACCACATGGACCGGCTCGATCGCGTGGCCACTCCGGAGGAAATCTCCGCGATGCGGTCCCAGCTGCGCGAAGCCCTCGATCGGGGAGCCCTGGGGCTCAGCACCGGCTTGGCGTATTTGTCCGCCTATTCAGCTTCTGAGGAAGAAGTCACAGCACTGGCCGAACCCCTGGCCGCTGCGGGCGCGCTTTATGCGACTCATCTCCGCAACGAGAGCGATCAAGTGCTGGAAGCCATCGAGGAGGCCTGTCGAATCGGCCGGCGAGTGCGGGCCCCAGTGGTCATCTCTCATCTGAAATGCGCCGGTGTCGGCAATTGGGAAAGAAGCAACGCATTGCTGGGCGCCCTGAAAAGAGCCGGTGCCGGTCAGGCAATCGGCTGGGACTGCTATCCCTACGCGGCCAGTGCCAGCATCCTCGACCTCCGGCAAGTGGATGATCGCGTCAAGATCCAACTGAGCTGGTCCGCTCCACATCCCGAAGTGGCCGGACAGACCTTGGCGCAGGTTGCCGAGTCCTGGAGATTGACCCAGTTGGATGCTGCCCGGCGACTGCAACCTGCCGGCGCCGTCTATCACTGTATGTCGGAAGACGATGTGCGTAGAATCCTCCAACACCCCGGCACGATGATCGGTTCGGACGGTTTGCCAAACGATCCCCTGCCGCATCCGCGTCTGTGGGGGACATTTCCCCGCGTGCTTGGACACTACTGCCGGGAGGAGAAATTGTTTTCGCTCGGCGAAGCTGTCCGCAAAATGACCAGCCTCCCCGCGCAGCGTTTCGGTTTGACCGATCGAGGCTGGGTGCGCGAAGGCTACTCCGCGGATCTGGTGCTATTCGACCCGCATACCGTTCAGGACTCCGCCACCTTTGCCGATCCGGTTCGGGCGGCAACCGGCATTCACGCCGTTTGGGTCAACGGCGTTTTGTCCTATGCAGAACAGGCCGCCACCGGCCAGCGCGCAGGCCGTTTCTTGCCGCGCCGTGAATCGCGAGCCAGCAAAAAGAGGAGGCGACAAGAATGACGATCAAACGCTATGGCGTCGAGGGGAGCAAAGGCACCGGCGGCCAACATCTGCCTTTCGCACGCGCGACCGAGATCGACGGCTGGCTCTACGTTTCCGGCCAGGTCCCCATGCTGAACGGCGAGGTCATCGACGGCAATATCGTCGCGCAAGCGCATCAGGCAATTCGGAACCTTTTCGCGATTTTGGAAGAGGCCGGCTATAAGGCCGAGCATGTAGTGCGTTGTGGCGTCTGGCTCGATGATCCCCGTGACTTCCAGTCCTTCAATACGGTCTTCAAACAGTACTTCGGCGACCATCCCCCCGCGCGTGCTTGCGTCGTGTCCCGTATGGTGCTGGACTGCAAAGTCGAGATCGACTGCGTCGCTTACAAGCGGCCCGCGAAGTAGATCAACACTCTCACGATCGGAGAAGAAACGACTCCACCTATGACCGACACCCGCGACGCCTTCCTGCTCCTGTCCGCTTTGGGTTCTGTCCTCGCGCTGGTGATCCTGATCGCGCGTTTCAAGGTCAATCCCTTCGTCGTGCTGATGACGGTCTCCCTGGCCCTGGCGCTGGTGACCGGCATGCCCCCGCAGGCTATCGTCAAGTCGTTCGAGACCGGCATGGGCGGCACCCTGGGGCATATTGCGATCATCGTTGCGCTCGGCACCATGCTCGGCAAAATGATGGCGGAGTCGGGCGGTGCCGACCGCATCGCGCAAACCCTGATCCACTTGCTGGGCGAGCGCCGCGTGCCCTGGGCGATGATGGTGGTGGGCTTCCTGGTGGGGTTGCCCGTGTTCTTCGAAGTGGGTTTTGTGCTCCTGGTGCCGATTGCGTTCAATGTGGCCAGACGCACCGGGACCTCGCTGATCATGGTCGGCCTCCCGATGGTGGCCGGACTCTCGGTGGTCCATGGCCTCGTGCCACCGCATCCTGCGGCCATGCTGGCGGTGACGGCCTACAACGCCGACATCGGCCGCACGGTCTTCTACGCCGTGCTGGTTGGATTGCCCACGGCGATCATCGCGGGGCCCTTGTACGCCAAAGTGATTGCCCCCTACGTGCAGCTCGATTTGCACAACCCGATCGCCGAACAGTTCATCGACGACACGCCGCATCGGAACTTGCCCAGCTTTGGCCTGACCGTCGGAACGGTCCTGTTCCCAATCGCCCTCATGGTGCTCGGCAGTTGGGCTGACATCCTTTCTGCTCCGCAGAGCCGGATCAATGGCGCGTTGCATCTGCTCGGCAGCGCGGATATCGCCCTTCTGCTGGGCGCGGCCGCAAGCTTCGTCACTTTGGGGAAGATGCGCGGCTTCAGCCGGGAAACGATTCTGAAGTTCTCCGAGACCTGCCTGGCCCCGACCGCAACCATTCTGCTGCTCATCGGAGCCGGTGGCGGTTTCGGCCGTATCCTGCAGGATAGTGGCACCTCGCAGGCGATCATCCATCTCGCACTTCATGCGCATGTTTCGATTCTGTTTTCGGCATGGCTGGTCGCCGCCCTGGTGCGCTTGGCAACCGGATCTGCAACCGTCGCTATGACGATGGCCGCCGGAATCATCGCTCCGGTTGCCATCCACACCGGAGTGCGGCCCGAATTCCTGACCATCGCGACCGGTGCCGGATCGCTCATTTTTTCCCACTTCAATGATGGCGGATTCTGGATCGTTAAGGAGTACTTCGGCATGAGCATCGCTCAAACCCTGAAGAGCTGGTCGGTTTGCGAAACGATCATTTCCGTCGTGGCTCTACTGTTGACGCTGGCTTTGGCGGCGGTAGGTTAATCCATCTCATCGCGCGAGGAGCAATGAAAACGACCATTTCCCTTTGCTGGATCGTCGAGCTGTGCCTGTTCTCAATCGGCCTGGCGTGGGCTGCAAAGGACGCGCCCGCGAAGAAATACCTGCTCTATGTCGGCACCTACACCAAGGGCGAAAGCAGGGGTATTTACGCGTATCGCTTCGATCCCAAGTCCGGGACTGCAGCCTCCCTGGGTTTGGCAGCCGAGACTGAAAACCCCTCTTTTCTGGCGGTCGATCCCGGTCAAAAATTCCTGTACGCCGTGAATGAACTCACCCGGTACGAAGGCGCCGCAAGCGGTGCGGTCACGGCGTTCGCGATCGATCCCGCGACTGGCAAATTGTCAGCTTTGAATCAAGTCGCATCTCGCGGCGCCGACCCTTGCTATATCGCCTTTGACCAGACCGGCAACTACGTTCTGGTCGCCAACTACACGGGGGGGAGCCTGGCCATATTCCCGGTCTCCAAAGAGGGCCATCTCGGGGAGGCCACCGCCTTTGTCCAGCACGCTGGTGTGGGTCGGAATCCGGAGCGCCAGGAAAGTCCGCACGCGCACTGGATCGAGACCAGCGCTGACAATCGGTTCGCAATCGCCGCAGACCTCGGGCTCGATCGGTTGCTGGTCTATCGTTTTGACGCGAGCCAAGGGTCGTTGACTCCGAACACTCCCCCCTACGCGAAGGTCGAAGCCGGCGCCGGTCCGCGCCATGTTGCCTTTGCACCCAACGGCAAGTTCGCCTACGTCATCGACGAACTGGGTTCCACGATTAACGCCTTTTCCTACGATGCGAAAGGTGGCGTGCTCGATCCCCTGCAAACCATCTCGACGCTCCCGGCCGGCTTCAAGGGAACCAACGACACGGCTGAGATCCACGTTCATCCCAACGGCAGATTCTTGTTTGCGTCGAATCGCGGGCACGACAGCATCGCGGTTTTCTCAATCGATGCGAAGGCCGGTCGCCTCACCCTCGTCAGTCACGTTTCGACTCAGGGTAAAACCCCACGGAACTTCGAGATCGATCCCACGGGCACGCGCTTGTTTGTTGCCAACCAGGACAGCGGCAATATCGTCATCTTTCGGATCGATGCAGAAACGGGCCGGCTTACCCCGACCGGTCAGGAACTGAAAGTCCCGTCACCGGTCTCTCTGCGATTTGTTGCGAACGATTGAGCCGCGCTATCACCTCGGTCTCAGTACATGATCGTCCGGGTCAGATGATGTGGCCACCAGGTGGTGTGGTAGTGGCTCCAAAGCCGAAAGTCGACCTGGGGAACGATAATCTGCATATCCGGTGCCCGCAGCTTGTTGATGTCTTCGGCAAGCAGCGCGGACGCGTAGATGCAGTGCGCCCGTATCTCAATTTCCCAGCGGCTATCCCGAGCAATCAGTTGGTGTGAGCGCACTGCATGTTCCAGGTCTTGCGAATAGCTGGTGATTCCCAGCAGGTGCAGCGCTGCCGGAACAATATAGTCCGCAAACGCAGTCATCCGCTCCAGATCGCCAATCGGAAACTGCCCCGTCTTGTTCAGACTCAAATACAGGAACCACACGGCCAGCTGCGGCAGCTTGTAGATCTTGACGGTGTGCCCGTCGTAGTCGCTGACATCGCGAAACCGCTTGAACTCGCCGGCCAGGCGCTCCACCAGTCCATTGCCGCTGTCGTACAACTTTTGGGAGCAGGACCTGGCGAAGGTATGAAATCGTCCCCCGTAACGCTCGCTTAGGACAGCACCCACCTGGCGGCAGATCTCTGTCTTCTCATCCAGCATGGGAAGTTCGATGTTGCCTGCAAAGATGTTCTCCATCTCCGTCCGCGTCACCGCGGCCAGAAATTCGCCGTTCAGGATCGGAATGCCCTCATCGAGAGCCCGCTTCATGGACGCGAACAGGGCGTCGGAGTCCGACCAGTGCCGGCCGGCATAGTCAACCTGAAACTTCACCTGGCTCGAGAAGTCGGTGAAGGCAGTGTCGATACAGGAGGCCGTCAAAATGAAATCCATGATCCAGTCCGGATCGTTCTCGCCCGCTCCCAGGGGTAGAGCATAGTCCGGCATGGGCAATTCCTCATACGCCATCCAGCCCGCAACTTCTGCGATCCGGGACACCCTCGTCTGAACGTCGCGCGAGCGCTCGATGACGTAGGCGAGGCTGTCCAGGACAGGACTTCCCGCCAGTTTTGGCCAGCGCATTGGCTCGCTCGTTGGAACTGCAGGTGTCGAACCAGGCCGGGCGCGCTCCGCAGGCCTTCCAGGCGCTGGTCGTGTCTGTGTCATGTGGCGTGCATCCATCGTTCGCCTGGAATCTCGAGGCGAACCCAATAGCCCCTCAAGTCTATCAAGCTCTCCGGCGGACCGCTCAATTCACGATGGCAACGCCGACATCGTTCCAATTGATGGGACTGTTTCCGAGCAGGGAGTTCGCTGCGGGCCCGGAGTGCTACGCCAAACGCGCAACTCCTTCAAAGTCCATGTAACCCACGAGGCTGCCTGAGGGCTTGTCAAATTCAGGTGGGCAGAGATGACAGCGAGCAGGAAACCAGGAATCAGCATATCGAACCCGTCCATCGAATCGCCCATCACCAACCCGGCTGACGCCTTCCACCCACCGGCGGGCAATTGTTGCCTCCAGAATGCGCTTTTTCCCTCCCTTGAACGGGGGAAACCGCCGCCTCGTACCCAAATCCGCAAGCTGTTTATAAAATGCTCTGGATCGGAAGGTCACTCAGAGCGATCGCAGAGGTGCTTGATGGCGTGCAATCCAGAGGTGCTGAAACACGTTCCGCTCTTCGCGCTGCTGGACGAAGATGAGACCGCCGTTCTGGCGGGCCAAGTCGAACTGAAAGCGTTTGCGCCCCGGCAACGTATCTACAAAATGGGCGACCCGGGAGGCCAAGCCTATGTGATGGTCTCCGGGCTGGTTCGCATTACCACCGTTGACCAGGATCATCAGGAAGTTGTGGTCGACGAACCCGCCCACGGCGAGTTCTTCGGATTTGCCTCGATGCTTGAGCGGACACCCCACCAGACCGACGCGGTTGCCCTCGAGCAAACCGTCTGCCTCGAAGTTGATCGGAATGATATTGCCGTCTTGTTGCAGCGCAAACCACTCGCCGGCATGGACATGTTGACCGTGCTCGGGCGGCAGTTTCATGCCTCCCAGCAACTGGTGCGTCTGCGCGCCATGCGTAACCCCAACGAGGTGATCGAACACGAGGCCAGCTGGGGTGAGCGGATCGCTGACCAGGTCGCGGCCTTCGGCGGATCGTGGACTTTCATCATTGCGTTTTTTGTGGGTCTGGTCGTCTACACCATCGTCCAGGTCTTGCTGGGTGGCCGTTCCTGGGACCCTTATCCTTTCATCCTGCTCAACCTCATGCTGTCCATGCTCGCCGCCATCCAGGCGCCCGTCATCATGATGAGCCAGAACCGCCAGGACACAAAAGACCGGCTGCGCGGTGAACTCGACTACGACGTTAACCGCCGTGCCGAGGTTGAGATTAAAGGACTGGCGCGGAAACTGAACCATCTGGGCGACAAACTGGGGGACATTGAAGATTTGTTGCGCTCGAACACGCCGGCCAGATGACGGAAGGCTTCCTGCCAGAGTCCCGGCACGAACGACCTGTTAGCGGGAATAAGAAAGGCGGTCCGCAGACCGCCCGCTGTCACCAGAACCGAGTGTGGCTCGATTGTCTGTGATCGGTCACTGCTCTCCGGCTTTGGCATTTGTCTTTGCCTGGGCCGAGTACTTCCGCACGGTTGCAAGAAATGTGTCCGAGCCGGCCGGGGGCGCTACTTTCCCGGCGAGAACCTGCTCAAACGAAGCCTTGTCACCATAGAGCGCACGTGTCTCGTCCTCGTCTTGCGTAATGGCCGCTCCGTTCAATGCGACTCCGGCAAACACTCCTCGAGCGCGCGAATACGAGAGCACTTCGGCGCGCATCTTCCAGTCCGTGTCTCCTTCTGCGTGGCGACCCACGGGGCCTGCCGCTACCGAAGCGTCCGCGCCCAGTTTGAACTTACTGGAAAGCAGGTTGCGCATGCCCTTGTCGTTCATCACAATCATCACCACGTCCACCGCTTCGCCGCCAATCTGGAAACCGAAGCTTCCGCCCGCAACGCGAAACGGCGCCGGCGCGCTCCACCCGGTGGCCGTCCGGCATGTGGCCACGCCCTTGCCGTAATTTGCTCCTACGATGAAGCCGCCCTTCAGCATCGACGGAACCACGGCCACGCACTTTGCGGACGCAAGGATCTCTTCGGGAATCCCTTTGTCCGGCGTCCCCATGATTTCGTTCAGAACACTTGCTGCAGCATCCATGCGCCGCACTTCTTCGGACGTGTCCTTCTTGTCGTCGGCGAAAACTACCGGCACCAGCATGCATAAAATCGCGAACAGGGCCGTCAAGGATTGAACCGGACGTTTCAGTTTCACAAGGATCTCCTCTCAAGCAGTTTTCGTTTTCAATCGGTTTTCGTTCTAGCTCTGCCGCCTCCCAGCAAATACCAGCACCACCCCGCCCGCCAGGGCTGCTGCGCCCAGGACCGGCGGTATCGGAATGCGCTGTTCGGTTTTGGTCGTGGCCTGAATCGGTCCCAGGTCAACGACCTTCTTTTCCTTCGTGTAGGTGATCCCCTGGTAGGCCAGCGCGAACACGCCCAGGACCACCAGCAACACGCCCGCAAGCACCGTTCCCTTCATATGCATATGCGCATCCCTGCCTCTGCCGTGGAATGATTCGTCACAGCACCGGGCTTCTGCCCTGGATCACGCGAATCAGCACCACGATGATGGCCACCAGCAGGAGCAGGTGAATGAAACCGCCCAGCGTATAGGAACTGACCATCCCGACCGCCCACAGGAGAATCGTCCAAAGCATTGTCGAATTCCTTTCGCGCCGTCGCTATCGCCGCGGCTTGATCGATCTCAGAGTTGAAATGGCGCACGAGTGTGCAGTCTAGGACCTGCAACCCGCTCCCCAAATCAGGTTGAAACCCTAGTCCAGCCGGTACTTTCTTCTAATCCTCGCGTGCTACGACGTCGAAAATTGGTAAGCGCATGCATTCTTGCGTGGACAAGGGATCAGCGGCCGCCGCAAAAATCGGCGAAGTCGCAGGCGTGCCTGGTGAAGTTGCGATTTCGAGTTGCCGATCGAGCAACCCAGTTCTCGCGCAATTTCACTGTGCGCCTTCCCTTCAACGTCGTGCAAAAGGAAGATCGTGCGGTAGCCGGGAGGAAGTTTGTGGAGAGCCCGCCGAAGCGCAATCCGGTCAATCGCGCCCGTGAGCTGCAGGTCATCCACCGGGCACACATTGAGGATGGCACTCTCTCCTGAATCTTCCTGCGTTCCGCTCGTATCGAGCGAAACGGGCTTGTTGTGCGCGGCCCGCAACCGCATCAGCACCACGTTTACCGTGAGCCGATAGAGCCATGTCGACAACGCTGCTTCGCCCCGAAATGTCGAAAGCCGCAGGTAACATTGCAGAAAGGCTTCTTGCACGCAGTCCTCGGCTTCAGCCGTATCCCGCGTGATGCGCAGACAAATGGCATACACCCGTCGCTTGTGAGCTTCGTACAAGCGGGCAAACGCCTGTTTGTCACCCCGTTGGGCCAGTTGCACCAACTGTTTTTCAGAAAGCTCGTTGTTCAAAGCATGTCGCATTGGCATTGCGTCACTCTAAACATTCACTGGAAATCTGGGGCATCGGGTGGTGGCTGTAGAGCACACACGACGATTCCGTAAAAAAGCGCTCCTGCCTCGCGACCTGCGGAATTCCAGCGTCGCTTGCGACCGGTGAAGCGCGATCTTGAACCCTGCGCTCGCCTCTCCAGGCGATACCCATCGCATGACGATGCAGTCTTGCTCGTTTGGAACAGGGGTCGCGGCAAAAATTACACGAGGCTTGGGCATGGGGGAAATACCTTAAGGCCTGCATTTCAGTCGCTTACGAGTTTGGCAAGCGCGATGCAATATTCAGGGCCGACCAGGTTAGCTGCCGCGGTTCGACCAGGCGTCGACAGCTGATCTTCGAGCACGGTGGGAATCTGCCATTGATCCCCGCGATTCCTCCGTATACAGGCTTTCCGTTCGTGCCGGCAATGCACGCGTCGATCGACCACGGGGTGATCGGTCATGTATGAAGCCTTTGAGCAAAATCTTCAGCGACTCCGCGTGAGCGCGCAGGCACCCTCGAAAGGCTGCCTGAATCGAACCACGACGCTTTCGCCCGGTTCGACTCTCAGGGGCAATGTCGCCCGGCACTCCGGCGCAATCCGGACATTCAAACGACTTCACGATGCACAACCGTCCGAGCCGCTCTACCTATGGGAGGTGCAGCATGAGTGCATTTCGAATCTTGATCGCCGATGACCATGAAATCGTTCGTCGAGGTATCCGTGCATTGCTCGAAAATCACCCGGGATGGGAGGTCTGCGGCGAGGCCATCGACGGTCGCGACGCGATCGAAAAGGCCGCTGCGCTGCGCCCCGATCTGGCCTTGCTGGATGTCGGCATGCCCAACCTGAACGGCCTGGACGCTGCCCGCCAGATCCTGGCCGCGGCACCGCGCACACGAGTGCTCATTCTCACGATGCATGAGTCCGAACAGATTGTTCGCGAAGTGCTGGAGGTGGGCGCGCGCGGTTTTCTTCTCAAAACTGATGCGGCTCGCGATATGGTGTCTGCCGTGGAGGCCCTGCAGCGTCGCACCACGTTTTTCACATCCAGCGTCGCCGAACTCGTGCTCAACGGATACCTGCACCGGCGCGATAATGACAAACCCCTGAGGGACCGTCTTACGCCACGCGAGCGGGAGGTTGTTCAATTGCTCGCCGAAGGCAAGTCCAGCAAGGAAGTCGCGATTGTTCTGAGCCTTAGCGTGAAGACGGCAGAGACTCACCGTACCAATGTCATGCGCAAACTGGATCTGCACTCGGTCGCTGACCTGGTGCGCTATGCTGTCCGCAATAACATCGTGCAGGTCGTTTGAAACTACCGCTACCCTGCAAACGCCGCTGACCTGTCCCTAGGGGTGCTTTCGGGTCCGGTTACAGCGTTTACCGGATGGGCTCGCGGCGTTTGTCTCTCTATCGTTCAGTCAAAGCTGTCACCCCAGGATGAGGGAAAGCGGCTGCCCCGAGATCTTGTTCTGCGGAAACCCCCGGTCTCAAGGGTCGACCGGAAGCACTCGGGGGGAGGCGGATGCTACGAAGGCATGGCGAGTTCTGGTTATCAGCACCGAATCGAATCGTGACATCGTGCAAGACGCGATGAGTCATTGGAGCCTCGAACCGATCTGTTGCTCCTCGCTCCAGCAGGCACGATCCCTGCTGCCTGACGAAAGCCTCTCCTTGATCTTTTGCGAAGAGACACTTCCCGATGGTACTTATCGCGACCTGCTGCATGGTTTCGAGAAACCTCTCAAGACCCGCTTGGTCGTGATCACGCCCGCTCCGCAGCTTGAACAACTCTATGAAGAGGGGATGCAACTGGGCGTCTTTGATGTCATCGCAAGCCCGTGCCGCAAGAGTGACGTTCAGTGGATGGTCATTCGAGCCATCCAGGAAGAGAGCAAGAGAGGGGGAAACAGACGCCGGCTTGAAACCGAGGGCATGCATTCCGACGGTTCTGATCTTGAAGGCAGCGGGCCTTCCGGCAGCGGGCGTTCCGGGAAAGAGACGCCCGAAAGCGGTCACTGAGAAACAACCGCACCGGTCGCAAATCCATCTTCGATCAATCAAGGAAGTTTAGTCACCGGAAACGGGCACGGATGTCCCACGCTTGCGCAAGTGTCCATGAGAAGCGTACGTTGCAAACTGCTCGCGATTACCCTCTTCGCGGTGGTGGTTGGCCAACCTTGGGCGCATGCTCAAACGGCGCCACCCGGCGCCTCCGGCGCCGCTGAGCCACAAGCGTCTGCGACGTCATCCCAACCGGCGCCTCCCCAGCCCAAGGAAGAGTCAAAGCAGGCATCCAGGCCCCTCCCCCCGTGGCAGATGCTGACCGCCGGCGCCACCGACCACAACATTGCGCGACGCGCAGAGGCCATTGCGGCTCTGGGCACGATGGGTCCAAACCGGCGGGCAGTGCGACTGGTCGAATCCGCCCTCGCCGACAAGGATCCTTCCATTCGCCAACTCGCCGCCAAGAACCTGGGAGAAATGAACGCCCGTGGTTCTATCCCCAAACTTAAAGAGGCGCTCAACGACGAGTCGGCTGAGGTCAGCTTCGCCGCCGCCAAGTCTCTCGGGGAGATGGGTGATCGCAGTGGCCGCGATGTATTCATCGACATCCTCTCCGGGGGCAGGTCCTCCTCCACCGGCATGGTCAAAGGCGAGGTGCAAACCGCGAAGAAAAAGCTTCAGGATCCCCGTGAGCTCGCGGTCATTGGCGCGAAAGAAGCCGCCAGTTCTCTGTTCGGTCCAGCCGGATGGGGTATCAAGATCATGGAGGAAGTCACCAAGGATCGCTCGGCCTCCGCCCGTGCGATGTCGGCAGCTCTGCTCGGTCGTGACGCAACGGCCGATGCACTGCGAGGACTGGATGACGCCCTCACCGATAAAAACTGGATCGTGCGCGTAGCCGCCGCGCAGGCTCTGGGAGCCACCCGCCAGCGCGATCAAATCGCCAGTCTGGAACCGCTACTCGAAGACCAAAGACCTGCGGTACGATATAGGGCCGCAGCTTCCATCCTCCGACTCTCCAGGGAGCCGGTGGTGGCGGCGCCTGTTCCAGGCAGTCCTTCGAAAGTTCCGGCCCCGGCGCCTGCACCGCAGCCGCCGACGACATCCAGAAAGGACCCCCCATGAAACTCCGATTTGTCTGTGTTGCTCTGGCCATCACCCTGCTTGCACAAGCCGACTTCGCGCAGAACCAGGGAAGCGACAAGTCCGTGCAACGAATTCAAAAAGAAGTGCGCCACGAACTGGTCATGCTCCCCTATTTGGGAGTGTTCGACAACCTCGCGTACAAGGTGGACGGATCCACGGTAACGCTGTTCGGGCAGGTGACCCGCCCCACCCTGAAGACCGACGCCGAGAGGGTCGTGAAAGGCATTGAAGGTGTCGAAAAGGTCGACAACCAGATCGAAGTGCTGCCGCCCTCGAGCATGGACGATCAACTCCGGCGCCGGCTCTATCGCGCCATCTACGGCTATCCCAGCCTGCAGAAGTATGCGATGGGCGTACAGCAGCCCATTCGCATCATCGTCAAGTCGGGTCGGGTCACGCTGGAGGGCGTCGTCGATAGCGAAGCGGACAAGAACGTCGCGGGTATCCGGGCGAACGGAGTGCCCGGAATCTTTTCTGTGACCAACAACCTCCAGGTGGCCAAACCCTAGGGGCACTTGGTTAGTCCTTGGCCACAGATTGCGCGATCACCCAGATTCTGGGCTTTGATGGAGGGGCCGGCTCGTCGTTCTTGCGCAGCCTCTGATCGTCGTATCGGCGGACTTCGAGCCACCCGGTCCGCGCGTACGCCATTCTGCTGCATGAGCCGGCACGCTGCATTGGAGTGCTCGGCTGACCGTTCCCAATTCCCGTAAGTGCCAGCCAACCGTTTCCCGGTGCGGCTCGACAACCTGCACTCCCGCCTCGAGTGAGCAGACCACCACCCCCGACAATTCGTGCGTCTGCAAGGTCACCTTGGGGAGGCTCGGCTCCTTATTGATCCCAGGGCAGCTACCGAACGTCAATGCATCCCCGGGCACCGGTGGTCCACGTGCCAGTTCGGAGGGGCAACGCTTCGGCTCCGTCCCCGCCGGAAGTGCTACATTTAAAGATTCATGTCCGCCCCAAACTCTCGCTTCATCCGAGCCTGCAAGGCCCAACCCGTGGATCGCACTCCCGTCTGGTTCATGCGCCAGGCCGGCCGTTACATGGCCGAATACCGCGCGGTCCGCAAACAGCATTCCCTGATCGAGATCTGCAAGAAGCCGGAACTGGCCGCCGAGGTCACCATCACCGCGGCTGAAGCACTCGGGGTCGATGCCGCCATCATTTTTGCCGACCTCCTGCTTCCCCTGGAAGTGATGGGCCTGCCCTTTCGTTTCGAGGCCGGCGAAGGCCCGGTCATCGAAAAGCCGATCCGTGGCAAAGAAGACATCGCTCGCTTGCGCACCGACCGCGCAGCCGATCTCGGCTACGTCTCCGACGCGATCCGCATGGTTTGCAAACACTTCGGCGACCGCCTGCCCATGATCGGTTTCTGCGGCGCCCCCTTCACCCTTGCCAGCTACATGATTGAGGGCGGTGGTTCCCGCAACTACATCCACACCAAGAAAATGATGTACTCCCAGCCCGCCGCGTGGGACGAGCTCATGCGCAAGCTGATCGCCGTCACCAGCGCGTACGCCGCCGAGCAGGTCCGCGCCGGCGCCGATACCATCCAGATCTTCGACAGCTGGGTGGGCTGCCTGAGCGTCGAAGACTACCGGCACTACGTGCTGGCGCACGTGACTGATCTCGTGAAAAGGCTGCAGGCGACCGGTGTGCCCGTCATTTATTTCGGCACTGACAGCGCTACCTTGCTTTCGTCGATGAAGGAGACCGGAGCCGAGGTCATCGGACTCGACTGGCGGATCCCCTTGAATGAAGGCTGGCGCCTGATGGATTTCAGAGGTGCGGTGCAGGGAAATCTCGATCCTGTGCTGCTGTTTGCCGACTGGAAGGAGTTGCGGTCGCGCGCCGCGGACATCCTCGATCGCGCCGCCGGGCGTCCCGGTCACATCTTCAATCTGGGCCACGGCATCCTGCCCGAAACGCCGGTCGAGCATGTGAAGCGCCTGTGTGCGTTCGTGCAGGAACATTCCGCGAAGAAATGAGTCTTGGGAGCTCTCGAACCTCGGCGCCGCCCCCTGGTTCGCATCGATGCGCCTTGCTGCCTGGCCTGGACCCGCCGTCGAAGACACGATCCTGGAACTGAGAGCGCAGGGTCAGAACGGGGGTTTTGTTCAGGCCATCGGCTTGCTATGCGATCAGGTGGAAGTGCTTTACGATATTGATACCGGTTTCCGGCGGTTCGCCCAAAAGCACTCGATGCGTCCGGGGCGCGCCGAATCACTGAACGAGTCACTGATCGCAGCCCTGGCGGCGATGGCCGGTGCGCGAGCGTACTTGAAGATCGCGAGCGCTCCCGAGGAGCGCGAGTCTTGCGTCAAGGGCCAACGGCTGAGAGCCAGGGGCTGTTTTCTATGAAAAGAATAGCCATCATCGGCGGCGGCATCACCGGTCTCTCGGCCGCCTACGCGCTCGAGACCAAGCGCCGCGCTGGCGTCGAACTGGAGTACTCGCTCTACGAATCGAGCCCGCGCTTCGGAGGCGTCCTGGTCACCGACCAGGTGGATGGCTGCATCATCGAAGCCGGCCCCGATTCCTTCCTCACCGAGAAACCCTGGGCCAGCGACCTCTGCACCGCACTCGGCCTAGCCGATCAGCTCATCGGCTCCAACGACGGCGATCGCATCACCTACATCCTCACCGGTGGCAAGCTCATCAAGATGCCCGACGGGCTGATGTTCATGGTTCCCACCAAGATTCTCCCCACGATCCTGTCGCCGCTGTTCTCGCTGAAGACGAAACTCCGGATGGCCCGGGAATGGTTCCATCCGCCGCAGAAGGCCAACGGCGACGAGAGCGTGGCCTCGCTGGTCGAACGCCACTACGGACCCGAGATGGTCGATCTCCTGGCCGATCCACTCCTGTCCGGTGTCTACGGCGGAGAAGCCTCGCAGCTTAGCGTTCGTGCCGTGCTCGCGCGCTTCGCGGACATGGAAGCCGAGCACGGCAGTCTGGGCCGCGCGATGCTCGCGGCGCGCAAGAATGCGCCCCAGCCGGGGACTGGCGAGCCTCGCCCCGTGTTCACCTCGCTCAAGGAAGGAATGCAGCAGATGGTGGATGCGCTGGTCGCGCGGCTGCCCGCCGACTCGCTCAACCTCGGATCTCTGGTGCAAGCCGTTTCCCACGAAGGTGGCGGCTGGATTGTCTCCGCAGGCTTGCAGTCGGATGAGTTCGACGCCGTCATCCTCGCCCTGCCCACGAAAGCCGCGGCCAGTCTGCTCCGGATGAGCAACCCGGAACTGGTCGCCGAGTTGAGCGGCGTCAACTACAGTTCCTCGGTTACGGTCGCCCTGGGCTACGACAACCATGTTCGCCAGTCGCTTCCGCCCGGGTTCGGGTTTCTTGTCCCCCGGAGCGAGGGCAAGCGTATGCTGGCCGCTACCTTTGTCCACAACAAGTTCCCGCACCGCGCTCCCGACGATCGCGCCCTGCTCCGCTGCTTCCTGGGAGGCGCCAGGGACGAACAGATCCTCGCGCTCCCGGAAAACGAAATCCTCGTCATGGTGCGGGCAGAATTAAAGCAGATTCTGAATCTGACCACCGAACCCCGGTTTGCGCGCGTCTTCAAATGGAAGGGAGCGATGGCCCAGTATGGCGTTGGACACCTCGAACGGCTGCAGCGCATCGAAGCACTGCGCCGGAAACTCCCGGGCCTCGCCCTGGCAGGCAACGGCTACAGCGGGATTGGCGTCCCCGACTGCGTCCGGTCGGGCACAGAAGCGGTGGAAAAAACTCTGCAATCGCTGGGAATTTCTGAATCTGAGTCGCTCTCAACATCGTCTTGACAGGCAGCAGCAGGCGGAAAACGCACGATTTGTATCAGGCGCACCGCTTTCAGCGGTGCCGCGATCGACTACGAACACAGCGCGCCTTTTAGGCGCGGCCGGACTTCCGGAGAGTGCACGAGTTCACCGGTGTCGCGGAGAAAACCTGAAAATCGGCCGCGCTTCGGCGCCTGGGAGTCGCCCTCCAGAAGGCTCTGCACATTGGCACGCAGTCCTGACGGCTACTGAGCGCTTGCCGCCCCGATCGCCGCTCGCAGCTGATCCACCGCCCAGGCAACCTGCTCTTCACTGATGATCGCCGGCGGCGCCAGCAGCAGGTGATCCCCGCAGGTGCCGTCGACGCTTCCTTGCATCGGGTAGACGAGCAAGCCGCGTTGGGCCGCAGCCTGGCCGACACGTCCGGCAAAATCTCTTTCAGGCCCGAAGGCTTGCTTCGTCTTCTTGTACGCGACGAACTCGACTCCCAGCAACATCCCCAGCCCGCGCACGTCGCCGACGACGGGCGACTCCAGCAGCCCGTCGAGAGCTCGCCGCAGTTGGTGGGCGATCGTCCCCTCTCTCTGCGAATCCGCCGCCTGCACGAGCTTGCGCCCTTGCAGATAGCCCAGCACGGCCCGCCCCGCCGCCAATGAAATGGGGTGCGCGTTGTAGGTGAAGCCGTGCAGAAACGCGCCCGACCCCGCCGCAATCGCATCGACCACCTTTTTGCTGGCAAGCACCGCGCCCAGCGGAGCGTAGCCGCTGGAGAGTCCCTTGGCCGTCACCAGGATGTCCGGAGCGACATGCCAGTGCTCCACCGCAAAATTGCGCCCAGTGCGGCCCATCCCGGTCATCACTTCATCGGCAATGAGAAGCACACCCCGCTCGCGGCAAATCGCCGCCACTTTCTCGAGGTATCCCGGCGGCGGAGTCACTGCCCCCAGCGTGGCTCCACTGACTGGTTCAAAGATGAAGGCAGCCGCCTCGCCGTCGGCCTCATCCATTGCCCGCTCGAGCTCGGCGGCGTACTGCTGGCCGCAGTTGTAGCAACTGTCCGTGCAGTCGAACTTGCAGCGATAACAGTAGGGAATGCCGACGTGCGCGAACTCCTTCACCATCGGCAAGTAAATCTCGCGCCGCTTCTGGTTGCCGGAAACCGAGAGCGCCCCCAGCGTCGCGCCGTGATAGCTCTGCTGCCGGCTGATGATCTGATACCGCGCGGTCTGTCCGATCTCCACCTGGTACTGCCGCGCCAGCTTGAGCGCAGTCTCAATCGACTCCGACCCGCCGCAGGTAAAGTAAACGCATCCCCCGCGAAATGCTTCCCCCGCGAACTCGAGCAACTGCTCCGCATATTCTTCCGCGACCGGAGTGGTGAACTGGCTGCTGTGAACGAACTCCAGCTGCGCGGCCTGCGCAGCCATGACCGCCGAAATCTCCGGCACGCCATGCCCGATGAAATTCACCGCCGCCGAGCCAGAGAAATCGAGATAGCGTTTCCCCTCGCGATCCCACACGTACACACCCTCTCCCCGGACGGCCGTGGGAAACGCCTTTCGAAAAGAACGCCGCAGAACCGATGATTCACGCACGGCAGCAGTCACGCCAGAATTATAGATGGGGCCGCAGGAATGACAATTTTGGCTTTGTGATTTCAGGCAAAGCAGATCCGCGGCGATCCGCGGGGCGGTGAAGTTTCCTGATTCTCCCCGCCGCCCACGATTACCGAAAAGCGCCGTAAAGCCCCTTTGTGCGAAGCGCAGTTTTGCTGCATTCGATTGCTGCCTGTGGCCATATTCTTGGTAGGGCGCTCGAAGGATATCAATCGAACCACAACGTCGTGTATTCCAGCAAGTATCCTTGCGTGTGGACGCCCAAATATCAGCGCTCGGTACTGGTGGGACCGATTGCAATCCGTTGCGAACAGATCATTCGACAAAATCGCAGCAAAATATCAGGCAGAAATCCTCGCTTTAGAAATCATGCCCGAGCAGGTGCATGTTCGGGTCGAAGTGGACCCTCA
>WNFP01000098.1_pt1 | contig 120336 bp, 110 predicted proteins | sample 5400201 | NCBI WGS metagenome assembly WNFP01 (sample SAMN13153355, study PRJNA577476) | soil metagenome | isolation source: 115 cm saprolite under Madrone tree | place: USA:California | collected 2016-06-14
AGAAGCGAGCTAACGTGTTCGAACGTTATACAGAGAAAGCGCGACGCGTCATATTTTTTGCGAGGTACGAAGCCAGCCAGTATGGCAGCCCGTACATCGAGACGGAGCATCTGCTGCTCGGCTTGATGCGCGAGGACAAGGCGCTGGCCAACCGTTTCCTCCGCCAGCAGGGCTCGATCGAATCGATACGCAAAGAGATCGAAGCGCGCATCACGATACGCGAGCGCATCTCGACGTCCGTCGAAGTGCCGCTCAGCGCGGAGTGCAAGCGCATCCTTAATATGGCGGCGGAAGAAGCCGAGCGGCTCGGCCACAAACACGTCGGAACCGAGCATTTGCTGCTGGGGATCTTGCGCGAAGAAAAGTGCTTTGGCGCGGAGATCTTGATGGAGCGCGGATTGCGGCTCTCCACGCTGCGGGAAGAGCTGGCGCGCACGTCCGGAGAAAAAACGGCAGCGGCGCGGCCAAAGGAAACTTCGTTGCTGGCGGAATTCAGCCGCGACCTTACGCAAGCGGCGTCGGAAGGTTCGCTGGATCCTCTGGTAGGGCGCGAGAACGAAGTCGAGCGCGTTATTCAGATTCTGTGCCGCCGCACCAAGAACAATCCCGTCTTGATCGGCGAGCCGGGCGTGGGCAAGACGGCCATTGTCGAGGGACTCGCGCAGCGCATTTCGGATGGCGACGTTCCGCCGTTCCTCGCGGACAAGCGCATCCTTTCTCTGGATCTTTCGCTGATAGTGGCGGGCACAAAGTATCGCGGGCAGTTTGAAGAACGGCTGAAGACCATCATGAAGGAATTGATGGAGAGCCAGAACTCCATCGTGTTCATCGACGAGCTGCACACGCTCGTGGGCGCCGGTTCCGCGGAAGGTTCCCTCGACGCAGCGAACATTTTGAAGCCCGCGCTGTCACGCGGGGAGATTCAATGCATTGGCGCAACCACGCCGGGCGAATATCGCAAGTCGGTGGAGAAAGACCGTTCGCTGGAGCGGCGCTTCCAATCCGTGAAAGTTCCCGCGCCGGACGAAGAGCAGGCTGTACAAGTGATTCAAGGGGTCCGCGAGCGCTACGAAAAATTTCACGCTGTCAGCTACACGGATGAAGCGCTTCGCTATTCCGTTTATCTTTCGAACCGCTACATCCCCGACCGTTTCCTTCCGGACAAAGCCATTGACCTGATTGACGAAGCTGGCGCGCGTGTGAAGTTGCGGCAGGCTACTGTGCCCGAAGAAGTCGGCGAAGTGCAGAAGCGCGTGAAATTCATTACCCATCGCATGGAAACAGCCATCGCCAATCACGAATTCGAAAAGGCGCGGTTCTATTCCGAGGAAGAGCGCAAAGAAAAAGAAAATTTGCGCGGCTTGCGCGAACGCTTCAAATTGGACGACGCCTCGACGGGCATCGTGACGCGCGAAGACATTGAAGAAGTGGTGTCGCGCTGGACCGGAATCGGCGTCACTTCCATCAAGGAAGACGAACAGCAAAAACTTCTGCGCATCGAGCCGGAATTGCACAAGCGCGTGATCAGCCAGGACAAAGCCATCACCGCGCTGGCCCGCGCTATTCGCCGCAGCCGCGCCGGCCTCAAATCACCTTTGCGCCCCGTGGGCTGCTTCTTCTTCCTCGGGCCGACGGGAGTCGGCAAGACGGAAGTTGCGCGCCGCCTAGCTGAGTTTTTGTTTGGTTCGGAGAAGTCGCTGGTCCGCTTCGACATGTCGGAATTTATGGAAAAACATTCCGTCTCGAAGCTGATCGGCGCGCCTCCGGGGTACGTGGGCTACGAAGAAGGCGGGCAATTAACGGAGCGTGTCCGCCGGACGCCTTACTCGGTCATTCTCCTCGATGAAATCGAGAAGGCCCATCCGGACGTCTTTAATATATTGTTGCAGGTATTTGAAGACGGCCAGTTGACGGACGGGCTCGGCAACACCGTGGATTTCCGGAACACCATCATCATTATGACGTCCAATCTCGGCGCGCGTCATTTGCAGAAGCGCACCGCGATGGGCTTCCAGTCCGGCGCCGACGAAGCCGGGCAGAAGAGCATGGAAGACATGGTGATGAACGAAGTAAAGCGGGCGTTCAACCCGGAGTTTTTGAACCGGCTGGACGAGGTGATTATTTTCAATCCGCTCGGCGACGAAGATCTGCTCCGCATCATCGATTTGCTGGTGGGCCAGCTGAATGACACGCTGATTCACCGGCAGGTGCAGATTGTCGTGTCGCCGGAAGCACGTCAGTGGATACTTGAGAAAACGTGTGCGGACCGCAGTTATGGGGCACGTCCGCTGCGCAGGGCTTTGCAGAAGTACGTCGAGGACCCGCTCTCCGAGGCGCTGATCCAGGGTGGAATTCAAAGGCCGGCGACATTGCAGATTTACGTCGCAGGGGAAGGCCTTTCGTTCCGTCCCGTCGGTGAGGCAACCCCGGTCGTCCACTAGCGAATCTGAACCAACGCACGGATGGTCCCGGCAGGGGTCGGGATCAACGCACGGCCGGCCCACACCGGGTCCGGCGGGAGAAAAACAACTTGAGTTTGGGGGCGCGGCCTTGACGACCTCATTGGCCGCTCAAAGAAGAGTCTGTTTGCCGTTTGGGTTTTTCGCGGCTCGCGTGACGTGGCTGATCGCTATCGTGTTCCTTTTTGCAGCCGCATCGCCCGCACTCCCGCGGGAAAACTCCCATACAGAAGCATCCTCATCTTCGCGTTCCTACGTTTTCTCTGCTTCCTTTGATTACGCAACCGGCAAAGAGGTTATAAAGGACCATTCCGCGGCGGAAGCGCAGGCCGCCGCGCAACAGCAGCAGTTTGTCATCGTCCGCATCGATTTCAACGGCAACCGCCGCGTGCGGACCGACACGCTGAAAGCGCGCATCTTCAGCCGGGAAGGCGATGTCTACAATGAAGAGACGTTGCGCCGCGATTTTCAGGCGCTGTGGAACACCCAATTCTTCGAGGACGTGAAGCTCCGCGTGGAAGATGCTCCCAATCGCGCGGACGGCAAAATCATCGTCTTCGAAGTCAAGGAACGCCCGCAGATCCGCCGCATCCGCTATGACGGTATCCACTCTGTTTCCGAATCGGACATTCTCGACCGCTTCAAGGAACGCAAGGTCGGCCTGAGCGTCGAAAGCCAGTTCGACCCGACGAAAATCAAGAAAGCGGAAGTCGTATTGAAGGAATTATTGGGCGAGCACGGCCGTCAATTCGCGAAAGTCACCCCGCAGTACGAGCGCATTGCTTCCAGCAACGCCGTCATTCTCGTTTTCAAGATTGAGGAAGGCCCGAAGGTCAAGGTCGGCCAAATAAAATTCAAGGGGAACCACGCTTTCAGCGACCGCAAGTTGATCCGCGCCATGCGCCACGACCGGCCCTACGCCATTCCTCTCTACTTCTGGTACATCCCGGTGCTCACCAAGACTTACGACCGCCAAAAATTGAGCGAGGATCTGGAAGTCGGTGTTCGCGGCCTGTATCGCGACAATGGGTATTTCAAGGTGTCCGTTGGCGAACCCATTCTCGATAATATTGACACCCAAAGCAATCGCCTGGGCGTTCCGCTGGTCCTCGGACGCAGCCACGGCAAGGCCGTCAACATCACCATCCCCATCGAAGAGGGCGAGCGCTTCCGCATGGGCACTCTCAAAATCGTCAGCTCCGATCCGGACAAGGCCTTGTCGCTGAAGGTCGACGCGCTGAAGAGCGCTTTTCCCCTCAAGCAAGGCGACATCTTCTCGACCGAAAAAGTGCGCAAGGCCCTGGAGACCTACGGCAAAATTTACGGCGAATACGGATTCATCGACTTCACTCCCGAGCCGGACACCGAAGTCGACGATGCCAACAAAATCATCAACCTGACGCTGCGGTTTGATGAGCAGAAGCAGTATTTCGTCAGGCGCATCGACTTTAGCGGCAACACTACCACGCGCGACAAAGTCATTCGCCGCGAGCTGATGATCGATGAAGGCCAGCTCTTCAACAAACGTCTCTGGGAGCTCAGCATCCTGCGCCTCAATCAGCTCGATTACTTCGACAAGATCGAAGCCGACAAGGCCGCGGAGATCAAGCGCAACAGCAAAGAAGGCACGGTAGACATCAACCTCAAGCTCAAGGAAAAAGGAAAACAATCGATCGGGTTGCAAGGCGGCGTCAGCGGCCTGGCTGGCAGCTTCATCGGCCTCACCTATCAGACCAACAACTTCCTTGGTCTTGGCGAGACTCTGACGTTTTCGGCCCAGTTCGGCGATCTTACGCGCAGCTTCCTTTTCGGATTTACCGAGCCCTATCTCTTCGACCGGCCCATTTCCTCGGGGTTCACGATTTTTTCCAGCCGTTACAAGTTTGACCAGGCCCGCCAGGCCGCGCTCCTCACCGGCCAGTCCGTCAGCATCAACCCGCAATTCATTCAGAATTACAACCAGGACAGCACCGGATTCACGCTGTTCGCCAGTTATCCCGTCCGGAAGCTTTCGTTCACGCGCATTGGCTTGCAGTACGGCCTGACGCGCACCAACATTACGGCATTTAACGATGCTTCCAAGCTGCTGTTCACCCAGGTGCAGTTCCGCAGCATCGCCGGTCCCAGCGCGCTGAATGGAATCGTTTCGAGCACCATCACTCCCACGGTCACCTATAACACCGTCAACAATCCGATCAATCCCACCGGTGGAAAGAGCTACTTTTATTCGCTCGGATTTTCCGGGCTCGGCGGCAACGTCAAGAGCATCAGCAACGTTTTCGATTGGAAGTACTACCATCCGGTGAACAAGCACCGCAACGTTTTGGGTTTCCACGCTTCGGGCGCGTTCATCACCGGATACGGCGGCGGGGAACCGCCTCCCTATAGCCGCTTTTATATGGGCGGCGAGTCGGACATTCGCGGTTTTGACATTCGCTCGATTACCCCGGTCACGTTTATTCCGGTCGCGACGGCGCAACAGTTCACCTACACCTGCAACACCTGCCTGGACGGCTTTGGCCGGCCGACCCAGCGAGCCGTGAGCGTACCCGTGCTCGGCTACACGATCACCTTTCCCGGCGGCGATACGCAGGGCTATGGAAATATTGAGTACCGCATTCCCATCATCGGCAACACTTTCCAGACCGTGTTGTTTTTTGACGGCGGCACCAACGGAATCCTTCGAAAGGGTGCATTACGGCTTGATCCTACGGGATTTGCTAATCTCAACACCAGCTTTCCTAGCGCCGTTAGCTCCGGCGCGCTGGCCGCGGACCGGCGGCTGGGCATCTCTCCGGGAACAAATTTTCGCCTGCGCGGTTCGACAGGCATCGAGTTCGTCGTGCAGTTGCCGATCATTCAAGCGCCCTTCCGGGTCTACTACGCCTACAACGTACACCGATTGCATTCCCAGCTTTTGGCGCCCCAGGATTTCATCGAGCCCAGCGAGATTTGCGATCCAACCCTGGGAGACAAATGCACCACCATGGGCCGCCTCCCTTCATCGCTGCCTCCGGACGTGTGGAGGTTCCAGGTCCGGCCGACGATCGAGCAACTCCTGAAAAATCCGGGGAGTCTCAACTATTTTGAGCCTCAACGCACATTTCGATTCACCGTTAGCCGGACCTTCTAGAGTATGAGGACCATCATGATTTTTGGAAAAGTTTGGGAAAACAGCAGCGCAGCAGAAGCAGGTCACTTGCAGAGCGCGCAAATGTGGGGGAGACAGTGGGTATGAAGTGGCATAAGAGTGCAACATACATCTTGTTGGCGATGGCGCTCGCCGGTCTTTGGATCAGCGGGTGTGGCAGCAGCAGCGCGGCCAATCAGGTGGCGGTCACCGTATCAGGCAGTTTAGGCTCCGTTATGGTGCCTGCGCAATCGCAAACCATCACCGCCAACGTCACGGGTGCGACCGATGTGACTTCCACGTTCGGCTGCTCCTACACCACCACGCCGGACCCCACCACAACCACTCCGAACCCAACGCCTTCCGCTTCGGCGGCCTGCGATACTGCTAAAATCCCCGCGGGCGATCCCGACGCCGGCACTCCCGCCGTCGGCACGCTTACGCCCATTGCGAGCACCGGCACCACCATCCTTTCCACCGCCACATTCCTCGCTCCGAAAGATTTTCCGAACCAGAAGACATTTCCCAACGTGATCGTCACCATCACCGCAACCTCCAACGCCGACAGGAAGAAGACCGGAACCTTTAAGATTATTTTCGATTCCGGCGTCCGCATCTCAATTACGCCCGCATCCGCTACGGTTGCTACCACTGCACAGCAGCAGTTTTTCGCCAGGGATGTCAATGGCAACATTTTCAATAACGCCGCCTCTCCTCCCCCTATCACCTGGGGCCTGACCTTTGAAACCACTGCCAAGACGACCAGCGTGTCCTGCAGCGGAGGAAGCAACGACTGCGGTTCGATCGATCAGAAGACGGGAATCTATACTGCTCCCACGGCCGTGCCGACCGCTGCTCCGGCCTCGACAACCAATCCAGTCAATGCTGCCGGGATCGTCACAGTCTACGCATTTTCCAACGTGGACAACGCCCGCATTGTCCAGGCGTCCGTCACCGTCGTGCAGGCCGGTAACATTGTCTTCAGTGGTATTTCCCCATCGGTTGCCCCTCAAGGCGGCTTGCAGCAGGATATTTTCCTCGCGGCTACCAACGCCAACTCGCAAACTGGTGTTACGCTCGTGGATTCGTCTGGTAATGCCACGACGATTAGTCCTGTATCAGGGCAGATCAAAGTAGTTTTCGCAGCCGGATCGACTTCCTCCTCCATCGGCGCGCGCGTTCGCTTGAACACCGCCCAGCTTGCGACTGCCGGACATTACACGGTCCAGGTGACGAGCAGCAACACCGCTGTTACGGTTACCGGCGGACCGTTTCCTCTCGACATCAAGCCGGTTCGGCCTACCATCGTCGCTGCACAGCCGGAAAATCTTCAGGAGGCCACACTCGGGCAGGATCCCATCACCATTGACGGCGGGTTCTTCGGCACCAACGTTGGTTCCGCCCCAGCGCAAACGGTTACGCCAACCGTTAGGCCGCTTTTCAACGGTACGCCCTCATCATCGACGGCTTCCACAATCACGGCCCGCCGCATCACGAATTTCCTGCCCACCCCCAACGCAAGCAATCCCAATGCCGGATTGTTCCCTCTGAGCGTGATGTATTCGACTACGGCGAGCGGTCCGTTTGGCCCTCCGGTTCCCGACACGGCCTACACCAACATCGCCGTTATCCCGGATTACGCTGGGACCAATGCTCCAGGCGCGCTCTTTCAACTTGCGATTCCCGGGAACGCTGTGCCCACCACACCCACGATGCCAAGCGCCATGGCTTTGGATTCCACCCTGGGGTATGCGGTGGTCACTCTGGCCGGGCAGAATGCCTTTCTAGCGGCTGCCCCCACGGTCAACACCGCCAACAACATTCAATTCATCAACCTGAACGGAGGGACGCCTACTCTGGCTGGATTAGTCTCCTCGCAGGGTTTTCTCGCCACCGGCGTCGCCGTCGACGATCAGTTGCACGTTGCCGCGGTCGTGAATTATGCCAGCCGCTCTGTCACTGTTCACTCCATCCCCGCTGGAACGCTGCTGGGAACGGTGGACTTGAGCAATCTAATTCCACCTCCTGCGACGACCACTTCCTCTTTTGTCGCCCCGTTCCCGTACTCCGTTGGCATTGATCCTCTCTCGCATCACGCCGTGGTGGCTTTTGCTTCCACCAATATTGGCCTCGTCATCAATCTGGACACTAGCGCCAACGCCAGTCCGGTCTGTATTGTGCCGGGACAAACGGCCACACCGAAATTGTGTCCCATCGCCTACGTCACTCTGAACGCCGGACCAAATCCCCAGATTGCGTTTGAATCCGGCGCTCGCCTCGCGTATGTGACTCCTGGCGGGGCGGGTCAGCTCTCAGCCGTGAATCTCGCCAATCCCTCGGTTGGGTCGGTCGGCGTCGCCAGCGCTACCCGCGCCTCGAATGTCGTCACTGTAACGACATCGGCCGCCCTCAACCTCAGTCCCAGCAACCCAGGAACAGTGCTCATCAGTGGCTTGCCCCAAGGCGCCAACAAGACGAATTTCGATGGGTCCTTTTCGGTCGGCACAATTCTCGATGCCACTCATTTTCAGTATTTCCAGGCTGACAAAGACGACAGTTCCACATGTCCGGCTCCGCCACCTTCATCCACGACTCCCAACTGCTTTGCAAGTTCCGGCATTCCTTTTCTGACTTACCTGGTGTCGCCCACCACGGTGGGGATAGCCATCAATCCCGTCTCTCGGCGCATCGTCCTCGCGGACTCCAATGCCACCGCGAGCCAGATCAATTTCATCGATCCCATAAGCGAGAACGTCATTCCTATGACTTTGTTGGGTGGCGCCACGGGCACAGGCACCGGATCTACCGACGAAATCGGCACCGCCACTGTGGCTTTCCAACCTTTCACCAATACCGCGCTGTCCTTCAACTCGAACCGCAACGAAATTTCTCTCCTGGATCCTGCTCTCTTGCAGCGCGCTAAGATTATTCCCACGGGCCAGACCGCCAAAGCAACCGCCAGCTTTACTCCAGCTCAAGCTACCACGGCCATCACCGTAAACTTGCCCGGAGCATTGGCCGTAGACTCTATCAACAATGTTGCGCTGGGTGTGAATTCCGGAAGCGACAACATCACTTTCTTCCAGCTTGGACAGGCTGGAAAGATTAAGACTCTGAACATCCAGCGCGTCATCGCTCCGCCCATCGATGACCCCAACAACACGCAGATTCCAGTTAAGGCAAACCTCAGCGCTGCGGTCAAAATCACTTTGGGCACTCCATCACCCGCCATTGGCCCGGTTAAGATTTTCGGCTCCGGTTTCTCCAGCGCCTCAAAAGTTCGTCTCGACACCATCGATGTCACCACGCTGGGCGCAACCGTCGCGCTGAACGGCAGCCAGGAACTCGACGTCACTTTCCCTCCTGGATTATTCACCGCCCCTCGCCACTTTGCACTAGACGTGGCCAACGGCGCCAGCGTCACGTCAAACGTGAGCGACTTTACCGTCCTCGAAGAGATTCCCCTGGCTTCCTGCTCAGGCAATGGCGCCAAACCGGGAGGCGTGGCCATCGACGAGTTCAATAATCTTGCGGTCGTCACCAACACGGGCACGGGGTGCAATCAGGTTTCCGTCTTCAGCTTGAACCCGGCGAACATTTTCAATCAGACCCTCAAGACCATCGCCACGGGTGACACGCCCACTGGCATCGCCGTACTTCCCAGTCTCGCGTATCACGGGCAGCCCGCCGGCACTTCGGGCGTCGCCGTGGTCACCAACAGTGGCTCGAATACTGTCTCATTGATTGATCTCGTGAACGCCGTGCCGGTCCTGGACAATTCCACACCGCCGAAACCTATCGTCGTGACTGTCGGCACCAGTCCCAGTGGCGTGGCCATCAACCAGGAAACGAATCTCGCGGTCATCGCCAATACTGGTTCCAACACTGTTAACACGATTGATCTCACGCCGCTGACCGCCAATCCCATCGGCACTCTCACAATCGGCACGGTTGCTGTCGACCAAAATCCCATCGCTGTCGCCATTGACCCCGATCGAGGCACCAACGGCCGCGGTCTGGCTGTCGTCACCTGCCAGTCTGCTGGCTCCTCCACGTTCGGTTCTCTGGTTGGCGTGGATATCGGCTCAACCACCCCCATCCGGTCCACCTCCGCCTCGACTTCTTTCCTCACCGCAACGCCGACGGGAGTGGTATTTGATCCTTCGGTTTCCCCGGCGCTGTTTTATGCGGTCTCTACCCAAGGCAACGTGATCACGGCATGGAATCCGGACACCAGCCAAACACAGACGATTAAGGTTGGCATCAATCCCAGTGCCATCGCTTACAATTTTCAGACCGGCACCATCCTGACGGTGAATTCAGTCGGCAATGCGGGTTCGACGACCAATCCGGTCAGCAATACGATCTCCATTGTGGATTCGCAAACGTTTGCGACCAAGGCAACTCTGGGTATTGGCGGCTCATCGAAATTCGCAGCAGCCATCCAGACCTTTACAAACCTGGCGGTCATCGCGGATCAGGACAATAACCGGGTGCTCCTGTTCCCGTTGCCGAAATAAATCGTGGCCGGAGACCTCTTAATGCGAAAGCCGTCTTATTGCTTGGGCTGCCGGGGCAATCATGCTTACTGATTGCAGGAACAGAACGGCGTCGGCTATACTCTCAGGTTCGCAATACGCTCGTAGAGTCCGCAGGGAGTGCAATCAGTTTCAAGCCAAGCTGACTTGGCGCAGGTTCGCCCCGGTCTTTCCGTGGCGGGCCACAACAAGGAGAGAAAAGTGAATTCTAGATTGTTGACCGCTTCGCGGTCACGAAACATGTTGACTCGTACAGCCGCCCTGGCTGCCGCGTGTGTATTGAGCACCGGAGCCGTCCGGGCACAATCGCCCCCCGCGGCCGGCTCGGCCGCAGGTGGCAAGGTCGGCGTCATCAGCATTCGCCAGGCCATCGTTACCACGGCGGAAGGAAAGCTGGCTTCCGCGGAATTGCAGTCGCAGTTCGCCTCACGGCAAAACGAAATCGAGAATCTGAACAAGCAGATCAGCGATCTGCAGCAGCGCCTTCAGGCCAGCGCGAACAAGCTGAGCCAGGAAGAAGAAGCCCGCCTGCGGCAGCAGGGGCAGCGTCTCGCACAACGCCTCGAGCGCATGAATACGGAATACCAGGAGGACGTGAACGCCGCCCAGGGCGACGTCATCGACCGCATCGGCCGCAAGATGGTGGACGTGCTGGACCGCTACTCCCGCGAAAACGGTTATGCCGTTGTGCTGGATTCTTCGGCGCAGGGCTCTCCCATCCTCTACGCCTCCACGCAGATCGATGTCACGCAAGACATTGTGCGTCTCTACGATCAGGCTTACCCGGTCAAGGCTGGAGCAGCCACGCCGGCCAAGCCGGCACCGGCAAAACCCGCGCCGGCGACGTCTCAGCCGCCCGCTGCCAAGCCCTAACGAATACAGTTTTCGCTGCGTTCTGAACTTCGCCAAAACGCTCCTGACTTCGTCAGGGGCGTTTTGTTTTTCCATACGTCCGCGCGCACTTACACCGCAATTTGCGCAATACCTGAGTGTTCCGATGCCGGTGCGGTGCTAGCGGAATGCGCCTCTGACCATTTGGTCAGGTTCCTGATGCGAACGGCCCTGTACCATTTCTCCGTTGCCTTCTTTTGCAGCAACGTCTTACTGTTGTGGTGTATCGCTCTTCTCCTAGGCACATGCAATCAATACTCGGCATTCGCCACACCATACAAAATTCCTCGCCTCTTGAGGGAACGGATAGCTTCCGCGCGCAGCAAGCGGATTCCGGCCTGCGGCAGGTCGCGCGGCGCGAATGGTGGCTTTGGTTCTCCGCACTTTTCGTTGCCATACTTTCCGCCACCGCGTTTGTGCTGACTTCGGTCCCCTCACTATTCCGGCACCACGAACATTTTTACGAAATGCGTCCCGATCAAGCGCGATGGGGTGTGATGTGCCTGCTTCTGCTTTTCAACGGCTGGATGCTCTATCGGCAATGGTCGTTCCGCCGTCAGCGAAAGCAGTGGAGCGGGCAGAACGCCGGTAGCTCCGACGCGGCAGCGCCCGGGCCAATTTCCACTTCCGGCGGCGTGGATTCCGTCACGGGCCTGCACACGCGAGCCTTTATCGAGCAGCAGCTCGGCAAAGAGATTGCGCGCGCGCGGCGGCAGAATACGGCACTGAGCCTGGCCACCGCTCATCTGGACGAATTTGCCGAGATGACCAAGCGCCACGGTCAATCGGCAATGGACGAGGCCCTGAAAGAGCTTGCGCGGCGTTTGAAGAAGGCGTGCCGCGGCTCCGATTTTGCGGCGCGGCTGGCCAGCGACGATTTCCTTCTGGTGCTGCCCGAATGCAACCTGGGCGAAGTAAAAACCGTGTTGAATCGGCTTGGCGCCATCGAAGTCGTGTGTTCCGGCCGGCGGATCAACCTTGCGTACACAACCGGCTTTGTGGACTATCAACCCGGCGATCTGCCCGCGGATATGCTCAAGCGCGCTTCGCAACTTCTGCACCTTTACGAAAACGCCGCCAAAGATAGTTTCTCCGCGACGCTAGCGCCGCACTAAAAAGTCCAAAGACAGCGCGGCCCGCCGAGATGCACAAGGCTTCTCAGCGGGCCGCGCACCCCTCAGGGACGCGAGACTTAAGTCTTCCGCCCCGATCAGCTTCCGGCGGGAGACTGCAGCCACCTGATGGCTTTACGCCACGGTGCCGCGCTGCCGCTCTTCATCGGAGTGTTCAACCACGCCACTATGCCGTGCCCGGCGTTCGATAAGCGGCTCTCTGACAGCTCTGGCTGGTTGGCAGGCACTTCCGACGGCGTAAGCCAGTAGGGGCTTCCGGTTGCGAACGAACGCTCCGCGGCGGTACTTGCGGACTGCCGCTCGGGGACCGTTCCTGCCACCGTGAGTTTTATCAGCGCCCCGACCTGCTCCTGGGACGCCCTGATGGATCTCAGGATTTTTCGCGCAAACCAGATACCCACGGCCAGGAAGACAAAGTCAGTAAAGAGGTTTCCTAGCTCGTACCAATTGCTTTGCATCCATGTGGTGAATTCGTTCATAGCCTCACCTCAAGACTGGGACAGCTTTAAGTTACCGCCCGGCTGCGGATGAGGGAACTGGCAGAAGGTCCAGTAAATGGTCAGGCAGGTATCTGCCCTCGCGGCCCATCGGCGCGCTGGCGCAGCAGGCGCGGTAACGCGATCTAGGTACTCATGAACACCATTGGTCTGCGGCGCCGTTTGCTGGAGCGAAAAATCCGCTAGTATGAACTTAAGAGATGGGGTCTCCGTGCGATGTTCAAGCGGCTCATGATTCTGGGGATCATCGGGATTGTGTTTGTCCTGGGGGCAAACTACCTCCTGGTTTATGCGCTGAACCAGCAAGTGAAGCGAGAGCGCGAACGGCAGGGCGAGAACTATTGGAGTGCTTATGCCGCTATCGTGCGGTTCGGGCAACATCCTGACACTGCGTCCGAGCAGAAGGCCAAAGCCGCGTTGGACGAGGCCTCCCGAAAAGGCCTGAGCGTGACTCGTGCAAAAATTCTCCAAAACTATTTTCAGGATCTTCAGAGTTGCTACCAAGGCCAGCGTGATTCCTGCAAACAGGCCACCAGCGATATGAATCTCGCCATGCGAGCCCCCGCCGGGAGTTAGTAGGCGGTAAGTCACCAAGACGCTCCCTCCCCCACCCCAGTGCTAGAAGACCTCGGAAGTGTGAGATATGCGGGTCGTTCTGACAGGGTCGGAATCTTCGATTACGCGAGCAAACGGGAAGAGGACAGAGTCGGAGCAAGCGGGACGGGCGGGGCATGGTTCGGCTGCGCTCACCGCGAGACCAAAACGCGTCCCGCAAAGGCATCCGGGCTGCGAACGTCGCATTTTGCCGCACGCCGAGGAGTGTCCGAGGGAAAGCAGCGATGTATCGCAGAACCGTGCGGGATGCAAATGACGGGTGAGGGAGGGGCGTCCGATCGAGATTTAGAAGAAGAGTTCGGGAGAGACGTGGAAGCGGCGGCTGAGGCGGAGAGGGGATCGTCCCGACCGGATCGGGATGGTCTTTTTGCAACTTTTCCCAGCCCTTACGGGCTGGGAAAACGTCTGCCGCGCCTACGGCGCTTCAAATCGAAGGAAAGACGGGCCCACAGAACTGAAGTCAGGAGTGGGCGGGGCAAGCCCCGCCGCTACACAAACGCGGGTCTGTCCGGCAGAGGCCGGACCGCAAAAACCGCGAAAGACCCGCCTCTACAAACGGCCGAAGAGGGGCACGATCCCGACCTGGTCGGACAAGTTGTATCGTGCCCCTACATGGGCAAAAGCAGGGAGGCGGGGGGCCGTATCTTGCTTTTGCCGTGCAGGGGGAATATACTCTGATTTCGCTCTGAAGCGGGTCGAACGGATGAGTGGGCGCGAGCCCACTTTTTTGTTGGGCCGGTTGGAGTGTAGTGCGGACCGGCTAGGGTCGAGGAGTCTCTGCTTGGATTTGGAGAAAATCCGCGGCGCAGCCGAGCGGGTGGCGCGTTCGGAAGGCCTGGAAATCGTTGATGTCGAGTGGAAGGTCGGCAAGCAGCGGTTCCTGAGGGTGTACATCGACAAGGTTCCTGGTGGCCGCGAAGCGGCCAACATCTCAAAGCCGGCAGCGGTGATTAGCGATGCGGCGGGGCAGATGGGGGCGGAAGTTGTACACGACCCCTATCCCAAGATCAGCCACTCCGATTGCGAGCGCGTTAGCCAGCAACTGAGCGTGATTCTCGACGTGGAGGATCTGATTCCTGGCCCAGCAGGGTACACGCTGGAGGTCAGTTCGCCGGGGATGGACCGGGCACTGAAGAAGCCGGCGGATTTTGAACGCTTTCGGGGGCGGCTGGCGAAGATTTCCACGAGCGAGCCGGTGGGTGAAGCGAAGTTTTTTGAGGGACGGCTGGCGGGATTTGCGGACGGGAAAGTTCGCGTGGAGCTGAAAGGCAAGGAAGCGCGGACGGTCGAGGTGCCGCTGGAGGCGATTCGGAAGGCGAATTTGGTCGTGGAGTTTTAAGGGAGAAATTTTAGGAATCTAGACATGGCGAATTTGCTCTACCAACAGATTGAAATGCTGAGCCGCGAGAAGCATATCGAGCCGGAAGTGGTGGTGTCGGCGATCGAAGACGCGATGGTGGTGGCGGCGCGGAAATATTACAAGACGGAAGAGGACCTGCGCGCGAAGTTCAACCAGGAAACCGGGCAGGTGGATGTGTTTTCGGTGTACACGGTGGTCGAAGAAGTGACTGACCCGAAGAAAGAGATCACGCTGGCGGAAGCGAAGAAAAAGAATCCGGAGGCAGAAGTCGGCACGGAAATCGTGGCGGCGAAGCCCACGGACGTGTTGGGACGCATCGCGGCGCAGACGGCCAAGCAAGTGATTCTGCAGAAAGTGCGCGAAGCTGAGCGCGACACGATTTACAACGAGTATCACACGCGCGTGGGCGAGCTGGTGACCGTGATTGTGAAGCGCGCCGAAGGTCCGGACCTGATCGTGGACATGGGGCGGACGGAAGCGCGGCTGCCGAAGCGCGAGCAATCGAAATTGGAAACGTACAACATTGGCGAGCGGTTGCGCGTGGTCATCAAGATGGTGGACCGCGCGGCGAAGGGGCCGCAAGTGATCGTTTCGCGCGCGGACGCCAGCCTGGTGCAGCGTTTGTTCGAGATGGAAGTGCCGGAAATTTACGATGGCACAGTGCAGATTCGGTTTGCGGCGCGTGAAGCGGGCGAAAGAACGAAAGTGGCGGTGATGAGCCGCGACAAGGATGTCGATCCCGTGGGCGCGTGCGTGGGCATGAAAGGCATGCGCGTGCAGTCGATTATTCGCGAGCTGCGCGGGGAAAAAATCGACATCATCCCGTACAACGAAGAGACGGTGGCGTTCGCGCAGAAGGCGTTGAGCCCGGCGAAAGTGACGCGCGTGCAGATTACCGATCCGGAGAATAAGAAGCTCGAAGTGATCGTCGAGGATTCGCAACTCTCCTTGGCTATCGGCAAGAAGGGGCAGAACGTTCGCCTGGCGAGCAAGCTGATTGGGTGGGACATCGACATCAAGAGCGAGGAAGAGAAGCGCCAGGAAATCGAAGAGCAGATGACTGCGCTGACCGCTCCGGCGACGCCGTTGACCTCGCTGGCGGGCGTGGGCGCGAAGACCATCGAGAAGATTGAAGCGGCGGGGATTAATTCCGTCGAGAAACTCGCGGGGATGACGCCGGAACAGTTGATGGAAATTCCGGGCATTGGCGAAAAGATGGTGGACAAGATTTATCAGGCCGTGAATCGCTTTTACGAAGGCGGGGCGGAGGCGGCTGCCGCTACGGGCGAAGCTGCTGCCAGCACGGAAGCTCCCGCAGAAGCTGCGGAAGCGGGCGGCGAGACTCCCGTAGGAGAAGCGGAAGCTCCGGCCAAAGTAGCGACGCCGGAGACAGAGGAAAACTCAGAGACGGCAAATGCAGTTGAAGAAGCGCCTGCTGCCGCGGAGACGCCAGAAGACGCCGCGCCCGCTGGCGGCGAAGGCGAGGAGTCGAAAGCGGAAGAGGCGAAGTCGTAGTTCAGAACGGAGCGCATGACCGACGTAAATCAAGTCCGAATTAACGAGCTGGCCCGCGAACTCGAGGTCAAGGCGAAAGCCATCATTGACCTGTTGCCGGGGTATGGCGTCACGGAAAAGAAGACGCACTCGAGTTCGATCCCCGCGGACGTCGCGGAAAAAGTGCGCAAAAAGATTCAAGGCGCTGCCGAAGAAGAAGCGCAAGCGGAAGCGGCTGCCAAAGCGGACAAAGAAGCGAAGGAAGCGGCAGCGAAAGCCGCGCGGATGAGGCCTGCTGCACCCGCTGCGCCACCACAAGCGAGTGTGGCACCGGCCGTAGTGAAACCGAGTGCGCCTGCGGCTCCGGTTGCGCCAGTAGCAAAGCCGATCGCCCACGAAGCGCCTGCGGCCCCGGCTCCAGCGGCACACAAAGCGCCGGCTCCTCCACCAGTAGTCGCACCGCCGGCTGCGAAGCCTGGCGCGCCTGCAGCGACTTCGGCAGCAGTTACGCCAATTCGCCATCCGGCACCGGCTGGAGCACCAGCAACGCCCGCAGCGGCGCGACCCTCGGCGCCTGCGCGTCCAGCGGCCCCTTCCAGCTCACAGCCTTCTGCCAATCGTCCCGCGGCCGCTGCGCCCGGACGCGCCGGTTCGCCAGCAAGGCCAGGTGCTCCGGCGAGGCCGTTGCCCACGGGAAATCGTGGCCCGCTTCCCACCGGCAATCGCGGACCTCTTCCAGATGCAAGCCGTGAATCGCGTCCGAGTGGCCCGCGTCCGGGTCAGCCGATGCGCCCGCAGCAACCGGGGCAGGGACGGACATTCGCGCCGCGATCCGGTGGACCTGGCGGTCCCGGTGGACCGCAGTCACGGCCGTTTGAGCAGCGTCGCGGTGCCATGCCGACCGGTACACGGCCCGGCCCACGCGCGCCCGGACGTCCGGGAATGCTTCCGCCGTTTCCAGAGAAATTGCCGCCGAAGGCGGAGCCGGGCAAGCCGCTCTACACGCGCAAGCCTCCGCAGCGGCAGCGCCCTGTTCTGGACAAGCGCGAACAGGAAGGCGAGCGCAAACTGCACCCGACGCGACAGCGTCCGGGCGCAGGCCGCAGCGCCGCGGCGGCGGTTATCGCGCCGCCGGAGCCGCGTCCACCGCGCGATGTGACGATTACGGAAGGCATCACGATTCGCGAACTTGCTGAAAAGCTGGATGTGCGCGCGAAGGATCTCTTGAAGAACCTGCTTGATCGCGGAGTCTTCGCCAGCATCAACCAGGCGCTGGATGTGCCGACGGCAACCACGCTTGCCGAGTCGTTCAGCGGAGTGGTGAACGTCGTCTCGCTTGAAGAAGAGATGGTGCTCGAAGTTGCGAAGGAAGAGACCAAGGAAAGTTTAAAGCCGCGGCCGCCGGTCGTGACGGTGATGGGGCACGTCGATCACGGCAAGACGAGTTTGCTCGACACCATTCGCGAAGCGGATGTTGCGGCGGGCGAAGCGGGCGGGATTACGCAACACATCGGCGCTTACAAAGTGGTCGTCAATGATCGCGCGGTGGTGTTCGTGGATACCCCGGGTCACGAGGCGTTTACGCGTATGCGCGCGCGGGGCGCGAAGGTTACAGATATCGTGGTGCTGGTGGTGGCCGCCGATGACGGCGTCATGCCGCAAACAAAAGAGGCGATCGACCACGCACGCGCCGCGAAGGTGCCGATCATCGTGGCGATCAACAAGATTGACAAGCCGGAAGCGCAACTGGAACGCGTGAAGCGGCAACTCACCGAAAACAGCTTGATGCCCGCAGAATGGGGCGGAGATACGGAGTTCGTGGAAGTTTCCGCGAAAAAGAAAACAGGCATCGAGAAGCTGCTGGAAACGATTTTGCTGGTTGCGGATTTGCGCGAGCTCAAGGCCAATCCCGACGCGCCGGCGACGGGCACGGTGCTGGAATCACGCGTGGACAAGGGACGCGGTCCAGTGGCCACCATCCTGGTACAAAACGGCACGCTAAAAGCCGGCGACTTCTTTATCTGCGGGTCAGTGTTCGGCAAAGTGCGCGCTATGTTTGACGATCGCGGCCGGGTGGTGAATGATGCGCCGCCTTCGACGCCCGTCGAAGTGCTTGGTTTGCAGGGCGTGCCGGATGCTGGCGATCTCTTCCAGGTAACCGACGAAGCCAAGGCAAGGCACGTCGTGGAGTACCGCCAGGGCAAGCAGCGCGATGCGGCGATGGCGCGCATCAGCGGCTCGCGTATCACTCTCGACCAGCTCCACGAACAATTGAAGGCCGGCGACGTCAAGGAATTGGGAATTGTGATCAAGGCGGACGTGCAGGGGTCCGTGGAAGTGCTCAGCGAAATGCTGCCCAAACTTTCGACCGACCAGGTGAAGCTGAAGATCATCGGCTCGGGCGTCGGCGCGGTCACGGAAAACGATGTGCTGCTCGCTTCCGCATCCGGCGCGATTGTGATTGCGTTCGGCGTGCGGCCGGACCGCAAGGCGCTGGACCTCGCGCAGCAGGAACACGTGGACATCCGCACGCACAACATCATCTATGAAGTGTCGGACGAGTTGAAGAAGGCCATGGAAGGACTGCTGGAGCCGGTGGTCACGGAGACATATCTGGGCCGCGCGGAAGTACGCAACACGTTCCGTGTCAAGGGCGCGGGGACGATTGCGGGCTGCTACGTGGTTGATGGCATCCTGAAGCGCGACGCGCAGGTGCGCGTCCTGCGCGATGGGGCGGTGATTTACACGTCGAAGCTCAACTCGTTGAAGCGTTTCAAGGATGATGCCAGTGAGGTGCGCACGGGTTTTGAGTGCGGCGCGGGCGTAGCCAATTTTAACGACATCAAGGTCGGCGACGTCCTGGAATGCTTCAGCGTGAGCAAGATGAGCGCCGCCGAAGCCGCCGGACAGGCCAGCGCGCCCGCCGGCAAGAAATAAACCGCCAAGCTGTCCCCCGGAGCCGCACATGCCGGTCGGTTTGCTCACCCTCGAGCTGCACATCCCGGATGCGCAATCGCTGAAGGACAAGCGGCAAGTGCTGCGGAGCTTGAAGGATAAGCTGCGGCGGGATTTCAACGTGGCCGTGGCAGAACTGGAGCATCACGACGCGTGGCAAAGGTCGGTCGTGGGCATCGTAACGATTTCGAATGAAGAGAAGCACTTAAGGGAAGTATTGCAAAAGGTTTTGGACGAGGCAGACCGCATCCTCGGGTCGTTTTTGATCAATCAAGCAGTCGAGATTGTCTAGAAAATGTTTTGGGAATTCCAATGAGTCCAGCCAATCACCGGCACGAACGCGTGGGCGAGGAGATCGCGCACGAAATCAACGCCATGCTCGCAGGGGAATTGAAAGACCCGCGGCTGGAAGTTAGCGTGGTGGCCAGCGAAGTGCGCGTCCAGCCGGACATGAAGCACGCGCGAGTATTCATCAGCGTCAAGGGTACGAACAAGGAGCAGGCCGACGCGATCAAGGCGCTCGAACACGCTTCCGGGTACATCCGCCGGGAACTGGTCGAGCGGCTGCAACTGCGCCGCGTGCCGGAACTGCATTTCATTCTGGATCTTTCGCAAGAACACGTGGAGCGCATCGAGCGCCTCCTGAAGGAAATGAAGAAGGACAATCCACCCGCGGCGCAATAGTGCTTAGTTCCTGGTGTTTGGTCGCAACCAGGAACTCTTAACTTAGAGAATGCCACGACAACCACAGCCGGCGCCCAACGACGGCGCGCTCGTCATCAATAAGCCGAAGGGGAAAACGTCGCACGACGTTGTTGATGCGGTGCGCCATTTGGCAGGCTTCCGGCAGATCGGGCATCTGGGCACCCTCGATCCTCTGGCGACGGGCGTTCTTGTGCTGCTGCTGGGCCGGGCCACGCGACTGGTGCGATTCTACGCGGGGCGCCGTAAGCGGTATGAGGCGGGGTTTCGATTCGGCTTCGCGACAGATACGTACGATTCCGACGGGGAAGCGCAAGGGCCGGACGCTGCGCCGTCGCTGGATGCCCTGACGCTGGAAAAATTTGCCGCGGAGCGCACCGGGCGATTCGAACAGATGCCGCCGTCTTTTTCCGCGAAAAAAGTAAAAGGGCGCCCCGCGTACGAGTTGGCGCGCAAGAAACAAGTTGTCGAGTTGAAGGCTGTCGAAGTCGAGATTTACGAATACAAACTCAAAGAAGTTGACGGCAGCATTGCGCGCTTTGTTATTGAGTGTTCGTCCGGAACGTACATCCGTTCGCTGGCGCATGAAATGGGACAGAAGCTGGGGTGCGGCGCGCACCTGGCGGAAATCACGCGCACGGCAGTCGGCGAATTTTCGATGGAGCAGGCGATCACGCTCGAGGAGCTTGCGGAGGCCAAGCAAGCCGGGAAATTCGCGGACCGCCTGATTCCGCTCGAAGGCTTGCTGACTGATTTTCCGAGAGTCAACGTGTTGCCGGTGGTCGAAAAGCGCGTACGTCACGGCACGAAGTTCAATATCATGCTCGCGCAGCTTCAGCCGGGCCGCGTCGAACCGCCTCCCGGCGCGACGACCGAGCTCGATGGCGGTGAACTGAAGCCGCCGCGGTTGCGTGTATTCAGCCAACAGGACAAACTCATCGCCATTGCCGAAGCCGTCGTGCCGCGCACCTACCAGCCCATCGTAGTGTTCGAAGCCTTGCCGTAGCCCGTACCCGCCGAAGGGCAATTTCATTGCAGACGATTTCTTAAGTCACAGCCAGAGTGATAGGCCTAAAGATCTTGTTATCCCCGGGCTCAGGGCTGGGGCTGCGGTTGCACTGGCCGCGGTTGCTCTGGTCGTGGTTGAGGTTGCGGTGGCTGCTCCGGCGGCTGCTGCGAAGGGGACTGCAGAGTTCCCGGGCCAGCGGGAGCGCGGCCTCCGGGATCGCCGCGGCCGGCAAAGATTGTCCGTGTTAGACGGTCTGCCAGGCGCAGCTTCCGCGGCGTGACCAGAATCAAAAGTTCCGTATCCTGAAGTGAGTTTTTCCGGCCGCCGAAGGTGTATCCCAGCATGGGAATTTCAGCGAAGCCTGGCAAGCCGGTGATGGAACGCGTTTCTTCCACATCGGTGAGGCCGCCAATCAGGGTGGGTTCGTCTTCTCTGACGCGAACCGTTTGCGTCAGCGTCCGATTCGAGATTACGGGAATCCCATTCACGCTGGAGCCCGTTAATGCGCGAATCTCGAATTCGAGAAGCAGAGTCACTTCGTTATTGGGATGAAGCGTAGGCGTCGCTTTGATTTTCACGCCGAGATCGACATATTCCGAACCTGGATAGGGGGTCTGCGCCGCTCCATTGGTTGTGCTGTTTGCAAAACTGCTGGAGTCCTGAATCACCGTTACCAGACCTTGGGATGCGGCCGGATCCTGAGAAACCAAAGCGATATCGGGAAGCCCGCTGACAGTCAGCACCGACGCAATGAGGGCGGTAGGCCCCGCGGGAGTGTTGAGTTCGATGCGCGAAGCAAACGTACCCTGCCCCAGACCAAGATAAACGCCGACGGTGGCCACTCCGTTGTTCGTCACCGCAATATCCGGAACGGTGCTGTTGGCAAAATTGGCGATCACGATTCCGGCGGGATTCGCCGATGTCGGCAGCGGAGATCCGGTAGCCTCGGTGAATGTGCCATCCAAATTGCCGCTTTCCAGCAAGATCGAGACTGTAGAGTCCCCCTGATTCACGACGGCCAGGTCCGGCGCGCCATCGGCGTTCAAATCTCCTGCGGCGATTGCTACGGGAGAAGTTCCCACTCGGATAGGTGAACTCGGCGCCTCGGTAAGAGTGACATTCAGGTTTTGATCAACGGAGCTCAGCAGAACGGCCACATTGTTGGAGCCTTGATTTACCACCGCCAAGTCCACTTCAGGTCCATTATTGACGGTGTTGAACCTGTTCCGGAAATTTGAACTAACCATCGCGACGGGAGCGGTTTCTGAAATCGCGGTCGTATTCGTCAGCTTGAAGGGAGAGCCTGGAAACTCCGTGAACGTCCCGTCGCCGTTTCCGCGAAAGAGGGAGATGGAATTGTCGCCTTGATTGGCAACAGCGAGGTCCTGAAAACCGTCACCGTTGAAGTCCGCAACAATCACGGACCTGGGATTGTTTCCGACTGGAAAAGGAGAACCTGGCGCTTCCGTAAAAAGCCCATTGGGTTTGCCGGTGGAGTCAGCGCTGCCCAATAATACTGAAACGTTATTCGAGGTGGAATTCGCAAGGACCACGTCCGGCGGCTGAGCCGTTGAAAATTTTGTGATGTCGTTGCGGAAAACCCCGGTTCCGATGGCGACTTGGCCTGTTTCGTTGGTCCCCAGGGTGATCGGCGAAGGCGTAACTTGCACGAAATTTCCATTGTCCTGGTTTTGCAGGATGACGAAAGTATTGGCATTGGCGTCGTTAAAAACCACGGCCAGGTCGGGAAGAGTACCGCCGGTGAAATGATTCGCAACGAGTGCAGATGGATGGGCCCCGACGGTGAAGCGGGTTTCCGGAAATACCGTGGAAGCCGGCACCCCTGTCAGCGCGCTCCCATTGCCAAGACTTCCAGAGAGCAGCGAAAGCGTGACGGGAAAACGATCGCCAACAAAAAAACTAGCAGGTTTTCCGTCTTGCGCCCGCAGCAGAACCTGGCGCCCGCTCTGAACCAGTGAGAGCGTGTCTGAAAAATCGACAGTGGCGCTGGGAAGAGTGAGCAGGAATGTGGACAGGCCGCCACCGAAGGGAATGACGGCCGGAACGCTGGAGAATCCCTTTCCTGCGAAGACCTGTTGAATGTTGGTGAGCAGGTTCGCCAGGGTCGTTGACGCTCTGAGCTTGTTGATGTCGTTGCTGCTCAGCGTGATCAACTGCGTTGAAGCCGGAGGTGTAATTCCAAGAGCGCGGGCTTTGTCGCGGTCCACTTCGAGGAACTCGATTTCCAGCATAACTTCGCCGCGGGCCTTTTCGAGTTGTTGGATCAGTTCACCGGCCAGGGCAAGCCGTTCCGGCGTGTCGCGCATGGTGATGGTGTGGCTGCGAGTGTCAAGATTGATGCGCGTCCCACCGGTGATCTCGCGCAGGATGCGCAGCATTTCGGTGACATCCTCCGGGCCCACGGCTGCGGAAAGCGGAAAGGTCTGCTCCCCCTCCAGACTGTACTGCCGCCGCTTCTCCGCCGTATCTGGGGCGACAAAGATCATCGCGGCATTCACAGGCCTCCAAAACGTTCCGGTTTGCGTGCCAAGGAGAGACATGCCGATGTAAAAATCCACGTCGTCAATGCGCAGTTGCACATTCCTGGCTACGACATCCGGATCAAAGGTCACTTTCACGCCGTAGAGACCAGCCAGTTGCTCGTAAACCGTCTTGGTATCGCCTCGCAGATACACGTTGCGCTTTCCGGGCTGCGGTTGCAGCTGTGGCAGACCAAGAATTTTGTTCGTGAACGCCCGTCTTGGGCGTTGCGAGTCCTCCATGGCTGTAAGTTGACCGAGACGCTCCCTGACGAACGTGTCTTCGGGATTGATCCGGAGAGCGGCGGCCAATTCCTCGGTGGCCTCGGTCAGGCGACCAGTCAGGGCTTCGCGTTCGGCAGCTTCGACATAGGCGCGAACCAGTTTGGAGCGCAAAGCCGCAGCCCGTTCGACGATGGAGGCATCCTGCGGGGCGTAACGTGCGGCCTCTTCGTACTCCGCCAGTGCTTCTTCGAAGCGCCCAGCTGCCAGATGCTTATCGCCCCGCTCGGCGGCCTTCTGTGCGCGTTTGGGATCAGGGCGCACTTTGTCGTCCTGAACCTGCGATGAAAGAGGCGTCTGAGAGGGGATCTGCGCGCAAAGCAACAGCGAAAGCAGCAAAGCGGTGCTTGGGCGGAACGTGCGCATGTGCGTCAAATAGGATAACCTAACCCGGCTGGGCAAATAGGACCAAGCTGGTCCGGTTGACGGAAGTCCGTGACTGCGGTACACTTAAATCGTAGTTGCAAATCATTAACAACTGGAGTTTTCGTGCTTTCGGCTCTTCTTATCGCTCTTCGTGAAGGCGTTGAGGCTTCGCTCGTCGTCGGCATTGTTCTAGTTTATCTTTCCCGCACGGGCCGTGGGCGCCTGGCGCGTTTCGCGTGGTACGGTGTTGCAGCGGCCGCCGCGCTCAGCCTGGGAGTGGCAGTGGCGCTGGAACGCTGGCGCATCAGCGAAGACGGCTTTGAAGGCCTCATGCTCCTGATCGCCGCGGTCTTCGTTGTTACGATGATCGTATGGATGAACCGCGTTGCGCGCCACCTGAAAAAAGAAATCGAGGCCAAGGTCGAGTCTTACGCCGAAAAAGTAGGCAAGGCGGCGGGCTGGGGCATTTTCCTCTTCGTCTTCCTGATGGTCTTGCGCGAAGGAGCGGAGTTGGCGCTAATTCTGCGGGCTGTGGAGCTTTCCAGCGAAGGTCTGCAGACTTGGATCGGAACGATTGTGGGGATTGCCGGGGCTGTCGCGGTGGGGCTTTTCTTCTTTAAAGGCACTTTGCGGGTTCCGCTGCACCGATTCTTTGCGGCGACGAGCGTCATCTTGATGCTCGTGGCGTTTCAGCTGGCGCTTACGGGGCTGCACGAATTGAGCGAGGCGCGCTGGCTGCCTTCGAGCAAGACGGAGATGGCGATTCTGGGGCCGATTGTCCGAAACGAGCTTTTCTTTTTTGTGTTCATCTTCGGAGCCGCGGCGCTGCTGGTCTTGCGCGAATGGCAGTCGGCTAAGCAGGACAAGAGCGCTCGGGAAACGATGAACGACGCGGAGAAGCGGCTGCTGGAATCGCAGAATCGGCGCCAGCGTCGCTGGATGATGGCCGCGGCAGTCGCCTCCCTCACCGTGATTCTGGTGTTGACGGCGGATTTCATTTATGCGCGGGCAAACTCGGCGCCTCCGACGGCCCGGTCGATCAATGCCGTGGGAGACATCGTGCGTGTGCCGGTCGCCGACGTTCAGGATGGAAGCATGCATCTTTTCACCGTGAATGCGGGCGGACAGTCGCTGCGCTTCATGATCATAAAGAAACCGAACGGATGGGGAGTAGCTCTGGACGCCTGCCGCATCTGCGGCGCGGAAGGCTACCGGCAGGACGGGCAGAACGTGATTTGCCGGCACTGCGCTTCGGCGATTAACATTCCGTCGATCGGCGATCAGGGCGGATGCAACCCCATCGGCGTGCCGTCTCACCTGGATGGCGGAGACTTGGTGATCGATATTTCGTCGTTGACGCAAGCTGCAAAGGAGATTCCGCAGTAGGAGCAGGAACTACCACGCCCTGCGTCTGCCACTTATCCATGTTTCTAAGAATCGTTGCCGACTCGTTTGGACGCCGTCCGCGCCACAAGCTCCTCACCGGGGCGGCGCTGGCGCTCGGCATGGGAGTGGTCACCGCGGCGCTGAGCGTTTCGCTGGATGTGGGCGACCGGTTGGCGAAAGAATTCCGCAGTTTGGGCGCGAATCTTCTTGTTACCCCGCAAGCAGATTCTCTTCCGCTTGAAATTGGCGGCGTGGATTATAGGCCTGTTAATGCAGGCGCATACCTTCCGGAAGCCGACCTGCCCAAACTGAAAACGATTTTCTGGCACAACAACATCATAGGGTTTACGCCGGTTTCAGAAGTACCTGTGAAGGCTATGGCGACTGGTCGCGACGACGTACTGGGGCTCAGCGCCGACCGCTCTTCATGGCCTACTATTCTTCTAATCGGCACTTGGTCTAGCCATCGAATTCATTTGCAAGATGGGACGGTTTTCCAGACAGGAACTGAGCGAACGAACCCGTGGTGGCAATTGATGAAAGGCCGTTGGTTCACGGAAGGCGCTGCGGAATGCGTGGTGGGGAAGAACCTGGCGCGAAAAACCGGGACCCAAGTCGGCGGCAAGTTTCTCCCAGGATTGCCAATTGGAGACACCCTGGTTGTGCAGCGCGGAAATGGTGAGCCTCCGCTGTTTCTAAAGGCAGTGGGAATTCTCGACAGTGGTGGTCCCGAAGACGAAGCCGTTATCGTTCCGCTCTCGGTTGTTCAGCAACTCGCCGGCAAGCCAAGCCAATACCGCAAGCTGTATGTGAGCGTGCTGACGAAGCCGGAAGATGATTTCGCGCGGCGCGATCCGAAGACCATGAAGCCGGATGAGTTCGAGCGGTGGTCCTGCAGCCCCTACGTTTCGTCCATTGCGTATTCGATTAAACAGGTGTTGCCCGGAGCGGACGTGCGGGTGATTCGGCGGGTCGCGGAAGGCGAAGGCCAGATACTTACGCGGGTACGGATGCTGCTGTGGCTGGTTACGGGTGCAGCGCTGCTAGCGGCAGCGCTGGCTGTGGGGGCCTCAGCGGCTGCATCCGTAATCGAGCGGCGCACAGAGATTGGCTTGATGAAGGCGCTAGGCGCGGGCTCCGGCACAGTGGGATTCCTGCTTGCTGCAGAACAGCTCTTGCTCGCCTTCGTGGGCGGGGGAGTGGGTTACGCGATCGGAATTGTTCTGGCGCGCTTGGTTGGAGAGAAAATCTTCGGCGCGGCGCCTGAACCTTCGCTGATTGTCTTTTTCGTGGTTATTGCGCTTGCTGCCGGAGTTACGATTCTGGGGAGCGCCCTTCCGCTCCGTCGCGCCTCACAGTACGAACCTGCGCCCATCTTGCGAGGCGAATGATGGCTGACCGTCGCGCAACCAATCGGGCAATGTTCTGGCGCATCATCCGCCGACTCTTCGGCGCCAATCCGGGCCGCCTTTTCGTTATGTTGCTTGCCCTGGGTGCTGGCGCCGCCGTCACCGCCGCGCTCCTCAACGTTCAAGTGGACGCCCAGCGCCGCCTCACCACGGAATTCCGAGCCTTCGGCGCTAATGTGATCGTTCTCCCGAAACATGCGTCGCTTTCAGGCTTCGAAACTTTGCCTGAATCGACAATTCTTTCCGTGCCACGAAATCTCAGAAACGCTCCCGTCACTATGACTGCTTCGCTTTACGTGATTGCAACTGTTTTGTCGCCGCAGTCCGGAAAATCGCTGTCCGCAGTAGTTGTGGGAAAGAATCCGAGGCTCATTGGTTGGGTTGCGCCTGCGAATACCACTTCTCTTGCTCCCCTGGGTTCCCCTGCCATCCCTGCTGGACCCATCTGCATGGTGGGAGGGCGCATCGGCAAGCAACTGCACGTCGAGCAAGGCTCTACAATCATTTTAAGCAACGGTGATCAGAAGGAAAGGTGCGTCGCGGCAGGGCTAGGTGAGAGTGGCGGGCCCGAAGACGACCAAATCGTCACTGACGTGCGAGCGGCACAACGCTTGGCCGGTCTGCCTGGTCGCATTAGCATCATCGAGTTGACTGTGCCAGGCAGCCCCGGCGAAATCCAGAGTTACATCGCAGATCTTCAACACCGGCTTCCCGATGTTGATGTCCGTCCTATCCGGCAGTTCACAGAAGGCGAAGCGAAAATTTACAGCCGGATCAGCGGATTATTAACGGCGACAGTGGCGATCGTGCTGGTGCTCACGGGACTGTGCGTGATGGCGGCGATGACCAACGTGGCGATGGAACGGAAGATGGACGTCGGCTTGATGAAGGCTATCGGCGGCTCGATGCGGCGCGTGCTGCGGCTATTCCTTGCGGAGGCGGCGTTGCTCGGACTTGCGGGTGGCGTTATTGGCGCGGCAGCGGGGATTTTCCTCTCGATCGGTTTGGGAAAAGCGGTGTTCGGCGTGGCGGCGCGGCCGCGGCTGATTGTGTATCCTGTAGCTGTGGCGTTGACCGTGATCGTAGCGATACTCAGCGCCTTTCCGCTGCGGCGGCTGGCAAGTATCCGCCCGGCATCGGTTTTCAGGGGTGAAGCGTGAGTACCCTAGTTGCAGCCCTGCCGCGAATCGCGGCGAAGCAAGTGGTCATCGAAAATTTGATCAAGGAGTATGGCACGCTGTGCGCGCTTGGCGGAGTCAGTTTCGACGTGAACAGGGGCGAATGGGTCGCCCTCATGGGCCCATCCGGCTCCGGGAAAACCACCCTCATAAACATTCTAGGCGGCTTAGACACGCTCACATCGGGACATGTAGTAGTTGATGGCGTGGATCTTTCAAGACTTCGTGAGAACGAACTAGTCCGCTATCGCGCGGAAAAAGTCGGCTTCGTTTTCCAGCAATTCCACCTCGTGCCGTATCTCACGGCGCTGGAAAACGTGATGCTCGCGCAGTATTTCCACAGCGTCACGGACGAAAAGCAAGCTGGGGAAGCGCTGAAGCGAGTGGGTCTGGGCGATCGCCTGACGCATCTCCCGGCGCAACTCTCCGGCGGCGAACAGCAGCGCGTGGCCATTGCGCGCGCGCTTATAAATCAGCCGAAAATCATTCTCGCCGACGAGCCCACCGGAAATCTTGACGAGGCCAACGAAACAGTCGTCCTCGAGATTTTCCGCGAGTTGCACAACGCTGGCCACACCATCCTGATGGTGACGCACGATCCGGACATCGCGCGACAAGCTGACCGGCGCATCGAGCTGGCTCACGGCCATCTGCACTTTGACACGGCGCAGCACGGGCCGGGCCATCCGCTGGCTTGCCCTCTCGCCGACACGGCAGACTGCTGCACCTCCGTTTCCACCGACGACGAAATCCGGTTCGACCATCTGCTCGAACAGATTTGGGTGTGCGCCGAGGAAGGGAAGCCAGCACAGCCGGAGCACTTGCACGCTTCCGGACCTGCGGGAAAGTTGCCGGCCGTCGCGGAAGAGCCCGCCGCGCGGATGCTTTCGCGCATGTCCGACCTGCGCCTGGTGCAAATGCAAAACGGGGAAGTGCAACTCACCTCCGTGGGCAGCCAGCGTGCGCGCGACGTCGTACGCCGTCACCGCCTGGCCGAGCGCCTCTTCAAGGACACTTTTTCCGTTGACGATTCCGAGGCGCACACGCAAGCATGCAAATTCGAGCACATCATCAGCCCGGAGCTGGACCAGCGCATTTGCACCTTCCTCGGGCATCCCAAGACCTGCCCGCACGGCAACCCTATTCCACCGGGTGATTGCTGCGACGGCAAGGCCAAGGGTTGATCGCGCGCCCAAACCATGCCGACCCCTCTCGACCCACGAAAAAAACCGACGAGCGTTAAGATTCACGTTTCGAGCAGCGCTGGTGTCGATATCAACTGGGCCGATGGCCACGCGAGTCACTATGAGTTTGCCTACTTGCGCGAGGAGTGCCCCTGCGCTACCTGCAACGATGCGCGAGAGAAGAAGGCCTCGCTCGGCGAACTGGCTTCGTCGTTAAAGTCATCTCCGGCACTGCCAATGTTCAAGCCCAAGCCGCGCGCTCAGGCCGCCACGCAGGTGGGCAACTACGCCATTCAGATCAGCTTCTCCGACGGCCACTCCACTGGAATCTACAGCTACGACCATCTTCGCAACATCTGCCCCTGTGCCGAGTGCGCCAAGGCCTTCCGCGCCGCCACCGGCTGAACGCCTGCGGCCGGTCCAAATGTAAAGGGCGTGCGCGAAGGAGTAACGTTTTTCTAGAGCCCGTTCGCTAGACTTCCCACGCCAAAAATGCGAGCATTTCAATCTGCAAGTTAGCGAAACCCATACATGAGCAGCACTCCGCATAGCCCTGCTGCCGCTGGCAGCCGCGGCAACGGCATTCCGCGTGTCATCGTCGCCACCACAGCCCTGCTGACGTTCATTTCGTTCTGGCGGGCGGCGGCCATCGTGCTGAATGACCTGGCCTCCTCGGCGTACTACGCCGGCGGCGAAGCGGAAGGCTACATTGGCAAGACCGCGCCGTGGTTCATCCTCGCGATCATGCTGTTTTCGTATGCCGTGCGCGCTGTTTACGTGGAAAGCTGCAGCATGTTCGTGCGCGGGGGCGTGTACCGAGCCGTGAAGATGTCCCTTGGTGGGACGCTTGCGAAATTCAGCGTTTCCGCGCTGATGTTCGACTACATCCTCACGGGGCCGATCAGCGGCGTCGCCGCCGGCCGGTATCTTGCGGGATTGATCGATGAACTCCTGCAGTATTTTCACCTGACTGGCCCGCTTGCTTCAGGAACGATCAGTCTTATCGCTGCGAGCTTCGCCATCGCCGTCACCCTTTATTTCTGGTGGCAGAACACCAAGGGCGTTGGCGAGTCCAGCGAAAAAGCTCTGCAGATCATGAAGCTGGTCACCGTGATGGTCGTTATGCTCATCGGGTGGTGTATCTACACGGTGGCGGTACGCCATTCCGCCCTGCCTCCCTGGCCATACCCCCGCAACCTCAGGTTGAGCCCCAGCGCCCTCGGCTGGCTCGCGCACAGCAGCCTTCCGCACATGTTTGGCATCATCGCTATCTTCATCGCCTTGGGCCACTCCGTCCTGGCGATGAGCGGCGAGGAATCGTTGGCGCAGGTTTATCGCGAAATCGAAAGCCCCAAGCTTCCCAACCTGAAAAAGGCGGGCGCGGTCATTTTCGTCTACAGTCTGGTTTTTACGTCATTGGTCTCCTTCTTTGCCGTGATGATCATTCCCGATGATATCCGCCAGCATTTCCTCGAGAACCTGATCGGCGGGCTGGCGATGAATCTGGAAGGGCCATTCTTCGTCCGTTTGATATTCCATGGTTTCGTGGTCGTGGTGGGCACCTTGATTCTGGCGGGCGCGGTGAACACGGCCATCGTGGGTTCCAACGGTGTGTTGAATCGCGTTTCTGAAGACGGCGTGCTCAGCGCGTGGTTCCGTCAGCCGCACAAAAAATTTGGTACCAGCTACCGCATCATCAATATCGTTGTGGCGTTGCAGATTATCACCATCATTATCAGCCGCGGTGACGTCACCTTTCTCGCGAACCTCTACGCTTTCGGTGTGATCTGGAGCTTCGCGATGAACGGCCTCGCGGTCCTGGTTCTCCGCTACACCAGTCCTGGCCAGCGGGAATTCCAGGTTCCGCTGAATTTCACTTTCCGTGGCGTGCAGATTCCCGTCGGACTCGGTCTGATTACCGCAACGCTGTTTTTGATCGCCATCGTAAACTTGTTCACCAAGCCCATCGCCACGATGGCTGGCGGAGCTTTTTCCATTCTGCTTTACATCGTGTTCACAATATCGGAGCGGCGGGGTAGGCATGGCGGCGCGTCCCACGTCGAGATGGATCAGTTCAATCTCGAGTTGGAATCGGAATTGACACCTGAAGCCGTGGGTGCGCGTCCCGGCAACATTCTCGTTCCAATCAGCAATCACTATGCGCTCTATCATCTTGGGAACGTGCTGGACCGCGTTAAGCCCGGACGCCGTGACGTTGTCGTGCTCCACGTCCGGCTCTTGCGCCGTTCCGCCTCGGGCGGAGACGAGCTCGATGCAGATCAGCTATTCGGGAGCATTGAGCAGCAGCTCTTCTCTCAAGCGCTTTCCATGGCCGAAAAACGAGGCAAGTCCATACGCCTTGCAGTCGTCGCCGCCAACGATTTGTGGGACGGCATCCTGCGCGCGGCCACTTCGCTGCAATCCAGCACGATCGTCGTGGGGCGTTCGACCAGGGAATCGAATGAAGAACAAGCGCGGCAGATCGGTGAAGCATGGGAGAAACTTGGCGATCAAAAGCCGCAATTCAATCTGGAAATTCATTTACCCAATGGGGACAAGCTCTACAAAGTCCTCGGACCGCATGCGCCCAACCTGACCGCCAACGAGGTCAATCTATTGCACCGCCTGTGGCTGCGTTTTAGTGATGCCGTGGCGCCTCTAGAAATGCACCATCACGACGTCGTGCACTTCGCTCTCGAAGAAGTGCAAAAAGAGATCGACGAGGGACACGAAGACATCGTGGTCTCCCGTTTGCGCGCGCATCTCGAAGCCAATCAGAAAAAGAAAGCTCCGAAAACCTGACCGAAATCACCGGTCGGCAGATACGAATTTTACTGTCTCAAGCGAGCTGCGCCGTGCAGTGCCCGCAGCGCTTCGCGGCGATCGGGATCGGCATCGCGCATTGCGGGCAATCTTTGGTGGTTGGTACCGCCGCTGGCGCGGGTTTTTTCGTAAGGCGATTCATTTGTTGGACCACCAGGAAAACCACGAACGCTATTATCAGAAAATTGATCACATTATTGATGAAGATCCCGTAGTTAAGCGTTGCCCCCGGCGGGATCGCAGCCTTGGCCGCCGGAAGCGAATCGAAATGCCTGCCGCCCAGATTGATGAACAATCCTGCAAAATCGACCTTGCCAACCAGTTGGCCGATTGGCGGCATAAGGACATCCTCGACCAGCGACGTTACAATTTTTCCAAACGCAGCGCCAATGATCACGCCGACCGCCAAATCCATGACATTGCCGCGCATCGCGAATTCCTTAAACTCTTTCAGCACAGACGTTCTCCTTTATTGTTCGATGAAGATACACGACGGCCCGAGCGAATTTCCCAAATGGAAGGGCTGTCTGTTCCGCGGATTATAGTCGAAGCTCAAAATAAAGAAATAGAACAAGAGCCGCGGGTCGGGATTGGCAAGTGGAAGAAGCCGCTCAGCTCGGCCTGAAGAACAAATAGGAAGCTATCAACCCGCGCAGCACCAGCAATCCGCCGCCAGCTGCGAGCGTCGGACCAACCCAAGGGAACGGCACGCGTGAAATCACGAGCATGAGGACGCCCAGAAGCACAAGCGACAACCCGCGCGTCCAGTTCTGCCAGCGCCGCCACCATTGGCCCGGGCTGTAGAGCCCTCGGAGTCCCCAAAGAATTAGCGCGACGCTGAGGATCAGCCACGGTACGCCGTGCCGGTCGACAGTGCGGCCGTGAGCAGCGCCTGCAAGCCCCAGCCATATCAACAAGCCGCCGAGCAGCACAAAAATAAATTCAATCATCAGCCGGAGTAGTCGCTCGGGCGTGAGCATTGCAATGGCGTCCGCTTAGGCGACGCGCTCGATCCGCAGCTTCGTGATAGATACGGGCGTTCGTGGGCGGTCGTTCGAATCGCGTGGCACATTGGAGATTTTGTCCGCCACGTCCTGCCCTTCAACGACCTCGCCAAAAATAGTGTGGCGATTATCCAGCCAGGGTGTCGCCGCCACGGTGATGAAGAATTGGCTGCCGTTCGTTCCCGGCCCGGAGTTGGCCATCGAGAGTTTCCCGGCTTTCGAGTGTTTCAGCGAAGGATGAAATTCGTCCGCAAATTTGTAGCCTGGCCCGCCCATTCCGCTGCCTTGGGGGCAGCCGCCCTGAATCATGAATTGCGGGATCACGCGATGGAAGATCAATCCGTCGTAGAAAGGCCTCTTTTCCTTCTGACCGCTCTTTTCATTCGTGAATTCTTTGGTGCCTTCCGCAAGCCCGACGAAATTCGCAACCGTCTTCGGCGCTTCGTTCTCGAGCAAACGCACCACAATATTTCCCTGCGAAGTTTCGAATACAGCGTAGGTTCCTGCCGCGCGGCTCATGCGATCTCCTCTGGTGCCCGATCATCGTACACGAGCCGGACAGCGTTGCGCCACTTCACGCCGCAGCTGTCAGAACGTATGAATCTCGCCTGACTTCTTACCAGCCCTTTTGCTTGCGAAGCTCCGTGATATGCGCAGTGTGATGTTTTCCGTGCCACTCGTAAATAAACAGCAGCCAATCAACGGTGCGCTCGCCATGTTCCGGGTGAATGAGAACTCTGGCGAAATGTTCGGGCTTCAATGAACGCCACAGTCGGTCCCAGCGGATGTGTACCGAATCCAGCAGCGTCTGCGAAACCTCGATGGGCGCCGATTTTGCGTCGGCTAGCTCGGCCCACGCCGCTTCGTTGTACGGCTTGATTGTCGGCTTGTTCTCGGTGAGCGCCAGCTTCAAGCGAACGTAAGCATTGAGGTGGCTGTCCGGAACGTGATGCACGACCTGCCGCACTGTCCAGCCGCCTTCGCGATAAGGTGTGTCAAGCTGCGAGTCGCTCAGGCCCTTCACCGCCGCGCGCAGTTTGCCTGGAGTAGCCGCGATCTCTTCGATGGCTTCCTGGCGGCGAGCCGGAGTTACTTGTGCGGGCATCTTAAATGCCCCAATCGGGTAGCGCGGATCCATTGTGACCTCTCTTTGAGGCAACCTGAAGTTTCCTTGGACTATAGCGGCTGCCGCTCGCATCGGTCAACGCCGCCTGCGCAAAGAGCCTCTCCAATTTGGCCGCTGCCCGAACCGCGGGGAAGGGAATGCTACAATACCGGCCCGAGTATCCGGCAGGCGCAGTGTTGAATCTAACAGATGGAGAACCATCGAATGTACAACGTCCTCATCATTGGCAGCGGCTGCGCGGGCCTAACTGCTGCGATTTACGCCGGGCGCGCAAACCTGAAACCGCTGGTTCTGGACGGGCATGAGCCCGGCGGACAGCTTTCCTTGACGACGCACGTCGAGAATTACCCCGGCTTCCCCGACGGCATTATGGGGCCGGAACTGATCGAAAACATGCGCAAACAAGCGCAAAAGTTTGGCGCGGAGTTCAAAGCCGGGGCGGTAACCGAAGTTGACGTCAGCAAGCGCCCGTTCAAAATCACAGCTGGAAAAGATGTCTATGAAACAAAAGCCCTGATTGTGGCCGCGGGTGCCTCCGCGCGACTGCTGGGGTTGAAAGGGGAACGGGAACTGATCGGCCACGGCGTTTCCACCTGTGCTACCTGTGACGGCTATTTCTTCCGCGGCAAACCCATTGCCGTGATTGGCGGCGGCGATTCAGCTATGGAAGAGGCCAACTTTCTTTCGCGCTACGCCAGCAAGGTTCATCTGGTTCACCGCCGAAATGATTTTCGCGCTTCCAAGATCATGATTGACCGCGCCAGGGCCAACGAGAAAGTGGAATTTGTCACTCCCTACGCCGTAGAAGAGATTTTTGCTCCCGATGGTCGCGTCGAGGGCGTCAGCCTGCGCAATCAGCAGACCAAGGAAAGTCGAGAGATTCCGCTCGACGGCGTATTCGTTGCCATCGGCCACGATCCAAATACCATTATCTTCAAGGGAAAGCTTGATATGGATGCCAACGGCTACCTGCTTGCCAAGCACGGAAGCCTCACCGCGATTCCCGGCGTGTTCGTTGCGGGTGACGTGCAGGACCACCGCTACCGTCAAGCAGTCACGGCCGCGGGTTCCGGCTGCATGGCCGCCATCGATGCTGAAAAGTTTCTGGAAGAGCACAAGCCCTAGTTTCGTTCTTCCTGGGCTGCCATAATTGTTCCCGCATGCTCCGGTCGACCCTGCTCAAGCTTGCCGAAAGCAAAGGTTTCGCCAATTGGGTTACTTCCAATGGCACAACGCGCCGCATGGCGCGCCGGTTCGTCGCCGGTGAGACGCTCGACGAGACCATTGCCGCCGCCCGCGAGTGCAATAACGCAGGAATGTTCGTCAGCCTCGATTACCTTGGCGAAAACGTTGCCACTATTTCCGATGCGCAACACTCCCGCGATGCCTATCTCGAAATTTTCGAACGCATCGCTCAGGAAGGGTTGCACGCCAATGTTTCCGGCAAGCTCACGCAACTCGGCCTCGACATCAACATCGAGTTTTGCGAAGGTTTGCTTCGCTCCATTGTGGAACGCGCCGCGAGCTTCGATAATTTTCTGCGCGTGGACATGGAAGGGTCGGCCTACACGCAGCGAACCATCGACCTTGTCAAACGCGTTCGCGCGCGCAATCCGGCTGTCGGGACGGTCATCCAATCCTATTTGTACCGCAGTGAAACGGACGTCACGGATCTGCTGGCCTACGGTTGCCGCATCCGTCTTTGCAAGGGCGCGTACAAGGAATCAGAGGACGTCGCCTATCCGCGAAAAGAGGATGTGGACGCCAATTTCGTCCGACTGATGCAACACTTGCTCGACAGCGGCTTCTATCACGGTATCGCTACGCACGATCCGCGCATGATTGCCGCGACCATTCGCCATGCAGCGGCAAGGCAAATCTCCAAGGACGATTTCGAATTTCAGATGCTATATGGAGTGCGCACTGACCTGCAGCGCCGGCTTGTCAAGGATGGCTATCACGTTCGCATTTACATCCCATACGGCAAGGATTGGTTTCCTTATTTCATGCGCCGTCTCGCCGAGCGTCCCGCAAACCTCGCCTTCCTCGCGCGCAATTTTTTTCGCAAGTAAGATTCATATCTCCATTCATAACTCGTTCGAGGATGCCTGAGCTACGTCTCTTGGGGATGCGGCGGCTGGTATTTTTCGTTTGCCGCTCGGCGCTGCGGGATCACGCGAATGCCATGCTTCGGACGCAGCGTAACCGAGGCGAAGATTTCGATGGGATGTCCAGTGACTGTTTCGAGATGAAATCTCTGCTGAATCATAGCCAGTAGCAGCGTGGCTTCCATCATCGCAAAGGACGCGCCAACGCATGTGCGCGGCCCGCCCCCAAACGGGAAATACGCGAAACGCGGAATTTTTCCCGAGCGAACAGGGTCTTCCCTCCAGCGTTCGGGGTCGAATCGTTCCGGGTCAGGGAAAAAACGCGGATCGCGCTGCGTTCGCCATTGCAGGATGAAGATGTTCGAGCCCGCCGGCACGCGATATCCCCCAAACTCGCAATCCTGTAAAGCTCTCCGGCCGATGCCCCACACCGCGGGGTAAAGGCGCATCGTTTCCTTGAGCACCATTTCTGTATAGCGCAATCGGGGAAGGTCCTCCGGTGTTGGCACGCGGCCTCCCAGGACCGCTTGAAGTTCCTCGGTGAGCTTGGCTTCGATGTGCGGGTTTTGCGCAATGAGGTAGCAAGCCCAGGAAAGCGCAATCGCCGTGGTCTCGTGGCCGGCCAGAAAAAGGGTCATCGCCTCGTCACGCACTTGCCCGGCGCTCATGGGATTGCCATCCGCGTCGCGCGCTCGGAGCAGCATGTCCAGGAGGTCTTCGCGTGGCTGATTGGAAGAGCTTCGCTCTCGGATGATGCTGCCGATAATCTCGTTCAATTCGCGGATGGCTCGCCACTCTCGGCGCGCGAAAAGAACCGGAATATCGAAGCGAAACAGCATGGCCAAGCTCGCGTTGGTGATGAATCTGTCCGTCACCACTTCCATGGCTTTGCCGACTCGCTCGGCGGCATCGGCGACTTCAGCGCCAAACAAGCATTGCGCGACGATTTCCAAGGTCACACGCATCAGGTCTTGATGAATATTTCGCTCGCGCTTTTCCTGCCACGAATCGAGCATGCGGTCGGCGGCTCGGGTCATCACCGCTCCGTACGCCAGGATGCTTTGTCGGTGAAAGGCGGGCTGGATGAGGCTGCGTTGGCGCTTCCAAAAATCTCCTTCGCTGGTCAGCAAACCCTTCCCAAGGACGCGTGCCAGGGCGCGATAATCTGCCGATTTCGTGAAATTTCCCGCGTTTGTGGCAAGAACCGTCTCTATGTCGCGAGGATGCGTCAGCAGATATACAGGAACATGGGCGAGATGCACGCGAACTACGTCCCCGTACTCCTCAGCGCATTTGCTATAAAATCCCAGCCAGTCGCCCGACACTTCGATCAGACTGCCAAGCAGAAAGCGTCCTTTTGGCCCGGGGACACTTCCCGGCGGGGCTTTTGGAGTCGAGGCAGTGGCGGGGACGGTTGCCACAATGAACTCTCAGTTCTTTCGGCAAACAGTGACGCCGTCGCGCAGCGGGATCAAGACGGGGTACAGCTCCTTCGAAGCATAGACCAGCCGGTTGAATTCCTGTATGCCCTGCGTGTGAATGTCGTCCGGGGCTGCGGGCCGCGCCGCTTTTCCCGACCACAGCGTATTGTCGCTGATGAACAAGCCGCCGCGGCGCAGTTTGGGCACCGCCACATGGAGCGAGGCAGGATATTGGTCCTTGTTCACATCGTTGAAGATCAGATCGAACTTGCCCGGCGTTTTCTGCAACAGATCATGCGCGTTGCCAACCCGCACATCAATCCGTTTGGCGACGCCGGCCCGGCGAAAATAATCTTTGGCGCGGCGCGCCTTCTCCGGATCTCCATCAGTATAGATAACTTTACCTTTCGGCCCAGCCGCGCGCGCCAGCCAGATCGTCGAATACCCGATGGCCGAGCCCATCTCAAAAATCCGTCTCGCGCCGGAAACTTGCACAAACAAGCTCAGCAATCGCGCCACCGCTGGCCCGATGATCGGAACGTCGTGCTGCGCCGCGTAGTCTTCTATTTCCGAGATGACCGCATCCCGCTCCGGCAGCAACCCATAAAGATATTCCTCGACGTCGTCCTGAATGTAGGCGCTGCGCAAATTATCCGTTCGAATCATAATTTCTCCCCCGGCTTCAGTGCATGAATCTTCAGCCCTTTGATTCTCTTTGTCTCTTTGCGCAATTCTTCTGCCGTAACCGTCAGGAAAGGAAACGTTGCGTAGTGTATCGGCATGATAATCGCTACTTGGACCCCGAAGCCAGCAGCGTTCGAATGGTCGCTTCGTAGGTCTCCCGTGGGCCTTCGCCGAACATATGCACGGCCGGCGCGCCGTCTTTGCCGTAGAAGAACGTAGCGGGAAGAGATCCATTCCAACTGGGAAACACGGTTTGTCTGAACTCCGCCTCCTCGCCTGCTTTTTTCCGGTAATTGGGAAACACTGGCTTGTAGCGGCCTAGAAAACGCCGCATCAGAATTAGATCGCCGTCGTCATCCATGCTTACGCCTATGACTTTCAGTCCCTGTGGACCATATTGCTTCGCCAATTCATTCAGCATCGGATACTCGTCGCGGCAAGGTTCGCACCAGGTGGCCCAAAAATTGACGAGCACCGGCTTCCCGCGATTTTGTTCGAGCAATTTCTGATAGCCCTGCGCGTCAATCATCTTTGGATCGTGGGCCGGCGCGGTCTTCGAAACCTGCGGGGCAGCCAGAGCGGCCCCCGCGGCCGTCAAAACAAGAAAAATCAGGCAACTCCGGATTCTCATGTACATTCCTTCCGCTCTCATTCTATCTGTACCCCCGCCGGTTGAGAAACTCCTTCCCACCGCGTACAATTCCCTTAGCTGTTGTAGCGCCGGGCAGGCGCGTGATATAAGGATTTTTTGCCGGTTGTGCTGTTCCGCTGGATGAGCCACCGGTCCGCTGTCCGAACAAAGGAGACCCTTAATGGCTTACGTGATTGCCGAGCCGTGCATCGGCACAAAAGACACCGCTTGTGTGGATGTCTGTCCGGTGGACTGTATCCATCCGCGCAAGGATGAGCCGGCTTTCGAGTCTGAGACGCAGCTGTACATTCATCCTACAGAATGTATCGATTGTGGAGCCTGCGTGCCCGTTTGCCCGGTGACCGCTATTTTCGCGCTCGAAGATCTTCCCGAAAAGTGGAATAGCTTCACCCCGATCAACGCCGACTGGTATGCAAAGCAAGGAAAGTAGCTCCCTCTTCTAGGACGTACGCAGTTTGTTTTGGTTTTCCGCGGCACGCTTCGGCGTGCCGCCTTTTTTTCACGCCGTCCCTGCTCATTCGAATCTTTATCCGAGCGTTTGGTTTACGCCCCACCCTGATCCATGCCCTGCGCCATTTTTCGTCATGCCAACTCTTTCTTGACGGAAATCATCTACCATCCTGTATGCGGCCTGTGGAGGTCCTTAGTGAAGCCCGGAAACTTGTGCCTGGCATTAAGCATCTCTTTCTTCAGCCTCGCCGTTTTTCCGGCCGCCTCGGCCCAAGCTCCCGCTGCTCATAAACCCCAGCCGCAACGGCATCCCTCCACACTGGAAGGGCACTGGAGCGGTTCACTCCAAGCGGGCGAAGCAGTGCTTCATCTCGTTCTGCATGTATCCAGGGCCACAGACGGCTCCTTACAAGCCACCATCGACAGTCTGGATCAAGGCGTTTACGGCATTGAAGTGACCGCTCTCACCGTGAAGGATTCCATCCTCCATTTCAATGTGGCTTCCGCCGGCGCTTCCTATGAAGGAAAGTTTTCTGCCGTTCATGCCAGCATTGAAGGCGACTGGATCCAGGGCAGCGCCAGCCTGCCGCTGGTCTTTCATCGCCAGGCCGCGGGAGCCGGCGCAAAGAAGCCATCCGATGCGATCGCCGGCGGCGAAGGAGTCTGGCAAGGCGCGCTGGAAGGCAACGGCATGCGGCTCCGTCTGCAATTGCACGTCTCGCATGACGATCAGAAGAAGCTCGTCGCCGCGCTCGATAGTCCTGACCAGGGTGTGAGTGGTCTGCCAGCAATCAACGTGAGCCAGAAGGACGCCGCCTTTCATTTTGAAATTCCCGTGGTGAGCGGCATTTATGACGGCACACTCAACGCCGCAAAGACGGTCATCAGCGGAAGCTGGACGCAAAATGGCACCGAGCAGAAACTGGATTTTCAACGCTCGGACCAGCTTCTCGATCTGATCCGCCCGCAAAACCCCACAAAGCCGTATCCGTATAAGGAAGAAGAAATCACATTCGCGAATCCCAGCGCGAAGATCTCGCTTGCAGCCACGCTCACGCTTCCTCCCGGCCAGGGGCCGTTTCCCGCCTCCATTCTCCTCAGTGATTCCGGCCCGAACGACCGCGATGAATCCATCGCGGGACATCGTCCTTTCCTTGTCTTCGCTGACCATCTCACTCGAAAAGGCATCGCCGTTCTGCGCTTCGATAAACGCGGCATCGGGAAATCCACCGGCGATTACGCCAGCGCCACAACAGAGGATTTTGCCGCCGACGCCCAGACGGCCATCGCTTACCTGAAAACCCGCAAGGAAATCGACGCCAAGAAAATCGGACTCATCGGCCACTCTGAAGGTGGCCTGATTGCGCCGCTGCTTGCCGCGCATTCCAGCGATGTTGCCTGGATCGTTCTTCTCGCGGGGCCCGGCCTGAAGGGCGAGGACGCTCTCTTGCTCCAGTCCGAGCTGATTCTGAAGACCGCCGGCGTGAACGACGGCGAAGTCGCCAGGACCCTCGCGTTTAACAAACGGACATACGCCCTCGTTCGGGAGGAAAAGGATCCCACAGCGCTTGAAGCAAAACTGAATGAACTTGTGCGAAACACCACCACCGGCGCGGCGCTCCCGCCCGCCGCTGTTCAGTCGCAAGTCCGCATGATGGTTTCGCCGTGGTTCCGCTTCTACCTCGATTACGATCCTCTTCCCGCGTTGCAAAAGACTGCGTGCCCGGTCCTGGCCCTCAATGGCGAGAAGGACCTTCAAATCGCGCCGAAGGAGAATCTCGCGAAAATCCAAAAAGCGTTGCAGGATGGCGGCAACAAGGATATTCAGACCACCGAATTACCCGGTTTGAACCATCTTTTTCAGCACGGCCCGACGGGCTCCCCCACCGAATACGGCGGCATTGAGGAGACCATGGCCCCGCTGGCCCTGAACGCTGTCTCCGATTGGGTCCTAAAGCACACCGCCCCCTGATCGAGCCGCCCGGCGGTCACCGTGGGAGCCGGTCCCGCGCCATCGAGGTGCGCGATTCGCGCGATCCTCATGCCGCGGGAATTCATAAATTTGCGCGGCAGGTTATGATGTTAGAGAGAAAAAACTGTCCCCATGCCCCAGAAATTTAATCTCACTCTGCTCATTCACGCACACCAGCCTTGTGGCAATTTCGAGCACGTTCTTGAAAAGGCTTACGACTCATCCTATCTTCCTTTCATCGAGCACATTGAAAAGCATCCCAAGGTTCATCTCGGCCTCCACTATTCCGGCCCGCTTCTTACCTGGATTGAGAAGCATCGGCCTGAGTATTTTGCCCGCCTGAAAGAGTTGGTCCGCGCCGGCCAGGTGGAACTTGTCGGTGGCGGCTTCTACGAACCGATCCTGGTCTCCATTCCTCCTGAAGACCAATACGAACAGATAACGCGCTTGGGCGCTTATCTCGAGAAGCACTTCGGCCGGCTGCCGTCCGGCGCGTGGCTTGCCGAGCGTGTTTGGGAGCCCCAGCTTCCCACCGCGCTTGCCGCCGCCAACGTTGCTTACACTCTGGTTGACGACATTCATTTCCTCGCTGCCGGCTTCGAGCCCGAAGAACTGTTCGGCGCCTACATCACCGAAGACCGTGGCAAGACCGTCGCGCTCTACCCTGGGCAGAAAGCCCTGCGCTATCTCATTCCTTTTGGCAAAGTTGAGGACGTCATCGCCTATCTGCGCGATGCCGCCAGTGTCCACCCGGACGGTGTCGCCGCCATGGGCGACGACATGGAAAAGTTTGGCGTCTGGCCCGGAACGCATGACCACTGTTACAAGGACGGCTGGCTCGCCGATTTTTTCACGGCGCTCGAGGAAAATTCCGATTGGCTGACGGTTTCTACGCCCGGCAGCTATCTGCAGACACACGCGCCTCTCGGCCGTGCGGACCTGCCCACCGCTTCCTATACCGAGATGATGGAGTGGGCGCTCCCCACGCGCGTCCGCCAGCGCTATCACGAAGTCTTGAAGGAATTCGGCGCGCGCCCGGAAGTCCTCTGCTTTCTTCGCGGCGGTTCCTGGCGCGGTTTTTTTCGCAAGTATCCCGAATCCAATTTGCTGCACAAGAAAATGCTGCGCGTTTCCGCCCGCATCGCCGCTGCGCCCGTGCGCCACGATGGCTCAAAAACCAACGATGAATTGCTCCAAGCGCGCGACCTGCTCCTGCGCGCCCAGTGCAACGACGCCTATTGGCACGGCATTTTTGGCGGAATCTATGCCCCGCATCTCCGCACCGATCCCTGGCGCAATCTCATTCGCGCTGAGGCAATCGCCGACCGCCAGATTCCCGGCGCGCTCGTCCCGCGTGTCGAACTCTTGGACTACGACGCCGACGGCACGAACGAGCTGCTCTTTACTTCCCTTGAAGCTCAGGTGCTCTTGAAGCCCGGTGACGGCGGCACCATCGCCGCGCTCGATTTCCGTCCCGCAGCTGCGACGCTTGTCAATTCCATCCTGCGCCGTCCCGAGGCCTATCACACCCGTTTGCGCGAAGCCGGGGGAAAGCCGGCCACTGGAACTGTGGCCTCCATTCACGAACAGACCCGCGTGAAAGAGCCCGGCCTCGAGCGCTTCCTTCGCTACGATCGCTGGCCGCGCCACGCCTTCCGCGTCCTGATCTTCGATCCGGCGCGCACGCATGCCGACTACGAAACTCTCGAATTGCGCGAGGATCCCGGGTTCGCCGGTGGCGCGTTCACCGTCAAGAGTTCCGCGCCTCACGAAGCCGAGCTTTTCCGCTCGGATTCCTTGACGCTGCCGGGCAAGAACGAGTCCGCAACCTCAAAGCTCCTGCTCCTCAAGCAGTATTCCTTCAGCCCAGCCCTGAATGCCTTCGAAGCCGCTTGCGAAATCACTCTGAAGTTCAAGGAAGTCCTCGAGAAGCCGTTAGCCGTCGGCATCGAATCGGTCATCAATCTCCTCGCGCCCACCGAGCCCGACCGCTTTTTCGAAACGCCCCTCGGCAAAAAAAATCTTCGCTTTAGTGGCTCCATGCCCGGCCCCATCCTTCGCATGGAAGACGGCTGGCAACGCGTCCGCGTCTCGTTGCACGCACCGCTTGTTGAGGAATTCTGGGTCTCGCCGATCGAAACGGTCTCCGAATCCGAGGAAGGCTTCGAGCGCGTCTACCAGGGCTCCCAGATCCTCGCCGTCTGGCACCCTCCCCTCACAACCCAAAAGACCTGGTCCACCCGCCTCGTCTGGCGCATCGAAGCTTTCTGATTTTCCATCTCCAATGCGACCCGTCAGTATCGGATCATTCGACCTGCAAAATTCCTGCCTCTTACCTCATGGCGATTCCGCGCCAGGGTGCCGGCCCGGAGTCACACGCCAGCTTGAATTCCTCAAGCTGAACGGCTCATGGACGAGCTTCGTAGACGACGTTAAACGGTGTCTCCGCGGCTCTCCGGAAGCGGCTGAAGCCGGCTGCGGTGACCACCTCACGAATACGTTTTTCGCCGGACTGCGCCCCCAGGCACAGCGCGACTTCCTGCGAACGCGAACAGGGCGTGCACAATAGAGTCGAAAAAGAGTAATACACGCGGCCAACCGGATTCAGGTTGTCCTTCAGCTCATCGTTGGCAAACGGTTCGACGATCATCCACGCGCCATCCTTGCTCAGCGAATTGCGCACATGGGTTGCGGCGCCTACTGGATCGCCCATGTCGTGCAGACAATCGAACACCGTAACCAGGTCGTAGTCCTTGCCCGGAAACTCTTTGGCCTTTGCGACGCCAAAATTGAGGCGAACCTCGAGGCCTTCTCTGCCGGCAGTGGCCCGAGCGCCCTCGATGGATTTGTCGTGATAGTCAAATCCGAAGAATTGTGACTTTGGGAAGGCTTTGGCCATTAGCACCGTAGACGCTCCCTTGCCGCAGCCCACATCGGCGACACGCGCGCCGGCCTCAAGCTTGGCCTTTACACCGTGCAGGGAAGGGATCCACGAACTTATAAGATTGGCTGCATAGCTGGGCCGGAAGAATTTCTCACACCCATGAAACACGTCGTCGTCGTGCTCATGCCAACCCATGCCCGCGCCGGAGCGGAAGGACTCAGTAATCCTGGGTACAGCGGCAAGAGAGCCGAGAGCCAACTGAAAGGCCCCGGGAATGTAGGCCGGACTGTCCTCGTTCGCAAGCGTAAACGCCTGTTCTTCGCTCAGACTGAACTTGCGCGTCTTTTCGTTGTACGTGACGTAGCCGCCGGCAGCTTGCGAACTCAGCCATTCGCGCACATAACGCTCATCTGTTTTGGTCTTTGCCGCGAGTTCGGCGGAGTCCAGGGGCCCTTCGACGAGTGCCTTGTACAACCCCAGCTTTTCGCCAATCACCACCATGCCGGAGTGCACCGCGGCTCCCAGATCCCCAACGAATTGCCCTACGAACGCGTTCAGTTTGTCCATGTCGACTGCCATTCTTATTCTCCTTTGTGATTGTAATTTCTTTGAACTTACATGCGGGGATGCGGAAGCGGAGTTCTCACGACCCGTCCCCTAGGGTTAGGCCCAGGAAGCGATTGCCGCCGCTTCCTGGGCCGTTCAGCACGCGCCCGAGTGGGCTACTTATTCCTGCTTGGGTCATCGTCCGGATTGACGTAGTTGAACTGCAGGGGAGATTGCCCATGAACCTGCACAATGGTTTCTCCGCAGGCCATAGCGTAGTGGTGCATCTCGGGATCGAGAAAGGCAAAGCTTCCCGCGATGAACGCTTTCATCTTGTTCGCGTCGAACTCATCCCCCATCCCGACTTTGAACGTGCCCGAGATGATCGTGACGTTTTCCCGTAGAGGGTGCCAATGGGGAGCGATGCGGAACCCATCCGGCATCTTCAGTCGAATCGTGTAGTCGCCGCTGGAGGCGGTTGGGTCACCTTCGAGGACGGCGAACTGCGCGCCCGGGCGCACCACCGGCGGTGCGGGCCCCCAGGGAATGGTATCCGGAGTGAATGCGTTAGTTTCGTGAGAATGATTTTCTGCGGCAGTGCTGAGTGGCCGCGCCGCCCAGGCGAACGAGCCAGCCAGTGTGAGTATAAGCAAAAAGAACCGTTTCATGATTGAGCCTCCGTTGCTCAGTGTCGAACGGTGGGAATCATGTCTTGAGCGGAAGAGTATTCCAATGAAGCGCGGATATAGTTTGTATATCTTTCGCGTATCGTCGCAAATTACTGATTCTTAGGGGATAATGCGCAAACAAGGGTCTATGCGACGTACTAAACCAGCAGCAGTCGAAATCGAACTCGACCTTGGACGCTACGAGCTTCGCCGCCGCGGACGGCGAATCAAGCTCGAAAAGAAACCCATGGAGCTGCTGATCTTTCTGGTGGCCCGGCGGGAACAACTGGTTTCGCGTAAGGAAATCGTCACGAAATTGTGGCGCTCGGATCTCTTTATCGATACGGAGCTGAACATCAACAACATCGTGCGAAAAATCCGTACGGCTCTGGGTGACGACCCCGCTAAACCGCGCTTCCTGGAAACCGTGGTGGGCAAAGGGTACCGATTCGTCGGACCGGTGCGTGTGATCGATGCGCGCTATTCGCAATCCGATTTTGAATCAGGCGCCGCGCGCGCGGTTAGCACGGACAAAGCGGACGTGTGGAGCGGGCGCTCCTCGTTGGCGGTCTTGCCGCTGATGCTTCTCGGCAAGGCCACTGATGACCACGGCGTGTGCCTGGGGTTTGCCGATGCTCTGGTTGCGCGTCTCGGAAATCTGCCCGGCGTGGACGTTCTGCCAACTTCGGCCGTGCTGAACGTGCCGCTTGAGGCGAGTGCTTCGGAGACGGCATCCCGTCTCGGTGTGCGTTTTGTCGTCCACGGCGCCATTCAAGAGTCAAAAGGCGTCTTGCGGCTCTCGGTGGAACTGTTTGATAACCATGCCCGGAGCGCTTGCTTCACAAGGAAACGGGATCTCGACGTTAGTCGCCTGTCCGACCTTGAGGACGAGATTGCGAAACAAATTGCCGCCGCATTGAACCGGCCGCTGGGACCAGTGGTCCAACGCCGCCCACGATACAGCAAGGACCCGATGGCGTATGCGGAATTCATAGGGGGTTACCGGCTCGGATCCTCCGGCGATCCCGCGACGCTCGACGAAGCCGCTCAGCATTTGGGCAATGCGGTCACGCGCGATCCCGCTTTTTCCCTCGCTCATGCCGCCCTTTCCGTTGTGTGCGCGACTCGGCACTTTGAACTTGATCCGGCGAGCGCGTGGTTGGAGAAAGCCGAGTTTCATTGCCGGCGCGCGCTTGACCTGGATCCGGATTTGCCCGAAGGGCACGTCGCCAGCGCTTTTCTGCTGTGGGGACCGTCCAAGAACTTTCAACACCTTGAAGCAATTGCCGAACTCAAGCGAGCCCTCGCCCTGCAGAACAATCAGCCCCAAGCCTACAACCGTCTGGGCACGATCCTGGCACACATCGGACTGCTCGACCACGCCCGCGAAATGTATGGAAGGGCGCGGCCATTTCATCCCAAGAAAGCCGTTAGTCACAGTATCGTGCAAGTGTACCTTTGGAACGGCGAATACGATTTGGCGCGGGAAGAGATTCTGGCGTGGCGAGCCGAAAATCCAGGCAACAAGTATCCCATCTACCGTGCTCCGCTGTTGGCCATGATGACCGGGGATTGGAAAGAGGCAGAAATCCTGATGGATGAGGCAGTCCAGCTATTGCCCGAAGAACCGCTGATCGTCAGTTTGCAAGGCGTCTTTTACGCGTTGACGGGCAAAGAGGGCAAGGCGCTCGACTGCCTGACCAAGGCTTGCGCGAGCCCAAAATCTTTTGGACACGCCCACCACAGCTACTATCAGTTCGCATGCATTCTTGCCTTGTTGGGGCGGCGTGAGGCTGCCTTCGAGTGGCTGGAGCGAAGTGTAAGCGCCGGATTCGCGTGCTGGCCCTTTTTTTTGAAGGACCCTTGCCTCAGGAACTTGCGCGACCTTCCTGCCTTCGAGGTTCTGGTGAGTTCATTGCAAGCCAAGTATCCCGACCATCTCGGATTGCTCTAGCCTGATGCGCTTAAGAAAGCTGCGAGGGCGCGAATTCTTGTGGCCCACGCTAGAATTCTCTTACAATCAGGTCGCGTGGGCTTCCGGTCCGGATGCGCCCAACGACATCACACTCGGGGAAGGCTATGCTGAAATATTTAACTGCTTTGATTATGTCCGGTGCCATTGCGCTAGGTGCGGTATACGTGCCTGCCACGGCCGCCGACGAGCGCTTCGGTCCGTCGAACCCGTTTTATGCGCCGAGCACCCTGCCGTTCCATGCTCCTCCTTTCGACAAGATCAAGGATGAGGATTATCAGCCGGCCATCGAAGCGGGCATGGCTGAAGAGCTTTCTGAGACACAAGTGATTGCCGATAATCCGGCGCCGCCGACCTTCGAGAATGTGCTTGTTGCTATGGAGAAGACTGGGCGGCTACTTCGCCGAGCGACGGCCGCTTTCTTCGGGGTCGCCCAGGCGAATACCAATCCCGTGTTACAGAAAGTGCGGACTGTGGAGGCCCCGAAGCTGGCGGCACACCAGGATGCCATCTACCTCAACGCAAAACTCTTTGCTCGCGTGGCTGCTCTCTACAAGCAGCGCCAGTCGCTCAATCTAGATCCAGAATCGCTTCGGCTGCTCGAGGTCACTTACGATAGGTTCATCCGCTCTGGCGCAAACCTCTCCGACGCCGACAAAACCGAGTTGAAGAAGCTGAACGAGGAAATCTCCACGCTTTCGACCGACTTTTCGACAAAACTCCTGGCTACCACGAAGGACGGGGCTTACGTAACTGCGGATAAGGGTGCGCTTGCTGGCATGAGCGACGCACAGATTGCCGCAGCCGCACAGTCCGCGCAGAGCCGCAAGCAGGAAGGCTATGTGATTCCGCTTCAGAACACCACGCAGCAGCCGGATCTCGCATCTCTCAGTGTCCGCGCGACTCGGGAAGCCCTCTTTGAGAAATCCTGGAACCGCGCCGAGCGAGGCGATGCCAACGATACCCGCGACGACATCGCGCGCCTGGCGCAGCTCCGTGCGCGGCGAGCGCAACTTCTCGGCTATCCCAACCACGCCGCTTGGAAGCTGGGAGACCAAATGGCGAAAACACCCGAGGCTGCCTTGAAGTTCATGGACGCGCTTGTACCCGGCGCCACCGCCAAAGCAGCCAACGAGAGAAAAGATATCCAGGATGTGATTGACGCTCAGAAGGGCGATTTCACCGTCCAACCTTGGGACTGGGATTTCTACTCCGAACAGGTCCGCAAGGCGAAATACGATTTGAATGACGCGGACGTCAAGCCGTACTTCGAACTGAACAATGTGCTCGAAAACGGCGTCTTCTACACGGCCAATCAGCTTTATGGGATCACGTTCAAGGAACGAAAGGACATCCCGGTCTACCATCCGGATATGCGTGTTTTCGAGGTCTCGAACGCCGACGGCAAGCCGTTAGCTCTTTTTTATTGCGACTACTTCAAGCGCGACAATAAGAACGGTGGCGCCTGGATGGGCGTCTTCGTGGATCAGTCAAGGCTTCTGGGCACTCTGCCGGCGGTCTTCAACGTCGCGAACCTTCCGAAGCCCGCCCCAGGAGAGCCGGCGCTCATCAGCTTTACCGATGTCACGACGATGTTCCACGAGTTTGGCCATGCTCTGCATGGCATGTTCGCGAACACCATGTATTCGAGCCTGTCGGGGGCCGCAGTCCCACGGGACTTCGTCGAGTTCCCCTCGCAATTCAACGAGCACTGGGCTCTCTATCCCGCTGTCTTCACGCATTATGCCAGGCATTACAAGACGGGCGCGCCCATGCCCTCCGATCTGGTAGCCAAGATCAAGAAAGCCGAGAATTTCAACCAGGGATACAAGCTCACAGAGTTGGTCGCGGCTGCCGAGCTCGACATGCAGTGGCACACACTGCCCGCCGGCGCAGCCCTGCAGCAGCCGGATGCATTCGAGAAACAAGCGCTCGAAAAAACTCACGTGTTGCTCAGCGCCGTGCCGCCTCGCTACCGTTCCAGCTATTTCAGCCACATTTGGGGCAGCGGCTATTCGGCTGGCTACTACGCCTATCTGTGGTCGGAGATGCTCGATGACGACGCTTACCAATGGTTTGAAGAGCATGGCGGTCTGACGCGCGCCAATGGCGACAGGTTCCGCCAGATGGTATTGTCGCGCGGCAACACGCAGGACCTCGCAAAGATGTATGCATCCTGGCGCGGCAAAGAGCCGAGCGTCGAGCCAATGATGAAGTACCGCGGCTTGCGCGAGTCTGGGAACTAAAACGTCGGCCCTGCTTACTAGCCCGCAGACCCCAAGATCCGGTAATGCGTCAGCTTCCGATTAGCGCGTTGCCAGGAGTTAGCACGGATACTTGACCCCACTGTCTGTTAGCGGTTCAAATTGGCCCTCATTCATCCTTCGGCGTCACTGGTTAGTTTTTTTAGCCGCCACGTGCTTGACGAAATCATCGCACTGCTTGGCCAATCCGAACGACTCGGCGCGTATCATTTCAAGAGCGGTTCCGCCATTGCGCAGATCGCGCTCGCCCCATTTGTGATCGCACAAGAGCGGCTGCGAAACCCAGAAATCGTGTAACTCGGCGACGGTTTGCGTTGCCGGAGCGTAATGCTTCCGATCCAACTCACGAATCAGCAATACAGTTTCGTTGAATTTCACGAAGAGCGACGCCCCCGGCTCGATCAATTGGTCCAACCAATTTGGCGTCAACGTTGGCCCAACAGCCTTCCAGTAAATCAGGTGCTGCTGCAACCTCGCATGCAATAGCTTTCCGCTGTCTTTCCCGGCAGCTTCCACAAACGCCCGGATCGTCACTTCGCCATCATAGGGCACGGGAGGTTCATCCATGACCTGTAAGATCTCGGGCAACGCAACGGTTCCGGACTTTCCCAAAGCATCCAGCGCTTCTCTTTGCGCCTCCCATACATCGCCGAGCGCGATCCGTCCAAGGCGATCCGCCCTTGCTTCCGGGTGGTTCTTCATTGCCATGGTCTCGGCGAGATGCTTCTGCACCTGCAAAATTCGCTGGATTCGCGCCGTGAATACAGCCACATCCGAAGACATCGCCTGAAACGACAAGCATTCCGAGAGTGCGCTCGGACCTGGGTTCATCCACTGGATAAAGCAATAGCTCTTTGCGCCGTCAATCCATACGGCCGAAACCTTCATTCCGCCCACCCCACTGGCCGATTCCCACTGGGTCCCCATCGTATTCCCCGCCGATGGAGAGGCTACGTTGCCTTCCTCTTTTTTCTTCAAAAACAAAATCATTCGCGAACCAACGGGCTGCCTTGGGATTTGTTCGCTGATTCCTTGCGTGTCCTCCGAACCCAATCCCTGTGGTTTTGGAAAGCTCGATATCGGGACTGAATCCTTGTTTGGTTTCAGCTCGGGGACTTCTAGAGAGTCCCCAGGCTTTAAGTTGCCTTTCCAGGACTCCACGACTGAAAAGACTCCATCCTTTGGTGTCGTTTGCACCAGCACAATATGCATGGCGTTCCACGAACAATGATCCACGCTGAAACTCGGCCGAATGCCCGCATCAACAGGAATCGCGCCGAGCGTCAAGAAAACTACAAATCCGGCCAAAGACAAACACCCTAACTTCCGTCGCATACATTCCCTCCGCTCGCACATACGATACGACTCGGAAACTGACCCGTTACCCAAAATCCTTTTGACTTCCCATATTTCTTTAGCTATCATCCTTAACAGGTAAGAGTGCGGAACTTCTTCCATGCGGCTTCTTTGCCGCTTTTTTTGTTTGTATTCGCTATCGCCCTCTCCCATGTAAGGCCCTAATCACCCGGCACAAACGACCAGAAGCCCGTTTTTGCACAATTCTGGTGCGACGTAAGTCCCTTTAGAATCAACACTTATCGAAATGTCCGTAAGTGTAGATTCTAAACCACTTACATAGACTCTAAGTCTTTTAGATGCAACACTTACAGAAAACAGGGGGAGGGGGTGCGGTTATTGCTACCTAGAATCCGAGGAGTTGCGCACCACAGGGAGTTACGAACGCCCCAACTAACGTGTCTTTTCTTCACGGATCACAGAGCACGGGTCACGAGCCTCGATTACCTATCCCGCAATCAGCAGATTCTGCGCGAACGGCCACTCGGTGTCGATCCACTGCCCATCGCAGCGGAATCCCGTGCGCGCCGCCATCTCAGGAATCTCTTCAGCGTGGTATTTATGCGAGCTCTCCGTCCAGATCGTCTCGTCTTCGTCCAGCATGAGCCGCAGATTGGCGGCCGGAACGTGTACTGTTTGCCGCCGCGTCGAGCGCAGATGCATCTCGATGCGCCGCTCCGCGTAATTCCATCGTGCCTCGTGCCGGAAGCAAGTCAAATCAAAATCCGCGCCAAGTTCCCGGTTGATGCGCGCCAGCAGGTTCAAATTGAACGCCGCCGTCACCCCCGCAGGATCGTCGTAAGCCAGCAATTGCAGCTCAACGTCTTTCTCCAGGTCCGTGCCGAGCAGCAACGCGTCTCCCGGCTGGAGAGTCGTCCTCATTTCCCGCAAAAACGCTTCTCCCGCGTCGCGATCGAAATTGCCAATCGTGCTGCCCAGGAACAACACCAAAAGATTGTCCCGTACTTCGCGCCTTTCCGCGACAGCTCGCAGCCCTTCCAGGTACGGCTGTTCGTACCCGACGATGCTGACCATATCGATCTGCCCAAGTTCTTTCGCCAACGCTGCCAGCGCCGAAGGTGAAATTTCAATCGGGTAGTAATACGTTTTCTGCCGCCGTGAGAGCGCTTCCAAAATCCATCGCGTCTTTTTCCCCGAGCCGCTGCCCAGCTCCGCCACCTGAATCGGCAAGGGCAGCCCGCCCACAATTTCACGCGCATGTTTCTCCAGTAGCCGCGCGTCCGCGCGTGTCAGCCCGTACTCCGGCAACACACATATCGTTTCAAACAGCGCCGAGCCCACTTCGTCGTACAAATATTTTGATGGGAGTTCTCTCTGTCCTGGTTTGGTGAGGCTCTCGCGTACGTCTGCCGCAAATGCAGACACGTGCTGGAGCGATGGTGCAGGCGTCGCCATGGGGTCTCCCGGGCTTAGGCTTGATTAGTCCTCGACGCAACGGAACGTTGCGTAGACGTACGGGTAATGCGGCTGAAACCAGTTTCGGAACGACCGTCGCAGCATGCAGGCAGCCGTGCGCGGCGAGCCGCCCTTCATTACATAGTGTTTGCCATCGAAGAAATTCGCGGAGTAGCCCGGATAGAAGGGCATCGAAGTGAATCCCGGAAAAGACGAGAACTCTGTCCGCGTCCACTCCCATCCGTTCCCCACAAGGTCATGCACGCCGAAAGCGCTCCCGCCCGCTGGATGCGCGCCGACCGGCGAAGGATCCCACAATCTAAAATCGAAATTTCCCTTGGTCGCGCTGGGCCCTTCCTCGCCCCAAGGATAGCTGCGCTCTTTCGTGCCGTCCGGAGTTCCATAAGCAGCGCGATGAAACTGCGCCTCGGTCGGCAGCTTGCGCCCCAGCCACTTCGCATACGCGGTAGCTTCGGCGTGGCTCGCGTAAACCGGCCACTCCTGAGGCAATCGAATCTCGCCGAACATCGTGCGATAAATCCAGAGGTTGCCTTCACGCCTCCAGAACATGGGATGCTCGATGCCTTCTTTCGCTTTCCAGTTCCAGGCTTCCTCGCTCCAGAGCGCGCGGTTTTCGTAGCCCCCCGCCTGGATAAAGCGCAGAAAGTCATGATTCGTTACGTTGTACTTCTCAACGGCGAATTCTTTCACCTCTGCTTCATGGGCCTCAAATTCGTTGTCCCATCCGAATTCATCGTCGTGAATGCGCCGCAGTCCCAGCGTTGCGGTCCCGGCGGGAATTTCCACCAGATGCGACTTCACTCTATGCGCCTTCCATGCCGCTTTTTCCGGCACGGGAATCTTTCGGCCGCTCGGCAACCGGTGCAGCATGTACGCGAGCGTTTCCGCGTGCATCAGCCGGTGTTCAATCGCCACTTCCAGCATGGTGATCAGCTGTGGATGCCCTTCTTCCGGCCGTTCCAGGGCATGCTCGATCGCGCGATCCAGCTCCTCGCGCAGACGCCGGTTGTAGCGCTCGACTTCTTCGCGCGACGGCCAATCCGCCGGCGTGTCCGAGGGCAATCCTCCGTTCACCGGATCAATGCCAAACGCAAACAGGTGATCGAACGTCCGCTGGAACGACCGCAACCCGAAGGCGCGTTGCGCCAGCAAATTCCAATCGAACGCTTCAACGTGCCCCACGTAGAAAATAATGCGGTGTCTTTCGGGAATCGGTCGGTCGTACATGGCCTCTTCGCGAACCACACGAAAGACCTCATCCGTGCGCGCACGTGCGTTTATTAGCCTGCTATGAAGGTCGTGACGGATGCGGACAGCTGTGGCGAGTGCTCCCATGGCGTTTTCCCCTTCCCTTGGATGCACATTCCACACGAAGGATGCGCCAAATTTCTGCGCCGAGGGGCCAGGTAGACTAAAATAGTCCCTCTGTGAATTGCTGCTGTCAATCGAAATGAATACGAAACCAGTACTTTCTGCGAGAAAAAACATCGAGTTTCGCGATGTCTCGTTTCACATAAACGATATTCTTGACCGCTTGGTCCTTTCCGGCATCACCTTAGAAATCCCTCAGGGTGAAACCCTCGTCCTTCTTGGCCGCAGCGGCAGCGGCAAGACGACGCTCCTCAAGTTGATCAATGGAATGTTGTTGCCCGCGAAGGGGGAAATCCTCGTCCAAGGCATCTCGACCCGCGATTGGGACCCCATCCGCCTCCGCCGTGGCATCGGATACGTTATTCAAGATGCCGGCCTCTTCCCGCACTTCACGGTCGCGGAAAACGTTGCCCTTGTTCCGTCGCTTGAAAAATGGGACCGCTGCCGCACTGCCGTTCGAGTCGGGGAACTCCTCACCCTGGTGGGCCTCGATCCATCAGAATTTGCGGACCGCCACCCCCGTCAACTCTCCGGCGGCCAGCGTCAACGCGTCGGCGTTGCCCGCGCCCTTGCGGCCGATCCACCGATTCTCCTGATGGATGAGCCATTCGGCGCGCTTGATCCCGTCACCCGCGCCGAACTTCAGCGTGAATTCGCGGCGCTCGCCCGCCGTCTTGGCAAAACCATCGTTTTCGTCACTCACGATCTGCGGGAAGCCCTGCTGCTTGCCTCGCGCATCGTGCTGCTCGAAAGCGGCCGCATCGTCGCCAGCGCTGCTCCGCAGGAATTTCTTCGTCTTGACCACCCCGAAGTCCACGCTTTCGCCGCTTCCTTGGACATGACTCCCGGAGCTTCCGCATGAACCCGCAGAGCGACGCTTGGACATTTTTTGCGGAACACCGCGACGAAATTTTCAGCGCCACGGTGGATCACCTCACGCTCGTCGTCATCGCCATGATCATTGCCATTCTCATTGGCGTTCCGCTCGGAATGTTCATCGTGCAGCGCCCGGCGTTGCGCGCCATTGCGCTGGGTGTCGCCAGCATCTTCCAAACTATTCCGAGTCTCGCCCTCTTCGGATTCCTGATTCCAATTCCATTTATCGGCGGCATCGGCAAGCGCACCGCCATCGTCGCGCTCGTTCTCTACGCGCTGCTTCCGATTCTTCGGAATACTTACGTTGGCCTTACTGGGATTGATCCGGCGATCCTCGAAGCGGCCGAAGCCATGGGCATGACGCGCGCGCAAATTCTTTTTCGCGTGCGCTTCCCGCTTGCTCTCGCCGTCATCCTTGCCGGTATTCGGACGGCCACGATCATTACCATTGGCGTCGCTACCATCGCCGCCGCCATTGGCGCCGGCGGGCTCGGGACGTTTATTTTCCGCGGCGTCGCCCTGGTCAGCGACTCTCTCATCCTCGCCGGTGCCATTCCTGCAGCTCTGCTCGCCCTCCTCGCAGATTTGTTGCTAGGACTGGTCGAGCGTAAATTGAGAGTCTCTTGACGATGCGCCGCTCACTTTTCGGTTTTCTCTGCTTCCTTAATTTTCTTTATTTCTTTTCTGCTTGCTCCAAACCTCCGCAATCCAAAATCACCATCGGGTCAAAGTTTTTCACCGAGCAAGTCGTGCTTGCCGAACTACTTGCTCAGCACATTGCAGCGCGGACCGGCATTCCGGTCGTTCGCAAGACCAACCTCGGCGGCACTCTCCTCGTCCACAAAGCGCTCCTGGCCGGAGAACTGGATCTCTACATCGAATACACTGGGACAGCCTTGACCGCCGTCCTGAACGAATCTCCGCGAGGGGATTCAAATGCCGTCTATAACCGCGTCAAGCAGCTCTACGCCGATCGGTTCCATCTTGAGGTCACGGAGCCGCTCGGGTTTGAGAACACTTTCGCGATGGTCATTCGAGGCGACGACGCGGAAAAACTCCATCTCCAAAAAATTTCCGACATCGTGTCACTCGCTGCCAAATGGCGAGCCGGCGTCGGATACGAATTTCTTGAGCGTCCCGACGGCTTCCCCGGCCTCACCAAGAACTACGGCCTCCATTTCGTAGGGTCTCCTAGAGTTATGGACCTCGGCCTCATCTACCGCGCGCTCGTCGATCATCAGGTAGACATCGTGGCAGGCAATTCCACCGACGGGCTCATCGACGCTCTCGGTTTGGTCGCTCTTGCCGACGACCGCCACTATTTCCCGCCGTATGACGCTGTCCCCATCGTGCGCCAGGCCGCGCTCGCACAATTTCCGCAGCTCCGCGCGGCGCTGGCCGATCTCGCCGGCAAACTTTCCGCCGCCGACATCCGCCGCCTCAACTACGCGGTAGACGCGCAACACCAGGACGCCGCCGCCGTCGTCCGCGCCTTCCGTCAATCAAAAGGTCTGTAGAGCCAACTTCATGTCGCCAGCTTTTTTCAGCGGTAAGCCATCGCCGCACACTCTCTCGCGTTATTTGTTCCTCTATCCTTCGCCACCGCTCAACTTGGCGAGCCATTTTTCGAGAACGGCCTGCTGACTAGCCGGGACGCTCGTGAACATGACGCCCATTCCCATGTTGGGGAAGACAAATACCACTTTGCCGCGCGCTGTGAATGTGGTTTCTGAGTGAGAGATTCTGACGGCAATTTCTGTTCCTTCTGGCGAAGGATTTAGCATGTCCAGGAAGCATCCCCCAAGACTCAGGTCGCTGGTCTTGGCGCTAAGTATTGTTTCGCTCGCGATTTCCGTAACCTGGGCGTCTGCGATGATGGGATACCGCGGAGCACGACGACGCTCAGATCCCATTCCTTACCGCCTTCTTTGCGAACAAGAACTAGGATAGTACGTATAATGTGAATTGTATCCCAAGTTTCTATGTATTCCAATTGTTCTACCCGGACTCCCGGAGCTGCCTTCATAGACTTCCCACTAAACAATGACCTATTGAGGATCGCCTCAACTACCCCGTCGACGCACAGAACCAGGACGCCGCCGTCGTCCGCGCCTTTCGCCAATCCAAGGGCCTTTAGATTTCTCTGGCGGGAATAGATCTGATAAGGAATCAGTTTTTGGGCGGGAAACTGAAGAGGAGCTGTGCTTTGCTGGAAAAGACCAGGACGCTGTTGGCGCCATAGTCCGCAACGGCCATGCGATCGCTCGAGAGCAGCGCCATCCCGTAAGGAGATTTCAGCGGCTCAGACACAAATTCGGTCAGGACGGGCTGGCTCGAACGCGTATTCACTGTGAAGATCGCTCTGCGCCCAGGATCGGCAATGTACAGGCGGCCCGTCTCAGGATAGAAGGACAACGCTGTCGGCGCGCTTAGATTCGAAACCAGCACTCTTGACGCTTTTGTGGCGAGTGAATACTGATAGATGGCCCCTACGGCCAGGTCCGCGATAAATATTTTTCGACCAGCCTCGTCAAAGGCCAGCGGACCGAGCTTGGTTGCATTGGGAATTCGCGCAACGTAGTTACTCTCGGTTCCTTGCAGATCCAGCCGGTAAATCGTTCGAATCTGAAGTTGCCACGTACGCGGTATGGCTGCTCGCGCCAAAGTCGATCCCAGAGCAAATGTTTCGAAACGCCCAAGTTTGGAGTTGTCGTCCATCGAGGCTATATCTGGCCACGATTCCCCGGCCCATCTGCGTTCCGGCGATGAGCACAGATTCCTGCCCACCCGCGGGCAAGTAGGTCATGTCTGAAGCCGCGAGCGTGGCGGGCAAAGTGATACTCGCGAATTCTTCAAGGCTGTTCTTTGCCACCCGGAATTCATGCAAAGTCCCCCAGGCGTCCAGAACAAACAGCTGGGACCCCGGGCCGTCGCTATCCACCATGATGGGCCGTTCGAGCTTGGGGCGACCGGGTTCTTCTCCAGCTTGTAGCGGGAAGATGCCCAGCAGGAGCACGATCGAACACAGGCTCGGAACATTCACACACGAATGACGGCCTTCCCGCCGCGTTAGAAATTTCCTCATGTCGCGTTGCCGAGCATACCTTTCATCCAGCTAACAACTGCTGAGCCCCCGCTGACCAGCATCGCAAGAATGAAGGCAGGAAACAGTTGCCGCGGATCTATGTCCAAATCAAAAAGTACCAGTTTCGAATTGCCGTAAGCCGTCATCATGACGCCAATAAACTCGGCGATGAGCGCAAACACGAACGCCGATAAAATTGCGTGTACCGCTTTTTCGCCGTCTTTTCCCAGCTTGCCCGTGAGCAAATACCGTGCCGTCAGACCCAGGACAATTCCTCCGCAGAGCGCCAGTGCCAATCCAAGAAGGCCAGGGCCAAATCGAATCCTCAACGGCACACTCTGTTTCTTATCCGCCCCTCCCGGAACGGTGTGGTAGGTTACCATCAGCGTTAAGGTGTCATGCGGAATATCGGGCTTGATCACAAGGGCTCCCTGCATCAGCGCTGGGATAGTGTTCGGGAGGAGATCGATTGGAAGAGTCGCGTTCGAACCCGGTTCAATGTTCTGGGGGTTCTTCTCATTCACGGTTGAAGAAATTCGCTTCCAACATTTCGGACATCCCTCACTGACGGCTAGGTTGGTCACCGAGATTCCCGGGGCATCGGGAACATTTCCCATTCGGAGCAGCACAGGGCTGTTCCCCGAAATGCTTACGTATGCCGGTTCTTTCTGCTCTTCCACTTGCAGGAGATCCGTTTTCGTGGCGTTGTAGACCGGCATAAGGATCACTCCGGTAGCGTTGGAGCCAGTGTCCTTAATGTGGAACGAAACCCTGACCGGAGCATCGCGAAAAGATCCCGTGGGGTTACCGGTGATTTGAAACTGGGCCGCTTTTTGTCCGCCTGGTTTCGCGTCGGCCACGTACGCCGTGAATGTGAACGCATTAAAGCGAACTTGCTGGATGCTGTCGAGGTCCACGTATAGCCGGAAAGTTCCGTCGTCGGTCTGGCCCGGGACAAACCGTGGCTGGGGGAAATCGGCGCGGCCTTCGAAGCCAACAAACCGGACAGAAAAGCTCACGGATCCTTCCTGCTTTACATTTACTAGAAGCCATCTCATAAAGGCTCGGACACCGTGGAAAGGACGGCACTTACAGGATGAAACCGTTGAAACCCAGCCAAATCATCACTTTCCGCCCGATTCCATTACAGCCGGTTTGTGGTTTCCCTGCCACAAAACCAAGCGGCGCGCAAAGGCTTCCCAGCCTGGTTAGAATTCGCAAGAACAAGTATGCGCGAGGTCGCATGGCCGAATTTTCGACGCGCCGTCGAGCCTTCCGGGACTTTCGTAATCGCGTGGTATTTAACTACCGGATATATTCTCAGCCGAGACTCTAGGAGCATACTTCCAGGCTGTCAAATGTTTTTATGAATGCGCCGGGCGTAAAGAGATTCTGGTGCGTCCCTCAGCCTTGCGTTGAGAACGGGATTTGATTTTCCATTTGAAATACAAGCAGATCCCTGCGAAACGCTTAAAGACAAATGCCGTAACTCTTTAGCGTCTGCTTTGCAGGAGTTCGCAATTCTCGACGCACTTCACGAATTGCATCTCGATTTCGGCTTTCTTATGAGGGACTTTCCCGTTGTCTTCCGGCGCCACGATCAGCGATTGCGGGCCATCGGCCAGATTAAAGGTGCACTGGAACTCCAGAGACTGGACGCCGCGCTGCTGGCAGGGATTCTTCTCGAGCGCGGGCTCGAACATCTCCGGCTTGGCATGCAACTGGTTGGCGACATCCGACGGCAGCATCGCCACCACCATCGGAACAGGGGACTTGATCTTGATGCTGACCTGCGCACCGTCATGGTCCGGCGTGAACCCGCCATACACTTTCAGGAACGACGTCAGCTGATACTTCTCTTTGACCTGCCAAGTCCACCGAAACTCCGGCTGGACGCAATTTTCCACACACAGCCAGCGGAAGTATTGGATGTGCACGTCGTTGGGCGCTTTGAACTGCCGCTTGGCCGATTCCCGCTCCGCCATTACGGCCGCGATTCCCGTGATTCCCGCGCCCACTGCGCGCTCGACCCTATTACTCGGGTCCAGGACCGCGCCGAGTCCGGCAAACACCGCGTGATCGGGACTGTAGCGCTCGTCGCGAATGATCAGCGTCATGGACACGGGCGGGACGAAACAAGTGTACCTAGTCTCTACCACATGTTCTCTGGTGCACAACTGTTGCAGGCTGTTCAGGCTCTCGGGATGCTGCACCGCAGCGTTCCACTCTTCGGAATGCGCCAGGAATATCGTGACCGGCCGCTCCGATTTGATATCCACCTGCATATTGCCGCCGTCTCCGCTCGCGTGATACGTCTGCCCAGCATGATAGTTAGCAGGGTCCAGCCGCACATCCTCTTGATTGCCGGGCTGCCAGTTGAAAACTCGGTCTGGCTGCCGGCCAAATGACTGCGCGGAGAGAGCGCACATCAGCAAAAATGCGAAAAGGAACGCTATTTTGGTGTTTCTCATAGTAATTCCATTGAAACGCTAGGGCGCTTGGCCCGCAAGGGTTCCGTACGAGAGTGTCTCTTGGAAGTATCCTGACCGGTAGGACAGGACGTTGTTGCGACCGGGCCGGGAGACTGGATCTTTTCGCTCGTTCCGCTGCGCCACGTTAGCGGCGCACGCTCACCATCGCAGGATCGGCTTCATAGCCCTCATCCTGCACGGTCTTCTGCGCTTCTGCGGCGACGGCTTTTTCGTCCGCATTCTTCGGCAAGTTGCAATAGCGCCGAATCACTTCTTCTCCGTTCACAATGCGAACCAGCCACTTGCCCTTGCCTGCGTCCCAGGAAACTTCCACTTGATCGGCACGCATACTTGCCTCCTACTGCGCTTCAGAGCCCGACTCTTTATGAGCCGCATGTTCCGTGCTTTCGCGGCTTATCCTTCGCGCACCCTCGTTATACCACTCGGCTAGCCTTTGTTGTACGGGCACGCTGCCATTCGGCCGGTTTTCGCGGTGTTCAGTATTGAACAGACAAGGGCTGGGACGAAGTCATAGCTTCTACACGGATAGTGTGAAAAGGGAGAGTGTGCCCGCGACGAGAGTCGTTGGAGGCCTCCGAGGGCTCCGTTGCGGGCACACTATTCACACGGTGCACCGATTCTTTGCGCCGCGCAAAGCCTCTGCTAGAATCCATCCCATGAAAAGACGCACCCTGCTTCAATCGCTTCCCGCGGCAGCGTTGCTTCCAACCGCGGACTGGCTTGCCTCGGGACAAAGCAAGACGGGCTCCGCGCCATCCGCCACAACAGTCTACGAACTACGCATCTACCACGCTTACGAAGGCAAACTCGACGACCTGCTCCGCCGCTTTCGCGATCACACCACAAAACTCTTCGAGAAACACGGCATAAAAAACGTCGCCTACTGGACGCCCACGGACGATCCGCTGAAAGGCAAGACTCTTGTCTACATCCTTGCGCATCCGAGCCGCGAGGCTGCCACGGCCAACTGGGCGGCCTTCCGCGACGATCCCGAGTGGCAAAGCGTGCGCGACAAGTCCGAAGCGAACGGGAAAATCGTCGAAAAAGTGGATTCCACGTATCTGATGATGACCGACTTTTCCCCCAAGCTCCCTTAAATCAGCGTTTTGCGGGCGAATTCCCACAAGCCTGTGGAAAAATCGAGTTTTTATATTCTTCTCTAGGAATATGACTTGACAAGAATATACGTCTTGAGGCATATTCTCATTTGCCATGATAGAAACACTTCGAGCCTTGGCCGAGCCCAACCGTTTTCAGATCGTCGAACTGCTGCTTGACGGGCCACGGCCCGTCGGCGACATGGTCGATCGCCTGCACCTTCGCCAGCCGCAGGTGTCCAAACATCTGCGGGTGCTGAGTGACGCCGGACTGGTTGACGTTCGCGTTGACGCGCAGCGGCGGATTTATGCGCTGCGGCCCGAGCCGCTCCAGGAGCTTGAAGTGTGGATCGAGAGGTACCGGCGTCTTTGGGAGGGCAATTTCCAACGCCTGGACGCCCTTCTCGAAGAGCTGAAGAGCGACGAACGGAAGACCAAAGTGAAAAAGCGTGCACGAAGCGATAAAGGAGAGCAGCGATGATGAATAGTGGAACATTCAAAGTCACTACGCCCAGCGACCTCGAGATCGCGATGACGCGGGTGTTCAGCGCGCCGCGGCGATTGGTCTTTGACGCATTAACCAAGCCTGAACTGGTCAAGCAGTGGTTGCTGGGGCCGCCGGGCTGGACCATGCCGGTCTGCGAGATTGATTTGCGGGTGGGCGGCGCCTATCGCTACGTTTGGCGTAAAGACACCGGAAGAGAAATGGGGATGGGTGGGGTCTTCCGGGAGATCGTGCCGTTTGAGCGAGTGGTTTGTACCGAGTTGTTCGACGAGGCGTGGTACGCCGGTGAGGCGTTGGTATCGAACATCCTGGTCGAGCAGGGCGGCAAGACAACGCTTATAGTGACTTCGCGGTTTCAGTCGCGCGAGACCCGCGACGGTGTGCTCAAGTCCGGCATGGAGAGCGGGGTCGCCGTGAGCTACGACCGACTGGAGCAATTGCTGGCATCCCAGGGAACTGCCGGCATGGAGAAAGGAGCGAGGCCGTCATGAGCGAAACGAATCCTCCGCGCCGAATTGGCCGAAGCATTACCGCCGTGCTTGTGGGCATGATCGTGGGCATTGTAGCCACCATTGTCACCGACATTGTGCTGCACCAAATCGGTGTCTTCCCGCCATGGGGCGCGTCGCTGGTCGGCTACGACGGGGCCCTTGGACTTGCGACTCTCTACCGCGCCATCTACGGGATCGCGGCAAGCTACATCATTGCGCGGCTCGCGCCCGACAGGCCGATGCAGCACGCCCTGATAGGCGGGCTCCTTGGCCTCGTCGTGGGGATTGTGGGTGCCGTGGTCACTTGGAACAAAGGACCGGCATTCGGGCCTCACTGGTATCCAATCGCGCTCATTGTGCTTGCAATACCGCAAGCCTGGGTGGGCGGCCAACTCCACGCCATGCAGTTGAGGGCGCATCAACAGCATGACGGTCAGACTGACACAGGAGAGCAACGATGAAGAGGACGCATCGCGCTCGCCGCGCTCATCGACCGAAAAGAGCGCCTTCGCGCAATCGCGGTTCGAGGATGGGACGCAACTCCGCTCCGAAAAACGTTGACGAATACCTTGCACGCGTCCCGGAGCCCGCGCGAGCCACGTTGAACAAGATCCGCGCGGTGATTCGGTCCGTTGTGCCACGGGAATCTACCGAGACCATCAGTTATGGTATGCCAGCGTTCAAGCACGAGGGAATGCTGGTGTGGTTCGCCGCGTTCTCGAAGCACTGCAGCCTGTTCCCCACGGCCTCGGTAATCGAAGCGTTTAAGAACGAACTCAAGGGCTTCAACACATCCAAAGGGACCATTCAATTCCCCTTGGACGAGCCACTACCGGCAGCGCTTGTTAAGAAACTGGTGAAGGCGCGGGTCGCGCAGACAAAAAACCGCAAAGGCCATTGATTTAGGAAGGAAAAGATTTGGGCGCCGAGAATTTGCTTAGTACGTCAGCGACCAGCCGACTACGGTCATGGTCAGCACGAGCAGCAGCATCCCGGTGCTGACAATGCTCAAGACTCTTCCGTGGCCCAGGAGATAGTCGCGGGATTCAGGATCAATGCAGAGAACAATGGTGACGACCGTCACGACGCCCCAGGCCAGCAGGACCGGCGCTGCGGCATGCCGACCGATCATGGCGAAGAATTGGGCGGGAGGCTGTCCAGCGGGAATCCACCAGGGCAGCAGAGGCGCTACGCCTGCCGCCAGCGAAAACGTCAGCAATTTGCGCGTAAACCAGCCTTTGACTTTCGGCCGGGCTTCTTTCCATACGAAATAGTCCCAGGCCAGCAGACCGATGGCCAAGGGAACCCAGCCATACAGGGCGGCCTTCTGGTCGAACCAGTACCAGCCGCGAAACAAGAGTTGCCCATGTTTGGCCATCGCCAGCCGCGGCAATAAAAATACGCCCAGAATCGAGTTACAGAGCACGGCCACAAAAATTGTGACCAAACTCATGAATTGGAACCAGTACCGCGTGGGCACTCTTTTACAACGAGTACACACGGACTGTTTGGGCAGGAAGTTCAGTCCACAGCGGTCGCAATACACGGTTACTCTCCGCAGGAAGAGATTCAACCCCGCAATCCCCGTCAGGTTACTGCGTTTGCGGTTCCAAAAACTACTGGTCCGAGGGTCAGTTTTGGTCTCAGCCAATTTACTTGCACAAAAGTTTGGTCAGATTATTCCAAAGTGCACAGTTGAATCGCTTCGCGGCGCACAGTTGCTCGTTCGGGATGGCGTTTGGTACAGTGCCAATTCACGCGAGCGGACGCGCGAATCGCTGACGGAGAATCGAATGGAACTGCCGAAGTACGTTCTAGATATTCTGGTTTGTCCGGTATGTAAGGCGCGAGTGGAATTGCTCAACGATGGAACGGGCCTGAAGTGCGTCTCCTGCCGACGCATCTATCCGGTGCGCGATGATATTCCCGTCATGCTGCCGGAAGAAGCGAAGATCGCGGAGCAATAGACGTCAAGTGGCAGAAAATCGAATATAGCGCATGTCCACCAACATTGCCGACGCTGTTCCCCGGTTGAAACGATTGATCCCGCGACTTCGCGGCAAGCGCATCGGCGTGCTCGGCGACCTGATGCTGGACCGTTACCTGTGGGGAACGGCCTCGCGGCTGTCGCCTGAAGCGGCCGTGCCCGTCGTGGATTTCGTGGAGCAGAGCGAGTGCCTGGGCGGGGCCGGGAATGTGGCCGCAAACATCGCCGCGCTTGGAGGGCGCGTGGAGGCGTTCGGAGTTACCGGCAATGACGAGCCGGGGCGCGCTTTGCAGAAATGCCTTCGTGCCGCGAACATCGCAGATAAAGGCGTGATCGCCGATGCGAAACGCGTCACCACGGTAAAAACGCGAATCATCGCGCGGCACCAGCAGGTGGTTCGAGTCGATCACGAGCGGCGCGAGGCGCTGCGCACAGAAACCCAAGAAAAACTTCTGCGTTTGTTATTTACGGCACTCAAGAAACTTGATGCGCTGGTGCTTTCTGATTACGACAAAGGCCTGATCACGGATGATTTCGCCGACCGCGTTCTCAGCGCCGCACATCAATTGAACGTTCCGGTGTTCGTGGGCGTGAAGACGCGGAAACTCTATGCTTACCGCGGATCGCGTCTAGTCACCTGTAACGCAAAGGAGGCGAGCCTACTTGTGAACCGGGTACTGGGAGATGAGAAATCTTTCGAGGAAGCGGGCCGCTCACTGCTCGCGCATTTCGGTAGCGGCGCAGTGGTGATTACGCGCGGCGAAAAAGGCATGAGCGTGTTTGAGGAGTCCTCGCCTCGCCAGCTGCACGTTCCGGCGACGAGTTTTGAAGTGACCTACGCACGCGTGGGACAGGCGGGAATCGAACGCGGAGCGACAGGCCGGCAGGTCTTCGACGTCACGGGTGCCGGGGACACCGTCCTCAGCGTTCTTGCCCTTGCTATTGCAGCAGGAGCGCCGCTTGCCGACGCTGCCGTGCTTGCCAACACCGCTGCCGGAGTCGTTGTGGGCAAACTGGGCACGGCGAGCGTCAGCCTCGAGGAACTTGTCCACGCGCTCGACGACATTGAGCGGTAGCCGTAGAAATAGAAATTTCTGCTAAAACGATTCGGGTCAAGGAACGGGGAAGCTGAAAGACTTGTCAGAGGCCACGACCCAAACTTCGACGACTTTCGTTCTGCGACTTTTTTCTGTGTCCGAAGTGTCGGGCATTGGAGAAAAGGGGCTGACCTCAACTGTAATGGCAACGGCATTGGAACCGGTGGGGGCTTTGGCATGGAGAATCCTGTAGCTCTTCACCGGGCCGTAGTAGCCATCGGGTCCCCAGTCAGCGAGAAAATCCTTCATAGTGTAGGTCGGGCCGGGCTTCCAGAGTTGATAAGCCTTAGCGGTGTCGCCCGCGACAAGGGCGTCTAGGAAACGCTCCGCGGCCCTCTTTTCCGGGTAGTAGCGGAACGTGAACCATAACGCCACAATCGCGACCACAGCAAGCGCCGCGATCGTGAAAGCCATGGCCCGAGATTTATCTGGTTTATCGGCAGGTGGATCGAGAAGTGACATTCAGTGGTCTCCTGCCCCGCGAGCGTCGGAATCGAACTTGCCATTGCGACGGCGCCATCCCAGCGCCTTCCAGCAACAATAAAATCCTAACAGAGTCGGTGCGTCCGAGTAAAAGGCGGCAAATTGAATCTCTTGAAGCGGGTCAGCGTTTGAAAGACCGGCCGACCGAGTATTTTCATTGAAGCGGACTCAGGCGTCGAGGGCGCCGCCGGAGCCGGGGGGGAGCTCAATTTGGTATTTGGTGCGGGCCTTTTCGGCGTGCTGTTCGAGGGCTAGTTCGATCAGCTTATCTATGAGTTCGCGGAAGGGGATACCGCTGGCTTCCCAAAGTTTCGGGTACATGCTGATGGATGTGAAGCCAGGGATGGTATTCACTTCGTTGAGATAAATCTTGCCGCCTTTTTTCTCGAGAAAAAAATCGACGCGAGCCATACCGCTGAGTTCAAGGGAGCAGAAAGCGTCTACGGCGTACTCCTGGATTTTCTGCACTTGCGCGGGCTTGAGGTTCGCGGGAATCAGGAGCTGCGTGCCCTCTTCAAGATATTTCGCGGCGTAATCGTAGAATTCGCGGTGCGGCACGATTTCCCCGGGTACTGACGACTTCGGGTCATGATTGCCGAGGACGGAAACTTCAATTTCACGAGCGGTAACGGATTCCTCAACGAGAATTTTCATCGCAAACTCGCAAGCAAGATTCAACGCGGGGGCCAGTTCTTCGCGCGAGTGGACTTTGGTCATGCCGACGGAAGAGCCGAGGGTGGCGGGCTTCACGAAAACGGGATAACTGAACTTCAGCTCGACGGCGCCTTGAATTGCTTGCGGGTTGCTTTCCCAATCGTGACGGTGGACGGTGATCCAGGGCACGACCGGAATTTTCGCGACTTGAAGCAGGCGCTTGGCGACGTCTTTGTCCATGCCAATGGCGGAGCCGAGGACTCCAGCGCCGACGAAGGGAAGGCCTGCGAGGTCGAGCAGACCCTGGATCGTGCCGTCTTCGCCGAAGGTGCCGTGCATCACGGGAAAAACGACGTCGATGCGCTGGCCGCCGCCGCTGCCATCCAATCTTACGAGCGCCGCGTCGGTGGGGTCGGCGGTCATCATGACGCGCTGGCCGCCCTTGAGGACTTCGGGCAGCATCTTTTGCGCGCCTGCGCCGACGAGCCAGTGGCCTTCCTTGGTGATGCCAATGGGCACAGGTTCGTATTTGTCGGGGTCGAGCCCGCGAATTACGGATGCTGCTGAGGCGAGGGAGACTTCATGCTCGCCGGAACGGCCGCCGAAGAGGATACCAATGCGAAGTCTTTTCTTGTTGTCAGGGGTCACTATTCGATCTCATTCCGCTGGGTAGTGGAGCGGTCCAAGTTATCAGTTTTCAGTTATAAGTGAAAAAAGAGGATTGTTGGAGTGGTTGTTTTTCGTGCGGTTCTGATTAGACAACTAATGACTGATCACAGAATTTTCTGGCCGAGGCCGGAGAGGACGAGCTCGACGCCGAGGAGGGCGGTGCGGTTGTGTTCGTCGAGAATGGGATTGATCTCGACGACTTCGAGGGAAACCATGGACTCGGTGTCGGCAATCATTTCCATGGCGAGATGGGCTTCGCGGTAGGTGACGCCGCCGCGGACGGGAGTGCCGACTCCTGGCGCGTCGGCGGGATCGACGAAATCCATATCGAGGCTGACGGCGATGCCGGCAGTGTCATCCATTGCATACTTGAGGGCGTCGGACATGACTTCGCGCATGCCGCGCTCGTCAATGTCGCGCATGGTGAACACATGGATGCCGGATTTCTTGACGATTTTGCGCTCCTGGGCGTCGAGATCGCGAGCGCCGACGATGACGATGTTACCGGGTTCAGCTTTGGGCTTGAAGCCGAGGAGGTCGACAAGCTCGGACGCGCCGTAGCCCATGATGGCGGCGAGCGGCATCCCGTGGACGTTGCCCGAGGGAGAGGATTCAGGTGTGTTCATGTCGCCGTGTGCGTCGAGCCAGAGGTAGCCGATTTGCTTTTTGTCCTTGCGGAAAAAGTTGGCGACGCCGGCGGCTACGCCCGCGGCGATGGAGTGGTCGCCACCGAGAACGAGCGGGAGAAAACCTTCGGTTAAGGATTTCTCTGCGGCGGCGGCAACATCGGCGCAGGTCTCGGCAATTTCTTGCAAATATTTGGCGCGCTTTTCGCCGACGGGCATTTCTTCAGGTTGCTTGACGGAGAGATTGCCGATGTCTTCGACCTGAAGGCCGAGTTTCTTAATACTAGATTGCAGGCCCGCGCCGCGCAGGGCGGAAGGGCCCATGTCCACGCCGCGGCGGCTTTGGCCGAGGTCCATGGGGACGCCGATGATGCGAACTTTTTGGGCCATCTGATGACTCCGTGACTCGTGCGTCGTGACTGGTGACTTGCGGAAAAACCGAGCCGGTGGCGCGGCGGCAGACCCTGCCACTGAATTCAAGCCAGTCCTTAAATTCAACAGAATTGCGGGAACAGCGGGAAAAAGCGCTGAACTACCCCGCCCTAAGGATACACGCGATAAATCATGCGAGGGAAGGGAATCACCTCTCGAATGTGTTCGGTGCCGCAAATCCAAGCGACGGTGCGCTCGAGGCCCAGGCCGAAGCCGGAGTGGGGAACGCTGCCGTAGCGCCGCAGATCGAGATACCACTGAAAGGCTTCTTCGGGCAGGTTGTGTTCGCGGAGGCGCTTCACCAGCAGGTCGTAATCGTGGATGCGCTGGCTGCCGCCGATGATTTCGCCGTAGCCTTCGGGAGCGATCATGTCAAAGGCCAGGGCGAGTTCGGGGCGCTGAACGTCCGGCTGCATGTAGAAGGCCTTGATTGAAGTGGGGTAATGATGGATGAAGACGGGGCGATCGAAGGAGCTGGAGATGATGGTCTCCTCGTCGCCGCCGAAGTCGTCGCCGAATTTGGCGGGATTGCCGTTCTTGTTGAGCACGGCGACAGCGTCTTCATAGCTGATACGGGGGAACGGAGGCTTCACGTTTTCGAGTTTCGTGGTATCGCGCTTGAGCGTTTCCAGTTCGCGCGGTTTGTTCTTGAGGACGCCTTGCACGATGGCGCTGACGAGACCCTCGCTGAGCGCCATGATTTCCTCGAACTCGACGTAGGCGGCTTCCGGCTCGAGCATCCAGAACTCCGTGAGATGACGGCGCGTCTTCGATTTTTCAGCGCGGAAGGTCGGGCCGAAGGTGTAGACCCTGCCGAGAGCCATCGCGATGGCTTCGGCGTAGAGCTGGCCGCTCTGCGTCAGGTAGGCTTTCTGGTCGTCGATGTAATTCACTTCGAAGAGGGTGGACGTGCCTTCGCAGGCGGCGGGGGTGAACATGGGCGCGTCGGTAAGCGTGTAGCCCTGGCCGTCCATGAATTCGCGCGCGGCGCGGATGGCCTCGGCGCGAATGCGGAGGATGGCAGCCTGGCGGGGCGTTCGAATCCACAGATGGCGCTGATCGAGCAGGAAATCGACGCCATGCTCTTTGAGCTGGATGGGGAAGGGCGTGCTTTCCGGAACTTTCTGGACGATTTGGATCTTGGTGACGCCGATTTCGTAACCGCCTGGAGCGCGTTTTTCAGCGCGGATTTTGCCGGTGACGATGACGCTTGACTCCTGAGTTAGGCCTTTTAGCGATTCGAACGCTTCGGGATTCTCCTTCAGCGCACATACACCCTGGATGATTCCGGTGCCGTCCCGGAAAATCGGGAAAAGCAATTTGCCTGATTCGCGAAGATTGTACAGCCAGCCTTTGAGTGTGACTTCCTGGCCGTCATACTTGCCCGCCTGGTCGATGCTGATCGTCGTCATCTGGCCCGTTTCATTCGCGACGCTCATTTTGCGGAGTTCCATGCCTTTTCAAAGCGGTCCAGGGACTTACGGGCCGCGGTAAGTTGCTCGGCGGCGCTCGGCGCTTCGGGGCCGGTTTTTTCCTTCAATTCCAGAACCAGAGGCAGGTTCGGTTCCGGCGCGCTCTTGAAGAGCTTGATGGCGGCGGGCCAATCGATGGTGCCGTCGTAGGGAGGAATGTGTTCGTCCTTCTCGCCGCGATTGTCGTGAAGGTGGGCGGAGGAAACCAGATCGCGCAGAGGCGAGAAACTTTTTTCGAGGCGCTCGTCAACCGGGAAGTCGGAGAGATTCGCGTGGCCGATATCAAAATTGAAGCGCAGGCCGGAGAGACGGGTTTCATCGACGAAGGCGCGGAGATAACCGGGATCGCCCATTTCGCTCATGGTGTTCTCGACGCAAATGGCAACGCCAGCGTGGTGCGCGTGCAAGATGAGATGCTCGAGGGAGCTGAAAGCGGCATCGCGCTTGCGAGGATCGGCGGTTTCTCGTGCGCCGCCCATGTGAAGGATGAGGCGCGCGTAGGGCAAGTCGTCGGTGACGTCGATGACGCGCTTTAGTTCGTCCATTGCTTCGATGCGGCGGACGCGCTCGACTTCGCAGATGGAGAGAGGAGTGCCACTCTCGCGCATGGCGCTCATGTCGCGGCTCGTGGGCGCGTGGAGCGAGACAAGCTGCAAACGATGCTGCTCAAGGGCGGAAGCCATGGCCTGAATTTCCGGTTTAGCCGAATATTCGAAATGGCTGCGCGTGCAGAAAATCTCGAGGCCGGCAAATCCGGCCCCGGAAATTTGTCCGAGCAACTCAGGCGTCAGCTTTCGCGAAACAAACAAATAGGTTGACAGTAGTTTCTGCATGATTCGTTCGAGTTCCCCGAAGTGCTTAGCCACAATGCAAGCGGTACGCTCCCACGCGCTGATGATGATTCAGCAATCCCTCTTAGTATCCCACGGCTGCGCCGTCGTGGCGCGGATCGGCCGCGCCCAGCCGATCACCAGTCGCCGGGTCGATCGCGATGGCGTTGACCAGCCCGATGTGTCCGACGCGGCGAGTGGCATGGCCGCGAGCGTTCAGCGCGGCCTCCAAGCTGTCCGGAAAAGCGCGCTCCATAAAAATGCGATCGGGAATCCACTGGTGATGAAAACGCGGCGCATTGATGGCCGCTTGCGGCTCCATGTCCAGGCGCATCCAGTTCAGGACACTGAGCAGCGTAGCCGAAATAATTCCGGGACCGCCCGGAGAGCCGGTCACGAAGCTAAGCTTGCCATCGCGAAGGAGAATCGTTGGCGTCATGGAGCTTAGGGGACGATGGCCGGGCGCGATGGCATTGGCCTCGGATTGCACCAGTCCGAATAGCGCATTGGGAACGCCAGGTTGCGTGGTGAAATCGTCCATCTGGTCATTCAGGAGAAATCCAGCGGAAGAGGTGACGTGCGAACCGTAGCTGTTGTTGAGCGTGTACGTACTGGCAACTGCATTGCCCGCGGCATCGACGACGGAAAAATGCGTGGTGTGCAGACCCTCGCCGAGGCTGACGAGCGTTTCCGGGGAAGACGCATTGCTCGCTGCTACGCCACAGGTGTGAGGATTCCCGGCTTTAATGACTTTGCTCGACGAGGCGCGCTGCGGGTCGACTGTGGTGAAAACTTCCTTGGCGTAGCAGGGATCGGTTAGGCCGGCAACGGGAACGCTCGAATAGTCGGGATCGGCCAGATAGGCTGCGCGATCAGCAAAGACACGGCGCATGATTTCGGCAACCATGTGGACGCTTTCAACGTCGTCCCAGCCCTTAAGCGGAACGGTTTGCAGCATGTTCAGCGCTTCGATGATGGCGACACCACCCGAACTCGGCGGAGGGGAAGTCAAAACTTCCCAGGCGTGACCGCCGCTTCCGTACTTCGCACGCAGAACCTCGCGGACTTTCGGCTGGTACTGGGCGAGATCTTCCAGAGTGATGAGGCCGCCGAGCCGCGACATGTCATCCACGATCGCGCGAGCGGTCTCGCCGCTATAGAACTCCGCCACACCGTTCCTGGCGATGCGCTTGAGAGTAGCAGCGAGTTCCGGCTGACGTAGCGTGTCCTCCTGCCTAAACATCTTGCCGTCGTTCAAAAAGATCCGGCGGCTGAAAGCAAAGCGCTGGAGAGCAGGGCGCTCCGCTTCAAACTCGTGCGCAAGCCTTTTACTCACTGGAAAGCCGTTCTCGGCAAGGCGAATCGCCGGAGCCATAACGTCGGCGAGCTTCATGGAGCCATAGGCTTTGAGCGCTAGGGCGAGGCCAGCGACGGTGCCGGGAACGGCGACCGAGCGATAGCCAATGACGGAGGCTTCTTCGTCGAGCTTGCCGTCCTTGCCGATATACATGTCGCGAGTCGCTTTTCCTGGCGCTACTTCGCGGTAATCGAAGAAGGTGGTCTTACCGCTGGCAAGGCGGACCAGCATGAATCCGCCACCGCCGATGTTGCCCGCTGCGGGTTCGACGACGGCGAGCGCGAAAGCCACTGCGACGGCGGCGTCAATTGCGTTGCCGCCCCGCTTCAGGATTTCGACTCCAGCCTCAGAACCGAGTTCCTCGTCAGAAGCGACCATGCCATGGCTGGCGCGAACCGCCTGAGAAGGCCAGCCTTGGGCGTCGAGCTGACGGTCGCGCAATTCCGCCGCAGCCTGGCCGCGAGCCACTGGCAGCGTCAGACCGAGAACAAAAACACAAAGGCCAAGCGTATTTCGTGTTCTCATTGCAGTCCAAAGACACTAAGTGATTCGCAGGGTAGCGTCAAGGCGAGGTAATAGTCCGCCAAAGTCGGTGGGCGAAAAATGGCTAATCTTCCAGGAATTCGACCGTTGCCGGGCCCGGCAGCAGGCCGGCTTTCGTGCCGCGCTTGATCAGTTCTTTGACGGCTCGCTTGCCCTTTTCGCCGTAGCCGAGGGTCCATTTGTTGACGTACATGCCGACAAACTTGTCGGCTAGTTCGGTATCCATCTCGCGGGCGAACTGCATGGCGTAGTTCAAGGCTTCCTCGCGGTGATCGAGTCCGTAGGAAACGCTGTCGCGGATGGTCTTGGCGATTTGCCGGCCCACGTCCGGCCCGAGCGTGCGGCGCACGGCGTTCCCGCCCAGCGGGAGAGGCAAGCCGGTGAGCTCCTGCCACCAGATACCGAGATCGAGCACCTTGTGCAACCCCATCTGAGGAAAGAAGAGCTGCCCTTCGTGAATGAGGAGGCCAGTCTCGACCACTTCCTTCTGAACGGCGTCGATGATTTTGTCGAAGGGCATGACGACAGGTTCAAAATTTGGCTCGTAGAGTTTGAGGGCGAGATACGCCGAGGTCTTTAGCCCAGGCACGGCGACGCGCTTGCCTGCAAGCTCGGCGGGCTTCAGGGACTTGGTGGAAACAACTATGGGGCCATAGCCCTCGCCAAAACTGGCGCCGCAATCGAGCAAGATGTATTTGTCACGCAGAGCGGGGTAGGCGGCAAAGCTGATGGCGGTGACGTCGTACGTTTCGGTGAGTGCAGCCTCGTTCAGCGATTGGATATCGGAAAGAATGTGCGTGTACTTGTAACCTGGCGTGGAGAGCTTATGAGTCGCAAGGGCATAAAACATGAAGGCATCGTCGGAATCCGGGGAATGCGCCAGCTTAATCTCGACCGGTTCTTTCTCAGTTTTCGAGGCTGTTTGTTGGCCAGACATGGGCTCGTCGGTTTCCTTTTGCAGTGTGGCCCCTGCAAGGCCGGGTCGTTGTTATACCGACCTCGAAGCAGTTGCCTCGCCCTGGCTTTGGTTCCTCCGAGAGAGACTTTCCCAGAATAGAGAGGGTCTATCGGAGACGAACGAAGGAAAACGTGCGCGTTCGCAGGGGCATGCGTGGCGCCAGGCCGGGCGATTTTGTGCAGAGCAAAGCGTAGCATATTGCGGTCTGGCGAACAATTGTGGGGAGCGCAAGCCGTAAGCGTGGGAGCGTGCGTAATTTTCCTTGGAGCTACACGTTCGGCATAAAAATGCCTTTAGCTAACGACGTATCTTGACAGCAGTGAAGTCGCGAACACTACAGCGAAGAGACCATGCGGGCGATGGCGTCGTCGAAGGAGGCGTGTCCGTCAAGGTAAGGTTGCCAGAATCTCTGCAATAACTTGAAATAGTCGTTCCAGCCACGTTGATAAAGGCCTTCGCGTAAGGCGTAGGGAGTGTAGCCGCCGCCGGGGACGGTGCCGTCCTGGTCACCGGCAGTTGAACCGGAGGACCCGAGGACTGGCCGCAGCACCTCACCCGTGGTGTAGAAAACCAGAGCATGCCAAAGGTCACGGGGGATAGCTTTGTCACGCTGGCGGCATTCGCGGATGATGGCGGCCTGCACGGGCTCTGCGATTCCATGCGAACCTTCGTGGAAGAGAACTTCGAGGGCTGCCGCGCCCTGATTGCGTGAATCCAGGCTGGAGATGGTGACGCGCAGGGGATCGGCGGTCGTATAAGCACCGCTCCAATTGGCGTAGCCAGCGAGATCGACACGGATTTTTTCACGCGGCCAACGCGTCTGATAGATGTCCGCAAGCCGTTCCGAGAGGCCCACACCTTGTTCGCGCACGAGCGGGGCGACGCGCATGATCCAGCGGCGGTTGGCGCGATCGTGCTCCGGCCAAAGATGCGCGCGGTAGACGGGCGCAGCGGCCTCCAGGACCTGTGTCAGCTTTGCGGGCAAGCCTGCATCGCAGAATTTTCGCTTCCTGCCGGAGAGTTCATCACAATCCTCGAAATCGCCGAGCTGATCTTTCAACTGGATGAGCTCGGTGGAAAAGAGCAGATCCTTGGTGGCATAGTTCGCAACATAGTAGGCGACGGCATCGTCCCAGGTGCGCTGTTCCTCAGACGTAAGGGTGGGTTTCGCATCCGGCGTCGTGTTCAGAGTTGGTCCGGAAGTCCTGGCGCTCTTGTCCGGCTGCGCGGCGGCCGTCCGCAACTTGGCTTCGTGATAAAGCGTGTGATGAAGGTTGATCCAGAAGCCACTGTGAAGCTCGAAGACGGGAAGAGGCCCATAGGTGAAGTTGCCTTGCGGCCGGGCATTCGCCGGAACCGTAGCGAGCAGAGAGAGAGTTAGGAGAAGAAGACGGAATCGCGCTGGCGCTTTGTGGGGCATAGTGAATCGCACGATAGTAGCGCCAAGTCTCCCCGCGCACAAATCCACTGGAGAGTGCTTCGCGCCAGTTCATGCTTCAAAGGGGCGAACCGGAGGATCTATTCCACTTTGGGGTCTGCCTCGCTGCCGACGGCCCCACGCCGGTCAGCGGCGTGAAGTCCGCCATTCGAATCGCGGAAGAAAGATCGGCGCCCAGTACGCCCATACTGCAGTGGAGTTGCCGCCAACTCGTATTTTGCAGGCGCGCCAACGGTGCTCGCGCCAACAATCACGTAGCGAATGGCGTAGCCGTTTTTCATTCCGTTCGCGAGGTCAGAATCGATGAGCCCTGCAGACTCGGCATTCGCCGCACGATGAAGAGGCGGCCCCAGATTCGCCAAAGATTCGGGGAGGTGCAAATACTTGTTGCGATAAGCCTCGACGGCGCTGGCGACCTTGGCTAGTGCTTCGACGGCGTTTTTTTCCGTGGAGTCAATTTCCGCGGAATCCCATTCTACTTCCAGGGCTGGAAGATCCAGGAGAAGCAAGCCCAGCGACAGCAGCTTCCAATCCCCGTCCTCGCGTACCAGGCCCATGGTGATCTGGCGCACGCTTGCGCCGGTCGTATCGGCGGCATCGCGCAGCTCCATGGGAAGAAACGCAATATTTTCGCGGACTTCAGCGCCGCCGATCTGCATTTCCGTAGTGACGTCGGGAGTCTGGCAGCGAAGAATGGGGCGGCCTGCGGGATTCGCCGATGCCGTGGCTTTTCCGGGCTCATTTAGGAGCACGAAACGCTTCATCAACGAGACGCGAGCCTGCGGCGTCATGCGGGTAAACGCCTCCCTGTTGCGCGCCGTGAGAAAGCGAACAAACTCGGTTTGATTTTGGGAGCAGGCCGCGGAGAGCACGCCTTTCAGCGCGGCGCTGGGTCCGCCGCTCGTTGCCATTTCGCCTGGCGCGTTCGCGAAGCTTCCGCCCGGCTTCGAACTTGACTCTTGCGCTCTGCCGCCTGTGGACGCGAGAAGAATGCCGCAACTCAGAAAAAAGATTTGCCCGCGGACAATGAATTTCGGTGATTCCACGTCAGTCCTTTGCCACGCTCAATATCGCCGCCAGATTCTGCGTGAAGCTCGAGCGCGGCAGGACTTCGTCGCATCCCGCGGCCTGCGCCTGGGCGGCAAGCTCTTTCTGCACGTGCGAGAGGAAACCGACCACGCGGACATCCTTTTGCGTCTGTCGCAATTTCTCAATCGCGGCGATGGGCTGGCTACGCGCGTTCAAGTCCACGATCACGAGTTTCGGCTCGCTCGCCAGCAGTCCCATCAGGGCCTCGGCGTTCGTTGCTACTTTTACCTCCACGCCGAGCTGCTTGGCGGTTTCTGCCAGCTTCATCTGGAAGAACAAATCATCCATCAGCGCCACGACTCTTCCCATCTGCATTCGCCTCGTGCCAATTACTTCGGGTTATTTCCTTGTTATTATGCGCCTGTTCTTTCCAACGGCGCTTGCTCCCCGGTATGATGCAACTTCGCAACCAATCGATGAGCGCTCATCCCGAAGACGCCCGCCTTGCCGCTTCCAGTCCGCGCGAGGTTACTCTCTACACGCGTCCGGGCTGCCATCTTTGCGACGAAGCCAAATCTGCCATCGCGCCGCTCTTGCGGGAATTCGGCGCGGAACTCCGAGAAGTGAATATAGATGCCGATCCTGTCCTTAAGGAGCGCTACGGCTGGGACGTTCCGGTGGTCTTCATCGGCCAACGGAAAGCGGCGAAGCATCGCGTGGATTTGGAGCAGTTTCGCCGGCAACTTCGGGATGCCGGGGCAAGCTAAAAATTCCTAGCTGAAATTCACGGTAGAAGACAACGACGCTAATGGGTGCCGCCGGCTGGATGAGCCCCCACGGTTTCGTCCGGCACGGCGCCTTGCCGGCCCTTAACGCGGTCGTAGACGCTGAGCTGGCTGACCGAACCGAGGGCTTCATTATAGAACGTTGGAACGCCCAGCGCCGTACGCAGTTCTTCGTTGAACTTCCGCAGGTTTTCGAGATGGGTCGCCAGGGCCGGCAATTTCTGCCCATCATCCGTGAGTAAAAATTTCTGGTAGCCCGCATCCCACAGCCGCGTGAACTTGCCCTTCAGCATGATGCTGGGAGGAATTGTCATCTGGTACAGATCGTCCGGCCCTTTACGGAACTCGGCTCCACAACCGTATTTTTCGACCCGCACGACGCCGCGCGTGCTACCCACGGCAAAACCCAGCGCCGCGAGACTCTCGATTGCTTTTGGTGAGAACCGCTGTTCGACATTCCACATGATGTCTTCAGAATACGATGCTCGTCGCAGGCGTGTAAAGGTAGGCAGCGAAGGTCGAATGAGTGTCACCACTTTCGCTGGTAGGGCACCACCTCGCCGCACACAACCGCATTGGTTTGCTTGACCACGATGGAAACGATCAAGTACACGCTTTCTTCTTCCTTATGGTTCAACGTGGGGTGGCCTTCCACCGCGAATGGTGCGGTGCCGGTCGCGGTTTTGAGCGTAGATTGCTGGTAAGAGAGTCCGGGAATCTGCTGCTTGTTCTTATTCAATGGAATTCCGCGCAGAGCGACCGCGTCCAGGGGGAAACTGCCTTGGTAGGTATACGGTACTGATCCGACCAGACGATTGCCTTGCTCCGAGAATTCAATTTTTCCAAAGGTGCAAGGAGACTTGGCAGCCGGCGGCGGTCCTGTTGCTGTGCTGCTGGTCCCAGTCGACGTGTCTGGTACTTTTGCTTCTGGTCCGGCGCTCGGGGCCACCCCCGCCAAATTGAATTCCACATCGATCGTCGTATCGACTTCCACGGGCCGCCCATTCAAAAGCGTGGGTTTGTACTGCCATTGTTTCACAGCATTCATGGCGGATTGCAACAACAAGGGATGCCCTGAAAGAGCGTCGACTTCCCGAACCGTCCCCTCCTTGCCGATGATCGCATGTAGTCGCACCGTGCCCGAAATGTGCGATTGTGCTGCCAACGGCGGGTATGTGGGGCTCACGCGCCTTATAAGCCTGGCCGCCTGTACGTTTCCGCCTTGCCGAATGGGTTTGCTGCTGGGTTTCTCCTTTGCAGGCTGGCCTATTGGTGGTGGAGCAGGTCGCGCGTCCGAGACGTCACCGTTGGCCGTTTTCTCCACAATTGGCAACTCCGGCATAGGATGATCGCGAGCGAAATCGGGTTTCAGTCGCAGTGTTTCGCGATACTCGGCAATAGCTACACCGTGGACGCCCTTCTTGTCCAGAGCGCCCGCAAGAAGATAGTGCGCTTCCGCGTCCTGAGGATTCAAGCGCGCGGCCTCTCGATATTCAGCTATCGCTCCGTCGAAATCACCCTTTCGAAAGAGTGTGAGGCCGAGTGCGTTGTATCCGCCAGTGTCATCCGGGCTCTCGCGGATCACTTCTCGAAACTCGGCGGCGGCATCGGCCAGATCGCCCTTGTCACGGAACGTGATTCCTAGACCGAAATGAGCCGCGGCGTAATCAGGCTTCAAGCGTAAGGCTTCACGATACTCGGTAAGGGCAGCATCAAAACTCTTCGCAGCGCGCAACGCCTCCCCTTTCTGAAAGTGCAGTTCCGGATTACGAAGAGCGATGCGTCGGACCTCGTAAGCGCGTGCAATCCAAACGGCAAGCCCGAGAATGGGAATCGCGACGAGAACCAGCCAGACACGGCGGTCAAGACGCGGACGGATGTCGTCATTTCGATGCGCAGAAAATCCTTCGGCGATTGTCTTTTCGTGTGCCCGGCGATCCGCTTCCGTTTTTTCGCGTTGGAGCCGCTGGTATTCTGCCTGTTCTTTGGCCCGGCGCTCGGCCTCTTCCCGTTGACGAATCGATCTCGCCAGGTCTGCGGCTTCCTTCGCCTGGCGTTCTTTCTCCGCATTTGCAGCACGCTCGGCCGCGGCTTTCTCCGCTGCGCGGAGTTCCCCCTGCGCTTTCGCAACAGCCCGGCGCTCCTCTTCGATCTTTTCACGCTCGCGGCGTTCTTTCTCCGCTTGCGTAACACGCTCGGCTTCTGCCTTCTGCGCGGCCAGACGCTCTGCCTCGGCCTTGGTCGCAGCCTGCTGCTCCGCTTCCGCTTTTGCAAGAGCCAGGCGCTCCTGCTCCGCCTTTTCACGCGCAAGACGTTCTCTTTCTGCTTTCGCAGCATTCTCCGCTGCCGCTCTCGCCGCAGCTTGGCGATCCGCTTCTGCTTTTCTCGCAGTCTGGCGCTCAGTTTCCGCTCTTGCAGCCTCTAGTCGTTCCGTCTCCTCCGCTTGCCTTCTCTTACGCTCTTCATCCGCGGGAGGCGGCGGCGCCACTGCCTGCAACTCAAATAGCTGGCCTTCCTGCGAGCGCATATATAGAACCGGTGTCGCCCACTCCTGGCCGAACTCTTCCTTGAAGAGGGCCTTTCTGGATTCGCACACCGCGGCATCGACGGGGTTGCCTTCCGCCACGGCGCGGTAAAACTCCAAAGCGAACACTTTTGCGGCGGCATCGCTGATTTCAAATTGCATCGCGATGACCGCAGGCACGCGCTGCTGCAAGAGGCTCTGCGCTACCCCCGAGAACGGATCCTGCCGGGAACTGCGAGCCCCCTCGCACGCGTTCAACACGGCCAGCCGCAGAGAGCGGTGATCGTGGAGTTGCATGCCCAGCAGTTCGCCGCGGACCGGATAGGACATCCCTGATTCATCTTCAAATTGCAGGACGCCATCCTGGGCGGCCTCGTCAAAGCCTCCGTGGCCGATGAAATGAAAAACATGAAACGGTGCGCCGCGCGCGCGGAGCCGTAAGGCGTCGAGCGTGGCCGACGGCAGGCGCTCCAGAACAATCTGTCCACCCTTCAGCAAATCGCCAAGCGATTCCTGAAGCCGCTCCCATTCGCCGTCGGTGTCCAGCCGTTTCAGGTTTCTCGGACTCGCGATCGTCACAAGGACACGCAGAGGCAACGCGACACGGAGCGGCGCAATCCGCTGCGGCAGATCCAAAAAGCGCACCACGGGCGTTTCGCTTGAGGTGGTCAAGAAATGATTTTGGTTGGCATCGTAGAGAAATTCCCACGGCAAGTCGGCAAGGGCCGGGACATCCGTGAGGCGCAAGCGAATTCGCAACCCATGGTCTTTGTCCGACGCTTGCTCCATGCTGCCGCGAAGCTGCGCGATCATCTCGCCGGAAAAAATCGCGCCGAAAAGCTTCCCGCCAAATTCCTTCGCCGCTTGCAATTCGGGAGCGTCCACGCGGCGCATGGCGCGGCGCACCTGCCCGATACGGCTCAAGAAATTGGCGACTTCAATTTCGGTGAAGGGCAGCGCGAACTCCGTGGTGGCTTGTCCGGTCGGAGCGTTCAGCAAACGAACCCGGAACCTATTGCCAGCGGGCTCAATCTGCAGATCGAAATCGTCATACTTCATTGCCACGGCTTACTTTCCCGCGGGACTTTTTTTCCACGTGAGGTTGATCTTAAAATTCGCCTCACCCGAAGCTTTGGCGATGATCGCCCCGGTTTCTGCGCTCATCTTGACGCCGAACTCGACGGCGACTTCGTCGGGAGGTTGCGCAAGGGAACGAAGTTGATCGAGGATGCCTTCGGCGGCGCTGCGCACCTTTTCCAGCGCAGCTTCAAACGTGTCGCTGGCTTCAGCGAGCGCGTTCGCAGAAGGGGAACCGCGCATGACCCGGCCGCCCGGGCCCTCCGCTCCGTCCACTTCCACGGCAAGAAAGCCGCCATTTTTCAGGGGGAATTTTGCAAGCTGGGACATCGGCACTCTCTAACGATTCAGTCTTGCGTCCACTTTAGAGAAATTGCGCGAGTTACGTAGTGTGTAATTGCTCTAAGCATAGCTCTTTGTCCCTACCCAATCAATGAGCACCATCCGGAGGCTTGCATGTCACGGCCTCTAAGGCAGACCGCCAAGCCGACGCTCCAACCAGCAAATTCCGGTGACGGCTCTACGCCGTGGTGCTTATTGAAATCGTGATTTTGGGAGCTTTTCCGTTTCAGGGTTTGATGAAGAGCCTGGCATATCTCCGGGCTAGGCTGGCGCATCTAATTCGGAGTAAAATGGTCGGATATCCCGCCCTCATTGGGCCGGGATAAGAGACTCACCCATATGGCGACCACAGGCCACATCGCTGCATCTCCCCGCGAATCAGCGGCTCAGCCGGGCCCAGCGGGGGAGTCCTTGCTGGACCGCATTGGGAACACGCCCTTGCTGCGGCTGCAACGTGTCGGCAAGGAGTTCCGAAACGCTGAGTTTTGTGCCAAGGCAGAGTGGTTCAACCCCGGCGGCTCCGTAAAGGACCGCCCCGCCCTGAGTATGATTCAGGCTGGTATCGCCAGCGGGGCGCTGCGGCCTGGCAAGACCATCATTGACGCCACCAGCGGCAACACCGGAATTGCCTATGCCATGGTCGGCGCGGCCATGGGTTTTCCCGTGCAGCTTTGCCTGCCAGACAGCGCTTCGCATGAGCGCAAGCGAATCCTCGCCGCGCTTGGAGCAGAGTTGGTGATTACCCCCGGTGATGAAGGCACCGACGGCGCGATTCGCAAAGTGCACGAAATCGTCGCCGGAAACCTAGAGAAGTATTTTTACCCGGACCAGTACAGCAATCCTGCGAACTGGCAAGCGCACTATCGCGGCACAGCGAATGAGATTTGGCAGCAGACCTCCGGCCGCATCACGCATTTTGTGGCGGCCCTCGGAACGAGCGGTACGTTCGTTGGGACGACTCGGCGGCTCAAGGAACTCAATCCCGCAATCCGCTGCGTGAGCCTACAGCCGGACGCGTCCTTCCATGGTCTCGAAGGCTGGAAGCACATGCCGACGGCCATCCGCCCGGCGATTTACGATGACACGCTCGCCGACGAAAACTTGGAAGTCTCCACGGAGGAAGCATACCGGCTGGTGAAACGCCTGGCGCGTGAAGAGGGCTTGCTCGTCAGCCCCAGCGCTGCTGCGGCCTTGCTGGGTTGCTTCAAGGTCGCCGATGGAGTTCCGAGAAATGCGAAGGCGGTCATCGTCACGGTTTTTGCGGATTCGGCTGCAAAGTATTTGAACGAACGTTTCTGGGACGAAGACTAGCTATGGCGGACGGAACAGCTCTCTGGATCAGCGGGCATCTTGCGGAGAAAATTCGCGCGCACGGCGCGGAGACGTATCCATATGAATGCTGCGGGGCGCTGCTTGGCCGCGATTCCAGCGCTGTCCTCGAAAGCGATCGGAGAGCTGCCGTGCCAGCGAGGGAGATCCTGCAACTTTTTCCCCTCGTCAATCGGCGGGACGACTCCCCGCGCAACCGCTTTTCAGTGACCGCGGAAGACGTCCTCGCGGCGGAAAAAGCGGCGCGCGAGCTGGGCCTGGAAGTGGTTGGCTGGTATCATTCGCACCCCGACCATCCGGCTCGGCCCAGCGAGTATGACCGCGATCACGCCTGGCCGTGGTACAGCTATATCATCGTTAGCGTACAGAGCGGCGCGCCCCAGGATATGACCTCCTGGCGCTTGAACGACGATCGAGCGGAGTTTTCGCCAGAAGGAATTGAGATTCGCCACCGCGCCGCAGTCTAGTCCGGTGGATCCAGCACAACGGAGAAATGAAATGCCCGTGAAAGTAATGATTCCATCGCCGCTTCGCCCCTATGCGGGGAAGCGCGACTCAGCCGAGTTCAGTGCCCGGACCGTCGGGGAAGCCCTCGGCCATCTGACAACAGAATTCGGGGAACTGCGCAAGCATCTTTTCACCGAAGACGGCAAACTGCGCAGCTTCGTCAACGTCTACGTGAACGACGAGGACATTCGTTATCTACTGTACAACCGCAGACCGGCACGAAACCGGCAGCGAGTTTATCGAACGAAGAAATTCTGCGCTACAGCCGCCATCTCATCATGCCGGAAGTCGGCATGGAGGGGCAGCTCAAGCTGAAGAACGCCAAGGTGCTGCTCATCGGTACGGGCGGGCTTGGCGCTCCGCTTGGCCTTTATCTCGCCGCTGCGGGCGTCGGCAAACTCGGCCTGGTAGATTTTGACGTCGTTGATTTCACTAACTTGCAGCGCCAGGTCACGTTTGGCACTAGCGACGTCGGCAAGCCAAAGAGCGAAGCTGCGCGTGCGCGACTCGCGAACCTCAACCCGGACATTCAGATCCAGTCGTTCGAGACCCAATTGACCAGCGCAAACGCGCTCGAGCTCTTCAAGGACTTTGATGTGATCGTGGATGGGACCGACAATTTCCCGACACGGTATCTAGTGAACGACGCTTGCATTTTGCTGAAAAAGCCTAACGTGTACGGTTCGATTTTCCGTTTCGAGGGGCAAGCGACAGTGTTCGGCATGCCCGATGGCCCGTGCTACCGCTGTCTCTATCCCGAACCGCCTCCGCCGGGGCTTGTGCCTTCCTGCGCCGAGGGCGGTGTCCTCGGCGTCCTGCCCGGCATCGTCGGCTCTATCCAGGCGATGGAAACAATCAAGTTGATTCTCGGCCGCGGCGACAATCTAGTGGGACGCCTGCTGCTCTTTGACGCTCTGGGAATGAAGTTCCGCGAGCTCAAGCTACGCAAGAATCCGAATTGCCCGGTGTGCGGCACGCATCCAACCATTAACAAGCTGATCGATTACTACGAGTTTTGCGGCGTGCGCGGCGAAGAAGCTCCCGGGCCGACTGTGCAAGTGCCGGAAATCACGCCGCGCGAACTCAAGGCCAGGCTCGACCGTGGAGATGATTTGTTCATCCTCGATGTGCGCGAGCCCCACGAATACCAGATCTGCAATCTCAAAGGCCATTTGCTTCCGCTTGGGGAGCTGACTCGACGCGTCCACGAACTGGATTCGTCGCGGGAAATCGTCGCGCATTGCCGCAGCGGGAAGCGTTCCGCCGAGGCTGTCGACTTTTTGCGCAAAGCCGGCTTCCGCAAGATTCTCAACCTGAAAGGCGGCATCCTTGCTTGGTCCGACGAGGTAGATCCGTCCGTTCCAAAATACTGAATTGTTTCCAAGCCTGAGCGTCCAGCTACTAGAGCAGCTTTTGCAGTTGATTTCAGACAATCAACCGTGCCAACCACAAATTTTCCTGGACTTCCCCCGGCAAAACTGCTAGACTGTTTTTAGGAATTATTCTGAAAATTAGAAAGGCGGCGAGTACTACTGCCGCCTTTTTTGTTTCTCGACAGCGTTGTTGATCGTGGGGTCACGGCTCGATCGCCACCCTTTAGAATCAATCATTTACGAAATGCAAATTTTGTAAGCCCTTTCTTTTGACATTCATACAAAATGGTGGGGGGTGGGGGGCGTGCCTTTCTGCTTGTCGCTGCGCGCGAGTATGGGCATACTCTCTGTTCTTCAGGAGAAAAAATGGCGGCCACGAGAATAACTGTGAATCACAACGGATCTATCCGGGTAGAAGGCGACTTCGAGATCTTTGATCCCGAAGGAAAGCCCTTTGGCCTGGCCGGGCGGACCACGATCGGGCTTTGCCGTTGCGGGCACTCCGCCAACAAGCCGTTCTGCGACGGTTCCCACAAGACCTGTGGCTTCGCCGATACTGTGGCTGCTCGGGAGCTGCCCCCGCCAAAACCTAAGTTATAGGGGGGCGCACCGACTAAGCTACATGCTGTTTCAAATGTTGAGACTGTCTCAAGCTGAGACAGTCCCGAATTCCTGCCTGATACTAGCCTTCCGACCGGTAACTCTAACGAAACAAAAATGATAGCGCGCCAATCTGCAAAACTGTGCGGATCGCAGCCGTCTCGCCGTGTCCCAAAGAGTTTCTGTGCCCGTGACACAAGTCTATAACCAATTTAATTTCAACAGATTACGAGAGCCAATTTCCAGACGGAAAAGGGCACAAACTTGCATTCCTCGCTAGTTGGCAGCTTTTCTTCGGCATTTGGGGGATATTGTGGGTGTTTGGGGTACGATCACAGGGTTTCTCGGCGGGGACAGCGATTCGGTTTCCACGCGGAACCTTCATAAACGTGTTCTGGTCGTATCTGGCGCACTGTCCCTCGCCCTTTTTCTTGCCGTCGTCTTCTCCCTGCGGCAAATAAGCGCTGCTAGCTCTCCGCAAACCTATCTGTATCTGGAAGTTGGCGGCACGCTCGTCAGTTTTTGCTATGCCGCGAATGCCCTGGTCCGTTTTCGCGGCACCCACGATCGTACAGCCTTGATTCTTGCGTTTGGGTTTGTGCTTTCGGGAATCATTGAGACTGTTGGGTGCTTTGGGCTGAACGATTCTCTGAACTCCGGTGCCTTTGACCTCTCGTACATCCCCATGGGTTGGATGGTGAGCCGGACGTTACTCGCCGTCCTGTTGCTCGCTGCTATCGCTGTCGAGCGCTACATGCCCACGGCGAGGCAGCCCAGCAAGGAAACCGCAGCCGGGTTGCTTGTCGTTGCCTTGGCTGCCTACATGACGAGCGCCGCGTTTCTCGCTGCGCCAGCCGCTCCCATCGCGCATGCCGCGAACCTCTTGTCGCGTCCTTGGGATTTGTTGCCCGCTGGGCTGTTCATGGTTGCCGCCGTTTGTTTTCGTCAGCGCCTCAAGAACGACAGAGACAAGAAAGGCACTGCCAGCCTTTTTGATCACTCTCTCCTGATCGTGGTCTCTCTCAATGTCGTCTGCCACCTATCAGCGGCATTTTCCCGGCAGCTTTTCGACGGTCCCTTTTTTCTTTCGGAATTGACCAAGACATTTAGTTACGTCGTTATGCTTTCCGGCGCGCTGCTGGATCAGGCTCGCCTTTTTGAGCAAGTGCGCTCGATGGCTATCACCGATCCACTCACGGGTTTGTCGAACTACCGCCGGCTCATCAGCGTTCTCGAAGCGGAGCTTGACCGCTCTCGCCGCACACAGCGGCCCTTCAGCGTCGTGCTTCTCGACATGGACGGCCTCAAGATCATCAATGACCAATACGGACATCTGACCGGCAGCCGCGCGCTGGTGCGCATCTCCAAGATTTTGCGCAATCATTCGCGGGCGATTGACACCGCCGCGCGATACGGCGGCGACGAATTTGCGCTGGTTCTCCCGGAAGCCGGCAAGGACACTGCGTCTCGCGTCGTCTCTCGAATCCGCGAGCGCCTCTCCGCTGAGCCGGAGCATCCCGCGCTTTCCGTCAGTGCGGGTGTCGCGGCTTTCCCGGAAGATGGCGACACGCCGGAAAGACTTCTTGGCGCCGCGGACCGCGCCCTCTATGCCATGAAGCACCCTGGCAGGAGCAGCGTTCAAAATCTCACGCGCATCGCCGCGTGCCTGTGAGGATGAGAAAAACCATGCCTCACGCGAAGAGATTTTCGTTTCACAGAGTCGAACGACGCATTCCGATGGAAATTCCCGTTCTGATCGATGGCCATCGTGAGGCGCCGGGCTCGGAATCGACTTTTACTGAGAATGTGAGTGCGCGTGGCGCGCGCGTGGTCAGTGTGCGCCGCTGGGAAGAAGGCGAACCTCTGGTTTTCGCCTCGCGCACCGGTGAGTTTCGCTCCTCGGGTCGTGTTGCTTACTGCCAGCCATTGCAAGGCGACGGCTTTGCCATTGGCGTGGAGTTCCTCGAACCGAAGGGGCGATGGGTTGTTCAATTCCCAAGATAGCTTGACGTAAGACGGCGAGCGGATAGGAGGGAAACGCCTGGAACAAAAAAGAAGACAGAAAACTGACGCAAAAGTTACAAGAAAGTCTGAAGCGCTTGGCAGATCCTAAAATCTGCTAAGCGCTTCATCCTTTTTGCAACCGTTTCTACCCGATTTTCCCGGTTATTTTTTTTTTGCGGTCAGCATCAGGCATTCCCCAAATAGAACAGCAGGGGAGAGCAGGGTCGACAGAATCTCTTTGTTTCTCTGTTTCTGAGCGGGATCCTTTTCCTTCCGGAACGCCAGGCGCGTGTAGAGCCACATCCACGGAGCGTAAATCGCATAGAGATAGCTCACCGGCTTGATGTGCGTATGCCGCACGTGCACCAGGCGGAAGCCGGACATATGCAATTCGTAACGCAATTCAGGAAATGTCGCGAGCCCAATATGATGAAGCGGATGCCGTGAGGATTCATTGAGTGGCCTGGCGTCGCGTCCGAAAAAACCGCTGCCGAAGAAACGTACGCGAGACCGGAGCGCCGTGATGTTCGGTGTTGTGAGGACCAGGATGCCGCCCGGCTTGAGGACGCGGCTCATCTCGCGCAGGAACGAAAAATGATTCTCGAGATGCTCGATCCCCTCCGTTGAAAAAATTGCTTCAAAACTCTGGTTCGGCCAAGGAAGCGCCACGTTGAGGTCTACCTTCGAGAAAGCGTTTCCAAGACGCGTCGCTGCTTCGGGATCGACGTCGGCTCCGATTGCATGGAACCCTTTCTCGATCAAAGCCAGCGTTAGCGCTGCCGATCCGCCGCACGGCGCATCGAGCACGTTCGCGCCTGGCGCCAATCCAAGCGCCGGAAGCTCGTTCAAGACAGCTTTCTGAATCACCGTGAGTTCCTGGGTTATCATGCTCCTCGCCTTTTCTTGAGCACGTCCTCGTACACGAGAATGGTGTTTTCGACCATGCGAGCTGCCGAAAAACGCTGTTCCACCTCGCAACGGCCAACATCGCCGAGCTTCTTTCGAAGTTCTTCATCATTGATCAGTCGCAACATCATGGCGGCAAACTCCTTGCCGTTGGGTTCCACCACCAATGCGGTTCGTTCGCTATCCACGACTTCGCCGAGCGCGCCACGCTTTGTCGAAATGCAAGGCAGGCCTGCGGCCATCGCTGCTTGCAATGCGGTTCCCAGGCCTTCAAACTCCGACGGGAACAGAAACGCGTCGAGAGCCGCGTACACTTGAGCAACTTCCTTTACGAATCCCGGGAAAAGCACCGCTTCTGTCTGCCCAAGCCGTCTTGTAAGAGCCTCCAGTTCGGCGCGGCAGGCGCCGTCTCCTGCGAGCAGCAGCCGCACCTCGGGGTGCAGCGCTCTCACTAGAGGGAGTGCTTCGATCAAGTGCCGCTGTCCCTTCTCCGGTACAAAAACACTGACGCATCCGAACAAGAATTCGCTGTCTCGCACGCCCCAGCGCTTCCGCGCGCTGCCTCGTTGTTCGAGTGTTCGCAATGGAGAGATTTCCACACCCTCATTCACGATCGAAATTCTCTCTGCCGCGATGCCTGAATCAACCAGGCTCTGTGCCACATCTTTGCTGTTGGCGAGGAATCGTTCCACGGCGCGGTATCGCGCCTGGGACACCGCATTTCTCTGTAGCGGGAATCCAATTCGGCGAGAGAGCAGCAATGGAACACGCGCGTGAGCCCTCGCCAGCCATGCGGCCGTCAAAGCGTGCGGCTCATTCAAATGAACAAGCTCGAACCGTTTTCGCGCCGTAAGTTTGCGCATCTCGACAGCTGTCCAGCCGCGCAAACCGAATCGTGGAACCTGATGAACTTTGACACCGGCCTCTGCGGCCCGATTCGCAACCGCCGAATCGCGCGCCGCCAGCAACTCGACCTCATGCCCGCGCTCGCGCAGTCCACGGAGCGTCAGCAGCGCCTGACTTTGCCCGCCGCGCCATTCCCGCTCCAGATCCACATAGAGCACATTCATGGCGTCCGAGCCCCACCCGTGCCGCGCTCCGCCTCAATGAGCCTCCCGAGCTTCTTGAATTTCAACCACGTCCCGCGCGCCGCCATTCGCGAGATCAGCCATCCACGATAGCCGTCCAGAAACCCGAGATACATCACGTAATTTTGAAACCAGCTCCAGGGCGCCGCCAGCCACATGGCGGCTCTCCAGTTTCGCTTGCCCTGTGAAAACATCTCTCCGGCGATGACCGTTGTATAACTCTCGATCTTCGCTTCGTGCTCCGCGAACGTCCGGATCGTGTAGTGCAGCAGGTTTCCACTCAGCCGGCCTGCCTTTCCTTCGAATCGCAGCGCCGAATGGATCATTCCGGAAAAGCTTGCCTTGTCTCTCCGGTAGAGCCTTCGCTGAAAATCCGGATACCATCGCGAATGATGGATCCACGCGCCAAGATACCAGGTGAGGCGCGCCATTTCGTAAACTGAGAGTTCCGATTCGCGCTGCTTCCACTCCAGCAGGGAGTCGCGCAGTTCACTGCTGAGTTCTTCATCGGCGTCCAGGAGAAAAATCCAATCATTCTTTGCGCACGAGGCCGCATAGTTCTTTTGATCTGCGTGGTTGGTGAAAGGCCGTTCAAAGAAGGAAACGCCGCCCGCCTTCGCAATTTCCACCGTGCGGTCCTTGCTCCCTGAATCTACAACGACAATTTCGTCAGCGACCCCCGCAAGCGAAGCCAATGCGCGCGGCAGGTTATGTTCCTCATTGAATGTGATCAGGCAGGCGGAAATGCGGTTCATCGGACTCCGGACAATTGCGAAATCGGCGCTAGTATCTCACAAAGCGAATGTTGGGAATGGGAGGGCGAAAGAAAGCCTCTGCCAGCGGAGCGGAGTGGGGCTACTTGGGCTGGAAATTCACGCGGATCATGCTGCCGCCGATTCGGAATTCAGTGCCATCCCGTAGCATGGCCGCGCGCACGCGTTCTTCGTCGAAGAAAGTGCCGTTTGTGGAATCCAGATCCTTGAGATTGATAATCGTGTCGCGCACTTCCAGCAGGCAGTGATGCCTCGAAATCTCAGGATCATTCAGTGGAATGTCCGCGCCTTTGCGGCCCAGCGTGACGCGCGGCTTGCCGAGCGTGTGCTTCTCGCCTTTCGATGGTCCTGACAGAATGCTGAGCACTACCTTCGCTTTTTCAGGCAGCCGGATTCCCGGGTCGGGCGGCGGCAGCTTCAAGTTTGAACTCGAGGCGTTGGCCCTTGCAAACGAGGGAAGCGGCGACATGACCACCGTGGAATCCACGCGACGCTTGATCTCCACAATCGTGGTTTTCCCGCATTTTGAACACTTGAACTGCACTTTCGGATGGCCGCCGAGCCCGTCCTTCAGCACATGCTCCGCGCCGCAATGAATGCACGCCGTCTGCATACTCCAAAATTAACACTATCCGAGGCCCTGTATTGCGCTCCGAAGTTTCGCCTGTCTGAAAGGTTAATCTGCGCCGCTCCGCCCGCGGTCTGCAGCGAACCCGCCGCAGATCGCATCTTATGTTACGATTACAGTTTCCAAACCACTCAGGAGAGCGTGCGTGTCCGAGCATATTTCGCGCAAAGAACTCAAGCAGGACAAAATCAAGGAAACTATCGAGCACGGCGCCGAAGCCGTCATTTCTCACGGCCAATTCACGCTCATCGTCGTGATCGTTATTTTGGCTGTGGCGCTCGGTTATGGCGGCTGGCGTTTTTATGTCGATCGTCAGACTGTTGCGGCGTCCGTCGACTTCGATGGCGCCGTGAAGGTCTACCAGGGCCGCATCGCCACGGTTCCTGACCCCGCCGATCCCAGTGCGCCTTTCTATCCCGATGAGTCCGCGCGCGCGCAGGAGGCCATGCAGAAATTCATCAAGGTAGCCGACAAGTATCCCAATACGAATCCCGGGAAACTTGCGCGCTACTACTCCGCCCTCTGTCTCGAGAATCTCGATCGTCACAATCAGGCACTCGAGGAACTGAAGAAGATCAGCGGAAGCGGTGACAAGGAGCTCGCGGCTATGGCGCAGTATCAGATGGCGATCATCTACTCCCGCACCGGCAAGCCCGATGATGCTGTCAAAGTCTTTCGCACTTTGGCGGACAAGCAGAGCGCTCTGGTACCGCGGCCGCTGGTGCTGCTGGAACTTGCCGGTGTTCTGCGCAGTTCAAACCCGAAAGAGGCCGCTAGCATCTATCAGCAGATCAAGAAGGAATTCCCAGACACCGCCATTGCGGATCAGGCGGATCGCGGCCTGGATACTCTTTCGCCAAAATCCTGATCCGCTCCGCGCATGAGAGTGCGGACGGATTCCCTGGAACATGACGGAGCGGCCCATCGAACCAGTTCTCCATCCCGCTCCCTGGACGATGCGCGAGGAACACTCCCGCGGCCGGCGGTACCCGGAGCCGTCTCATCCTTACCGCAGCGCCTACGCTCGTGATCGCGATCGCATCATCCATTCCCGCGCTTTTCGCCGCCTGGAAGCCAAGACGCAAGTCTTCACCACGCGCTACTCGGACCATTTCCGCAATCGACTGACCCACACGCTCGAAGTCGCGCAGATTGCCCGCACCGTCACCGCGGCGCTGGGGCTGAACACCGAACTTGCCGAAGCGCTCGCTCTCGTCCATGACATCGGCCATCCGCCGTTTGGCCATGCCGGTGAACGCAAGCTCGACGAATTGATGCGCGCGCACGGCGGCCGTTTCAATCACAATTTGCACGCGTTGCGTATCGTCGAACAGTTCGAGCAGCGCTATCTCGATTTTCCCGGCCTGAATCTTACGTTTGAAGTTCGCGAAGGCATTATCAAGCATTCGCGCGATTATTCCGCGGCGGAATTTCCTCAACTGGCCGAATACCTGCTGGACTTGCGCCCTCCCCTCGAAGCGCAACTCATCGACTGCGTCGACGAAATTGCTTACAACACCGCGGATATTGACGACGCCCTCGAAGCCGAACTTCTCGATCTCGCCGTCTTGTGCAGGGAAGTTGCGTTTTTCGACGAAGCCTACACACAGGTCGATTCCGCGCATCCCAGCGCACGCGAAAAACTCATCTTCAACGAAGCCCTCAAGCGGGTTCTCGATGCGCTGGCTACTGATCTCATTGAGACTACCCAGCAGCGGGTCCTGGCCTCTCATGCCTCATCGGTGGAAGACATTCGCCAGGCGCCAAAGCGCCTCGCCGGATTCAGCGAAGCTGCGGCCGCGCGCAATCGCGATCTGAAGCGCTTTCTCTTCGCTCACATTTACAACCACGTTGCCATCGCCGAGGACCGCGACCGCTCCGTGAAATATCTGGAAGAACTCTTCATGTATTACTTAGGACGCGAGGGATCGATGCCGGCTTCCTATGAAGACCTTGCGCACTTGGAACCGCGGCATGTCATCGTTTGCGATTATATTGCTGGCATGACCGACCAGTTTCTTCTTCGCCAGCATCACGAGCATTTAGGCAGTTCGCTCGGCGACAAATCGGCCGCGTCTCATTGATTGCAGGGGAAGCCATCTGTCAAACCTGAACGAAGTCCTCGAAGCGTTGGAGAAACTGTACGGGCCGCAAAAAGCCGTTGGCCCCGCGGATCCCTACGAAATGATTCTGTACTTGAATTCCGGATACCCGGCTACGGACACGTCTTGTTCAAAAGGATTCGATGCCCTGAAACGAGAGGTCGGCTTGAAGCCGGAAGAGATTCTGGCGGCGTCCAGCGCAAAACTAGCGAAGTTGCTTCGGCTCGGCGGAATCGTGCCCGAGCAGCGGACAGCTAGACTGCACGAAATCGCCCGCAAAGTGAAGTCTGAATTTGGCGGGAATCTCAAGGCTGAACTGAAGAAACGGATGCAGGAAAAATACCAAGCGAGCAAAAGCATTCACAGCGCAAAAAAGATCCTCCGGGAGTTTCCCGTGATTGGAGAGCCAAGCGCGGACAAAATCCTTCTGTTTTCAAAACTGGCTCCCGTGGCGGCTGTGCCTTCGGCCAGCCTTGGTGTGCCGATGCGACTCTGGTTTGGCAAGGAAGGGAAAAGTTACGCCGCCGATTACCGCAAGGTGCGGGAAAAATTGGACAGGGAACTCCCGAAGACTTTTGAAGAGAGGCAGAGGGCGTATCTCTTGCTGAAGAAGCATGGCCAGGAAATCTGCAAGAGGTCCGCGCCCAAATGTGAGCTTTGTCCCTTGACGGCGCAGTGCGCGTATATTCAGTTGATGGCTGCGGATAACAACGTGCACTGAAATGCAACGCCCCGCACTTCGTTCTTGGAAGTACGGGGCGCCCGGTAACGATTTGAGGAATCTCTAATCGGTCCGCATTAGGCCGTTCGATCCTAGAATCGAATAAACGGTCCGAAGGCCACCCGCGCATTGTGGTGCGTACCTCCGGCGAAATAAATTTCGTCGCCGGCCTCCAGTCGCAGACCAACAGGTCCAAGATGCCCTTCCACGCCGGCGCCCGGGTAAACCGCGCCGCTGACGTTGTTCGACCGCAGGTTGTTCACGGAGTCCGTAAACGTTCCGAAAGAAGCCGGCCGCGGATCCAGCCGGAAATTAACAAAGCCGCCTTTGAGCGTGAGGAATGGCCGAATCGCCCCGTGACCACCTATGATTTTTGGCCCAAACAACCCGTGAAGTACTTTGAGACTGCTGTTTGCCACCGTGACCGTGCAGCCCGTGCTCAAGCAGTGGTCGGTGAAACCCTGGTCGAAATCGTAACTCATCTCTCCTTCCAGCATGACGTGAGAGAACGCCTTGTAGCCCACACGCGCTCCAAGTCCTGCCATATTCGTGTTCGTTTGCGAGAGTCGGAAATAGTCAGCATAAGCGCCAACCTGAAAATGGTCCTGCGCCGAGGCCAGCGGCACCAGCCAGCCTGCGAAGAATAGCAATAGGGCGACACGCTTCATTCGTGTTCTCCTTGCACAGAGTTAGTATGAATTACAGAATGCAGCGGGCTGGCTTCGGCTGGGGAGAAGCTGCTGCTTCTTCCTGTTAGATGAGACTCTGCAACGCAGAGTTGCCAGGGCGCTTAGAGGACTCTCACGATCCACGGGCCAGCGTCAGCAGGAGCGTCAGATAACGCTTCAGCTTTTGCGTGATGAGAAAATTCTCCTTCACGTGTTCGTGCCCGTGCTCTCCCAGCTTCACGGCAATCTCCGGATGCGACAGCAGAAAACGTATCTGATACGCCGTGCCTTCTACGGAATGCGACAGCAATCCTGTGTGCTTGTGAATAATCTGGATGGGGATTCCGCCCACGGCCGAGGCTACAACCGGCTTTTTTTTCCACAGCGCTTCCGAAACCGTAAGCCCGAATCCCTCGCGCAAGCTTTTCTGCAGCACAATGGTCGACGCGCGCTGTAAGGCATTCACTTCCAATGGCGCCCAGGCAGGTAACTCCAGCACTTTGATGTCTGGGTCGCCATCCGCTTCCCGCAGGACTTCTTTTAACACTATCGCGCCTTCGGGATCATCCGAGGCGCTGCCGCCTGCAAGAACCAGCTGGCAATCGAAATATCGCTTCACGATACGGTAAGCGCGGATCACGCCGACAGGGTCCTTCAGCCGGTCGAACCGCGATATTTGCGTGAGGATCGTCCGCTGCGGGTCAATTCCATAACGCGCCAGCACTTGCCCGACGAATTCCTGTTCCAATTCGCAATTCTTTTCCGACAGCGGATCGATGGCCGGATAAAAAAGATACTGGGGGATCGGAAGCTGCCGCGAAAATTCCGGCGAGGAAAACATCGCGCCGTCATATTTCGAAACAAATTGTTCAAGGAAATCCCACACCGTTCGATTGGGATGCGAAAGATCAATGTGGCAGCGCCACACCCAATGATTTGCGCCCGGCTTGCGCGTTTCGATGAGCGCCGCCGGCTGAGGATCGTGGATCACCACGAATTCCGCATCCAGCGGCAGCCTCTGGCGATTCTTCTCGTTGTAGGCCAGGAAAATATCAAAGTCTTTTTGGCTGGCATGGTACGGCGCTCCATGCAGCGCGTTGTGAAATGCCTTGGTTACCTCAAAAAAATCCTCGCCTCCGCTCATGACCTCCCATTTAATATTCAGGTCCAGCTCTTCCGCCAGCGGCACCAGGCGAGTGAGAATTTCCGCTACGCCACCGCCAACGGCTGTCGAATTGACCATCTGGATACTCCGCCCGAGCAGCGGCGTTGCCAGAGCGCGCAACTCCTCAATTTCACCCGCGCCAAGCAACTCGGCATAGTCATCGAGCGGTATGCGCCCGAGGGCCAGGACTTCACTCATGCTTTCTCCTTTCGCGATCGATCAGCCGGAGCAGTTTGGCGCGCGTGCTGTCCAGCGTGTTCGTGTAAATATCAATGTTGTTTACGCTCTCGCCCAGCGTTCGTAAACCAAGGCCGTCCGCCAGCCAGTGCGAGAAGTCGTTGGTCCGGAGCTGTAGCCTCAGCCGCGAAGAAATAAAGTGAAAATAGAAACCCGCATGGCTGAGGAGCGCGATCCCTTGCCGAAATTCATCCAGAGTTCGGGCGCTGCGGCCGAGAGGTACGGTGACTTCCACGCTTTCACAGAAATAGAATCGCTCCAGCGCGGACTGGCTCGCAAAGTGCGGATACGTCGTGCAATAGTCAGCTACGACGCGGCACAAATCGCTGCGCAGCGCCGCGATTGAAACGTAATCGCGAATGTCGAGCGCCGCAAGCTGTTCGGCGAGATCGTTCCGGTTGGTGTCCGAAAGCACCCACTGCGCGAAATCATTCGAGAATCCTTCGGTAAGAAAGTGGTGGCTGCCCAGCGTTTGAAACGTGTGGTGAAAAATGGATGCGTCGCTGCAGTGCTCCAGCCCCGTCAGCAACTCCGCGAGTGTGCCGGCCGATTGGTTGCCGATTCGCGTCAGATAGGAAACGGTAACGAATTCGAACGGTGTTTCCGCGGTATTCACGCGAGAGACTCCTTCTTCCTGGACAGCGCCGCAGCGCTCCCACCACGCGGAAAAATGAGGAATGTAACTCTATCGGGCCGGATCATGTTATCTGCGGCGCTTCTATGCGCTCCGTCAATTCAACGCGAATCTCTGTGAGATCGGAGAGAAGATTGGCCGCCCAGCGGTAGATGTTGTGCTCGCGCACCGTGTGCCGCATCCGCTGCATCCGCCGGGCTTGCTCCTCTTCAGACATTTCCAGCGCGCGATGGATGGACTCCGCGAGTTGAGAAATGTCATAAGGATTGACCAGCAGCGCATCCGACAGTTCGTGCGCCGCGCCCGCAAAAGTGCTCAGGATCAGCACTCCTTGATTGTCTTCCCGCGAAGCCGCATATTCCTTGGCCACCAGATTCATTCCATCGTGCAACGAGGTCACCATGCAGAACGACGATGCGCGGTAAAAACGCGAGATCTCTTCGTGCGAATGGTGCTTCTTCCGGAACACGATGGGTTTCCAGCGCGACGTTTGGAACCGCGCGTTGATGCGTTCCGCTTCTGCGCTCACTTCGTCTAGAAAATTCTTATAGCGCTCGATGTCCGTGCGGCTGGGCGCGCCGATTTGCACGAAGGTCAACCGCTGCTGGTAAACGGGATTGAGCTCGAAAAAGCGCTCCAGGGCGCGGAAGCGCTCCAGGATTCCTTTGGTGTAGTCAACGCGATCGACACCCACACCGAGGAGCGACGCCTCAATGTGCATCTCCGCGCAAAGTGCGGCGCGTTCTTCCCCGGAGTTGCGCGATGCACCAGCCGCTTGCGAGTTTTCAGGAAATGCCACGCTGATGGGATAGGGCCGCACGCGCGTAATGTGGCCTTGCCGGTTCACGGCAAAACGGTCCCATTCCGTGAGCGCTTCGAGCGCGCGATCCACTGTCTCCAGAAAATTGTTGCAGTGCGACTGAATATGAAAACCGATAAGGTCGGCGCCAAGGAGCCCATCGACGAGCTCGCGCTGCCATGGACAAATTCCAAAAACCTCCGCGTTCGGCCAGGGGACATGCCAGAAGATTGCTACTCGAGCGTCGGGCCGCGCGTCCTTCACCATTCGCGGCAGCAGCGCGAAGTGATAATCCTGCGCGAGAAGTATCGGCGATTCGGTGCCTTCCATTTCCTGCAGCACGGCGTCCGCAAACCGCCGGTTGATTTTTTGATACTGCAGCCAGTCTTCCGGACGAAACACCGGACGCGTGTGGGCAATGTGCGAGAGCGGCCACAATCCTTCGTTCGAAAACCCCTCGTAATAGCCCTTGTCCTCCTCGTCGGTGAGCCACACGCGGCGCAGCGTGTAACTCGGATGGTCGGGCGGAACGCGCAGGTGATCGTGAGCATCCACAACTTCGCGGTCGGCGTTGCCGGAGCCATTGGCAATCCACGTGCCGTTGCACGCCAGCATGAGCGGCTCGAGCGCCGTGACCACGCCGCTCGCGGGCACGATCATGTCGATGGATTTGTCCTTTTCATTGAACACGTGCATGTACGGCTCACGATTCGAAACCAGAAATAGCGGCTTCTCCTGGAGCTTGTTTCGCAGGCTGACCCGCAGGCGCTCCGCTGTCCAAATCGAGGCGTTCGAATCGCGCAACCGCGCCTCTTCCTCCGCGACGGCCCGCGCCGTGTTCAAATCATTGGCCAGGTGCGTCACTTCGTGATGCAGTTGATCGAGGATTTCGCCTTTCGGTAGCGGCGGCGCCGTGCTCGGCTGTCCCGTTCGCAGCGTTCGCAGCCAATTTGCCGTGCGCATCAGGGGCTCGGTAAACGTCCACCGGACCAGGACCAGCGCGAGTCCCGTAATCAGTAATGTTTGAATGAGCGCGTTCAGCAACGAGTCGCGAAGTGTGCGGGAGACCTGCTTGTCGATATAACTCGTCTCGTGGAAGAGAGCCAGCGTGCCCACAAGTGCTCCACTGCGGTGAAGCGGCAACGCGTAGATGTGTATGGGAACTTCTTCTTCCGGGCTCAGGGAAGGTGTTTGCTCAGCGCTCAGAAATTCGCCCACGCCGCCGTCCTGCTGGAAAGCACGAGTTGCTGTCATCGGCCGCAATTTGAACGCGGGCGACAGCCCGGGCGTAATTGCCAGCGCGCTGCCTGTGCTGCTGTACACCGCTACACCCTTCAAGTGTTCGCGCTGGACGAAGCGCTCGACCAGACGTTGCAAGTTCTTGTCGGGCCCGCGGTCGAGCAGCGGCTCCACGCTTTCCTGAAGACTTTCGCCGAGAATCGCCGCCCGGCGCGAAAGGTCGTTGCGCAAGAGGCGTTTTTCCGTGCGCACCTGGTAGGCGGCAAAAAGCAAAGACACTACGGCCACGCTCACAATCAGGGGCAAGACGATTTTCAAAGTCGTACGCATCAGACTCCTCAACGCGCATACGTGAAAACGAGCCTTTTCATTAAAATGGGCCGACTGAGAGAACAAAAACGTGCCGTAAGGGCTGGGAGCCGGCGGCTGCAAACGGTTCAGAACTATAGGTGACCGAACTCATTATGGGCACGAAATGAGCCAAAACTGGAGAGTTTTTCACCGCCACTGGTAAATCTCCTCAAATCAATGAGATGCGCGAAATGGGGCGAACGATTACAAAGAGTGATTGCGTACTAGTGCTATGAAAATCTTGCCGCACTCACATTGTCCAGTGCAGGATTGACCCAGCCCCCGCTTGAAAGTAGGATTTGGCTGCGATTTTTTCCAAATTTGTGGGAGACCAGGAAAAAGTAGAGGAGGCACCGTGTATTGTTCCAAGTGCGGCGGCGTGATGGCGGATGGCGCTGCGTTTTGCTCGAATTGCGGCCAATCGTTTGCCGTCGCCGCCGTGCCGTTGCGCGCGCCGATAGCGAGTGCATCGGTCGCGGTACCGGTGGAAGGTGGCGTGGCCGCTATTCCCGCCTATGCCGAATACGCCGTGCCGCGCGTCGAGTACGCGGGATTTTGGCTGCGTTTTTTCGCGCTCCTCATTGACAACGTAGTTTTGGGTTTGGGCTTCGTCTTGATATTGATCCCGCTGGTTTTTCTCACGGGACTGCACGAATTCCTCGGCCAGTTTCATCCCGACGAAGAGTTGAATGATGCCGGCATCTTCGTGCTCATGGGTTTTGTCTTTCTTCTCGCCACTGCCAGCCTGGTCGTGACGTGGTTGTACCACGCGCTGATGGAGAGCTCGGAGTGGCAAGCCACGCTCGGGAAAAAGGCTCTGGGTCTGGTGGTGACGGACATGGCTGGACAGCGTGTCAGCTTCGCTCGCTCGACGGGAAGGCACTTTGGCAAGATCATCACCAACATGGTGCCTGTATTTATCGGTTACATCATGGCGGGATTCACTGCGAAAAGGCAGGCGCTGCACGACATGCTGGCGGGCTGCCTCGTGCTGCGGCGAAACAGTTAAAGAAAAACTGGGAAACCAGTTATCAGCCGCCCGCCGTTGTTCTCCCTTATCTGCTAGCGTCGAAGCCGCTGCCGATGGAAGCCGCCACCAAGCCGTCAACGCTGGGAAGCATTCTCCGGCAGCGTTGTCCGCGCTGCCGCATGGGCGGAATTTTCCGCCACTCCATCTTCCGGGGATTCCCAAAGATGTGCGAGCGCTGTTCCATCTGCGACCTCAAGTTCGAACGGGAACCGGGATATTTTCTGGGAGCTATGTACTTCAGCTTTGCCTTGGGCGTCTTGGTCATGGCGCCGATCGCCGTGCTGGTCTGGTTCTTGACCGGATGGTGGATCACCAAAGTCATTCTATGGGCCGCCATATTGTTCCTGCCGCTCGCGCCCGCGATCACGCTTTTTGCCCGCGTGCTGTGGATTTATCTTGACCAGAGTATCGATCCCGAGCCGCTACATTAGCTTGCGGGACCGCCCGCGGATCTGCCGCACCCGAAAGAGCCGGTACGAAGCAGGGGCGGTCACGAACAGGTTGCCAAAAAGGGAAGAGAATAGCGGCGCTTCCTTAACTTGGCAGGGAGCCGACTCAATAATGGTAAGCATGAGCGGGCCGCGCGAGGCTGATGGCTTGATCGGCAGTATATTTCTGACCGACGCTCTGGACCGTCCCGCTGAGAGTCACAGACTTGTTTTTCACTACCGTGGCGATGTGCTTCTCCGCCCAATCAGCATTCTTTGAAAGCGCATCGCTGACGAGCGTCTGGATTTCCAGATCGGCCACTCGTTCCCCCAGGTGCTCCCGGTCAGGATTTCGCTCCGTCGAGGGGTTGACGCTCAGATTGTTGTGCACCTGTTTGACGCTGGAAGTGTCCTGCGCGATCGCCCCGGCGACAGTCTTGACTTGTTCCGAAGCCACCTGACCTTCCAATGTCACTTCGCCCTGGATAGTTTGCACTTTGACGTCGAAAGGAGATACCTGTTTCGACAGCAGCAGGGCCGTGCGCACCCTCGATGTTGTAGCCGCATCTTGCGTAGACTCCTTGATCGAGGAGAATGCGTTTTGGACGGACGAATTCCGCGTAGCAACAAAGTAGACGACTGCCACGATAAGCACCAGAAGTGCGAGTGCGAGTGTCGTCCTGCCGGACCCTTTTTCACTGGTTCTAGTAGATTTCAACTCTTCCTCCTCAGTCACTTTATTGGCCGTGCCGGGACGCGACTCGGGGAACCACGGCTGAACGTTCCTGCGCCGATTCAGCATTACGGCTGTGAGTTTTCTGATCTTTAGAACTACTTGCAAGACTCGCAGCAACGTCAGACTCTGCCGTACCGTTATCCTAAATCAGTCCGCCGATCAAGATGGCAAACCCAATCGCGTAAAGTCCGAACGACATAGCAACTCCTCCTGGAGCCAGCCGAAGAGGCATTGACTCAAGAACTGGCGTTGCTTGCAGGAGCTTGCATGATGGACGTTCCGAAAAAACATTGCTGTCCACTTAAGGACACTTTACAAATGCGGCTGAATGTCCTCAGCTACAACTCAACTAACGTCTGGGAGAGGGACGGAAAAAGGAGCAGGCGGCCGATATTGGCCACTCGTTGTTTCTGCGGTCTTGGCCGCGGAGACGAGCGTGGCGTGGCCGGCGGAATTGGAGGTACTAGAACGGGCGGTGACAGACAGGGTACTAAAACGGGAAGAAGGGGGGGCGTTTCCTTGACTTGGCGTGGAGCCGACTCAATAATGGTAAAGCATGAGCGTACGCGCCGGAGGCGCCGAAGAAATGTTCCTTGACGTTAAGGAATTGGCCGTTCACAAGCTGCGCATCCGGAAGACCTATGCCCCGGGCAGCATCGATTTTCATTCCGCGGAGATCAAGCAACTCGAGCCGCTGGAAGTGACCGCCACGGCGGAGTTGCTGGAATCCCAGATTCGCATCGAGGGCAACCTCGAAACGAAGATCGAGCTGGTGTGCGCGCGCTGCCTTGAACCGGTCGTCGAAGATGTCAGCCGCTCCTTTGACCTCTTTTACGCCCCGCTTCCAAAGGACGCCAAGCCGAAAGAAGACCGGCTGAAGGACGACGACACGGAGATTGGTTTCTACCAGGGCTCAGGGCTCTTCCTGGCGGACGTGATCAAGGAGCAGGTGCTGCTGGCGTTGCCCTTCAAAGTTATTTGCCAGAGCGACTGCCGGGGACTGTGCCCGAATTGCGGCGCGAACCTAAACCACGAAGAGTGCCGCTGTGAGACCCACGCGACGGACCCTCGAATGGCCCCTCTCGCGCGCCTCAAGCAGGACTGGCTCAAGAAACAATAGTTTCCCAGGGCTGACAAGCCCTATATAATCCGCCCAACGAGGCGGCAAAAAAGAGGTGTATTGCTATGCCTAACCCAAAACGACGGCATTCGAAGCGCAGGACCAGCACGCGGCGCGCGAACGACTTTTTGACCAAGCCCGCTATGGCCAAGTGTCCGAATTGCCACGAAATGAAACAGCCGCACCAGGTTTGCCCTCATTGTGGATACTATAAGGGCAAAGCGGCGCAAGAAGCGGCATCGTAAGGAATTCGCGTCTCTCTCGCTTAGCCTGCGGGCAAAAATCCCATGATCACCATCGCCGTTGACGCCATGGGCGGGGACCATGCGCCCCGCCCCGAGGTCGAAGGCAGCGTCCTGGCTGCGCGGGAATTCGGGGTGCGCCTTTTGCTTGTCGGTCAGCCGAACGTGGTGCGTGCGGAGCTGGCGAGGCACGCCGCGCCCAACTTGCCCATTGAGATTGTGCCGGCCAGCGAAATGATCAGCATGCAGGATCACCCCGCCCAGGCGTTCCGGCGGAAGAAGGACAGCTCGGTGCATGTGGCGGCGCGGCTGGTGCGCGAGGCCAAAGCGGACGGCATGGTCAGCGCGGGGAACACCGGCGCGGTGATGACCGTGGCGAAGTTCTTGCTCGGAACTCTGGAATCGGTGGACCGCGTGGCGCTGGCCGCGCCGTTTCCCAACGCCAAGGGCGGTGTCTCCGTCCTCCTGGATGTGGGCGCAAACGTCGATTCGCGGCCGGAGCACTTGGTGCAGTTTGCGGTGATGGGCGAGGTCTACTACCGCGCGACGTTTGGCAACAAGCGTCCTCGCGTGGGTCTGCTTTCCGTCGGCGAGGAAGAGATCAAGGGCAATGAGCTAACCCGCGAGGTCTATGCGCGGCTGAAGAAAAGCCCGGTCCATTTTGTCGGAAACGTGGAAGGCGGCGACTTGTTTTCCGGCAACGTGGATGTGATCGTTAGCGATGGTTTCGTGGGGAATATCGCACTCAAGATTTGCGAGGGCCTGGCGTTTCAGATTTTCGGCTTGCTGCGCAGGTCCATCGACAGCTCGCTGGTTTCGCAGGTGGGCGGGATGCTTTCGAAAGGGGCCTTCAAGGCGTTGAGAAAGACGATTGACTACACGGAGTACGGCGGCGCTCCGCTTTTGGGCGTACGCGGCGTTTGCGTCATCGGTCATGGGCGTTCGAACGCCAACGCCGTGAAGAACGCCATTCGCGTGGCCGCGGGACTCGCCCGCGCCCGCATGAACGAAAAAATCGAACAGGAGCTCTCCGCCGCCGCGGTCGTCGCGTGACGGCGCGAGAGTAAGGATTAGCTATGGGCAAAGTCGCATTCGTGTTTCCGGGACAAGCTTCGCAATACCCGGGTATGGGCAAGGAACTGGCGGGAAAATATCCGGCAGCCAAGGCCGTTTTTGACGAGGCCGATCAGGCGCTGGGCTTTTCCATCTCGAAAATGTGTTTTGAAGGCTCGGAAGAAGAACTGAAGCTGACCGCGAACACCCAACCCGCGATTTTGACCTGCTCTGTTGCCGTCTGTCGCGTGCTTGCGGAGAAAGGCTTGACGCCCGATTTCGTCGCTGGGCATAGTCTTGGCGAGTATTCGGCGCTGGTCGCCGCAGGCGCGCTGAAATTTGCCGATGCCGTGCAGCTCGTTCGCAAGCGCGGCGCCTATATGCAGGAAGCGGTTCCCGCGGGCGTGGGCGCCATGGCTGCAATCATGGGCCTGTCCCCGGCCGTCGTAGCGGATGCCTGCAAGCGCGCCGCGCAGGGCGAAATTTGTTCCGCGGCCAATCTGAATTCGCCGGACCAGACGGTCATCTCCGGGCACGCGGCCGCGGTGAAACGCGCGGTGGAGATAGCTTCGCAGCTCGGCGCAAAGCGCGCCGTGATTCTCGCGGTCTCTGCGCCTTTCCATTCGGCCCTGATGATGCCCGCTCAGGAAAAGCTGGAAAAAGACTTGAAGCAAACCGCGTTTGGCCCGTTGCGCGTCCCGCTTGTCACCAACGTGGATGCCGACACCATCGAAACCGGCGACGAAGCCTGCCATGCCCTGATCCGCCAAGTCACCATGCCGGTGCGTTGGGAAGAGTCCGTTCGCCTCTTGATCGATGAGGGCGTGAACACTTTTGTGGAGGCAGGCCCGGGCCGCGTGCTGACCGGATTGTTGCGGCAAATTGAACGCTCAGTGGCCACCCTGAACGTCGAAGACGAAAAAAGTTTAGCCGCCACAGTAGAAAAAATCGCCGGCGCAAGATCCGATGCTGCTTAGTAGCACAGGCTTCAGCCTGTGCAGGTGTAATGAACTTGTTGAGCAGCACCCCAGGATCGGCTATATCACAAAGAAACAACCAAAATGGCCACGGAGAAGAGATGTTTAGTCTGAAAGACAAAGTCGCGCTAGTAACGGGAGCCTCGCAAGGCATTGGCCGTGACACCGCCCTGGCTCTCTCCCAGGCCGGCGCAAAAGTCGCCGTAGCCGCGCGCAACGAAGAAAAACTAGCCGCGCTAGTTGCAGAGATTTCTGCCGCAGGCGGCGAAGCCTTCGCCGTGAAGATGGACGTGACGGACGCGGAGCAGGTGAAGGCTGGCTTCAAGCAGGTGCTAGAGAAATTCGGCCGGCTGGACATCCTAGTCAACAACGCCGCCATCACGCGCGACGGCTTGGCGCTTCGCATGAAGCAAGACGACTGGGAAGCAGTCATTCGAACCAACCTGACCGGCGCGCACTTCTGTATCCAGCAAGCTCTCGCTACCATGATGCGTGCCCGCGCGGGACGCATTATCAATATAGCCTCCATCGTCGCGCAAATGGGCAACGCTGGCCAGGCAAATTACGTCGCGGCGAAAGCCGGCCTGATCGGCCTGACCAAAGCGATTGCGATAGAGATTGCTTCGCGCAACATCACCGTGAACGCCGTCGCGCCCGGCTTCATCGAAACGCCCATGACCGACGTTCTTAGTGACCAGGTGAAGGAAGATTTGAAAACGCGCATTCCGCTGGGCCGCATGGGTTCCGCCCGCGACGCAGCCGCTGCCATCGTCTTCTTGGCCAGCGACGAAGCTGGCTACATCACTGGCCACGTACTCGACGTCAACGGCGGCATGTATTTAGCATGAATCTCAAGAGAATCTGCGCAGCACAGTTGCCGGAAGAGTTAGGAGCTGACTGTTTTTGTCCAACTTGTCAAAACCACCTGGTTCGTACTGAGTGCGCTGACCCTTGGGCTATCTGCCTTGGCTGCAAGACGGGCCACCGCTTTTTCATCATGCCTGAGCCTCCGCTCTCCGTGGACTCTGGAAGGGCAGCGTCACTACGCTTTCCAGAATTAAATGATCGTTCGCCGGAAGCCGTCGCGTCATTTTGGCTCTCAGACGCTTCAGCTCGGTCCGTGCTCAACGCACAGCTTGCGCAGATCCTTCGCGCAGTTGCAGAGGGGCGGACAGCGATTGATGAGCCGACATTCTCTTTTTGTCCGATTTGCGGTGGAGAACTATCGGAGTACGAGCAGGATGATATCCGGGTCCAAGGCCTCCGGTGTCCAATTGGTCATTGTTGGTATCTGCGCGGCGGTCACCTCTGGGCTCCAATTGCTGGCAGGCCAGTTGGTTTGCAGGCCGAATACTCCGATGCTGTTTTGGGCCAGTCGATCTCGGACTGGCTAAAGGGCAACGCGCTTCTAGACCGGCAGCTGCACGAGTCCATTCGCCACGTACTAGCCGAATACACGCGGAATAGAATAGAAAGGACCACGCCAAAAGTTGACCTTGGGGGGCGGGGTAAATAGAATGGGCAGGTTGCCCAGAGGGGCCCAAACCACCGATTTTGGCGCGGCTGTACTCCGCGCGCGTAGTGCAGGCAAGCAAGCCTGGGAAACGAAGACACAAGTCTACAGACAGTGCGATTAACGATCGCGGAGGAATAGGAATGGCCAGCGTAGAAGAACGCGTGAAGCAGATTATCGTCGAGCAGCTCGGCGTGGATGAGGCGGAAGTGACGCCCACGGCGTCCTTCGTGGACGACCTGGGCGCGGATTCGCTCGACCAGGTAGAATTGGTGATGGCGTTTGAAGAAGCCTTCGGCATTGAAGTGCCGGACGAGGACGCCGAGAAAATGACCACCGTAAAAGACGCCGTCGAATACATCGACAAACACGCCAAAGGTAAGTAAGCCACGGAATTCACACCTCAAAAGGGAGCGTTCTAAATTTGGCTCGACGAGTCGTAGTCACGGGTGTTGGACTGGTCTGCGCGCTGGGCATCGGCACGGAGGAAAGCTGGAAGAACCTCGTGGCGGGCGTGAGCGGCATTGGACTGATCACGCAATTCGATACGAACGGTTTTGATTGCAAGATCGCGGGTGAAATCAAGAATTTCGATCCCTTCCAGTGGATCGAGAAAAAAGAACTGAAGAAGATGGGCCGCTTTATCCAGGTGGCGCTGGCCGCCGCGGATTTCGCGGTGAAATCGGCCAACTGGAAAAAAGAAGACTCGGACCTGGATGAAGTCGGCGTTTACGTTTCTTCCGGCATCGGCGGGTTTGACATCATCGAGCGCGAACACTGGAAACTGGTGCAAGGCGGACCGGGCAAGATTTCACCTTTCTTTATTCCTTCCGCAATCGTCAACCTCGCTTCCGGGCATATCTCGATTCGCTACGGCGCGCGCGGGCCGAATTCCGCCACCGCGACGGCTTGCTCCGCTTCCGCGCACGCCATTGGGGATTCCTTCAAAATTATCGAGCGCGGCGCCGCGGAAATGATGATCTGTGGCGGCACGGAAGCGACCATCACGCCGATGGGCATCGGCGGATTTGCTTCCATGAAGGCGCTTTCGACGCGCAACGACGATCCCGCGCACGCCTGCCGCCCATGGGACGCTGGGCGCGATGGATTTGTGGTGGGCGAGGGCGCGGGTATTGTGATCCTTGAATCACTGGAACACGCGCAAAAGCGCAATGCGCCGATCCTCGCGGAAATTGTCGGCTACGGAATGTCAGGCGATGCCTACCACATCACGCAGCCCGCCGAAAATGGTGACGGCGCCTACCGCGTGATGCGCGCCGCGATCAAGGATGCAAAGCTGACGCCCGACGACATCGGCTACGTGAACGCGCATGGCACTTCGACGCCGATTGGCGACGTCATCGAGACGCGCGCGCTGAAGAGGGTGTTCGGCGAGCGCGCGAAGAACGTGCCGATCAGTTCGACGAAATCCATGACCGGACATTTGCTGGGCGGCGCGGGTGGATTGGAAGGTGGCATCAGCGTTCTCGCGCTGCGCGACCAGATTCTGCCGCCCACCATCAATCTGGAAACTCCCGACCCTGAATGCGATTTGGATTACGTCCCGAATCACGCGCGCAAGGCGTCGGTCGAGTACGCGCTTTCAAATTCCTTTGGCTTCGGCGGTACCAACGCCGCGCTGATATTCAAGCGTTGGTCAGGCAAGTAGTTTCCCTTCCGTGAGCGTCGCAATTAGATTTTGTTTTTGGTAGAAGGAAGCAGCTCGTGAAAATCATCGTGTGCATCAAGCAGGTTCCCGCGAAGGACGCGCCGCTGGCGATTGCCGGCAACTGGATCAAGGAATCGGACATCGGTTTCGAGATGAACGAGCCGGACAGCTACGCGCTCGAAGAAGCCCTTCGTCTGAAGGAAAAGCACGGCGGGGAAGTCGTCGCTCTTTCGATGGGCCCGGAACGCGTGAAGCAAACCATTAAGGAAGCGCTAGCCAAAGGCGCAGATCGCGGCATTCACGTTGTGGACGACAATTTCGCGCAGCTCGATCCTCTGGGCTCGGCAAAGGCTCTCGCGGCCGCGATCCAAAAAGAAAAAGCCGACTTGGTGCTGACCGGTTTGCAGAGCGATGACCACGGCTTCGGACAGACCGGTGTGCTGCTGGCCGGGCTGTTGGATTTGCCGCACGCCACGATCATTATGGCCATCGAAGTCGCCGACGGAAAAATGAAACTCAAGCGCGAGCTCGAAGCCGGGTGGTTTCAGCACGTCGAATGTCCGCTGCCCGCGGTGCTGTCGATTCAGTCCGGCATTAACAAAGTGCGTTACGCGACGCTGAAAGGCATCATGGCGGCCAAGAAGAAGGAAATCGCGGCGATGACGCGTGAGTCGCTCGGTGTTTCGCATGAACCCACGCAGAAGATTGAAAAAATTTATGTCCCGACAAAAACCAAGAAAACCGAGTTTCTGACCGGCACGCCGAAAGAAGTCGCGACGAAGCTGGTCGAGAAATTGAAGTTTGAAGCGCGCGTGATCTAGCCATGAAAATACTTGTCATCACTGAACTCCGGCAAGCGAAGTGGAACAACGCAAGTTTCGAGACGCTGGCGGCGGCGCAGCAAATCGCGAAAGACACCTCGAGCGCGGTGACCGCGCTTGTGATTGGTAAGGGTGTGGCGGCATTTGCGGACGAACTCGCCGCGAAAAATGTCGCCGAAGTTCTGAAAGTTGAGCACGACCTGCTCGAAGCGTACACGGCAGATGGTTTTTGCGTCGCGCTGAAGCAGGTGATCGCAAGCGCCAAGCCGGAATTGGTTTTGTTTCCTCATACGTACCAGGTGCGCGACTTCGCGCCGAAACTCGCTGCGATGGTCGGCAAAGGCATGATCGGGGATTGCATCGGCTACCGCAACGAAGGCGGCAAACTCGTTTTCGTGCGGCAAATGTTTCAAGGGAAAACCGCGGCGGACGTCACGTTTGCCGGAGCCGCGCCATGGTTCGCATCGTTTCAGTCCGGAGCATTTCGCGCGGATTTGCTCGCGGCGCATCCTTCTGGAAAAGCGCCGGTGAATTCGATAACCGTGTCGTTGAGCGCGGAGCAGATTCGCACGAAGCCGCTCGATCTCTTCAAAGAAGCAAAATCCGCCGTGGACTTGACGCAAGCGCCGCTGATCGTAGCCATCGGGCGCGGCATCAAAGCTCCCGAAAATATTCCGCAAGCCGAGGCGCTGGCGAAAGCCCTCGGCGGTGAAATCGCGGCGTCTCGCCCAATTTGCGATGAAGGCTGGCTCCCGATGGAGCGGCAGATCGGCAGTTCCGGCCAGACGGTCGCGCCAAAATTGTATTTAGCGCTGGGAATCAGCGGCGCCATTCAGCATGTCGTCGGCATGAAGGGCGCGCGCACCATCGTCGCCATCAACAAGGATGCCAACGCCCCCATCTTCGAAATCGCAGACTACGGCGTAGTCGGCGACATCTTCGAAATCATGCCCGCCCTCACCGAAACGCTGGAAAAATCCAAATCTTCATAACCGGCTCGAACATCCGTTTGGCGTATAATTTTCTTACGCATGAAATTCGAGGATTTCACTCCCATTTACTGGCAGCAGGACCATGGCGCCTGGGTCGCCGAAATTGAGGGAATTTCCGGCTGCTTCGCGCTGATGCATACGCGAGAAGAAGCTGCTGAAGAGCTGAAACTTGTGTTTGCCATGATTGCCGAGGAAGAAGCAGAAAAATCCCATGGCTGAAGTCGAGCGGGAACGACTGGAAGCGGATGTGTTGATTGTGGGCGCGGGGCCGGCGGGGCTGGCTTGCGCGCTGCATTTGGCTAGTCTCATCAAAAAGCACAACGAAGCCAGTGGCGCTAGCAAGAGCGGGCCGCAGCTTTCGGCTGAGAATATTTATGTGCTCGAGAAGGGGCGCGAGATTGGGGCGCATCAGCTTTCGGGCGCGATCATGAATCCGAAGGCGCTGGCGGAGCTGGTCCCGCATTTCGAGAAGACCGCGCCCCTGGATACGCCGGTGACTGATGACGCGGCGCTGCTTTTCACAAAAGGCTCGTCGTTCCGATTTCCGATCACGCCGCCGCCGTTCAAGAACAAAGGCAACTACGTTGTATCGCTGAGCAAAATCACGAAGTGGCTCGGCGAGCTGGTGGAAGCCGCGGGCGTAAACGTCTTTAAGGAATTTGGCGGAGCCGAATTGGTGTACGAAGGCGAAGGAATAGGCGGAGTCATCACCGAAGACAAGGGTTTGGACAAGAGCGGCAAGCCGAAAGACAACTACACTCCCGGATACGAGTTGCGCGCGAAAGTCACCGTGCTGGCGGAAGGCACGCGCGGCTCGCTGACGAAGAGACTCGTTGAGAAGAAAAAGCTCGACAACATCAATCCGCAGAGCTACGGAATCGGCATCAAGGAATTGTGGGACGTCCAACCGGGGCGAATCGCGCCGGGCTACGTGGCGCATACGCTTGGGTGGCCGGTTTCGACGGACATGTATGGCGGCGGCTGGATTTATGGACTGTCGAATAATCGCCTTTCCGTCGGACTGGTGTTGGCGCTTGAATACGCGGACCCGCTGTTCGATCCCCACGCGGCGTTTCAGACCTGGAAGACACATCCATTCGTGAGAAACATTCTCGAGGGCGGAAAGCTGGTGCGCTACGGCGCGAAGTCGCTGCCGTACGGCGGATGGTACGCGATGCCGCGAAGTTATGTGGATGGCGGGCTGATCATCGGAGATTCGGGAAGTTTCCTGGATTCGCAGCGGCTGAAGGGCATTCACCTGGCGATGAAGAGCGGAATGCTGGCCGCAGAAACAATTTTTGAAGCGCTGAAAGCGGGAGACTGCTCGTCGAAAACGCTGAGCGCCTTCCCGAAAAAAGTCGAGCAAAGCTACATCAAGAAAGAACTGTGGCAGGTGCGGAATTTTCACCAGGCGTTCCAACACGGAATGCTCCGCGGATTTGTTCACACGGCGTTCCAGCAGATCACCGGCGGACGCGGGTTGATCGATCCCATGCCGGCGCACCCGGGGCACGAGGCATATAAGAAAATCAACGGGCGGCCGGCTCCGGAAAGGTTCAAGGGAGATGGCAAGCTGACGTTTGACCGGCTGACGGATGTGTATCATTCCGGGACGCGGCATGAGGAGGATCAGCCATGCCATCTTCATGTCGCCGACACCAACATCTGCTCCACAAAGTGCGCCGTGGAGTACGGGAATCCTTGCCAGTATTTTTGTCCGGCAGCGGTCTACGAGATGGTCAAGGAAACGAACGGCAGCATGAAGCTGAAGATCAACGCCGCGAATTGCGTGCACTGCAAGACGTGCGACATCGCCGACCCGTACCAGATTATTGACTGGGTGGTGCCGGAGGGCGGCGGCGGCCCGAACTACGAGGGAATGTAGCCGGCGTCTTCCAGTCCATAGTCTTGTCGAACTCAAGAGAGATCCTTCGAGTCGCTATACTCGCTAAGGACAGCTATCCTTATCGCATAGCTGGCCCCTCCCCCCATTTTTCATAAGTGTTGCATCTAAAGGACTTAGTGTTTATTTAAGTGGTTTAGAATCAACACTTGCCGGGATTTCTATAAGTGTTGATTCTAAATGGCTTAGTTGAGCCAACGGAAAGAGCAGCGTAACGCTAGGAGGATCGCCAATCTCAGAGTATTACGCTGATTTACCTACATATTAATATAAAAGAATGTAGACTAAAGTCAAGAAAAATTAGGGAATCAGTTGGGATGCGGGACAGAGGCAATAGGTTCGCCGGGAGTGGGAGGAGCCATTCTGGTCAGGAACTGCTGGACCAGAGTTTGCGGACGAAGTTGCGGACTCGATGCACCAAGGAATCGTTGGCGGATGCGGCGGGTTTCGCGCCGTTCGGTGACGCGGCAGGCGCTGGCGCGGGAGGGGGCGTGACTGCGGCGACGGCAACGCCTTCGACGCGGCCCTGGAAGATGAGGGTGGGCCGCACGCGAACGCGGCGCACCAGAACGATCATCCGGGGATCGATCTCCGGCTGGACCTTGGCTTTGGCGTCGTAAATCAGCGGCGGCATAAAGACCTGATAGATGGGTTCGTCCTTGGAAGGTGGCAGATCGGCGATTTCGGTCTGGCTGACTGCAGGTTGGGGCGGCGGAGGAGCTGCCTTAGCGACTTGCAATTCACAGGCGCAGTGGCCGGCGCTGGCGCGGAGGTGCTCCAGCTGGCCGTTGAAGAGGAAAATATCGCCGGTCTGCGGGACGAGAACGCTTTGGTCGGTCAACTGCTGCTCGACCCGGATGGCGCCGAGATTGGCGCGAATGCACATGGCGCCGGAGGAGTCGAAGCCAACGAGGGCATCACGCGGCCCGTTCGCGATGGCAACGGTTTGCGCCTGGATCAGGGGAGTGTAAATAGTGAGCGGGAGTTCATGCTCGATACGCGCGTGAACCGTGCCGGTATCGAGAGCGATCGTCAGCGAGCCTCCAGACTTCAGAAGAGACAGATGAGCGGGGCCGCAAATGGTGATCTGGCCGCCTTCGATGAGGTCGATGCGAGCGGCGCCGAATTTGACGCGCACATCGCTGCCGCTCCGCAGGACGGTCTTCGCCTGGCCGTTGACAACATCGAAGCTCATCGGTCCGGTGACGGAGATGGCTTCGCCGTCGATAACGCCAATGGAGTCGGAAGCAGGTTCATCGGAGCGGGCAGCGGATGCGGCAAGCAGCGCGGCGAAGACAACGGCCACGCCAGCCGCGTGGAACGCGGAGCGGAGCAGACAGGCGTTGGGATTGGAAAGGGCCGTCACTCAGTGAACCTCCCCGGTCACGGGGACAGAAAGTCTCGCCTATACTATACGTCGGGTGATTTGCAGACGCCTAGAAAATGATGACGACGCCAGACGCCACTGTCGAGGCCACGAAGAAATCCGAACAGGAAGCGGTGAGCGCGCATTACGACACGCGGCTGCCGGATTTGCCGTGGTCGCGGCGAATCCAGATTCCCATCATCGCGGCCGCCGTGTACAGCGTGATTCGAACGCTTGGGCCGACGCTGCGATATGAAGTGCTTGGGTGGCAGCATGCGGAGCGCGTGTATGCGATGAAGAAGCAGTGCATCTGGGCGTTCTGGCACCGGGTCATTATTCCGATCGTGTGGTGGTACAGAAATCACGGCGTGGTAGTGATGAACACGACGGCGTTCGACGGGCAGTGGACGCGCAAAGTGATCGAATGGCTGGGATTTGGGACAGCGCAGGGAAGTTCGTCGCGCGGTGGACTGCGAGGGCTGGCGGTGATGGCGCGGCGGCTGGAAGAAGGACTAGATTGCGCGTTCACGATTGACGGGCCGCGCGGGCCGCGGTACGTGGCGAAGCCTGGGCCGGTGATGCTGGCGCGAAAGACGGGATGCCCCATCATGGTGTTTCACATCGGGGTGGATCGCGGGAAAACGTTTGAGAAAACGTGGGACCATTTTCTGCTGCCTGCGCCTTTTTCGCGCACGGTGATCCTGTTTGCGCCGCCGATTTATGTGCCGAGCGATGCGAGTGCGGAGGCCATGGAAGCGAAACACGCGGAGATGCAACGCGAGTTGGAACGCGTGCGGGATATTGCAGAGGTGTGGTTTGCATTGAGCGATTCGGAACGCGCGCGGCACCGCAGCGAATTCAATCAGTGAGAGACGGGGTCGGCCGTGGGGCACGATGTATCGTGCCCCTACACGGAAAAGAGGTTAGTTGCCGGTGCGCTCGCCGAGCTTGACGGGGATGTCCATTTTTTTGCCGCCGCGATAGAGGGTGACGTTAACGGTGTCACCGGGACGTTTGTGGTTGAGAACGAGGTTGACATCCAGCTGACTGGCGACTTTCTGGTTGTCAATGGCGGTGATGACGTCGCCACCGATGGCAATTCTGCGCATGCCTGCTTGGACGACACGATCGCCGCCATGAATGCCGGCGGCAGCAGCAGGCCCACCGTTCGTGGCTCTCTGCACAAGCAAACCTTCTTTGACGGGCAGGTCAAGAGCTTCGCTCAGCCAGCCACCGACAGGCAGCGTTTCCACACCGAGAAATGCCCGGTGCACGCGGCCGTCGGTCATGAGGTCGTTGGCGATGGATTTTGCCGTGTTGATAGGAATGGCAAAGCCGATTCCGGCGGTAGTGCCGGTGGGCGTGTAAATCGCGGAATTGATGCCGATGACCTGGCCGTGAGAATTGATGAGCGGCCCGCCGGAATTGCCGCGATTGATGGCGGCGTCGGTCTGAATGGCTTCGTCGATAAAAGTCGATTGACTGGTCTGCACGGTGCGGCCAAGCGCGCTGACGACGCCGGTGGTGAGGGTGGATTGAAAGCCGAAAGGATTTCCGATAGCTAGAACTTTCTGGCCGACCTGGATTGCTGCCGAATCCCCCAGCGGCAAAGCGGCGAGATTCTTACCCTTCGGATCGATCTTGACGAGAGCAACATCGTTGCGCTGGTCGGCGCCAATGAATTTTGCGGGGTAGCGGGATTGATCGCCGAGGACCACTTCGATGGACTGCGCGCCTTCCACGACGTGGCAATGGACATGGGAGTGCTCGAGCCTCCAAGAGGCAAGGCTTCGACTTGGGTGGGTTGACGTGGGCCGAACCGCGCGCCGGCCCAAAAGGCGCCCAGGAGAAGAACCAGCGCGGCAAGAATGATGCGCGCGCGGCGAGAGGTGTTTGGTGCGGTCATGGGTGTCGTCCCTTCTGAATCCACTCGATGCCACCATTATAAGGAAAATTGCGAAACGGGTCACCGCACCGCCTGAGCGCGACGGAGTTTGGTGGCGAGAGCCTGGACCTGGAGGCGGGTTTGCTCCAGAGAGCCGGAGCAATCGATTTTCTCGGTGGCGAGACGCAATTTCTCCGCAACGGGAAGCTGGGCGGCGATGCGGCGGCGAGCTTCGGCTTCACTAAGGCCGCGGGCAACGAGGCGCTCGAGCTGCTGTTCAGGCTCGCACCAGGCAACCACCAGACCATCAAGTGTTTTGTGAATGCCGGATTCGATCAGAAGAGCGGCTTCCACAAAGGCGGCGTCGCGTGTGCCGGCGCGCTCCCATTCGGTGAATTGACGGAAGACGATTTCGGCGACGCGAGGGTGGACGATGGCGTTGAGACGGTCGAGTCTGGCGCGATCGTTGAAAACGATGGCGCTAAGTTTTGCCCGGTCAACGCGGCCACCCGGAGCGAGCACGGCCTGCCCGAATTCCTGGAGGACCTCGTCGTAGGCGGGATTGCCCGGCTCGATGAGCCGATGAGCCAGGGAATCGGCATCGAGGACCGCGAAGCCCATTTCGCGCAGCATAGCGGCGACGGCGCTTTTGCCGCTGGCGATTCCACCGGTGAGGCCGAGTCGGAGCATGATCGTGAATTTATCGCGCCGTAACTGACGATTGCGTTGCAGAAAATTTTGGCGAGGCGCGGCGGAGGCGCGCGGCTTTGACAGTGTTGCTCATCAGCATGGTGATGGTCATGGGGCCGACGCCGCCGGGAACGGGAGTGAGAGCGCCGGCGATGTTGATCGCAGCGGGGTGGACATCGCCGACCAGGGCGCTGCCTTTGGCACGGAATTTCTCGAGGCGGTCTGGAAAATCGCGGAAGAGGCGCTCGGCTTGTTTGGCGTCGGTGACGCGGTTGGTGCCAACGTCGATGACCGCGGCACCGGGCTTGATCCAGTCTGGTTGGACGTAGCCAGGTTTGCCCATAGCGGCGACGAGGATGTCGGCGCGGCGGAGGATATCGGGCAGGTCGCGCGTCTTGGAATGGCAGATGGTGACGGTGGCGTTGGCGTGCATCAGGAGAAGGGCCATGGGTTTGCCGACGATGTCACTACGGCCGAGGACGACGGCGTTGGCCCCTTCGATCTCGATTTCGTTGCGGCGCAGGATTTCCATGCAGCCGGCGGGGGTGCAGGCGACCAGGCCGGGACGTCCGCTGACGAGGCGACCGAGATTGACGGGATGGAAACCGTCCACGTCTTTGGCCGGATCAACGGCTTCGAGAATACGCTTGGCATCAACCTGCGGAGGGAGAGGGAGTTGGACGAGAATTCCGTCGATGTCGTTGGCACGATTCAGGTCTTCGACGACCGCGAGCAGGTCGAGAGTAGTCGCGGTGGCAGGAGGAGTAACAAGCGCACTGGCGAGACCGAGTTGCTCGCAGGCTGCAATTTTACTTTTTACATAAAGCTGCGAGGCGGGGTTCTCGCCGACAAGAACGGCTGCGAGGCCGGGGCGAACACCGGCAGAGGTAAGCAAGCGTACTTCATCGCTCAACTCGGCGAAGATCTGGTCCCGGATTTTGAGGCCGTCGAGGATGCGCGCGGTCATGCAGTGCTCGCTTTCGCCCTGGGGTGCGGCGCAAAAGAAAATCATAACACACGGAAAAACGAGGAAGCACAAGTCATGGTCTGGGAACCGTCAGGACTCCGCATTTAGGGCTTTGGGCGGGGGTGCTCATTCTGCTAGCATCCCACCAACTTGCCAAAGGAGGCACACATGGCGACCGTAAAGCGAATCGAGCCGGGATCTGCGTTCAAGGTTGGACTTGTCGTATACGCGTTCCTTGGCTTAATCGTCGGGATTTGCATGGCGCTATTTTCCATGGTGGCTGGGTCCTTGGGAAGTTTGGCCGGAGGCGGAGTACCGGGAGCGCGTTCGCTGGGTTTTGGGTTCGGCCTCGGCGCAATTATTATTTTCCCGATTCTGTACGGCATTGTTGGGGGCATCGGCGGGGTCATCGCAGCGGCCGTGTACAACCTCGCAGCCGGATGGGTGGGCGGGCTTGAAGTCGAGATCAGCTAGGCCGACTCGCGTTCGAATCTCTGACTGATTGCCGCGGAAGTTCTGAGTCTTCTATTTCTCCGCGGCATCCAAGCAAGTGGTGATTTCGATGGGTGGAAGTGTGTTTGCCTAACGGCCAGGAACGGGAAAAACGAAGATGGCATTGTTTGGAGATGGTGGCCGGCGAGAATTGGAGAAGAAGGCGAAGGCGGAGGGGCGGCTGCCGCCAGGGCAGTCGCTGACGCTGAAATGGCCGGTGCTGCATTACGGAAGCGTGCCGCATTTTGATGCGGCGAAATGGGATTTCAAGATTTCGGGGTTGGTGGAACAGCCGGTGCGGCTGGCGTGGGAAGAATTTCGGGCGCTACCGCAGACGGAAGTGACTTCGGATTTTCATTGCGTGACGCGCTGGAGCCGGCTGGACAACCGCTGGAAGGGCGTGCTGTTTACGGACGTGATGAAGCTGGTGAAGCCAAAGGCGGAGGCTCAGTACGCGCTAGTGCTGGCGGAAGAAGGATACACGGCAAATGTACCGTTGACGGACTTGATGCGGCCGAATGTGCTGTTCACGTTCGAGCATGATGGCGAGCCGCTGACAGCGGAACATGGAGGGCCGTTGCGGCTGATCGTGCCGCACCTCTACGCATGGAAAAGCGTGAAGTGGGTGCGCGGCTTCATGTTGCTGGATCACGACCGGCTGGGCTTCTGGGAGCGCAACGGGTATCACGCGTACGGCGATCCTTGGAAGGAGCAGCGATATTCTGGCACTTAAGGAGCGGAGTTTAAAGAAAGACGCCTGCGCCAGACTCACGCATAAGCGTCTTTCCGTGTATTAATCCGCGGCGGCTTGGGATTTGGTCGGGTCGATTTCGATGCGGCCCTTGAAGTGGGCGCCGTCTTCGATGCTGATGCGCGCGGTGGAAATATCACCAACGACCGAGCCATCCGTTTTGACGTCGACGCGGTCGCGGGCATGCAGATTGCCGATAACTTTGCCATAGACGACCACTTCGCTGGCATGAATTTCGGAATTGAGCTGGGCGGTCGAACCCACCGTCAGTTGATGGCCGCGCAATGAGATCGCGCCTTCAACCTTGCCATCGATCTGCAAGTCTTCCGTACCAGTGATCTGACCCTTGATTTGCAAGCTCGAGCCGAGGCGCGCGAGAGTGCGCACAGCAGTGTTGCCGAGCCGCGACGTCGAGGGTGCGCCGAAAGGAACAACGGGTGTTCCCGAGGTTTGAGCTGGCGGTGCGGTTGGCGTTTCCGTTGCAGTTTGCTGCTTGTTCCACATACTTCCTCCCTTATTCAATCCAGAAGAATTGATTCGGCTCCGGGTGGGAGGGAGCAGCGTGGAATCACTTTAGTGGTGTTTGGCGAGACGAGGCAATGAGGAAAAGGGCGGGCTTGTGCAAATCAAACACTGGCCGTGCGGACAGGTCTTGTTGAGAGGTCTTCGCGGGATGACGGAAGCAACGATTGCGCTGCTCAAAACCTACGGCTCGTTGAGGCGGACGCGACGCACACCGAAGGCGATCATCCTGGCTGGCAAATCCCGCAGAATTGGTATGCGGAAAAAAAGCCGGAACTGCCAGGGCACGGTCAAGGCTGTTTGAGCCCGCAACGCACCGCCGATCAGATTCTTTTGCATGAAGGATTGCATGGCTTGGATGGCGCGCGTTGGCCATTCCCGCTGGCGCTGCACCTCGGCAAGATCCGCGCCCGAAACACTGCCGGCCAATAGTGGCTTTGTCAGAACGTTTGCGGCAACTGCGGCATCCTGGATGGCGTAGTTGATCCCCACACCTCCCACCGGAGACATCACGTGGGCGGCATCACCGATCAGGAGGAGACCTCGCTTATGCCAGATCGGGCAGCGGCTGGACTCAACGGAGAGCAACGTCAATTGGTGCCAGTCGGTAAGATATCCGGCGTGCCTGGCAAAATGCGGCTCAACCTCAGCGATGCTCTGCCGGACGGCCTCCAGGCCCTTCGCCCGCAGTTCCTGATACTGGCCCTTGGGGAAAACGAGACCCGCCTGCCAATAGTCGGTACGCTCGAGCATGACAAAGATTCGCCCGCGCCCGATCCCGCCGAATAGGCCGCCGGGGATCTCGGGTTCGCCGGGAAGCTTCGGTAGCCGGAACCACAAAACGTCCATGGGTGGTGAAGTCTTGATGGGTTCGATTCCGGCGAGACGGCGCAACTGGGAGAAGCGGCCATCGGCGCCCACGGTCAAGGTGGCGAGAATTTCGTGCATCCCATCGGGCGCGAGGTAGCGCACGCCGCGCACGACACCGTCCTCCTCGACCATTTGTTGCACGTGGGCACGCATCACTAATTTGAATTGCGGATACCTGGCGGCTTCGCCGGTAATGAATTCGAGAAATCGCGCTTGCGGAACCAGCAAGATATACGGAAAGCGCGTCTTGAGACGCCCAAGATCAAAGGGGCGAAACGGGCCGTCCGCGAATTGGATCGTGGGTCCGGTCACCTTGGTGTGAGGAATTTCGTGGAGCTTGTCAGCCAAACCGATCTGGTCGAGGATTTCCATCACCGAGGGATGAATGGTATCGCCGCGGAACTCGCGGTCGAAATCCTTATGCATTTCAAGAAGAGTGACCGGAACGCCGCGCCGGGCGAGGGATAGCGCCAACATAGCGCCGCCCGGCCCGCCGCCCACGATGCAGCAGGAAGTCTGCCGGACGTCGACAACCTCACTCTCGGCTTGTTGTGTCTGAACCGAATCGGCGATGGGCGGAGTCACAGAATCCTCCTTGATGGGTCTCCGCAAACAAACTCCAGGAGAAAAGATCGTAATGGAGGAACAATCTACCCAAATCCTATAGCAATCGGAAAAAAATCAAAACCCCGGTGAGTAACCACCGGGGTTTGTAAGCTGTAGATACCAGGCCGTGAATCAAAACTGCCACTGAATCAGTAGATGTCGTACTGCTCCCAGTGGAGCGTAGCGTCGGACTGAATGATGATGTGCTTGTGCGAGGTTTGCTCGAGTTCGTCGATGAGCATGGACTCGCGGGTCTTCAGGGCTTTTGCGATTTCCGGATTCACGCGGATCGTGAGGTTCGGACCTTCGTGATCGGCGGTAGCCATCTTGCGCGCTTCGGACTGAATTTCGTAGCAAAGCGTGGGGATGGACTTGACCATGCCCGAGCCCGTGCAATACGGGCAAGGCTGGCAGAGGACGCGCTCGAGAGCCTGCTTGGTTCGCTTGCGAGTGATGCATACGAGGCCAAACTCGTTGAAGGAAAGGGCCTTTGACGGGGCTTTGTCCTCTTCGAGGGCCTGCTGCAGCGCGGACAGAACCTTCTCGCGGTTGCGGCGCTCTTCCATGTCAATGAAGTCGACGACGATGATGCCGCCGAGGTCACGCAGACGAATCTGACGGACGATTTCCTTGACGGCTTCGAGGTTGGTTTTGACGATGGTGTCTTCGAGGCGCGTGGAGCCCTTGCCGACGAATTTACCGGTGTTGACGTCGATGGCTACAAGCGCCTCGGTGTGGTTGATGACGATGTAACCGCCGGACTTGAGCCAGACCTTGGCACGGAGGGCTTTGTCCAGCTCGTGCTGGATGCCGAACTCCTCGAAGATCGGCGTTTCCTTGGTGTAGAGCTTGACCTTGTTGACGAGTTTCGGCTGGAAACGGCTGACGAATTCGACGATCTTGCCGTACTCCTCTTCGTTGTCAATCCAGATGCCGGTGAAATCGTCGCTAACATAATCGCGCAGGATGCGCTCGACGAGATTGAGGTCGCGGTGGAGCAGGGAGGGCGCTTTGCGTTGTTCGCTGCGCTCCTTGATTTCGTTCCAGGTCTTGCCGAGGAACTCGATGTCGGTGCGAATTTCGTCATCGGTGGCCCCGCCTGCAGCGGTTCGAACGATGAAGCCTCCCGGATAGGCGCCGCCGGCTTCACTGACCAGCCGACGCAAGCGTGAGCGGTTCTCGGCGGAAATAATTTTGCGCGAGACGCCGGTGTGATGAACCGTGGGCATATAGACCAAGAAGCGGCCCGGCAACGCGACATGGCTGGTGATGCGCGCGCCCTTTTTGCCGAGGGGTTCCTTGGCAATCTGGATGACAACGTCCTGGCCGGCCTTGAGCATTTCGGAGATGAGCTGCGGACGGCGCGACGGGCCCGAGCGGCCACCTTGGTAGCCGCGGTCATGCCTGGGGCCACCGGGACGGCGTTCGAAACGTGGTCCACCGCTGGGGCGTCCACCGCGGTCGGGGCGTCCGCCACGGCTGTCAGGACGGCCACTGCGGCCATCCGGGCGTCCGCCACGGCTATCTCGACCACGGTCGCGTCCACCGCTGCGGAACGGCCGCTGGAAGCGCGAACGCGGATTGCCGCCGATGCGCGCGGAGTCTCGCGGGAAGTCCTCACGAGGCGCGGATGGCCCGCCGACGCGGGGAGCACGAGTTTCGCCGGGAAGCAGAATCAAGTCTTCCTCGATAACTGCGGCGCCTTCCGCAACAGATTCGCCGGGGGCTGCAGAGATCACTTCCTCTTCGAGGTGCTCCGCCTCAACATGCTCCGCCTCGACATCGCCTTGCTCGGCGGGTTCAAGGTCGCCATGCTCGGGCTCGTCATGCTCTTGCTCGCCATGGGCGGCGTGGTGCTCGGCGT
>WNFP01000016.1_pt1 | contig 116509 bp, 101 predicted proteins | sample 5400201 | NCBI WGS metagenome assembly WNFP01 (sample SAMN13153355, study PRJNA577476) | soil metagenome | isolation source: 115 cm saprolite under Madrone tree | place: USA:California | collected 2016-06-14
CAACCGCAAGATGATTTAGAAACGAATTTAACTTCTTCAGTGGGTCTTCGTCGTCACAACCTGGTCAGCATCGCGATGCCCCGGCATCGACAGGGATACTTTGGGCTTGACAAAGCCTTTCCTCTTATCGATGGCCACCTGCGCGTATTTGAGGACATTCACCCCGGCAGCAAGTCACAAACCAAAATTGTCTGCGTCCTTAAATTAAGGAAGCTCCGATGCATTAAAACGGTGAGCTGCCAAAAGGAGACAGACGCAATGCCAAAAATACGAGTCAATATTCAATTCTTCTCTATGCTTGATGGTGAACTGACCCGGCAAAGTTTTACCGCCGCTGGCTCTGCCGAGTGGAAACAAGAGCCACCCCTTACCGTCAATCAGTCCGTGCCTGCTGAAGGGATTGCAGAGCTCGAAGAGAGATCCACGGTTGATGCAACTTACTGGAGAAATGATGGCAACGTCACTTTCTTCGTAACCGTTACCCAGACCCATGGCCAGGTGCAGGCATTCGCAACGGCCAATAAGGTAGGATACACTGCGACAGCCCATGTCAGTGGTGCTGCGCCCAATTTCGTCGTAGCCGTTAACTTCAAAAAGCAGATCTAAACGAACCAATCAGCGAACGCCTCACAGCGTTGGCTAAATCTGCGTCGTGAGTTTCTTCCTGTCGTTTTGAGTGTCGCCCGCATTTTAAGACTGAACAGAAAGGAGTAAATCAAAATGGTTACATTGAGCCTTGCAGACACTAAAACCGCCATTCTGGCAGCATTTAACCACTGGCTGGACCAGGACACCAAATCCTTCACCCTGACACTAAGTGGAAATCGGGTTACAGTAAACATCCACAAGAGTGCCGACCGGTTTGACTGTGGAACGCCGGGTTATAACATGGCGAATCGGGATGTCGCGGCTTTGGGCCTATGGGTGCCGCAACACATCGTTCTTGGAGCAAAAGCGGGAAGTCTGCTGCCGTGCAAGAATGTTGGCAGGATTGGGCAGGTGAATGCTTTTCTAGACGCCGCTGTTGCATTCAATTTTCACGTCAATCTTGTTGGCCCATGTTGAAGAGGTGAGAGTGGACAGGGCGGGGTGGCGGGGTGGCCTACCCTTTCGCGGGTTGCGGGTTGCGCGAAAGGGTGGGATCCACGATAACTCCTTCCCAATCTTGACTGGCCTTTCTTTTCGCAACAATTTTTGCAGCCTGCAGCAGGTGACGCAAACATCCTCGAATCCCACCTTTCGCAAAGCACGCGAAAGGCAGGCACCCCACCCAGCAGGAGAAGCACCACACAAAGATGAGCTTTGAGGAAGAATTCCTGGCGCTGCTCAGGAAGCACAAGATCGAATACGATCCCAAATATATCTTTGGATAAATGCGCATGTACCGCCCCTCCGGGGCTGACTATATACACCACCTTCGCCCAGCGTTAGCACTGGGCTGCGTAATGCCGCGCTTTCGGCGCTGAAGTCACTATGCTTCAGTTCTCTCGCATTCATCATCTGGAGACAAATTAGAGGCAATTATTTGATATTCTCGCCTCCGCGAAGCGAATCGCATTTGGATACGCTTTTTAAAGCCCTGCAAAGCAAGACTGGAGTGGCCTTAATGATCTTTCTTCCTGCTGGCTCTCGTGTTCCCATGCTCCGTGCCATTTTCTCTGCCCTTGTCGTCTTTTTATTGCTTATCACGGTCAATGGCTGTGGCAGTACAAACACCAATATGGTCGTCAATCAGGCGCCGGCCCAGAGTCTGGCCTTTGTTTCCAATTCCGGTTCGGGCACGGTTTCTGCCTTTACCGTGGGCACCTCGGGGACTCTTACGCCTGTCGCGGGATCGCCCTTTGCGGCTGGAGCCGGGGCCGAGTTTATGGCCTTTGACTCGACGCACAATCTGCTCTTTGTCAGCAACCAGAGTGCTGCCTCGCTCTCCGTGTTTGCCGTCAATACCAGTACCGGCGTACTTGCCGCCGTACCCGGCTCGCCCTTTGCTGTCGGATCAAGACCCACGGGGGTTGCCGTTTCTCCCGCGATGGGCCTGGTCTTTGTGGGCAATCAAAATGACAGCAGCGTCTCGGTGTTCAGCATCAACAGCCAGACCGGCAGCCTTACCCCCGCAGCCGGATCGCCTGTGACCGGCATTGCCAATCCCTTTGGTGTGGCGGTGAATCCGGCTGGCACGCTTTTGTTTGTGAATAACTTTCGCGACGACTCCACCGGCGGGGCCAATGCCGTCTCCGCATTTCAGATCCATGCTGGCGGAAGTTTGACCGCGGCTGGTTCGCCCTTTTCCACCTCCAGCCCGGCGGGACTTACCACGCCCGTAGGCCTGGCGACGGATGGCCAGCAGCTCTTCGTCGGCGACCACATGGCCGAGGCCATCTCAACCATCCAGATCAACGGCAGCACCGGCGCGCTGAGCGCGTCAACCCTGCCTCCGCCTAACACGACGACCTGCACCGGCTCCTGCCACAACAATCCGCTGCGCCTCTCCGTGGACCCCGCGGACAAGTTTGTGTTTGCCACCAATGTTGCCGCCGGTACGGTTTCCTCGTTCAGCATTCACAGCGGCTTTTTGACGCCGGTAACAACCGCGAATACAGGCCAGCATCCGTTTGGCGTCGCCAGCGATCCCAGCGGCTCGTTTTTGTTCGTGGTGAACAAGGTGGATAGCTCCATCTCCGGTTTCTCGGTCGATGCCAACTCGGGCATGCTTGCGCCGTTGCCGGGATTTCCCTTCGCGGGAAATCTAAACGCCCCCACCGACATCGTAGTCGTCAAAAAGATGTAACGGGACAGGCTCCGCATGTGCACTGGCGTGCAGCGGAGCCTTTCAGCCTAAGTCTCATACCAACCCAAAAGCCAATAGCGAAGAGCCAAAAGCGCAAAGCCTGCCCCGCTCCCAAACATTCATCCCCCGCCCAGTCTTATTTGCTGATAGCATTTTTGCCATGAAGCGTCTTTTGATTATTGCTGGAATCGTGATTGGGGTTTTGCTGGTGGCTGTGCTGATGGCGCCGCTGTTTATTGATGCCGATAGCTTTCGCCCCGATCTGGAGAAAAAGCTTTCCGACTCGCTGGGCCGGACGGTGCATGTGGGCAAGCTGGATGCCTCCCTTTTGAGTGGCGGGGCCAAAGCCAGCAATATCTCCATCAGTGACGATCCGGCGTTCGGCAAAGAGCCGTTTTTGCAGGCCTCCTCGGTGCAGATTGGCCTGGAGCTGATTCCGCTGATCTTTTCCCATCAGGTCAAAGTCACCTCCCTCAGCGTGCAGAGTCCGGACATTGTGCTGCTGAAGAACTCGGCGGGTAAATGGAATTTCTCCAACCTCGGCGCTCCGGCAGGCAAAGGGAAGAGCCGCGCGGCATCGGGAAATAGCTCGGTTCCAGGCAGCTCCATGGCCATATCGACCGCCAGCGTGTTTGGCGATGCCCAGTCCAAAAACAGTGGCGGCTCTGCGCCCGAGCTTTCCGTGGACAAATTCGAGATTGTGAATGGCACGCTGCGCGTGGGGCAGAGCGCGGGCCATACGGCCAGCCACGAGAGCGTGTATAAGAATGTCCGTTTGCTGGCGCGCAACATCTCCGAGACCACTGTGATGCCCTTCACCCTGCTGGCGGACACTCCTGGCGGCGGATCACTGGACGTGGAGGGCACGGCCGGTCCGCTGAATGCCGCGGATTCCGCACGCACTCCGCTGGATGCCAAACTTACCCTCGAGCACGCCGACCTGGCCCGTACCGGATTCTTTGACGCGAATTCCGGGCTGGCGGGAATTGTGGATTTTGACGGCAAAGTAAAGTCCGATGGCCACAAGCTGCACTCGGAGGGCCGGGCCAAAGCCAATAACCTGAAGATGATGAAGGGCGGCGCGCCTTCCAGCCAGCCGGTGTCACTGGATTACAAGTCGGACTTTGGACTCGAATCCCAGACCGGCACTCTCAGCGCTCAGGCCCATAGCGGCGGCAGCACCGCCACGGTCAGCGGAACCGTGGATTCCCATGGCGAGAAAACGCTGGCCCATCTGAAAATTCTGGCGCAGAAGATGGCCGTGAATGACATTGAAGGTCTGCTGCCTGCATTTGGCGTCACGCTGCCCTCGGGCGCGTCTCTGCAGGGCGGCACCATCAATGCCGACCTCGCGGCGGATGGCCCGCTGGACCGGCTGGTGATCACCGGGCCGGCGAAGATCAGCGACACCAAGCTGACCGGCTACGATCTGAGTTCCAAACTGGGCGCCGTGGCTGCGCTGGCGGGTATCCGCCCCAGCTCAGAGACGCTCATTCAGACCCTGAGCAGCGCCCTGCACGTCTCGCCCGAAGGGATCAATGCCGACAACATACTTTTGGACGTGCCTTCGCTTGGCCAGCTCACCGGCGCCGGAGTGGTGGGCAGCAACAGCTCCCTAAACTTCAAAATGACCATGAAGCCGGCGGGGGCCATGGCCCAAATGGCGGGCGGGTTGGGTGCGCTGGCGGGAAACAAGGGCATCCCCTTCCTGATTGAGGGAACTGCCGCCAATCCGGTTTTCCGCCCGGCTCTGGGTTCCACCATCAAGAGCCTGATCCCCGGCGCGAGTGATAGTCAGGGAGGGCTGGGAGGCGTTTTGGGCGGACTGTTTGGAAAAAAGAAAAAATAAATTGAGGGGTTACTGGCGCAGCTGGCAGCGGGGCAGTGGCCTGGCCTCTCCGGCGCTGCTAGAATAAGCGAACAAGCCCGTAACTCCTGGATTCTGAAGGCTGTGTTCATGTTTAAGAAATTACTTCTGCTTGCTGCTGTGATTACGCCGTGCGCGCTGCTTCTCCGTGCCGACAACATTGTGGACGAAATCGTGGCCCGCGTGAATGATTCGATCATCACCCGCGCCGACCTGCAGCACAGCACTCAGGCTACCCAGGAAGAAATTCGCCAGCAATATCCCGCCGAATGGCAGTCACGCTGGGCCGTGGCCCAGGCCAATGTGCTGCGCGATCTCATTGACCAGAAGCTGCTGCTGGACAAAGGCAAAGAGCTGGGCATCACCGGAGACACCGAGCTGATCAAGCGCCTGGATGAGATTCGCAAGCAAATGGGCGCGGGCAGTATGGACGATCTGGAAAAAGCGGCCAAAGACCAGGGCGTCTCGTTTGAAGACTTCAAGGACCAGCAGCGCAGCCTGATCGTCAGCCGCGAAGTGATTGGCCGCGAAGTGGGCGGGCACATTCATATTACCGATGATGAAGTCCAGGCCTGGTACAAGGCACACCAGGCGGAGCTTTCCTCACCCGAAGAAGTGGACCTCTCGGAAATCCTGATTGCAACCCAGGCCAAACAGCCGGAGAGCAAGGACAAAGACAAAGCCAATCCGCCTTTGCCGGAAGATCCGGCGAAGGTGGCGGAAGCCGAGAGCAAAGCTCAGCAGATTTATCTGCAACTGCGCGCGGGCGACAAGTTTGAGGATTTGGCCAAAAAAGATTCCCAGGGCCCCACGGCCAATCAGGGTGGAGAGCTGGGCCCCTTCAAACGCGGAGAGCTGGCCAAAGAATTTGAAGATAAAACTTTTTCCCTGAAGCCGGGAGAATACTCTGACGTGCTGCGTACCCGGCAGGGCTTCATCATCTTCAAGGTGAATTCGCATCATCAGGCGGGAATTCCCCCGATCAAAGAGATCGACGAAAAGATTCGCCAGGCCATCTACGTGGACAAGCTGGAGCCGGCCTCGCGCGCTTTTCTGACCAAACTGCGGGAAGAGGCTTACATTGAAATCAAGCCCGGATTCACCGACACCGGAGCCAGTCCCAATCAGATCAAGCCGCTTGAGGTAGCCAGCAACGATCCCGCGGCCGCCGCCGCGGCAAAGAGCAAAAAGAAGAAGAAGTTTGGAGTGTTCTAAAGAGGCGTTGGCTCCTGGCTTTTGGCTGTTGGTGTTTAGCCTTTAGCCATAAGCCTTTAGCCCTTAGTTTTCCATCCGCGATCAGCTATTCAATCGCTCTCGATTGGAAGCCAAAAGCCAAAGGCTAAGTGCTAACGGCTAAGCGCTAGTCTTAGCCCATAGCAGTCCCCCTCCAAAAAATTCCCTTAGTACTTCGTTTTTTCCAACCTGCGGCAGGTCTGGATCGTCTTACCAACAAGATGGACATGGATTTGAAAGAGTGGATCGCTGTCCTGGCAAACTTTCTTGTGATCGCGGGGCTGATCTCCTACGGATTCTCTTTTTTCGCCGAATATCACGCGAAGGGCCGCTGGGCCAGGAACGTCACTGGATTGCTCGCCGGAATCGGCATGCTGGCGCTTGCGCTGGCCATGCTGCTGACGCCGCGCAATGCGGCCGTGATTCTTCAGATTGCGCGCACGGGAGCGTCGCGCGTGTTTCTGGGCATCAGCAGCGGATTGCTGCTGGCCGCGATTGCCGCTTTCGGCATCATCAATTACTCGCGTCCGCGGAGACTCTGGCATGAACGGCGTATTGAAAGGGACTTGCAGCGTGATCGCACCAATATCCCCTGATCCGTCTGCCTCGGCTACGGGAGCTAGCGGTGAAGGAGTTCGCTGGCCTCCGCCGCAAAGCGTTAGTACCCAATCGCATCGCTTTCGGGGACTGATTTCAGGCCTGGTAACCGGAGCCTCTGACGTTGACCCCGCACTGGTGCTCACGGCCACGGTCGCCGGCGCGGCCTATCACTACTCGCTGCTGTGGTCGGTGCTGCTTTCCGTTCCGCTGCTGCTTGCCGTGTTTGCCGTTTCGGCGCGCATTGGTTTTGAAACGCGCAAAGGGCTGGTGGACCTTCTGCATAGCCACTACGGACGCGCCATAGCTTTGAGCTGCGCGCTGCTGATCGTGGTGATCAACCTGGTCATGATCGTGGCCGATATGATGGCGGTGACGGAGGCGTTTTCCATCGTTGCCGGTCTGCCGCGCATGTTCTTCATTGCTGCCGTGGCGTTTTCGGTGTGGTATGTCCTGATTTTTCGCGATTATCGCAGAATCACTCATGCGCTGGCCCTTTTGTCGCTGCCGCTCTTTATTTATGTAGTGGCGGCGGTTCTGGCGCATCCGGACTGGCAGCAGGTCATCAGCTATTCGCTGCTGCCGCGCATCCCGCGCGATCCCGGATATCCCGCTACCGTGATCGCGATCCTGGGCTCGCTGCTCACGCCGTATGTGCTGGTGTGGCAAACCAGCTCGCGCCGGGAAGACGCGCTGGCCGGGGTGCCTTCGCCGAGCGGCGCCGAACACCGCGCCGGCGCCATCGTGACCACGGTGCTTTGCTATTCCATTATGGTCGCGGCGGGGACCGTGCTGCACGCGCCCCTGGCAAGCGATCTCACCACTCGCGTGGCCGCTTCGGCTTTGACTCCTGCCGTGGGTGTTCTGGGCACGGTGTTGTTTGCCGTGGGCATTATTGGCGCGGGAATGGTGGCGCTGCCGGTGCTGGTTGCCTCCATGTGTTACAGCGTGGCCGAAGCCATGGGCTGGCGCAGCGGACTCAATGAAGATCCATGGGAAGCGGTGCGCTTCTACGTGCTGATTTCAGGCGCCATGCTGGTGGCGGCATCGCTCAACTTCATCCATGCGAACCCGGTGATCGTGCTCTACTGGTCGCAGATTCTGGCCGGGGCGCTCACCGTGCCGATTCTGCTGTTCATCCTGCTCATCTCCAATGACCGCCGTGTAATGCGCACCACCAATACCTGGTGGCAGAATTTCTGGATCGGCGCGGCGGCTGGCGCGGTCGTGGCTGCCGCGATTATTTTGCTGTGGTGGAAGATTCGCAGTTGAGCTTTTGCGGGCCAGTCATTAGAATCCGTGGGCAAGAATACCATGCTGATTTTAATGAAAAATATGCTCGCGCTGCTGGTCTGTCTGGCTTCGGTCCAGCAGCCGGACGTGGTGGAAATGACGTCGGAGCCAAACCATCATTTTGTTCTGCAGAATGATTTTGTGCGCGTATTTCATGTGCTCGCTCCGGCCAAAGCCAGCACTCTCATCCACCACCATCACCATGATTATGTGTATGTGACGCTCGGCGATACGGATCTCGTGAATTTAAGGGTTGGCGAGCCGCCGGCTGCAGTGAAACTGAAAGACGGCGAGGTGAGATACACCAAAGGCGGCTTTGCCCACTCGGTCAGAAATGAAAGCGACCATCCATTTCATAACGTGACCATCGAATTGCTGCAGCCCGCGAGCGGCGTGCATTCCTGCACTGAATCCTGCTCCGTGGCAGTTCCATGCGAAGACGCTCGGGGCGCATGCCCGAGCGAGCAGATTGTGCTGGAGTCGGACCAGTGGCGGGCCATCTCTGTAACTCTGCCGCCGGGCGCGGTGTGGGCACAGCCCGCAGACGCCCTTTCCCATCTGATGGTTCCGGTTACCGATTTGGAGCTGAAGCAGAAGAATAAAGGCGAACCGGCGACAGACTTTCATCGCATGGCCGGTGAGTCCGTCTGGGATGGTCCTCCTGGCCACTCACTTACGAACTCTGGCACACAGACCGCCAGATTGATTACTCTTGAGTTTAAGAACGCGCCTGCTTCAGGGCGGGAGCGGAAGAATCCATGAGTATTCCTGGCAAAGATAATACGCTCGATATCCCGGAGGCGCGGCAATATAACCGCATCCGGCGGCGGCTGGAACTCGGCGATATGCTGCTGGGGCTTGGTCTGCTCGGTGTGCTCCTGGCAACAGGCTGGAGCAGCAGGCTGCAGGCGATTTCTTTTCGCGTTTCCAGTCATTACGCGGTTGCGCTGCTGTTTTACGTCTTTCTTCTGAGCGCGATCAGCAAGCTTCTCACCGGTGGGCTGGATTTGTATGCCTTTCGTTTGGAGCAACGCTTCAATCTCTCCAATCAGAAATTTGGGGCCTGGCTGCTGGACGAATTCAAGGGCTGGCTTCTGGGTCTGGTGATTGCCTCGGGCCTCACGGAGATCGTGTACACCCTGATCGGCGCCTCACCCGAGCACTGGTGGATCATTGCCTGGATTGTCTGCCTGGGCCTGTTTGTGCTCTTCGCGCAGATTGCTCCGGTGGTGCTGCTGCCGCTCTTTTATAAATTCTCGCCTCTCGATAATGACGACCTGAAGGCACGGCTGCTTCGCCTGGGCGAGCGCGCCGGGGCGCGTGTACGCGGCGTGTATGAGTGGAAACTTTCCGAGAAGAGCAAAAAGGCCAATGCCGCGCTTACCGGACTGGGAAACACCCGCCGCATCATCTTGGCCGACACGCTGCTCGAGAACTATAACAATGACGAAATCGAGGCCGTACTGGCGCACGAGCTGGGCCATCACGTGCATCGCCACATTTTCAAAAGCATCGTAGTGCAGGCGCTGGTGACTCTGTTCGGGTTCTGGGCCGCGCATCGCGTGCTGCAGTATTCCATTGACCAGCAGCACTTCTTCCGCAATATCCAGCACATGACCGATTTCGCCAACTTGCCGCTGCTGGTGCTGGTTTCCAGTGTTCTCACCATCCTGCTGATGCCCGCACTGAACGCCTACTCGCGTTTCAATGAGCGCCAGGCCGATCTCTATTGCTGGAAGTCGGTTTCCCGTGTGGAGCCCTATATCAGCGCCATGGAAAAACTGAACCGCCAGAACATGGGGGAGAGCCAGCCTTCACGGCTGGTGGAAATTCTGTTCCACTCCCATCCTTCGGTCTCGAAGCGTATTGCCGCGGCCCAGTCGTGGGCCAGTAAGCACGGGCCGCAAGCCGCGGGCGCACTGAATTTAAGCTGAGCTTTTGAGGACCTGCTCCACGCCGAGCAGGTCTTCTTCCGTATCCACGCCCACGGTGTTGAAGGGTGTTTCCTCCACGTAAATATCCATGCCGTGATCAAGAAAGCGCAGCTGCTCCAGACGCTCCGCTGTCTCCAGCTTCGATTCGGGAAGGCCGCAGAAGCGGTCGAGCGCGGCCTTGCGATAGGCGTAAAACCCCAGGTGTTTAAAGTACTGAATGCCGCCGGCGCGGTCGCGATCAAAGGGAATGGTGGAGCGGGAAAAGTAAAGCGCGCGGCCGTTCTGGTCGGTCACCACTTTCACCGCGTTGGGATTGTTTACGTCGTGCGCCGGGCAGGGCGTCTTGATGGTCGAGACCATCACGTGCGCATGGCGCATGGGCCGCAGCAGCGCTTCCAGATGCTCCGGACGCGCCAGCGGTTCGTCACCCTGTATGTTTACGTAAACGTCCGCCGGAATCCGCTGCGCCACTTCGTGGATACGCTCGGTGCCGCTGCGGTGATTCGTTGAGGTCATCTCCGCCTTCCAGCCGCTGGCTCGCGCCATGGCCAGCACTTCGTCGGAATCCGTGGCAATGATCACGTCGCGCAGCAGCGGAGATTTTTTTGCGGCTTCATACACGTGCGCGATCATCGGTTTGCCGGCAATGGAGCGCAGCACTTTGCGCGCCAGTCGCGTGGAGCCGAGGCGCGCCGGAATAATAGCGATTGCGGTAAAGGAATTTGCCATGTCAGTGGTTAGGGCAGGCTTCTGCGCATCTGCTGCAGCTTTTGCGATTTTTCTTCCACGCTCTTGGCCAGTTTGGCTTTGAGCTGGTTCAGCTTGCCTGCCACTGCCGAGTTGCTCAGGCCAATGATCTGCGCCGCAAGAATGCCGGCATTGGTTGCGCCTGGTTTGCCGACGGCCACGGTGGCCACGGGAATGCCCGCCGGCATCTGCACAATCGAGAGCAGCGAGTCCATGCCCTGCAGCGAGGTGGAGGGTATCGGCACGCCGATGACCGGAATTGTGGTCTCCGCCGCGATGACTCCCGCCAGATGGGCCGCGCCACCCGCGCCCGCAATGATGACCTTGATGCCGCGGCCCGCCGCCGTGCGCGCGAACTCGGCCGTACGCGCCGGCGAACGATGCGCCGAAGTCACGTCAATCTCATAGGGAATGCCAAAGTCTTCCAGACTCCGGGCGGCATCGTTCATGATCTCCAGATCGGAATCCGATCCCATCACGATGGAAACAAGCGGGCTCTCGGGCATGAAATACTTCTCCTTATTTACGGTACGATTTTATTTGTGCGCTTTGAGTGCGCGCGCTCCAATATCCTTGCGGTAGTGCATGTCGTCAAAGCTGATCAGGCCGGCTGCCTCGTAGGCTTTGCCCAGTGCGGCTTCCAGCGTGGACGCGTGCGCGCTCACGCCCAGCACGCGTCCGCCGCTGGTATAGACCGCACCCTCGCGTTTGGTGGTCCCGGCATGAAATACCTTTACGCCTTCGACTTTGGCGGCGCGCTCCAGCCCGGAAATCTTTTTTCCGGAAACAAAGCTTCCCGGATATCCCCCCGAGGCCATGACCACGCAGCAGGAAGCGCCGTTCGACCACTGCAACAAACCGTCGGAAAGATGCCCCTCGGCGGAAGCCTCCAGAGCGTCGGCCAGGTCGCTGTTCAGGCGCATCAGTACGGCCTGGGTCTCGGGATCGCCAAAGCGGCAGTTGAACTCCAGCACCATCGGTCCGCGGGCGGTCATCATCAGGCCGCAGTAGAGCACGCCGCGATATTCCGCGCCCTCCGATTTCATTCCCGCCACCACCGGGCGGGCAATGCGATTCAGCAGCCAGTCCACCATGGCCTGGTCCACCAAAGTGCCGGTGGAATAAGCGCCCATGCCGCCGGTATTGGCCCCAGTGTCTCCTTCGCCAATGCGTTTGTGGTCCTGCGCAGCGGCCAGCGGGACCACGCGCTCGCCGTCACTCAGCACCAGAAACGAAAGCTCATCGCCCTCTAAAAACTCTTCCAGCACCACACGCGAAGAAGGCTCGCCCAGTAGCTTGCCGTTGAGCATCCCGGTGGCGGCGGCAGCGGCTTCTTCCTTGCTGGCGGCGATCACAACGCCCTTGCCCGCGGCCAAACCGTCGGCTTTGACGACCAGCGGCGCGGAAAACAGGCCCAGCGATTTGTGCAGCTCCTGCTCCGAATGGCAGACGGCATAATGCGCCGTGGGAATCTGATGCCGCTGCATGAACTCCTTGGCAAAGCTCTTGCTCGATTCCAGATGCGCCGCGGCCTGTGTAGGGCCAAAAATCTTTATCCCGCGCCGCGTGAACTCGTCCACCACCCCAAGCGAGAGCGGAATCTCCGGCCCCACCACGGTAAGATCGGCCTCCACCTGATGCGCGGCAGCCACCAGCGTGTCAATGCTTTTCACGTCGCCCGGCAGACACTGCGCTTCGTCGCAAATGCCGCCATTTCCCGGCAAACAGAATACCTGGGAAACCCGGGACGACTGGCGCAGCTTCCACACCAGCGCGTGCTCTCGTCCTCCGCCGCCAATAACCAGAATTTTCATAAGAAGAAAGTGACAGTCGAGGATATCAAAAACGGAGCACACGGCAGCAGGTGCAACGCTGCGCGCTGGCGTTTTTGCCGCGAAACATTCTGGCAAGTCTCTGGTTGCGCTATAATTCCCCAATCTTTTGCGCAAAAGCTTCTCTTATCTGTATAGCTGAGTATCGCGGTACCGCTGAATACAGGCTTTGGATTTCCGGATAGGCAAGATGCATGAATATTACCTGGCTGCACATCTCGGACTTTCATATCCGTGGTGGTGATCCTTACGACCGCAATGTTGTTCTTAAAGCCCTGGTCGATTCGGTCAAAAAATTTCGGGAGAAAGGCCGCGCCCCCGACCTGATCTTTGCCACCGGAGACATTGCCCATGGCGGCAAGCAAAAAGAATACAAGCTGGCGACTCCGTTTTTTGACGATCTGCTGGAAGCCGCGCAACTGGATAAGCAGAAGCTCTTCGTAATTCCCGGCAACCACGATGTTGATCGTGATCAAGGCCTCGGTCTGGCGCGGACGCTGGCCACACGCGAGGAAGTGGACAAATATTTCACTCCAAAGAAGCCAAAGCCCCATCTCACGCAAAAGATGGGCGCGTTTGCCTCATGGCACGATAAATATTTTAAGGGCATACGAAAGTTCCCGCGCGATTCCTCCTGCGGCCCGGTCGAGTGCGTGGAGGTACACGGACGTAAGCTGGGAATTCTGCCGATTAATAGTGCTTTGTTCTGCCAGGATGATGAGGACCATAACAAGCTTCTGATTGGCCGCCGCGCGCTGGAAGCCGCACTAGAGCAACTCAAAACGCACAAGGCTGATCTCAATATCGCCCTTATGCATCATCCGCTCGACTGGCTGAATGATGTTGAGCGGTCCAATATCAAGAACAGCCTGTATGCGGAAATTGACTTTATCCTGCGCGGCCATCTTCACGAAACGGAAATCGAGCACGTGGCCTCGCCCTATGGACAGTCGCTGGTGTGGGCGGCGGGCGCGGCCTATCAAACCCGCAAATGGCCTAACCGGGCCGTGTATGCCGCGCTCAATGCCCGGCATGTAGCGGTTTTTCCCACGCGTTATGAAGATCACCCCAGAGAGATATGGACGGTTGACCCCACGCTGTTTCCAGACGAAAAGGACCACGAGAAAAACTTTCCTATTGCCCGGTTTAACCAGCATTCTCCAGTGCCGGCGGCCTCGGAGCCGCCAGAATCATCCGTGCTCCCGAAGTTTCGCGGTAATGTTCCTGCACGCGGCTCACTGCCGCCGCTGGTTGGCCGGGAAGAAGATTTGAATGAAATTCTCAAATTGTTCGGCAATCCGGATAAAGAATCGGTGCTGGTGCTGCACGGCTTGCCCGGCGCGGGCAAGAGCGAGGTGGCCCGCGAGTTTGCCCGGCGACAAAAAGAACGCTACCCTGGCGGGACGTTCATTTTAGACGCTTCCAACGATGCTCTTGCGCTGGAGTTTGCCCGCATCGGCAGGACCATACTGAATTTAACTTTTCCTGCCGGGCTTAGCTTGCCCGAGCAGGGAGAACGCACGTTCTTTTCTTTGTCCCATGCGCCGGTCCTCCTGATTTATGACAATCTCACTTCTCTGGATTCCGTTCGAAAGTGGTTGCCGCCCTCCGGAATGCCGTGCCATGTTCTGATTACCAGCATCAACGGAAATGGCGATGCGGGCTGGGCCTTCCGCGAGATCAAGCCGCTCTCAGAATCCGACTCGCTCAAACTCATTGAGCAGTTAGGCGGGGCAGAGGTGGCCCAGAGATATGGTAAGGCTCTGGCAAAAATGGCCGCGGGCTTGCCGGTACAAATCTGCTCTACGGCGCTGACTCTTGGCTACGAACAGCGCCGGGGCAGGCTGGATTCAGCAGAACTCGACATTAGTCCGGAGACCAATAACTCATTTCACCTGGTCTATGAGCGTCTGGAAGAACCAGTCCGGCTTCTGCTGCACGGCGCGGCATTTCTTAACCATCAGCGGATTCCTCGGGATCAACTGGCTCTACATTTGCTGGAACCGCTGAGTTGGAGCGAAGCCCAGTTCCAGGAGATGCTGGATATCTGCCTTGACCTTCACCTGCTGGAAGGCAATCAAGAACTCAAGATGCACCAGCTTTTTGCTGCGTTTTTGATGACGGAGACGCAGGAGGCTGATGCAGTACAACATCTTCTCAACATAAGAACTGTGCAGCGAGCCAAATTTTTAAGACTCGCACAAGAATTGAGTGAGAACCCGGCGCGGTCTGACACAGCAACCTCTTTCCTGGTTTTCCCGCAGAATCCAGAGGCATGGCACATAGCAGGTGCAGGGGTATCGGCGGAAAATGGCAGAACGGTTGGTCGTGCTCTTTACGAGATCGGGCGTTTCACGGAAGCGCGCCCATGGTTTGAACGTGCGGTCTTAGAAATAGAAAAAGGTGATGTGCATGGCCGCGTGGACCATGCAAGCCTTGGCGTCAGTCTGCACCAGGTGGGGTATTGCCTGTCACAAACGGGAAAGTACGAAGAAGGGCGCTCATGGTATGAACGGGCGGTTACGGAAGTAGAAAAAGGCGATGTACAGGGCCGCGTGGACCATGAAAGTCTTGGCAACAGTTTGCACCAGGTGGGGTATTGCCTGTCACAAACGGGAAAGTACGAAGAAGCGCGCTCATGGTTTGAGCGTGCGGTTACAGAAAAAGAAAAGGGTGATGTACAGGGTCGCGTGAACCATACAAACCTTGGCAACAGTTTGAACCAAGTGGGGTATTGCCTGTCACAAGGGGGTAAATACGAAGAAGCGCGCTCATGGTATGAACGCGCGGTTGCGGAAGATGAAAAGGGCGATGTACATGGCCGTGTGGACAACGAAAATCTTGGTTGCAGTTTGCATTGGGTTGGCTATTGTTTGTGGGAAGTGCGGAAGTATCAAGAAGCGCTCTCATGGTATGAACGTGCGGTTTTAGAAAAAGAAAAAGGCGATGTGCATGGCCGCGTGGACCATGCAAGCCTTGGCATAAGTTTGCACGCGGTGGGGTATTGCCTGTCACAAAGGGGAAACTACGAAGAAGCACGCTCATGGTATGACCGGGCGGTTGCGGAAGCCGAAAAGGGCGATGTACATGGCCGCGTGGACCATGAAAACCTTGGCCGCAGTTTGCACCGGGTAGGGTATTGCCTGTCAGAAACGAGCAAGCACGAGGAAGCGCGCTCATGGTTTGTACGGGCGGTGATCGCCAAAAAGAAAGGGAACATTTTTGGTGAGGTTGCCCACACGAGTCTGGCGCTTTCACTAAAAGCGGGCGCTGCCTGTGTTCGGGCTCTGGGACAAGAGGAAGAAGCCAGCAAGTGGGATAAAGAGGCTGCTGAGTTAGAGCAAGCTGGCCAGTCTGGCTGATCTCCCACATCACATGGGGCTACGTCCTGGGCTTGGCCGTCAGCTTCACCTGGCCGTCTTGCAGATTCACGGAATATTCCACTGTCTGGCAGTTGTATTCCCGGCGGATCTGCTCTGTTTTTTGCCGTACGAAGTTTTTGAAGGCATCGAGCGTGGCCGGTTTTTGCTCGCCGGCCTGCTGGCGCGCTTTTGATAAGGCGTCAAACAGAGCCTTGACGCTGGCATCATCGCGCTCCACGTCGGCGCAGGCGACGGTGAAGGGCTGGCTGGGCCTGGATGCCGGATGATGCGCCAGGGCGGCTTCCGCCTCGTGCTGCTGCTCGACGCGCAGTCCCTGTATGCCCAGCACCGCGTCCTGAGGACGCCGGTACCCTGACTCCTTAATCGTCAGTTTTTGCTGCCACAGGGCATTCAAAAGCGCATAGCGCTGCTGCATGCTGTTGTAACGGAAGCGCTGGGCAAAGTTCATCCGTGAGCTATCGGAGTACTTCTTGAACAATGACTTGACCTTCCACTCCAGATCGTTGGGTGGCTTTTTGGATCCGCCGCCAAAATAGACGTCGAATTCCACCTTGAGCCGGCGCAGATGGTCATCCAGAACGTTCAGTTCTTCGTCAATGGTCAATGAAAATCCGCTTTCCCGCGAGCCTGGAAGGTCCCACGGCCGGAATATACCATAGAAACTTCACATCCTGTCTCATTCCGAAAGGCCTAAACTGCATCTAAACTTTTGATATGAACCGAGATGATCATAAGTCAATCCGAATTGTGATTGCGGACGATCACGTGATTCTGCGTGAATCGCTGGCCGCTCTGCTCTCCAGCCAGCCCGATTTGTCCGTCCTGGGGCAGGCAGCCGACGGCCGCGAGGCGCTGGAGATGGTCCAGCAGCACCATCCTGATGTGCTGTTGCTCGATCTTTTCATGCCGCGCAGTGACGGCTTTGATGTACTGCGCACGCTCGACCGCGCCGGAAGCCGCGTGGCCTCGGTAGTGCTCACGGCATCGGAGAACGAACTTGATTACGTGCAGGTGGTCAAGCTGGGCGCGCGCGGGCTGGTGCTGAAGACCGACGGCCCGGAAAAGCTGTTTGCCGCGATTCGCAGCGTGGCCTCGGGTGAGCTGGCGTTTTCCAGCAATCTCGCCAATCAGGTGCTGGCGGCCATGAGTGAAGAGACTCGGGGGCCGGCCCATGCTCTGGCGCGGCTCTCCGGCCGCGAACACGAAATCTCGCAGCACATTGCTCGCGGTATGACCAATAAGGGCATCGCCGAATCTTTGCACATCAGCGAGAACACCGTGAAGCGCCACCTGCAAAGCATTTTTACCAAAACCGGGGCGCGCGACCGCCTGGAGCTGGCCGTGCTGGCGCTGAACCAGGTCAGCCGGGCCGCGTAGGCAGGCAGCAAACGGTCCGCAAAAGGAGCGGACTTATTTACCCGCGCCGGCAGCCATTTTTTTGACCATGGCGATCACGAGTTTGCGATCACTGTCGTTCAGGTTGGAAGAGTAGCGGCGAATCTGCGTGAGAAAACGCACCTCGTCTTCCGTAAGCGGAGGCAGGCCGCGGTTGCCATTCGAATGTGGCTCGGCAAAAAACTGCCCCAGCGGAAGTTCCATGGCGGAGGCGATCTTGGCCAGCGTATCGAGTGAAGGAATGGTGTGTCCGTTTTCCACGCGGGAAAGATAGCAGCGCAGGAGGCCGGTGCGCTTTTCAATGTCACCCTGCGACATGCCTTTGCGCAGCCGGTAATTTCTGATGGTTTCGCCTATATTCATGCCGTGGTCAGTCTTTATAAACTTACAAACAAGAGTGCGTGAATAGTAACCAGAGTAGAACGTTTGCGCAAGTACAATTTTGCCTATGCTGGCTATATGATCTTCAACCGGTTTCGTCTGGGCAACTGCTTTTGTGCCGCGCGAGGTTACGAAAGGCGTGCACTATCCCATCAGCATTCCACCATTCACATTCAGAACGTGCCCGGTGATGTAGCCAGCTTCTTCTGACGCCAAAAATCTGGCTGCGTGCGCAATGTCCAGGTCGGTGCCGGGCCGGCCGAGAGGGATCGTCTCGTTCATTTTGGATTTCAGTTCGGCGGAGAGTACGTCGGTCATGGCGGTCTCGATGTAGCCAGGCGCGACCGCATTCACTGTAATGTTTCGCGATGCCACTTCGCGCGCCATCGACATGGTAAAACCGATCAGCCCGGCCTTGGACGCCGAGTAATTTGCCTGCCCCGCCTGCCCGGCCTGCCCCACCACGCTGGTGATGTTGATGATCCGGCCCCAGCGCTGACTGAGCATCGAGCTAATCACCGCCTTCGTACACAAAAAAGCTCCGGTGAGATTGGTCTGCAGCACGGATTCCCAGTCAGCGCGCTTCATGCGCATCAGGAGACTGTCGCGCGTTACGCCTGCATTGTTGACGAGAATGTCGATTTTGTCGAACCGCTCCAGCGCGGCTTTGACCGCGGCTTTCACCTCGTCTTCATTGCTCACGTCCATGCGAAACGCGGCCGCCTGGCCGCCCTTGCTTTTAATCTCGCTGGCCACCTGCGCCAGCTTTTCTTCATTGCGTGCGGCGAGCGCCACCGTGGCGCCAGCTTCGGCAAGCACAAGTGCGCAGGCGCGGCCTATCCCCTGGGACGCGCCGGTGACCAGGGCCACTCGGCCCGTGAATCCTGACATGAAGGTGTGATCTCCTTTGTGAAAAGCAACTTCGCATTATACCTGGCGATCAGGTAACCGTGCTTCGCCGCTCTATCAGGAGAGGCTCCAGCGAGGAGGCGCCGTTTTCACGGAATAGCAGTTTCATGATGGGAGGAGCAATCAGCGTGGTGGCCATGGTCATAAAAATCACCAGCCCATATGCCGATTGCGAAATCACGCCCATCTGCAGCCCCACCAGGGCCACGATCAGGCCGACTTCGCCCCTCGGCACCATGCCTACGCCCACTTTGAGGGCGGTATTCCAGCCGGAACGCAAAGCCGGCAGACCGCAGCCCAGCAGTTTGGAGGCAAAGGCCAGCAGCGAGATGATGACAGCGGAGAGCAGCAGCCTGCGGTTAAAAACCCATGGATTCAGGCGAGCGCCCATGCTGAAGAAGAAAAATGGCGCCAAAAATTCGTTGATGGCAAAAACCCGTGTGCGCAGCTCCCAGCGCGGCGCATACTCGGCAAAAGCCAGACCGGCAAAGAAGGCGCCGATGATCGCCGCCATTCCAATCTTCGCCGCCGCAAAAGAAAGGCCCAGGCAGAGGGCCAGAGCAATAATCAGCGGAGCGTTCTGCGTGGACATTCGCTGCACGCCCGGCTCCATCCTGCGCACCAGACGCGGCGCATAAAAGATCATGATCAGGGCAAAGCCAATGGCTTCCGCCGAGGTAAGGGCCAGTTGCAGCCATGCCGTCCCCGTGGTTGAGACCGCGCCCACCACGATGCTGAGCACGATCATGCCCAGAATGTCGTCAAACACGGCCGCGCCCAGAATGATTCTTGCCGCCAGCGTATTCAGCACCCGCAGATCACCCAGCACCCGCGCCGTAATTCCCACGCTGGTGGCCACCATGGCGGCGGCGACAAAGGTGGCTTCATGCGGCAGGCCGTACTTGAGCATCATGAAGCCAAAGCCGAAGGCAAACGGCACGGTGATGCCGGCCAGGGCCACGTACAACGACGTGCGGCCTACGCTCAGCAGGTCTTTGGGGCTGGTCTCCAGGCCCACCGAGAACAGTAAAAAAATGGCCCCAAGCTGCGCAAAGGAATAAATGGCCTCATCCGGCACGACCAGACCGGCACAATACGGCCCGATTACAATACCGGCAAGAATTTCTCCCAGCACCGCCGGCAGGTGCAGGCGCTCAAACACCTCGCCAAACAGTTTGGCCCATACAAAAATATAGAAAAGCTGAAAGAGAAGCGGATCATGCATGGTTCTGTTTGCGGATTAGGCGCCTTATAACCTTACCCTTGTTCAGATGCGTTGGGCCAGCAAAATCCGGCGCTGCACCACGATTTTACGCCGCGATCCAGCTCTCGATTTTTCCCGCGGCAGCCCTGTCTTCTGTCATCTTAATTTGAAGAGATTTTTTTACAGATGGTGCAGCGAGTGATGAAGTTCGGAGAAAAAATTCATTTTGGCAACCTGATGACGGCCGAGATGAGCGGCGTTTTTGCGGGTGCGTTTATTGGCGCGATTGCCGCCGCCGGAATAAGGGCGGTCAGCGCCGGGCACTCCTGGCGGGCGGCCGCGCCGCTGGCCTTCATTTTTATCCTGATTGCGATTGCGGAGATTTTCGGTTCCAGCGCGGGGGTGGCCGGCACCCTGCTCTCCGCCCTGGTGCTGGTGCTTCTGCTTCGCCCGGAAGACGCATTGGAGGCGCGCGCCAATGTCGCATGGATGGTGCTGATCGGCATTCTGTTTTCTTTTTTCTTTGCCCCGCGCGTCGCCATCTTTCACCGTTCGCGACGCCTGCCCTGACGCAACAGCGGTCTGCCCGCGGGCATCCTAAAACAATTTAGAGGGGATATTGCAGGAGGAAAGTTTCATGGCAACATTGCCGACCGTGCAGCAGTCTGTCTCCAATCGCCCACAGTGGGCCCGTTCGCCTTTCTATTTCAACTCGGCGTCGCATCTGCTGCGGATTGGGCGCCAGAAAGCCACCAACCTGCAGGAACTGCTGGAAGCCATACGCACCTGTCCGGACGAATCGATTTTCCAGCACACATTTCAAACACTCGAGGAACACCATTTCATCCGGGAAGGCTTTTCCAACGATTTTTCCCACTGGGCCTTCGCCGCCTGCAATGAAGTTGGGCTGGCCGAGAGGCTGGCTGCCCTTGACATCCGCGAGTTCACCTCGATTGCCACGCTGCGCGAGCGTTTGGTCCACCTTACCGACAATTATCTGCAGAAGAACCCCCGGGCCGTCACACGCACGGCCATGGAGCCCTTCTATTTCATGGCGGCTGACCTCGTCGTGGTCCCCACACCATATGTAGCGCGCAATCTGGAAGAATTTGCCGAGGGCATGCGCAAAGTGAGCGTGCACAGCATTTATTACCACTTTATAGATGCGCGGCTGCGGCTCAAACTCAATTCCAGCGACTTTGCCGTGTGGCTGGAGCAGGAACTCGACCTTGGCCGCGCCGCCGACCGTCTCAATCGCATTGATATTTACACCTCCACACTGGAAGGCGTGCGTCGCAGCATCCTGAAAGTGCTGGAATCGGAAATGGGACGCTGATCCAGCTTCAGGCAGATAAAGGGAGACCGGGAATGAAAAAGAAGAATTCAGAACAGGACAATGTTGTAACCGAGCAAAAACCGGAAACCACGGAGGCAACAACGACGGTAGAGCCGGCCACGACCGCGGAGACCGCGTCTCCCGTCGAAAAAGAGCGGCGCATTCGCGAAAGCGAAGTCCCTTCACGATTCATTGAGCGGCGCAAGCATCCTCGGATTCAAACCATACCGCCGCCACCTCCGGCGCCGCCCTGCTTCGAAGATTATTTGCCGATCATCGGGCAGCCGGAGCTGGATGAAATCCGCTTCCTCGCCAGTCACCTGAAAGGCAAGACAGTGAAGATGGTCAACTCCACCGCTGTCGGCGGAGGCGTGGCGGAGATCCTCAACCGCCTGGTGCCGATCATGAATGAACTGGAGGTCCCCACACGCTGGGAGGTGATTACCGGCGGCAATGATTTTTACGAGGTGACCAAGGGCTTTCACAACGCGCTGCACGGCGGCGATTACAACCTGACCCAGCAGATTAAGGACATCTTCCTCACCTACAGTGAACAGAACCGCCAGCGGATGCAGTTCGTGGAAGACCTGTTTGTGATCCACGATCCCCAGCCCGCGCCGCTGATCCGCTCAAAATCGGAAACTCGCGGACGCTGGATCTGGCGCTGCCACATCGATCTCTCCAATCCGCATCCGGATGTATGGTCCTTCCTGCGTCCCATGATCGAGCAGTATGACGCCACCATTTTCTCGACACCGGAATTTTCGCAGCAGCTGCCGATTCCCCAGTATCTCTTTTATCCCTCCATCGATCCGCTGTCGGAGAAAAACAAAGAGCTGGACGAGGCTTTCATCGACAAGGTGTGCGATGACTTTGGCATTGACCGCTCGCGGCCCATCCTTACCCAGATTTCCCGCTTCGACCGCCTCAAAGATCCCGTGGGCGTGATTGAAGCCTACAAGCTGGTGAAGAAATATCTGGATTGCCAGCTGGTGCTCGCGGGCGGCGGGGCCACCGACGATCCCGAAGGCGCGGTGGTACTGCAGGAAGTCATGGAAGCGGCCGGCGATGACCCGGACGTGATCATCCTGAACCTGCCGCCGTGGTCGGCGCTGGAAATCAACGCGCTGCAGCGCGTCTCCACCGTGATCATTCAGAAATCACTCAAAGAGGGCTTTGGCCTCACCGTGACCGAAGGCCTGTGGAAAGAGAAGCCAGTGGTGGCCGGCGCGGTGGGCGGCATTCCCAACCAGGTCATTCATAAGCTCACCGGCGTGCTGGTCCACTCGGTGGAGGGTTGCGCCTACCAGATTCGCTATCTGCTTACGCATCCCGAGTTTGCCGCACAACTCGGCAAGAACGGCCATGAGCACGCGAAGGAGAATTTCCTGATCACCGTGAATCTGAAACGCTGGCTGCTGCTGTTCCAGATACTGCTGGGCATGGTGCGCCCATCGAAGACGATTTGATTTTGATCAGGAGCTCATCGCAGGTTGAGCGGATGCCAGCCTGAACTGTTTTTGAGCGCCAGCTGAATGGGGCGAGGCGGCCCTTTGCGGGGAAGGGTGACTTCGGCCCACAACTCCTCGCCGTTCCGTGCTCGCGGCGTGGGCACATCGGCGTGCTCCGGAAGGAAAAAGGCCACGGTTTGATCGAGGACAACATATTCAGAGCCAAAAGCCCGGCTACGATTGGACCAGCTGCTTACGCTGACTCCGGTATCCGAATCTGTTTTGGAGGCGATCAGTTCACCGTTCTCTGCCATGAGCTGAACATTGTAAGTGTCATATGTATTTTTTCCATGGAACCCGTCTGTCCATGGCTCGCGTGCCTCGAGGCGCAAAGTCAGATAGCGGCCGCGTATAGGCAGATCAGGGTCCACCGGCACCGTCTTGACCCACACCCTTGGTCTTGAAGCACGGTCCATCAATAGCTTGCCACCCAAACTCAAAACAATCAGGATGTGGAGCAGGGCCACTGCTCCGCTGCGATAAATCATTTTCACAGATTGCCTCCTGCCGCGGCAGCGCGGGCGATGAGATCGGTGCGCAGGCGATGCAGTATCCATCCACCCGCCAGAAAAATGGCCCCGAGCAAAATCAATCCCATGGAGCGGCCCAGTTTGTCCATCACGCTGGAGAAATAAAATGTGATTACCGTCAGTGAAAAGATCGCCACGCCAAAATTAATAAACAGCTTGCGATTCACGCGCACTCCCCACGCACACAGTGCGGCTGCCCCCAGCCCCAGCCATAGAAAGATCCACACCGTGGGTTCCGCTGACATATAGCGTGACATACTGCGGGAACTGGCAATTGTCAGGCCGTACACCCAGATTGCCGCTCCCAAAATCCAGCCAAAGTTTTTTTTGCGGTCGAGGATTGCCGCAATCAGTACTGGAAGATAAGCCGCGCAATAACCGATGATTCGCAGATGGGACGGGAAATTGTTTTGAGTGCTCCATGAAAATGAAAACCCCGCGCTCGTGAATACCACCCCGGGAATACAGGGCAACAAGGCCAGTGCGCCGACCCAAATCAACGCCAATCGCAGGGACCGCTGAGGGCCTTTTGCCGTCATGGACAGGTAGAAAATCGCCAGCAGCAGCAAACCCTGAGCCATAATGGTTTCGCTACCGGGATATTTTCCCGTTGCCACTTCCCATTCGCCTGCAAGCCACGCGGGGACCAGCACGGCGGCCAGCACCGCCTGCGGCCACTGCCGCAGCACCAGCCACGCCAGCAGCGCGCCCAGAGACCACAACATCAGCCCGCCTGGCCAGTGCTCTTCCAGATTGAAAATTTGTCCAGCCAGAAATATGCCGCCGCCCAGGGCGACCGTGCCGGCCACATGCAGCGCCGTTCCCACGGCCTCGACTTTGCGCCCCAGCAGGCCGCCAGTTACATGAAAAACGGCGACCATGGCCAGCACCAGCACAAACCGGTTCGCGGGAGCAAGGTCATCCCAGTGCGCCGCCACAAACAACAACACACCGGCACATAACATCAGCACGCCAAAGCTTACGGCCAGAATCACCGGCCAGCGGCGATGCCTGCGGACCTGTGTGCTTTCATATTCGCGAATTCTGCCGGCCGTGGCAGAGTCGATGATTTGCGCATCCGACCACCGCTGCAGCCGCGCTTCCAGATCGTCCATCTAAAGTTTCTCCGGGAAAAACGGAACTCATTATCCATCAACCGCAGGCATCTGTAACCATCAAAATATTAGTCAGCTCGTTCCGGCCACCAGATCAGTACTTCAATGAATTTGGAATAATGAAGTATTGGCTTTTCCTCCGGCAAATGAAGCCCAGCGGCTGAGGCCATGGTGTTGACCTCGATTTCGGCCTCGGCCTCTTGCAGCGGCCACGGCAGATGGTGGATATAACCACGGCGCACCGAGCCTCGCTGGACGGTGTAGAGGCAGTAACGCTCGGTGAGGAAATGCGCCAGCGATCCCAGCTCGCTCTGCCTGGGTTTTTCCAGCGGCCAGTAGCGTCCGCGAAATTCAGTGGGGCGATTTCCGTTTATATCTATACGCTGGCTGCTGTACTCGAATTTTTCCCCCGCCGATTGAATGGACATATCGGCATAGAAATAAGGCAGCGCATAGAACCTGCGCGCGCCCCAAACCGCTAACTTACTTGCCGCGTCCAGGCTAAAGAAATAAACCCCGGGGATTCCGCAATAGCTCACATAGGTTCTTACATTCAGTTCGGGAAAGGTACTCATTCCCGGTACCGGCGGCGAGAGCCGTCCGCGAATCCCGCTCATCCAAAAGGAGAAGACCCCGGCATACGCCTGGCCCTGAAACAGGTCCAGCTCAAGCTCCGCCGGGACGAGCCTGCGCAGCTCCTCCGTATCGACTACCCAGTGGGCAAACAATAGGTCGTGCCAGCACTGCCGCATGATCCACGGCCCGCGCGGCATGGGGATGGGCCGGTGTCCGGTTTGGGTGAGCAGATGGTGCATGAACCGATGATTCTACCTTGTTGGGAATACCTGGCGCCTAACCCAGGTTATCCATTAAGAAGTGGCACTGCCGTGCTCAATCCCGGCAGCAGAGAAGATCATGCGTAAAGAAAATCCGCTGATTTGTAAGTTTTTGTAAAAAAGCGGGTAATTGCCGCTTCTTTTGGGCAGAAAGCCCGTCCAATGTAGTTCACAAAAATGTGGTCGCAAAAGTAGCTTGCAAAACAAGAAAGATGCCGCGTTCTTACAATTTATGAAACGAATTAACAAAAGAGCAAGATTGGCGCTGTATCTCTTACTGAGCCTGGAGCTGATGCTGGTCTCGGTGTATTACTCCTGGGGACGTCCCCACATAACCGCGGCACATGCGGCACACGCCGTGCCAGCGCCGCATTCTGAGTCTCAGCCGGTTGGGATGTAGCCCAGCGGCTTTACCACGGATGACACAGAGGTACACAGAGAGGGAAATGCCGCCGGACTCGCTGGCTGGTTTCCTCTGCTCTGTATTTACCTCGTGGCTGTGTAGTCTGCGCTTCTCCGACTGATTTTTAAGAAGCCAGCAGCGATTCCACCGCCGCATAAGCCTCGGCCAGGGCAGCATCGAGCTGGCCGGGATCTTTGCCTCCGGCTTCGGCCATGTCCGGCCGTCCGCCTCCGGAGCCGCCCACTTTTTCCGCTACCGGCTTGATCACCTTGCCCGCGGGCACGCGGCTGATGAGGTCTTTGGTTACGCCCACGATCAGCGCGACTTTTCCATCTTCCTGCGAGGCCGAACCCAGCACCACTACGCCAGACCCCAGCTTGTTGCGCAGATTGTCCACTAGTATACGCATCTGGTTGCGGTCGAGGTTTTCCACCCGCTGGGCCAGGACTTTTACGCCCTGAATCTCGCGCACCCGCTCCTCCGCCGATGACACGCTGGAAGCCGCTGACTTCATCCGCAGCTGCTCCAGCTCTTTTTGCAGCTTTTTGATCTCGGCTTCTTTCTTCTCCCACTCGGAGCGCAGGGCCTCGGCGGGCGAGCCGCCTTTCTGGCTCTGCGGGGCCAGCGCGGCGACCACATGTCCCAGTTGGTGGTCCCGGCGGAAGTGCTGCAGCGAGCCTTCACCCGTCACGGCCTCCACGCGCCGCACTCCGGAAGACACGCTGCCCTCGTCCAGTATCTTGATCAGGCCGATCTCGCCGGTGCTCGCGGTGTGGGTGCCGCCGCAAAGCTCGGTGGAAAAGTCGCCGATCTTCACCACGCGCACGCGCTCGCCATACTTCTCGCCAAACAATGCCATGGCTTTGTATTCATTCACGGCCACGTCGATGGGCACGTCTTCAATGGTCTCGACTTTGATATTACGCAGAACTTCTTTGTTGATGAGGTCTTCAATGTCCTGCAATTCTTCGTCGGCCACGCCAGTGAAGTGGGAAAAATCAAAGCGCAGATGCCCGGGATCGACCAGCGATCCCGCCTGCTTCACATGCTTGCCCAGCACCTCGCGCAAACCGGCATGAAGCAGATGCGTTGCCGTGTGGTTGCGCATGGTGGCCGTGCGGACATTAGTATTCACGACCGCATCCACCTTCATGCCCACATGGATGGGCTGCCGGGCTTTCACTTTATGCGCACGCACGCCCTGAACCGGCGCGTAGCAGCCAGTGACGTCGGCTACGACGGCGTTGTGCTCGTCGTTGTAAAGAACGCCAGTGTCGCCGACCTGTCCGCCGGAGTCGGCGTAGAAAGGGGTGTGATCGAGGACGATTTCGCCTTCTTCGCCGGCACCAAGCTCGCGGACGCCTGCGCCGTTATGAATGATGGCCAGCACTTCACAGCCGTGCGATTCTGTCTGGCGGTAGCCCTCAAACGCAGTTTTACTCAGATCGCGATAAACCGGAGATGCTGTGGCCTTGGAGCCGCCTTTCCACGAGGCGCGGGCGCGCTCGCGCTGCTCTTGCATGGCGCGCTCGAAGCCTTGAACATCAAGAGTGACTCCAGCATCCCTGCAAGCATCCATAATGAAATCGAAGGGAAGGCCAAATGTGTCGTAGAGTTTGAATGCATCTACTCCAGCAAGAAAAGGAGCAAGCGTTTCCGCTTCTACGCGCTCAGCGTGATCTGCAGCGATTTGTTGTGCCTTACTCTTGTCTCTGTGTATTTCAGCAACATATCCCGAACTGGCAATAGACTCTGAAAGCTGTTTTGCAACTCTCAATTGACGGTTGGACTTGCTTGTCTTAATAGCTTCTTCCAGCTTCGCCAATCCGAGATCCAAAGTATTTGCAAATCGTCGTTCTTCTTCGAAAACCAGCCTCTGCACCCTTTCAGCACTCTCCAGCAATTCGGGGTATGGTACCTGAGGCCCCGCCTGCGTCATGATTCTCACCACTTCTGGAACCATATTATGGAAGAATGATTTGGTTTGACCAAGGAAACGACCATGAAGAAATGCACGTCGCATGATCTTACGCAGAACATAACCGCGACCTTCATTTGCAGGAATCACACCGTCACTAATTAGGAATGTGGTTGCTCTAGCATGGTCAGCAATCACTCGTAAAGACGCTGCAGAATCGGTCTTTTTTTCAGCCACTAATTCCGTCTGTAAATCAGCACCGGTTAGCATGGCTGCAGTTTCGAGTAGTGGCGTAAACAAATCCGTTTCATAATTAGATAAAACGCCCTGCAGAATCGATGCTGTGCGCTCCAGTCCCATCCCGGTATCAACCGAAGGTTTGGGAAGAGGATTGTAAGTCCCAGCCGCATCGCGGTCGAACTGCATGAAGACCAGGTTCCAGAACTCGACGTAGCGTCCGCACTCGCAGGGGAATTTGCAGTCGGTGTGGCCCTGCTCGGAGGCTGCGGAACCCATGTCGTAATAGATCTCGCTGCAGGGACCGCAGGGGCCGGTATCGCCCATGGCCCAGAAGTTGTCCTTCATGCCCAGAGTGAAAATCCGGTCTTTAGACGCACCTGCTTCGAGCCAATATTTTTCGGCTTCATCGTCACGCGGAATGCCCTGCTCGCCCTGGAAGATGGTGAAGTAGAGCTTGCTGACATCGATGCCGAACCATTCTTTCGACGTGATCAGCTCCCACGCGTACTGGATGGCCTCGCGCTTGAAGTAGTCGCCAAAGCTGAAGTTGCCCAGCATCTCAAAGAACGTATGGTGGCGCTTGGTGAAGCCGACATTCTCCAGATCGTTGTGCTTGCCGCCGGCGCGCACGCATTTTTGCGACGAAGTGGCGCGGGTGTAGTCGCGCTTTTCCAGGCCCAAAAAAACGTCTTTGAACTGGTTCATGCCGGCGTTGGTGAAAAGCAGCGTAGGATCATTGGCCGGCACCAGGGACGACGAGTGCACGCGGCGGTGGCCTTTGCCGGCAAAGAAGCGGAGGAATGTCTCGCGAATTTCGTTTCCAGTGAGCATTGGTCTCTATTTAATCACAGCGGGACGGGCAAAGAGCTTACCGCGGATTTGCGCGGATGCACGCGGATAAAGCCAAATCTTTACCACTGATCAACACAGATGACACTGATTTGCGGATTTCAATTACTTTCACGCAGATCACACTTGTTGAATTGTGCAGATCAGTGTCATCAGTGCGATCAGTGGTAAGCCTTCCCAATCCGCGTGTATCCGCGCAAATCCGCGGTAAGGGGTTATCCTGGAGGCCAGCTCAGATTTCTTCCGCCGAGCAAATGCAGATGGAGATGGAAGACGGACTGTCCCGCGCCTGGGCCTACGTTGTACACGGTGCGGTATCCACTCTCAATGCCGCGCTGGCGGGCGATTTTGGCGGCGATCAGCTGGCAGTATCCCAGCAGCTCGGCATCGGCTTCCTCGGCTTCTTTCAGGCCGACGATGTGCTTTTTAGGAATGATCAGCACGTGCGTGGGGGCCTGAGGGTTGATGTCCTCGAAGGCGAAAGTTTTTTCGTCTTCGTAAACCTTTTTTGAGTGAATCTTTCCGGCAATGATGTTGCAAAAGAGGCAGTCTGACATAACGCAGAGAATGGTAACAAAGAAGGGCACACGCTCACCGCGGATTTTAAATGCGCTCCTCCCGCTTTGCGGGCTGCACGTAGGCCTTCGGCAGAGAGGAAGTGACTTCTTTATTCTGTTTACCCAGCCCTTAGCCAGTCCGCCGCGCGCAACGCGCAGCGGACTGGCACGGACTGGGCTAACTTCTTCCGCCCCTGCCGGGGCTGTACTGTTTTCGAGCTAAGTGCTGATTTCCTCAATCCAGCCGCACCAGAAACACTGCTGCCTCGGTTTCGGTCTCTTTGATGAGCTCTTCCGCGCGATGTTTATCGTCAGCGGCTACGCGGACCCGCAGCCAGGAAGTGCCTTCCGGGCCGGTGAACTGCAGCACGCGCGCCGTCTGGTAGCGGCGGGTGATTTTGGCTTTCAGTGCGGCAGCGTCCTGCGAGTTTTCGAAAGCGCCGATTTGTACGCACCACTTTCCGCCGGTTTGGCTGGAGGCGGGCGATTGCAGTACCTCAATTTTGACCAGTGCGCCCCCCCGTGTGTAAACGCCGATTTTTTTGGCCGAGGCACGGGAAAGATCAATGATGCGGTCGCTGACGAACGGTCCGCGGTCGGTGATGCGCAGCAGGACGGACTCGCCGGTCTTCACGTTGGTGACGCGGGCAATCGAGTTCAGCGGAATGGTGCGGTGGGCGGCGGTGAGGCGGTCCATGTCGAAGGGTTCACCATTGGCGGCCTTGCGATGCTGGAAGCCTGGTCCGTACCAACTGGCGCGTCCGGTTTCGGTATAAAGCGGTTTGGTGTCCGGGGACACCGTGATTTCCGGTTCCGGCGCGGCTTCGGGTGTGGCAGCCGGAGGTTGCGGAGACGGTGCGGGAGCGGGGCTGGCCGCGGGCGGAGGCGGAACGCGGTCCGGAGTATTGGAGCCAGTCTGGCGTTTGGGCGCGCCACCGCAGCCGGCCATCAGCAAGGCCAGCAGGGCGACCAGAGCAGCTAACGCGAGCGCTCTTTGTCCATGTACTCGGCCAGACGGGTAAGCTTCTCTGCCGCAATGCGCAGGGCTTTGGTGGAGTGGGTGCGAATGGAGGGCACTACCTCGTCGTTGAGGTAAGAGATCACCTTTTCGCTCTCCAGGTCCAGCTTCTCCGCTGCCTGACCCAGTCCCTGGTCGAGTTTTCGTCCAAACTCGGCGAAGGACGCTTTGCTCTTCTTCTGAGTGTCGTCGGGAGTCATATTGATGCGCCATTATGTAAGTTTACGAAATGGCCAGAGGATTTGATTATCAACAAAAGGCCTGGGACGGGTCAATCAACTTCGGTAAGCGGGCACCTGGTCAATCAATCACCCCGTAATATATAAAGCCCGGGTATGCGACGCCACCACTCCCTGGAGTGCCTTGTGTCGCATGACCCGGGCGAATGTTTTTAAAAGTTTTATTTAGAGAATCTGGCCCCAAACACGGGATAGGTCTCCGGCCAGTTGCTGAGTACACGGCGAACGATACTGGCGCGGCGGTGACTGGAACGCAATAAGGGGACGCCATTGCTCTGGAAGGTGATCTCCACCTGGGTATCGACTTCCAGCATGTGGTCCGATGTGAAGAGCACGCCGGTCTCGCTCAGGTTGACAGTTTCACCGTTCAACCAGTCCTGCTGTCCATGGGCGCGATAGCGTAACGGAATCCGGAGCGGCAAACGGGCTGCCCGGTTAACTTCTAGCTTGCTTACTAGTTCTTCCAACAATCTACGTGCCTTTCTGTACGGCCCTGACGCCACAGCCTTATATTAAACAACTCTGTCCCGCCGCCATGGAAACTCTGATGGTTTCCTGCTGGCGATTCATCTGCTCAAAAATTCAGAAAAGTTTGCACTGGCAGGAGACATGCTGTCAAGGTGAGTTACTCACGCCACAACGGGAATGGTTTTATTCCGGTTGATGTCGGGCGTATCTTGCTGCTGCCAAAGCAGTTATCTGTTTACCTGAATTTTACCCTCAGTTGCCCTCCCGTGCATTGCCGGCGGGCGGCTCCTGGGAGCAAGGTGGCAGCCGGAGGAAGGAAAAATTCATGGCGAAAAATCAGCAATATAGGTTTCGTGAAGCCAAACGAATTCAGCAGAGCTTTCTGGCGAACCTTGAGAAGAAGACACTCAACTGGCTGGCGGCGCGTACCCCGGCCTGGATCGGCTCGGACCATCTCACCTTTCTTGGCCTGGTGGCCATGGCCGGTACCGGACTCGGGTACTGGTGGTCGAGCCGCAACCGCTGGGGGTTGATGGTGGTGATCGCCTGCCTGGCCCTGAACTGGCTGGGAGACAGCCTGGACGGGACACTGGCCCGCTTCCGCAACTGCCAGCGCCCGCGTTACGGCTTTTATGTGGACCACATGGCCGATGCTTTCAGCGCTCTTTTCCTGCTGGGCGGCCTGGCGCTTTCCGGCTACATGTCACCGCTGGTGGCTTTGGGACTGCTGATTGCCTATCTGCTGCTTTCGATTGAGGTGTATCTCACTACCTATACTCTGGGCGACTTCAAAATCTCGTACTTCAAAATGGGGCCCACCGAGCTGCGTATTCTGCTCTCAGTCGGGAACCTGGCTTTGTTTATGAAGCCCACAAGGCCCATGGTGCATTTTGCCGGCGAGGTCTATAGCCTGTTCAATTTCGGCGGAACTATTGGCATTTCCGGAATGCTGCTGATCTTGCTTACGTCAGCGATCCGCCATACTGTCGAACTCTATCGGCGCGAGCCGCTGCGGCAGGTCAAACAGCCAGTTCAACAGGTCCGAAAGGAAAAGTCGGATCAGCCTGCTCTTTCGCAGAGCCTGCCCAGAGTGAGCAGCGCACGGTCATGAGCTTCCGACCAGTGGTGGGCGCAGTTGAGGCGCACGTAGTTTTTGTAGCGTCCGGTGGCGGAAAAAATTGTGCCGGGCAAGATGCTGATGTGCTCGGCCAGCGCCGCCTGGTAGAGCCGGAGGGCGTTGATTTTGGGTGGCAGCTCCACCCAGAGTACGTGGCCTCCGGCGGGCCGGCTCACCCGCGTGCCTTCAGGGAAGTATTTGGCGATGGCCTGACGTACCATGTCCACGTATCCGGCCAGCGTCTTGCGAATGCGCTTGAGATGCCGGTCATATCCGCCGGAGGCCATGAACTCGGCAATCACCAACTGGGGCAGGGAAGGGCTGGCCACGGTGCTCATAAACTTCAGGCGCTCGAGCTCGGCGCGGAAGCGGCCGGGCACTACCCAGCCAATGCGGTATCCGGGCGAGATGATCTTGGAAAAAGATGAGCACAGCAGGACCAGACCTTTGCGGTCAAAAGATTTGAGCGTGCTGGGACGCGGGCCATCAAAGGCGAGTTCGCCATAGACGTCATCTTCAATCAGGACGACATTGCGGCGGGCGGTGAGATCCACCAGCGCCTTTTTGTAATCGTCCGAGAGCACATAGCCCAGGGGATTATGGCAGTTGGGCATTACCATGCACGCCTTGATGCGATGCTTGCGGATGGCGCGATCCAGTTCGTCGAGGTCCATTCCCTGCTGCGGGTGGGTAGGAATCTCAATGACTTTGACCTGGAAGAAAGCCGCCAGCTCTAACATGCCGAAATAGGTGGGCGACTCCACGGCGATCACGTCGCCCGGTTTGGCGACGGCGCGCAAACACAGGCTCAGGGCCTCCTGCGCGCCGCAGGTAATGACTACGTCGCGCGGGGCAAAGCCGCTGCCGCTTTCGAGCGAACGCCGGGCGATCTGCCGCCGCAGTGGCTCCGCGCCGGGCGGAAAATCGTAGCTCATGCTGTGGTGCGGATTATTGCGCACAATGGCGCGCAGAATCAGATTCAGCCGGCGGTTGGGAAAGAACTCGGGGCTGGCGCAGCCGGCGCCGAAGGGAATGTTGGCCGGATCGCTGGCGGATTCCATCATCCCGGCCAGTATGGCGCTTGTCCCCAGCGCGGCGGGCTGGGTCGTTGTCGGCTGGGGCCGGGCCGCCTCGAACTGCGGCTCGGGAATCGCGGCTGAATGCGGCGCGCGCACGTAAAAGCCCGACTGCGGCCGCGCTTCGAGATATCCGCGGTTCTCCAGCAGCAAATAAGCCTGCAGAGCGGTAGAGATACTCACGCCCCGCTGGCGACTGATCTGGCGCAGAGAGGGCACGCGGTCGCCGGTGCGCAGCGCGCCTCGCGCCACCTGCTGCGTAAGGCTCTCGGCAATTCGAACATAAAGAGGAGAGTCGTTGTCGGAAGCAATGGCAGCTCGCATGGGCAGGAGCATAACACACAATAATTACGAAACTGTACTGGTTATAATGTTGCAAATCTGAAGCTGTATATGCAACCTTACCGCGGATTTGCGCGGATGCACGCGGATTGAAGAACTTACCACTGATTCACACAGATGACACTGATCTGCAAAGTTCAACAAGTGTGATCTGCGTGAAAGTAATTGCATCCGGTAGACTACAAATTTCCGCCTGAACCGGCGGGCTTACTGTTGGGTGTGACTGGCCTGAAGTTTCAGGTGTAGATTGTTTGCCAGCAGGATTTTTTGCCGCAAGAGACGCGAATCATGACTTCGGTGCGAATGGACAAATGGCTTTGGGCCGCACGGTTTTTCAAGACGCGTGCGCTGGCGTCGCGGGCCTGTGATCTGGGCAGAATCAGCTGCGGCGGACATCTGGCCAAACCGGCACGCGATGTCCGCGTGGGCGACATGCTGCAGATCAAAAACGACGGCGGCGATTTCGAGGTGCAGGTACTGGAGCTAAGCGAGGTGCGCGGCCCGGCAGCGGTGGCCCAGACTCTTTACCGCGAAACAGAGGCCAGCCGGGAGCAGCGGCAGAAGCTGATCGAGGCGCGCAAAGCCATGCCCTACTTTGAAGACGACAGAGCAGGCAGACCAACCAAGCGCGACCGCAGAGACATTGTCCGGCTGCGAGGAAGATGAGTGCTACGGGAAGTGGCCTGGAGAGCATCAAAGATGTAGCTTGCAGTTTACTTCTCCCACATACATAACATGCTCTAACTGTTTTTATGCGGGAAGAGTAGCGCGGCTGGCAGTTGCCACAAATATGATTGTCTTTTGGGTAGAGCGTTTCCAGGTTCCTCAACTCGTTTGGGCAGAATTCCCTGAATCGGCATGTCAGCGCAAACATTCTCGGGATCCCTCCACTTCCCCCTCAGTCTGCCCCTGTGCGCATCCCTCGGGCTCGGTCGAGATGACAACTTCCTGGGTGCATAGTGGTTTTTCATGGGTAGTGTGTCAGGTTTTGCGATGGCCGGCTGGAACTGCTTATTACCTGCGTGGTGGTGGCGCGGGCAGCAGGCTCATCAGGAGCAGCAGAAATACCGAACCCACCAAAAAGTAAACAATCCACATAAGTCAATCACCTCAATGATCTAGTGAGTTTTATCGGCCTTTCGTTTCATTTATTAATCAGAAATCAGAAAGGCAAATTGGTGACCGAACCCTGGGGCAGGGCTAAGCTACTGAATTTAAAGGGCTGTCCTGGAAACTCGAACCGAAGGTGTGTCAAACACAACACGGGATTGTTCTTAAAAATCGCCCTAATGGAATACAGCGTGAGTACCGTAGTTTTATGCTGTCAGGAAGGCCGATACGAGCTTCGGGTTCCAGGGGTACTGGCCGTGTGGAAAGTTTTACATATCTCTGGAACAATGATTTTAGTCCTTAATTTTTACATTTTTTGCCCATGTGAAAGGCACTTGATGAAATCGAATTTATCTCTTCTTGTGTGTGTAATAGCGTCGTTATTGAGTTTGCAGGTTTTTGGCCAGCAGCCGGAATCACAGCCTTCGTCCTCATCATCGTCCAGCAGCGCGCCTGCGGCGCAGCAGGAAGCTTCGCCTTCCCCAATGCCCGCACCGGGCGCTATTCAGCAAGACACTATTCGGCAAGACAATCCGCAGCCAAAGCCGCAGAGCGAGCAGGAAAAAGAACTGCAGAAGCAGGAGCAGTCACAGCGTATTTTCGGTTTGGCTCCGATGTTTGGCGTTACCAGCCGCCAGAATGCCGCGCCGCTGACGCGCGGAGAAAAGTTTCACTTGTTCACCAAGGGCGCTTTTGATCCGTTTGCGTTTGCCGCCGCGGGTCTGCAATCAGGCATTGGCCAGGCACAGAATGAGTTTCCGGGATACGGCCAGGGAGCGGCAGGCTATGGCAAACGCTACGGGGCTTCACTGGCTGACCAGGTCTCCAGTAGTTTCTTCAGCAATTATTTCTATCCGGTGTTGCTGAAGCAGGACCCGCGCTATTTTCGTCTGGGAGAAACGTCGGTAAAACATCGAATTTTGTATTCCCTGAAACAGGAGTTCACCTGCAGAACGGACAAAGGAACAAGGAGCTTCAACTGGTCCAATGTTCTGGGTGCGTTCACGGCCGGAGGAATTTCCAATATCTATTATCCGAGCACGGACCGGGGCGCCGGCCTGACGCTGAGCCGTTCCGCCATTGCCCTGGCGTATGGCAGCATCGGCGGTTTGGTGGATGAATTCTGGCCGGACGTTAACCGCAAACTATTCCACAAAAAAGATAAACAGAAAGTGGCCGAACAGCATTAAACCGCTGGCGTAATGGCAATGGCGCGCAAGGGACTGCCCGATCCGTTCACGATCTTGAGCGGCGCGGCAAACACTACGGCTCCGGTTGGCGGAAGCTGGTCGAGGTTGCACAGCCCGGCCAGCCCAAATTTTCCGCTGCCGTGCATGAAGTAGTGATTGGGAAATGGCGGATCAAAGATTCCGGCGCAGCCCGCGTCCGTGCCCACGGTTTCCACACCAACTCCGAGAATGTCCCGCTCCTTCGCCAGAAACTGGGAGCACTCTTTCATGAATCCTGGAGTATGCGGGTGGCCATCCTCCCGCATATTGATGAACTCCCTGGGATCGGAGCGCTTTGACCATCCGGTGCGGAGCAGAACCCACGCTCCCGCGGGAATTTTGCCATGTTTGCTTTCCCATTGCTGCACGCGCTCGACCGTCAGCAGAAAGTCAGCATCGCTTTGCGATTCGGCAGTGGCATCGATGACACAGGCAGGGCCAACAAACTTTTTGGGATTAATCAGGTCCACGCTGTTTTCCGGCAGGTCTTTGCCGCTGACCCAGTGAATGGGCGCATCAAAATGCGTTCCCGTATGCTCGCCGGTTTCAAATCCGTTCCAGTACCATGCCGGGCCGCGCTCATCATAGCGGGCGATTTCCCACATACGGAACGCGGGTGTATTCGGCCATTGTGTGGGCAGCGGCAGCAGCGGTGTTGCTGCGCTGAGGGGTTGAGTGAGATCGACTATACGAAGAGCGCCGCTGTTGAGCTGGGCAATGAGTTCGGGGAGGACATTCGACATCTTTCGTTTCCTTTATTTTTTTATTAATTGAGAAAACGTTTCAACACCATGATTGCCGGGAGCTTGCTGCAAAAATGTATTTAGGCCCGCACTTCTAAACCAAAAGGGCTAAAGCCTGCAATTTCATTGCGTTTTATCGACACGAATCAATTCGTGCTCTGATACAAAACTTAATTTGAAAACATGCGCTTAAGCGTTGTTTTTTGTAAGCTTTTCAATGTGCCGTTTGAATTGAAAGCGATTTTCGAGTAATGCCAGACCGGTGACGTGTCCTTTGGGGCCTAAGGCTTCAACTTTGGCCGCCGTGCAACTCATGTCGTTGCGGGGAAGCGCTTCATCGAAGGCGTGTGTGAATTCCTCCACGGTGCGAGCGGTTTGTGTATGAGGAATGCCGGAAGAGCTGGCTGCGGCAGCCAGATGGCTGCCCGTGGTCGTGGGAAAGCCATCCACGGAAAGAGGGCTTTCATTAAGAGGGCTTTCATTATCGAAAATGACATGCACCGGATTTCTGGGATGATGCATGCCGATACGTCCGCCCACATGGGCTAGCGGGTTAGCAGCAACTCCGCAGGATGCAGCTGCCAGGGATCGCGCTTGCCGAAATGGCCGCGATAACGGAACAGTCAAGGTCCCGGCAAGGGCGGAGACCAGACCGATTCCGCATTTCTTTAGTTCTTCATATACCACAAGCGAGTTAGCAAGTGAGACAGGCATGAAAACTAACGAAGGGCTATCTTATCAGTGCGATTCGGTTTTGTGCATTTGTCGGCGGAAAATACCCGGCAGTGATCAGCGATAGTAGCCGTGCCGGGCCTCGACGAGAAGTCTGCCTTCGCGTTTGCGCACGTCCGGCGAAAGTTTTACCTCGATTTTGCAGAATTTGCCTGTGCTCTTGCCCGGCGGCGGACGATAGCCAAGCGTGTAGCGCGTGCGAATCTCGTCGATCCAATTGACCAGCATGGACTCCATTTTCTTCGCACTGCTCTCGATTACGCGGCCGCCGGTGAGTTGCGAATACTGATAAACGTCGCCCGGAGGATAGAGCATTCCGGAAACGATGTTGGCCGATGTGTGGAGCGCCATTTGATCGGAAATCTCGCTGGTCCGCAGGAGCGTATAAACCACGGAGCCGGATTTAAGTAACTCGGCAGTCGCCTGATTTTTGGTGTGCAACTGGTTGGATGAGATGCTGCGTCCGTAGCGCTGGCGGATTTCTTCTGATGGTATGTTGGGGACATTGTCAGTCATCCACAGCACGACCCGGCGGCTGGAAGGAATTTTCGATCTGGCCGACTGGACCGCCGCCTGAAAAATACCTTCATTGAAGAAAGCGGCTTCTCCGCTCTCCATTTTGCTGGCTTTCAGGATTGCATCCGCCGCCAGTTGACGATCGGTGGTGAAGTCCTGAAGCACCTCCGCCGAAGCGGAGTACACCATGACCGCGACTTCATCATTGGGCCTGAGCCGGTGGAGCGCCTGCAGAGAGCCGGAAGCGAGTGATTTCAGTACAGGCCGCACGCTGTCCGTCAGGTCAAACAGAAAAACCACGGAGAGCGGCAACTCGTCCTGGCTGAAAGAAATGATTTTCTGCTGGATGCCATCTTCATAGACCTGAAAATCCCGCGGTTCGAGCGGGCCAATGGCGCGGCCAGTCTTCGCGTTGAGCACCTGAGTATCGATCATCACCATACGGACGCTGATTCGGAGCGTCTCGCCAGCATCTTCCTGAGCGCTGGATACCATTCCAAGGCATGCAACGGCCAGGGCCAGGGTGATGCACTGGATGTATTGGCCAGGAGTCATGGTTTTCGAATCACAACGATTACTCAAACTTCGAGAAGTCCGGCTTGCGCCGCTCGAGGAAGGCGGCAAACGCTTCTTTGGCCTCTCCGCCCTGCAACATCAATGCAAACTGGTGTTCTTCGGCGGCCATGGTTTCGGCTATGGCTGGAGCGCTGTGGCGCTTCAGCAGCATCTTGGTGGCGCGCAGAGCGGAAGGCGGCTTTTGCGTCAGTTGCCGGGCGCGCTCCGTCGCCGCGTTCAGGACTTCCTGCTCGGGAAAAATCTGGTTTACGATACCAAGATTTTTGGCGGTTTCGGCGTTGAATGGTTCGCCCAGAAGAAGCAGCTCGGCAGCGCGATGGTGGCCAGCGAGCGCGGGCAAAATCATGCTGGAAGCAGCTTCCGGGCAAAGCCCCAGGTTTACAAAAGGAAGCTGAAAGCGCGATCCCGCGCCAGCATAGACCAGATCACAATGCAGCAGCATGGTAGTGCCGATTCCAATCGCGACCCCGGTGACCGCCGCCACGATCGGCTTTTGTACCGCCGCCAGCACGCGCAAGTACTCGAGCGCCACGGCGGGTTCGCCCGGCGCGGCACTGGCGAAGTCCTGCAGGTCGTTGCCGGCGGTGAAGCAGTCCGGCGTGCCGGTGATTAAAATTGCGCGCACATCGGAGCTGGTCTCGGCCTGACGCAGTGCCGCCGTCATTGCCATGTACATCTGGCGGGTGAGAGCATTTTTCTTCTCCGGACGCTCCATACGAATCGTAAGTATCCGCTCCTGCGTGTGCACCAGTATCTGGTCCGCCATTTTTTTGCCGGCTCCTTGCCAAATCAGAATCCATCCAGCATACCGTTGAACCTGTGCAGATGGAATCCTGATTTGTTCAAGGCTGCATCTGCCGGGATCAGGGCATCATGTTTAGCAGGAAAGATCGGGAGGCACAATGCCAGAAAAAGAAACGCTCGAACGGGCGAGGCACGACAAAGAGGAAGGCAAATCAGCTTCCACGCAGGCTGGTGAATTTGTCCGGGAAGAGATTCATCACGTGCGTGAAGGGAAGCATGGGGCGAGATCGCCGCAGCAGGCGATTGCCATTGGACTCTCCAAAGCGAGAAGAGCAGGTGTGAAGCTGCCGCCTCCGGCCAAGGGGAAAGCCTCTGCCCAAACCAGAAACAAAGCCACACAGGAGCTGCGCAAAGGCGAGAGTTCAGGTAAAAAGCGGATCTCGGGCAAACGAGCCTCGGCCGTGCTTTCGGCGCTGAAACGGGAAAAACACAGCTCAGCTTCGACTGCCGCTCTGTCGAAACAGGCCAGCAGCAGCGCACGGAAGAGAGGTCCGGTGGCGCGGAAAAAGGCCGCGCAAAAGGCTGCCCATACGCGCCAGTCGGACCGTAAGGCTGCATAAATATTCCTTGCTGGCTCCATTCAGAAACTCTGTAGTCAGGGTTCCAGCGTGAACCGATGGCATCCTGTGCTTAGGCCTGTTCATCAGAGCATTTATCACTAGTTATTGAACTATTACTAGTTACTTAGCAAGCAGGGGGTTCAAGGTGAAAAAGATTTTTCTGCTGATGACATTTTTGGCGGTCCTGGGACTGTGTGTGGCGGGTGCGCAAACCGGCTCCAGCCAAAATACACCCACCAACACTGACAGCACCAAAGCTACCAAAGCGGAGCGTGATGCCGAGGACCGCGCCGATAAAAACGCGGGATCGGACCAGGACTCCATCAAGGCGAGCGACAACAGCAAGGCCGCGGAACGGGCCGCCAGCGCCGCAACCGCCCTGAGCGAAATCATGAACATGCCGGAGAAAGGTGTTCCGGGTGAGATTCTGGCCGGGGCCAAATGCGTGATCATGCTGCCCAGTGTGAAGAAAGCCGGCTTCATCGTGGGCGGACGTTACGGACGCGGTTATGCCAGCTGCCGCACTCCCAATGGATGGAGCGCGCCAGCGCCGGTATTTCTCGGTGGTGGCAGTTACGGCGCCCAGATCGGAGCCGAGGGTGTGGACCTGCTGTTGGTCGTGATGAATGACAAGGGTGTCCAGCATTTGCTCTCCAGCAAGTTCGAAATCGGAGTGGACGCATCGGCCGCCGCCGGCCCCGTCGGACGCTCGGCTTCGGCGGGCACCAATTGGAAGCTCAATACGGAAATCCTGAGCTATTCACGGGCCAAAGGCTTGTTTGCCGGTATTGAACTCAACGGCGCAAAAGTTCGCCAGGACGATGACACCACCAAACAGCTTTACGGAAATGTAATTCCGTTCCGTGACATCCTGAGCGGCACGGTGCCCACACCACGAGCGGCACGCGTATTCGTGAGCGAAGTGCAAAAGGACTTCCGCGAAGCGACGGCCCAAAAGTAAACAGCAACATTCAGACCGACAGAGCCGGGCTGTGCAGGCAAAGCATAGTCCGGCTTTTTGCGTCGCAATCACAAAGCTGGAGCAACAGCTGGCGGCGGACCCGCCTTCTCCGGTTTGTAAGCCGGAGGCTCTTTTTCACTCTCCAGCCAGGCGGTATAACAAAGGTCCATCAGCTTTTGCGTTCCGGCAGCCAGCCGCTCTAAAATAAATGTCCGGCCTTCCTGAGTTCCGGCCTCACGGAATGCGCCGACTTTCTCCATTTGATATGTTTTTTCAATCAGCGCATTACTGGAGCGCAGATAGTTTACGTAGTCAGCGAAAACGTCTCCCTGAATGTGCGCGGCAGGGTGGAGCAGGGGCGCAATGTCATTGGCTTTGAGATTGTCATGCACAAAGCGGCTTTCAAAGTCGGAATGCACGGTCTTCGCGGTGGTGTATTCATGCGGATTGGGGCCTATCCATCCGTTGTAATGAATAGAGGCGTGCATAGGGTTGGAGCCATCGGCCACATAATGCCCCAGCCATCCCGCATAGAAGATGGCGTTTTCTTCCGCTGGCTTTGTGGGCTGGCCATCTTTCTTGAGGTGGCGATATTCGCGGAAAGCGACCACCAGCCGCTCATAGACTTCCACCGTGATCCAGGGCTGCAACCCAATTTTTTCGGGGGCAAGCAGCTCCCGCCTGGCCTGCACGGGCGATCTCGGACCGGCCAGCAGCCCAACAGCCATATTGGCAGGCGCTTCGGACGTTCGGAAAGCCTCCAGCTTCCTGTAGTAATCAAAGCGGGTGCGGGGAAGATCGCCGAAACCATCAAGGAGTTCAAGATCGATAAAATGCTCGGGCTCCTGAGCGTTCTTCAATGACGGCTCGGTCGAGCTGCGCCAGCGGTCCGGCTCCGGTCCCAGATATTCCAGCCGGTCGGCCGCCCCGCGGAAAAATGCCGGCATGTCCGCGGACATATGCAGCGCCATGGTGCGGTTGATAAAGCGATGGCCATCCGGTCCCCAGGCAAAACACAATACACAGGCGCCGGTGACGAACAGCAGGCCGAGAAACAATTTTCCGAGTTTCATTCTTCTCCGAAGACAAGCGGAATTTGAAAGCAGCAAAATTGTACGGGGAGACACGCAAATACGGCAAAACTTTGCCGCATACTCCCCCTTCATGGAACGCACGCTGTTCTATTACCTTCGCAACGTCAGACATCCGCCCCGGTCTGTTCTGTCAGGTATGTCCCCGGTCTGTACCGAGTGAACTTACCCCGAAGATGAGGTAGAAGATGCTGGCGATGAACTTCCACCACGGGCTGCTAAGCAGGCACTTCGGGGGAGCATAAGCGGTCGATCATCTCCAGTAAATGTTTGGCATCGATCGGCTTGGAGATGTAATCATCCATTCCCGCGGTCAGATATTTGTCCCTGTCGCCGGTCATGGCATGGGCGGTCATGGCAATGATCGGCAGGTGCTTGCCGCCCGCACTTTCATTTTTCCGGATAGCGCGGGTGGCCTCAAGCCCGTCCATCTCTGGCATTTCAATGTCCATCAGGACCAGATCGAACGTATTGCTCTTGAGAATTGCCAGTGCTTCCAGGCCGTTGCCGGCGACGCTTACGTGGTGTCCCTGTTTTTCCAGTATGCGAGTGGCCAGCACCTGGTTCACGCGATTATCTTCTACCAGCAGGAGCCGCATCCGGCGCCTGTCATTGGAATTGCTGACAGAACTCGCCGTGGAGGCGGCAAGCTTGTCCGAAACTTCCGCGCCAACAGCGGCGCGAATGGCGGAAAGAAGTTCTGCTTCCAGGACCGGTTTGGTTACATACCCGCTGACGTTCAGCTCCCGGCTGCGAACCGCATCGCCGGAACTGCAGCCGGAAGTCAGCATGAGAATGCTGACAAGGTCCGAACCAGGACTAAGCCTTATCTTCTCGGCCACGGTAAATCCGTCCATCTCCGGCATATGGGTATCGAGCAGGACCAGTTGGAAAGACTTACCAGATCGTTCGGCTTTGGTCAGGGCCTGGAGTGCGAAGCTGCCTCCCTCCGCGTCTGTTGGCATCATTCCCCAGCCAGCCAGTATTTCCGTGAGCTGATGGCGGCTGGCGGCATTGTCGTCCACGATCAGCACGCGCAATCCCCGCAGGGCCGCTATTTCTTCTGGAACAACCTGACGGGACACAACTTGCTTTTTGGCTGTAAGGAGCAGCAGGGTGAAATGGAAAATACTGCCTGGCTGTGTCTCGCGGTTTTCCACCCAGATCCTGCCACCCATACCATCCACCAGGCGCGAGCAGATGGCCAGCCCCAATCCTGTACCGCCATATTTGCGGGTAGTTGAGTCTTCGGCCTGAGTAAACGATTCAAAGATGGCTTTCTGCTTGTCCAGAGGAATGCCGATGCCGGTATCGGCGACGGAAAAATGCAGGCACACGGTGTTCTGGTCAGGAATTTCCGCACCTTGAATCTTCTGTTGATTTACGCGAACAACAATTTCGCCTCGCTCCGTGAACTTGATGGCATTGCCAATAAGATTTGTTAATACCTGGATCAGCCGGACAGGATCGCCAATCACGGTGTGCGGGACCCGCGAGCCAACTTCATACACCAGTTCCAGGTTTTTTTTGTTGGCCCGGAAAGCCAGCGGCTTCATGGCTTCGCCCAGAGTCTGGCGCAGATCAAAGCTGATCTTCTCAAACTCCAGTTTTCCGGCTTCTATCCTGGAGAAGTCCAGCACGTCGTTAATAACGGTAAGCAGCGAATCGGCGGAGATTTTCACCATGCCCAGATCGCTGCGCTGCTCCGGCGTAAGCGGTGTGTCCAGAAGTAGTTCGGTCAGGCCGAGAATGCTATTCATGGGCGTACGGATTTCGTGACTCATGGTGGCCAGAAAAACGCCTTTGGAATAATTGGCTGATTCAGCCGATTCCTTGGCATTCTTCAGTTCTTCCTCGGCGTGCTTGCGCAGGCTGATGTCCACATACATGCCGTACATGCCTTCCACCTGGCCGTCGGAGAGGATTGGCACGCCGTACAATTCCACGGGGATCAGACTTCCGTCCCGCCGCCTGCGTACGGTCTCCCAATGGCCGAAGCGGCTCTGCTGTACCCGCCGGGAAATGTCTAAAGCCTCGTGCTTGTGAGAGTCCGGGACAACAGCGTCATTGATGGGCTTCCGGAAAAGCTCCTCGAAGGTGAACTGGAACATACGTTCAAAAACCCGGTTCATGGCAATCACCTTGTCTTGAGCATCCAGCATCACGATGCCGACCGGCGCATTTTCAAAGAGCTGTTGAAACCGAAGTTTCTGCACGCTGATTTCCTGTTCGGCCCGTATCCGCTCGGTGATTTCCTGGCGCAGTTCCTGAGTGCGCTCTTGAATTTCCTGGGTGCGCTCCTGCACCCGCTTCTCCAGTAATTTCTGCCGCTGGTGCAAACTGCGTACGCGGAACCGGTACGCGGCAAACCCCAGCCCTAAAACAAGACCGCCCTCAAGAAGGTGAAACCAAATCGTCTGATAGAACGCGGGAAGAATGCTGAACTCCAGCACGGCGCCTTCCTGGTTCCACACACCGTCGTTGTTGCACGCGATCACCCGAAACCGGTAGTTTCGGGGCGGCAAATTCGTGTATGTCGCCGTCCGTGCGGTTACCGGGCCGCGCCAGTCATCGTCAAACCCCTCCAGCTTGTAACGGAATCGCACGCGTTCCGGGGCTGTCAGGCCGAGGCCCGTGTAGGCAATTTCGAGGTTCCTGGTGTTGGGCGGCAGCTGTATTTCGGTGGAAGCTTCCAGGGCATGATCATCGGCTTTAACCGTTTCTATTGTGATCAAAGGCGGCGCCAGGTTGCCTGGCAGGTGTTTAGGGTCGATGACGGCTACGCCCGCGCTGGTGGCAAACCACAAGCGGCCATCGGCTGCCCGCGCGGCGGTGGGAAACGGCGAGTATTGCCGCGGAAGACCCCGTAATCCGTCGGCCGCATCGAGAGACAGGCCCTGCATCCGGTACGAGGATGACTGGAGCGCCTTCTCCAGTTCCTGCGGACTGACGCGGAGAATGGCCAGCGATCCGGCCAGCCAGAAAAAACCATCGTCATCTTCTACGATTCCCGAAACGGAGGCCCCCGGCAGCCCGTTTCTCTCCGTCAGTGTGGTGAAGTGTCCCTGGTCAAAGCGGCTTAATCCGCCTCCTCCGCCGATCCAGACATGACCCGCCCGGTCGCCCACAATCATCCGGATTGTGCCGTTCGGTAAACCATCTTTCGTGGAATATGTGTGGAAATCGCCGTGGTCGTAAACCACGAGCTCACCGTTATCGAACCCCAGCCAAACGCGCCCTATCCCATCCCCATACATGATTCTGCACCGATAATGGGGGAGATTTGCGCTCTGACTGAAGTCGCTCCACTCACCTTTTCTTCTTCGAAAAACTCTGTGCCCGCTGTTCTTGTCCGTCAGGCTTACCCACAGGTCGCCGCCGGCATCCCGGGTGATGGCTTGTATCATCGACTTATCGCCTAAGGCCTCGGTGTTGGGTACAAAGGAGAATTTGCCGTCAACCTCTTCCGCGAGTTTGAAACTGCCTCCCACCCAAACCTGTTCGCCATCGGAAAAGAGACTAAGGATGCGGCTCGAGTCGGATGGCGAATAGCGAGGCAGCCGGGAAGTGAGAATTTGCTCGTCGCGGACCTGTAAGATCGTGTCCCGCGAATAGCTGACAACCCAAACGCTGTCCCCCGTCGAAGCCAGCGCGGTTTGTTGATCTGGAACCAGCCCTTCTCTCGTGGAAAAAGGTGTGACTTTGTTCTCGCTGAAACGGTCGAGGCCCGCAGCTGTCCCGAACCATAGATTGCCTTCGCGGTCCTTGAAAGTTGTATACACGGTGCTGCCGGAAAGCCCATCACTGGTTTGGAATTGCTCAAGGGCAACGTGTCCCTTACGCCTGAAGTCGGCCAGGCGGCGAAGTCCGCCTTCATCAAGTCCAATCCAAAGGCTGTTGTCGCCGTCGAAAAGCAGACAGGTTGATTCAGCGCCAACGACAATCTGCCTTTTTTGCCTGCTTCCGCTCTGAATCGGCCACACGGCTGTGCCGCTGGTGTCAACTGACCACACATTTCCGTCTGGGGCCTCAGCCATGCTCACGACCTGCCCGACCGCTTCACCAGTGCCGACAAAGCGGTTTGCATTCGGGGCCAGAGTGAGTATCGTGTTCCGCCGAACCGAGTCTTTGCTGAGTCCAAAATTATGGCCGTCCGTCGCCACCCAAAGGTTTCCGCGATGGTCCACCAGGAGTGTTTGCAGCCCAGGAGCTGGATATCCTAAGTCCTCTCCCACTCCGCGCCACTTGCCGTTCTCAAATTTCCCAAAACCGTATGTGCCCCCGGCCCATATGGCTCCGTTCCTGTCTTCCACAATCGATAGAATTCCGCCGTTCGGTGCGCCCTCCGCTGGTGAATAATTTTTCAGCCGGCCATGGCTAAGCTGGCTGATTCCGCCGGAACCAAATCCGATCCAGAGGCTTCCATCACGCGCTGCGCAGAGCGACAAAGCGGAGGGACCAGGGAGACGCTCGCCAAACCCCGGTTGCCAAAGGAGGAAACGAAGGCCATCAAATCGATAGAGACCAGCATCTGTTGCCAGCCACAAATACCCATCCGGAGTTTGAGCAATCGCGCGAACCGGTCCAGTGATTCCGTCCCTGGCTGTCCATGCGGTATGTGCAAACTGAGTGGGCGATTTGTGCGGGTCGAGTCCCGGCGCGGAACTGCCAAGCATCGCTGCGCACAGGCAGAGGCTGATGGAACGTAGAAAGCGATTTATGCTTGTTGCCATACGAACCAACCCAATACCGCTGGATATTGGCTGTTATGCTTAAACAATTTTAATGAAATTGCTGCCAAAAAGCAGGACTCCCGGCCAGTATGGGAGGAAAGTACCGCTTTGGCAGCGAAGCAGCGGATCGATGATGACTCCACCAATATTCAGGCACTCCTCGGAGAATGACGCCTTGTATGCCGCAGTGTCGACTTGAAATCAACGCCCACTCCTGCCTTAATGCTTTTCAGGCGGGCTTACTTAAGCCTGACAGGTGGGATATCGGCAATTTTTGATCGAGATATTTAGGCATTGACGCAGCTAAAACCGCAAAGAGCAAAACCTGAGTCTGTCTGATTGCCGAGGGCTACCTGTCCATATGGCTGGAGCGATGCTCGTTTGGCCAGTCCTGCTGGCCGCTGCAAGCCGCATCTTTTTGGCTTACCGGTACAGCATGGAGCTGACCGGAATGGATTCTGACCCTGGATTGTTAAGAGCAACGTACTCGCTCGTGTCCGTCCAGAAAATCCAGCAGAGAGGACGAGTTCCGTTCGTGCCTTTACTCGGATTATCCAGGCAAATCCGAGGGGCGTCAAGCGGTATTTGATGCAACGCCGGTACCAACGGGCTTTCCATTTTGTGAGCAGGCCAGCGTACCGCCGGCACTCGTTTCCGGCTTCTCGCAGGTGCAATGTGCCGGCTGAGCGTCCGTTGACCAGCAGGGTAGCATCCTGCGCGGGCGCGTTTCGTCGCCGCCATGCAAGGCATGGATGATCGCCTCGACTGTGTTCTGGGTGGCCTGAGTGGAGTACCATCAAGGATCAAGGACGCGGTTTGGAGCTTGCGAGTGTCAACCCGGTCGTACCGCAACTCGGCAAGATTCGCCGCGCATCCAACGAGAAAGCTAAAACGCATGCGTTCCTGTGACAAGGAGAATATCACCTCACCGTCGCGCTCTATCGAGGTCGAAGAGAGGAGGGTGAATGAATGAATCAGCCATGCGGGTCGTTGAGCAAACGCCTGCGTACTGGAAGGTTGTATTCGACTATCCGCCTTTCAACATTGTAGACGACACAATATTTCAAGACCTCCAGGATCTGCTCGCTCGAATGGACGCCAGCCAGAGCCTGCGCGTAGTAGTGTTCGAGAGCGCGAATCCTGAATTCTACCTCTCCCACTTTGATTTGACCGGCAAGATAGGGAACATCATGACTGCTGTCGGAGCTTCGGGCCTCCCGATCCTCCTGGATACGTTTGTGCGTCTCACCAGGTCCCCGGTGATCAGCATCGCGAAGATCCGAGGCTGCGTCAGGGGTGCGAGCAGCGAGTTCGTCCTCGCCTGTGATATGCGCTTCGCGTCGCGGGAGAATACGCGACTGGGTCAACCCGAAGTCGGGGTAGGAGTGCATCCCGGTGGCGGCGGTACGGAACGTCTTCCCCATATGGTCGGTCGCGGCCGGGCGCTCGAAATCATTCTCGGCGCGAACGATTTCGATGGCGACACCGCGGAACGGTACGGATACGTCAACCGCTCACTTCCGGACGCGGAGCTGGACGGATTCGTCGACGCGTTCGCGCGGCGAATCGCCTCCTTCGACCGGCGTGCTGTCTCGGCGGCGAAGAATCTCGTTAACCAGGTCTCGTTGCCATCCGCCGACCGGCTCCTCGACGCCCTCAACAGCTTTCAGACCGCGCTAACGTGGCCTGAAGCACAGCAGCGCATCCAGGTACTGTTAAAGCGCGGACTCCAACGGGAAAGCGAGTTCGAGAATACGTGGCCCGAGGTGCTCGGTACGCTTCTCGACACGTAGTTCAATACCTGGCTCAGCTTCACCGGAGAGCCATGGCGCAGGAGAACCGCGCGCCATTCGTCATGCTCGCCGGCGTCGTGGTTTCGGACTACACAACGTTGATGGTGGAGATCTTCAGGGACAATGCGCGGACGGAGGCAGGTCTCGTATACGGAGATCTCCGCGGTGTACGCGAAGAAATGAACGCGGATATCAGGCGGCCTAAACCTCACTCTTCTTGTGGATTACGGAACCGCCGCCTGAAAGCCGACGGAGTAGCGAATGCCAGGCCGCAGCTCGTCTGAGAGCCTCAATATCGCGCCGGCGTAGACCGAACATTCGGCTATATTCGCGGCTGAATTGTGAGGGACTTTCATAGCCGACCTTGAATGCGGCGGTTCGACATTAGCGGCGTCGGCAACCATGCGCTGTCGGGCTTCCAGCAACCCCAGCTGTTTTTGATATTGAAGTGACGACTTCGAAGTCAGCACCTTGAATTGGCGGTGAAAGACAGAGGGACTCATCTTCGCGACAGCAGTTCTGATCGGTGAGGTCTAAACCGGCAGATACAGAAGCTTTGAAAAAAATTGATTTGGAACGGAATCATTCCTGGGGTGGTTCTGCATCACTTTGTGTGTTGGGACATTCGCAAACAGCGGAGCGGAAACATGGCAGCGAACAGGGTAAAACGACTTCTCACGGAAGTTTTGGCTGGAACGGAAAGATTTTCCGCTCGATCAATTCTGCGATGTACGTTGCTCTGTGTGGCCATATCGGTTTGTTCCGGGGCCCAGACGACTCAAACTTCACCTGACTTTGGCAGTGTTCCCAGAGGTACAGTAAGCACCGAGGTGCTGCATGTCACGCTTCGCGACGCCATCAGCAGGGCGCTTCGTTACAATCTTGGACAAATTGAGAGCGGAGAGAATGCGCGCATTGCCCGTGGACAAAGACTTCGTGCCCTGAGCGCGCTCCTGCCACAAGTGTCTGCCGGAACCTCGGAAAATGTCGAACAGGTCAGTGCGGCCACGCTGGGCATCAACATTCCGCAGATCCCCGCTGTCATCGGTCCCTTCAGCTTCAGCACCGCACAGGCGAGTGCCAGTCAGACACTCTTCAGCTACGAGTCGATACAGCGTTTCCGCGCCGCGGGCAGCGCAGAGCAGGCTGCTCAACTTGCATACAACGACACCCTCGATGTGATCACTCTGATTGTGGGAAGTGCTTATCTCCAGGTAATTCAGGCAGGTTCACGCGTCAGTGCGGAGCAGGCACAGGTTCAAAATGCGCAGGCGCTCTATGACCAGGCCGTCGACCAGCTTCAGGCTGGCACCAGCCCTAAAATCGATGTGACGCGCAGCGGCGTGCAACTGCATACGGAACAGTACAACCTGAGTATTGCGCGGAACAATTTTGCAATCGCGAAGCTCAATCTTGCGCGTGCCATCGGCCTGCCGCTCGGCCAGGCCTTCGATCTGGCAGATCAACTGCCGTACGCTGACATTAATCCCCTGACGCTGGAACATGCCCTGAGCATGGCCTGGAAATCCAGAAGCGATTTCCGGGCGGCTGTGAGCTCGTTAAAGTCAGCGCAGCAGCAGCTTTCAGCGGCTCGCGCAGAGCGCTATCCGGTGCTGGCTGCCAACGGGAACTACGGAGTGCAGGGCCCGAACTTTGGCCGTTTGTCTGGTGCGTTCACCTTTCAGGCGGGTGTGAGCATACCAGTCTTTACTGGTGGACGTATCAACGGCGATATTACGGAAGCAGAAGCAGTACTCCGGCAGCGCAAGGCGGAAACAGAAAACCTGCGCGGACAGATTGACTATGATGTCCGCACCGCATTCCTTAATCTGCAGGCCGCGAGGGAGCAGGTAACGGTTGCGCGTCAAAACGTGGACCTCGCCAGGGAAAGTCTCTCTCGCTCCCAGGAGCGTTTCGCCGCCGGGATAACGGACAGTGTCGAAGTCGTGCAGGCGCAGCAGTCGCTGGCGAGCGCGAATGACCAGTACATCTCCAGCCTGTATAGCCACAATGTGGCAAAACTGCAGCTCGCCCGGGCGCTGGGAGTAGCGCGAACTAATTACACCCAGTATCTGGCGCAGTAGGGAGGATCCCATGGCCAGCCGACTTAATCCACGTCCTGAAGTAGTAGAAGAGCCGGATTCCGCGCCAGCTTCCGAGAAGGAAGAAAATGGCGTCTCCAGACGCGAGACGGCAAGGCGGCGTTTCAAGTTTCGTCGCTCATTCGCCCTGGTCCCGCTCGCACTGGTGCTGATTGCAGGCGCCATTCTCCTGTGGCTCTATTTTGGGAGCTACGAAAGTACGGACGATGCGCAGGTGGATGTGCACCTGTATCCCGTTAGCCCGCGCATCTCCGGCTACGTCATTAAAGTGAACGCTGGTGACAACCAGTACGTCCAGCAGGGGACCGTGCTGGTGGAGATCGATCCCCGGGACTACGAGGTTGCCGTTGCCAAAGCACGGGCGGACCTGGCCAATGCGGAAGCGACCGCGAAGTCCCTCAATATTGCGGTACCAATCACCTCTGTGAATACGTCGAGCCAGCTGAAATCGGCGGCTTCAGACGTAGCAACTGCCACGTCCGGCATCATCGCGGCGGAGAAGCAACTCGCAGCCGCGCATGCCCAGGTGGAGCAGGCTGAGGCCAACGACGTCAAAGCCCAGGATGATCTCCAGCGATACAAGCGGCTGGTGGCCAAACAGAACGTCTCCGAGCAGACCTACGATCAGGCGCTGGCATCGGCAAAGGCGAATACCGCTTCCGTGGCCGCGGCCAGAGCGAATGAAGCGGCGGCGCAGCAAACAGTCCAGCAGGCCAAAGACAAGCTTACGCAGGCCGAAGCCAGCCATCGCGCGGCTCAAACCGGACCTCAACAGGTGGCCTCAACCAACGCCCGCGCTCACGCGGCTGTAGCGGATGTCGAGCAGAAGCGCGCCGCTCTCGAACAGGCGGAGTTGAATCTGCAGTACACAAAAATTGTCGCGCCAGTCACAGGAGCGGTAAATAAAAGCGTGGTGGTCGGAATGAATGTGCAGACGGGGCAGCAGTTATTGACGGTTGTGCCGCTGGACGAGGTCTGGATCACCGCCAACTTCAAGGAGACGCAACTCCGGCATATGCAACCTGGACAAAAAGTAAAAATCCAGGTGGATTCAACAGGTGTGACCGTACGCGGGCATGTTGACAGCATCGCTGGCGCCACCGGTCCTCTTTTCAGTCTGCTTCCACCTGAGAATGCCACGGGGAATTATGTGAAAGTTGTTCAGCGTATACCTGTGAAGATTGTTCTTGAGCCTGGCGAGAATCACGAACACCGGTTGCGGCCAGGCATGAACGTTGTGCCCAAAGTGTATCTGCGATGAGCAACTCGGTTCTTACACTCGATCAGGACGTCTGGAAGCCAGGGTACAATCCCTGGCTTATTGCCGTTGTTGTCGCGCTTGGCGCCTTCATGGAGGTGCTCGACACCAGCATCGCCAACGTTGCTTTACCGTACATGGCGGGAAGTTTAGCCGCAAGCAATGACCAGAGCACCTGGGTCCTGACTTCTTATCTGGTCTCGAACGCCATCGTTCTGCCCATCAGCGGCTGGCTGGCGGTGAGATTTGGGCGCAAGCGGTTTTTCATGGGCTGCCTCACTATCTTCACAGTGAGTTCGTTGCTCTGCGGTTTGGCGCCCAGCCTTGGTTTCCTTCTGCTCTTCCGGATTCTGCAGGGCGCTGGCGGAGGCGGGCTGCAGCCCATGGCGCAAGCCATTCTGGCGGACACCTTTCCTCCGGAGAAACGGGGGCTGGCATTTGCCCTGTACGGAATCACTGCAGTCATGGCGCCGACCATCGGGCCCACTCTCGGCGGATGGATCACCTTTAGTTATTCCTGGCGCTGGATTTTCTACATCAACGTTCCGGTAGGCATATTGACCTGGATGCTGGTGCGGCGCTTTGTCGAGGATCCTCCATACCTGAAGCGGCTCAAAGCAGCCGGCGTCCGGCTGGACTATATCGGGATTGCTCTTCTGGCGATCGGGATCGGCGCGTTGCAGATTTTGCTGGACAAAGGCCAGGAAGATGACTGGTTCGGCTCGAATTTCATTACCACCCTGGTCATGATTGCGGCCGTATGCCTGATCTCTCTGGTGGTTTGGGAGTGGTTTCAAAAGGCGCCTGTCATCGACGTGCGCATGTTCAGGAGCTTTAACTTTGCGAGCGCGAGCCTGATGATGTTCGTCCTCGGAATTTTGTTGTTCAGCAGCCTGGTCCTCATGCCCCAGTTTCTGCAGACGCTTCTGGGTTACACGTCGCAACTTGCAGGTCTTGCTCTTTCGGCTGGAGGCCTGGTCTTGCTCTTTGAGATGCCGATCATCGGACAGTTGACGACGAGAGTTCAGGCGCGCCGGCTGATTGCGTTTGGCTGGCTGGCGTTGTCGATCGCCATGTTTTATTCCACGAAGCGAATCGATTTGCAGATCAGTTTCAATGCGGCCACATGGCTGCGCATTGTCCAGGTGATTGGATTGGGATTCCTCTTTGTGCCCATTACCCTTGTGGCGTACATCGGAATCGCTCCGGAGAAGAATAATGCCGTGGCAGGCATCGTGAATTTCATGCGCAATATGGGTAGCAGCGTGGGAACGTCACTGGTGACTACGTTGATCGCCCGCCGTTCTCAGTTCCATCAGCTAAGGCTCGTGGAGCAAACGAGGCTCGACAATCCAAATTTCATGAATGCGGCACAGGGTTTGACGCAACGCTTTGCCAATGCCGGGTTGGACAGACACGAGGCGACGGCCACGGCCTATGCCAGCATCTATCGATCGTTGCAGGCGCACGCTGCGAGTCTGGCATATATCGATATATTCATGGTTCTCAGCATGTTTGCGGCAATCATGTTCTTTATGTCATTCCTGCTTAAGAAGAATGACCTTCACGGCGGTGCTGCCATCGCGGAGTAACACGCCTGCCGTGCGCGGCCAGGGAACCGGAAAGGCAGCATGGGTATGATCAAAATCATCACCATCGAACGCGAATACGGATGCGGCGGAGGTGAAATCGCGCAACTGGTAGCAAAACACCTTGGCTGGAAATTATGGGACCAGTCGCTTACCGAGGAGATCGCCAGACTGGCCAGGTGCCCTCGGGCTGTCGTCGAAGACAGAGAGGAGCGGACCGATCCTCTCTATTACCGGCTCTTCAAATCGTTTCTCCGCGGAAGCTATGAGGGCAGCATCAACGCACCGAAACTGAACCTGGTGGATAGCGAGACCATCCTCACGATCACCCGCCGCATGGTGGAACACGCGGCGAAGCGCGGGAACGCCGTTATCGTGGGCAGAGGTTCGCAACAGTTTCTCAGGGACCGGTCAGACACATTGCGGATCTTCCTGTATGCGCCCAGACAAAACAAGGTCCGCCGATTAGTGACCCGCGGCAAAGCCGAGAAGGAAGCCGAGGAGCTGATTGATACGGTCGACGGCGAGCGCGCGGACTTCATTAAGAAATACTTCAAAGTGGAGTGGCCTGATCGCGCCATTTACCACGCCATGATCAACACCAGCTGCGGAGATGAGGCTACGATGCGCATGATCCTGAACTTTATGGATGCCTGGGCCCCATGCGCCATTGCCTGATCTGCGGACTTAAATGGGGGAGGACATTTGACCGAACCGACCACTCTACTACCGATAACATCCTCGCGTGCCGACCACATTTTCCCGACATTGACTTCAGTGCAAATCGCACGTATTGCCTCGCACGGCAGCACGCGCGCGGTTCGCCGTGGTGAGGTTCTGGTCGAGCAAGGGGACCGGGCCATTCCATTGTTCGTGGTCATTTCAGGCGAACTGGAGGCGGTGCGGCCGACATGCACAACCGAAACACTCATTACTATTTTCAGAGCCGGTCAGTTCACTGGCGAAATAAACACGCTTTCCGGCCGTCGTGCGCTGGCGCGGATTCGTGTGCGGCAGGATGGAGAAGTTATCCGGCTTGCTCGCGAAAGCGCTCTCGCTCTGGTGCAAACAGATGCCGAACTGAGCGAGATTCTGATGCGCGCATTCATTCTTCGACGCGTGGAGTTGCTGACGCAAGGCATTGGCGATGCAACACTGGTGGGTTCAAGCCATTGCGCCGATACGCTTCGCATCAAGGAATTCCTGTCCCGGAACGGCCATCCCTATACATATATCGATCTGGAACACGAGGCCGACGTGCAAAGCCTCCTCGATCACTTTCATGTCTCTGGCGCTGAGACCCCTGTGATGATTTGTCGCGGCGAAACGGTCCTGCGTAATCCCACGAATCGCGAGATCGCCAGGTGTCTTGGCTTCAACGAGGCGGTAGAGACACGTATGCGTGATTTGGTGATCGTGGGCGCGGGGCCGGCGGGACTGGCCTCGGCGGTGTACGGCGCCTCGGAGGGACTTGACGTCCTGCTGCTGGAAACCTACTCGCCTGGAGGGCAGGCAGCTTCCAGTTCGAGAATCGAGAACTATCTTGGATTTCCCGCCGGAATTTCCGGAAACGAACTGGCGGGCCGGGCATACACTCAGGCGCAGAAATTTGGAGCGCAGATGCTGCTCACCACGGGAACCCGGTTAACCTGCGACCGCAAACCATATCAGATAGAGCTGGAAGATGGCGCGAGGATCCCGGCGCGCGCGATTGTTATCGCCACCGGGGCCAGGTACCGCAGGTTGCCGATTGAGGATTTGTCCCGCTTTGAAGGCGCCGGCATTTATTACGGCGCAACTTTTGTTGAGGCGCAGGTATGCAGCGGCGAAGACATCATTGTAGTCGGCGGTGGAAATGCCGCCGGCCAGGCTGCTGTTTTTTTGGCCGAGAGCACAGGGCATGTGTACATGCTCGTCAGAGGTGCTGGCCTTGCTGACACAATGTCGAAATACCTCATTCGTCGCATTGAACAAACCCCTAACATCACCGTACTGGTTCACACCGAAGTTGTCGGCCTCGAAGGCATTCATCACCTCGAACGGGTCACGGTGCGGAATACTCAAACCGGGAAGAGCGAGGAGAAGAAGATCGCTCATGTGTTCGTAATGACAGGAGCGACCCCCAACACGGCCTGGCTCAACGGTTGCGTCGTTCTCGACAACAAGGGCTTCATTAAGACAGGTCCCGATCTTACATCAGAAGAGCTGACCGGCGCGCACTGGCCCCTCGGTCGCCGGCCCTATCTGCTGGAAACCAGCCTGCCCGGTGTTTTTGCCGCGGGGGATGTTCGTGCAGGCAATGTGAAACGTGTTGCTTCGTCTGTCGGTGAAGGGTCAATCGCGATCTCGTTTGTTCACCAACTGTTGAGAGAGTAACTACTATTGAGCGAGGCGCGGCAGCGGTAGGCCGTCGCCCAGCTGCATGAGCCGGGCAAAAGGTACTCTGAGATCCTGCATGGCCGATCCTCTTCGGGCGGAGGCGAGGCCAACTACTTCGTTAACGTGACTCGAACCCAGTAGCTGGGCCTGGGCGGAGGCGAGAAAGACGTGGTCGCCAGGCGGTGCTGCAGGCATCCGCTGACGCCGGTGTCAGGGAAGATCATCGATTGTTGCGCTTTGCCGTCACCACTGATCTCGACGACAACGTCGAAGGGGCCGGGGTCGTTCGCCCCGGTTGCCAGGCACTCTTTCAGCACCCGTGAATCTTTCAGGGAGAACTCCCAGGCAAAAACGCCATTGTATTTCTCACCCTCGGGTGTCTGCAGGTTCTGGTTGATGGACTTGTAAATGTCGTCCATAGCCATGTTCGGCCTGGTATTGGCGCTGGAGCGGATCAGGACCGGGGTCTGCTGTGGTGTGCTGGTGAGCAGCACTGGTACTGTTGCCGGAGCGGGAACGCTGCTCTTGACTGTCATTAGTTCCGGAGTTCCCAGGGGTGTTCTGCGCTGAGTCACAGGTTGAGCTACAGCAGGCGCGAAGACCGGAGTTTTTGCTGGCGCGCCTCCGGAGTCTTTGCCGGCGGCCTTTCCTGCGGCAACGGGACCTCGCTGCGCAACTGATGCAGCGGGCTGGTTCGGCAGAGTAGCCGCGGGCTTCGTGATCTGATTGTTCTCTCGGATTAAAAGGACGGGGTTTTTATTCAAATCAGTATTACTTGCCGGCACTGCTGCTTCGGCTCGCGGAATATGAAGAGGAAGCCCGGCAGCAGGCGCCTGCACTTCAATTTCATGCCGTGGGGCCACATCCGTTGCCGTATGCACGGGGACGACTACAGATAATGCAGGACTGGCAGGGATAGAAACTCTGCCTGAGTTTTGCGTTGCGCTGGCCTCTGCCGCTGATGGCCGGGCCGCTCCTTCATGCAGCTCGCGCTCAATTTTTTCTGTTCTGTACTTGCGGGCAATGTCGCCCAGGCTTGGCGCTGGTTGCTGCGAAAAAAGCACCCCTCCGGAAACGATGGCCGCGAACACCAGGATAGAAATTGCTCTTTCCATAACATAGAAAGAATAATCAGAAACCTGTCCAGGGTAATAGTTACGAGGGTACCCACCTGGTAATGAAACTAAAGTACTTTAACCAAACTAAGTACTACCCAAACTACTTTGCTTTTTTCGTTTTCTTCGCCACGGGTTTCTTTTTGGGCTGCGGTTTGGGTTTTGCCGGTTCTGCCTTTGCCGGCTTTGCCGCCGGTGCGGTTTTCTTTACTTGCGGCGCAGGTTTCTTTTCCGTGGCAGGTTTCTTCGCTGGCGGCGCCGCTTTCTTTGCGGGCTGCGGTTTTTGTTCCGGGAGAGCAGCTTGTGGCTTCGCAACAGGGTGCGGCGCTGGTGCTGGGGCTGCAGTCACGGGCGTCACCTCTGCCGACGCAGCTTTGGGCTTGCGTCCACGGCGTTTGGGCGACTGTTCGCCCGCGGGTGCGGCTTCGGTTTTGACTGCGGCAGCTTCTTTTTTCGCTCCCCGGCCTCGGCGTTGTGGCGGAGGCGGCGGAGGCGGCACCGGTGGAGAATATGGCTCCAGGAACTTTACGATTTCGTTGTGCGAGTGCAGCTTGCCATCCAGCAGCAGCAGGAAAGCTTCTTCCTGAATCTTCTTGTATTCCGGATGCTCTGGCGTGATGCGCATCTCCGCCATCTCCGGGAAGGGAAGCTTTTGCCGGGTCAGCGGCCACTTGGTCAGAAAATTTTTCAGCTTCTGCTCAACTGCGGCCGGGCGCGAGGTGATGGCGCAGAACAGCATGGGTTCCGGTGGCGCCTGCATCAAAAATTTCCAGGTCTGTGAAGGCAGAGCCGTGTCCTTGCCCGTGAGCTTTTTGGCGAAATCTTTGGCATCGTCTTCCAGGTTCCGCCAGCGCTCCACAAATCCCTTGTTCGGAATCTGCTTTTGCAGGGCAGAGATCTCTTTATCGCCCAGCTTGCGCGTGAGGAAGTACATCACGATAGGGCTGGGATCGGGATTCAGCCCAACTTCCTGTATCTGCTGCCGGACCTTGAATAGCTGCGCCAACCCCTGGGCGTCAACCTTCGCCACCGACAAATGCGGGGCCAGATACTTCAGCCAGCCTTCTTTTTCGAGCACCTTCAGGGTTTCGAGCGGATTGTCCTCGTGTGCCAGTTGCTCAATTTCATGCCCCAGTGCGCGGTCGGAGGCATTTTCGATGTAGTTGTTTTCCTTCGCCGCGTCGTAACGCGCCTGCGTGCGCTCTTCGAGGGTCCAGTGAAAACGCGTGGCCAGGCGCGTGGCCCGGATCAGCCGCGAGGGCTCTTCATAAAATGCGTAGTTATGCAGAATGCGCAGGACTTTGGCTTCAATATCGGCCATGCCATTGAATGGATCGGTCAGCAGACCGCGCGAGCCTGGATTGAGCGAGAGCGCCATGGCGTTGATGGCGAAATCGCGCCGGCGCATGTCGTCATAGATCGTGCCGGGAGTAATCTCCGGCGGGCGGCCCGGCTTGTCATATTTCTCCGAGCGCGTTCCGGTCACCTCGCTGCGCACGTTGCCGGGCAGCAGAAGCATAAGGGTCCGTGTGGTATCGTCCACGGCTTCGATGCGGGCGCCGGCTTTTTCAAAGTCCTTTTGCAGCCGGAGCGCGTTGCCTTGTACGGAAAAATCCAGATCGCGGATGATAAAGCCGCTCAGGATGTCGCGTACGGCCCCGCCGGTCAGGTAGACGTTCATATCGTGCGCGCGGGCGACATTCGTCACCAGCGTGAGCGCACGCTGCTGGTCCGGCGACAGCCGGGTTTCCATGAGATAGATAAAATCTGCCATTCAGTCTTACCGCAGTACTCCCGCGCACACAACACCCACCCCGCAGCGTGGGTCACGCAGGTCAGGCCATTGCTTGTAAACTCTCTGTAAGTTGCACGTTATAGAAGACTTATCTGCACCAGCAGAGCCCAATAGCAAAACAGCAACAATATCACAAAGGTTAACCTTTTGGCTACCCACGTCCGCAAAACTCCTCGTGCCGCCCTTGATTCCCCCCGCGCTCGTGCGAGAATCAAACTTCAGCCATGCCTTCGACGCACAAAAAGGTGATTGTTCGCAAACTGGGCCGCGATGTGGCCAGCGGATACGTTTCTCCGGCAAACTTCATTGTCGAAGGGCAGCTGGAACTGCTGAATCCCGAGGGCAAAGTAGTGATGATCGACCTCAAAGAGATCAAGAGTGTTGATTTTGTGCGCGACTTCTCTGATCTTGCCGCATCGCCGCGAAAAACCTTCACCACTCGTCCGCGTTCCGATGGTCTTTGGGTGCGCCTGAAGTTTATTGACAATGACGTGCTTGAGGGCATCATCGCCAACGATCTCACGCAGATTGCGCCCGAAGGATATCTGATTACCCCGCCGGATACGCGTGGCAACACTCAGCGCATCTTTGTTCCCAAATCGGCGCTCGACGAACTCAGCGTGCTGGCCGTGATTGGCCGGGTTGAGGCGCGCCGCAAACCCACGGAGGATACGAGTCAGCCTGGCCTCTTTACCGAACCTGGATGATAATAATTTTGTTCGCGCACACCCTTGCTCCCTCCTTTACAATCACGCTTCGGGCAGTTGCAGGGCCTTATTCATGAAACTTACGGAAATTGCCAGCCGGCTGGGCGCAAGTCTCGACCCTGCGGACGCTGAAGTTGAAATTACCGGCATTGGCGCAATCGAGACCGCGCAGCCCGGCGAGCTTGGCTTTATCGCCAATCCCAAATATGCCGCCGCCGCCCGAGTTACCCAGGCCTCCGCGCTGATTGTGGATGAAAAATTTCCCCGGACCGAAAAGCCGCTGCTGCGTACAAAGAATCCGCAGTATGCCTATGCCCGCGCCTTAAGGATTTTTCGCCAGCAGCCCGGCTACGCTCCGGGCATCCATCCCACGGCGGTGATTGACCCCACGGCACGGATTGGCCAGAACGCCTCCATCGGCGCGTATGTGACCATTGATGCTGGCGTGGAGATCGGTGACGACTGTATTCTGCTGCCGCATGTCGTGATCTATCGCGGCGTAAAGATCGGCAAGAACTTTTTTGCGCATTCGCATGTGTCTGTCCGCGAAAACTGCGAGATTGGCGACAATGTCCTGCTGCACAACGGAGTGGTGATAGGGGCAGATGGCTTCGGCTTCGCGAAAGATGACGCCGGGCGCTGGTACAAGATTTTGCAAACCGGCAATGTGGTGATCGAAGACGACGTGGAGATACAGGCCAATGCCTGCATCGACCGCGCCAGCCTCGGCCAGACCCGCATCGGCCGCGGCGCCAGGATCGACAATTTGTCCCACGTGGGCCACAACTGTACTATCGGTGAAAACTCCATGCTGTGTGCGCAGGTGGGGCTTGCCGGATCAACTGAAATTGGTAACAACGTGATTCTCGCCGGGCAGGTGGGTGTGGCGGGACACTGCAAAATTGGCGATGGAGTCGTGGTCACGGCGCAAAGCGGCACCCACGGCGACATTGCACCCGGATCCATGGTCAGCGGCTCGCCGGCTTTTGACCATAAACAGTGGCTGCGCAGCGTTTCTGCTTTTAACAAGCTGCCGGAACTGGCGAGGGCTGTTCGTCTGCTCTCCCGGACTTCGGCGGACGAGTAACGGCTGCCAGCTTACAACCACCAGACCCGCAACTGATTCATCACTCAACAGGGCTGCATGGAAACCGGAAAATCTGAAGGTAAAAAAATAATTCGCGTGCTTCTGCTGGATGACCGCGAAGACAATCTGATTCTTCGCTCCGCCATTCTGCGCCAGAACGGATACGAGGCGGTGACCTCCGCGTCGGTGGAAGAGGCGGAAGTACATCTTGGCGAAATCGATATCGCGGTGCTCGACTATCATCTCGGCGCGGGAAAATTCGGCACCGAGGTGGCGCAGTCTCTTCGCGACAAACGGCCGGAAGTGCCCATCATCATTCTTTCCGCCACGCTCGAAAGAAAATTCGGCGGCGTGGAAGACATGCACCTGCTGAAGGGCTACAGTTCGGTGGACGATCTGCTGGCCGCGCTGCGCTCCTTTGAAGCCAAAAAGCGGGGCAAGCCGGTGGTGGTGGACGCCCGTGACTTTTTCTATTCCCGCATCGCCATGGCCATGGGCGAGGATGTTGTGATGGAGATCCTCGACCGCGAGGGCAACTGGCAGTATGTAAACGAATTCTTTGCGCGTCTGTACGACAAAAAACGGAGCTGGTTCCCGGGTAAGAACCGTTTTGTGGAGTTTCCGGAACTGGGCAGCGAATGGCAGGAGATCATACGCACCGTGGCCGATACGCGTGAAACCTACGTCGACCGCAGTTTTCGCGGGCTGCCATATCTGCCGGCAAAAAGAGACCGCTGGAACTGGAACATTCTGGTCTTCCCCCTGAAGCTGGCCGACAATCGCAACGGCGCCGTGCTGAGCGCGCGTATTATCGAAAAGAAATGAAAATCAGAAAAGCCTGTGCCATGTTGCTGCTGATGGCAGCGCTCGCCGGATGCAGATCGCATGTGATCCGGGTTACCGTAATCAACGTAAGTTCTCAGCCCGTGACCACCATCGCCATTGAATATCCAGGGGCCAGCTTTGGCATCAACTCGCTTGCGCCCGGCAAAGAATTTCCTTACACCATCAAGCCGACCGAGACCGGAATGCTGAAAGTTCAGTTTACCGACGCCGCGGGCAAAGAGCATAAGGCCTCCGTTGGCCAGCTGCAAAAGAATGACGAGGGAGCCATCACCCTTCGGCTGACCCAGGATGCGGCTGTGGCAGAGACAAGACTGACCGCTCGCTGAAAGCCTTTCCAGGCTCCTCTGCAAATTCCTGATCTGCGCGATAAATATTTTTTACTGGATTCAAAGCCCCTCCGTGCTGCACAATTACCGGGCATTTTTTGGAGGGGAGCAATCATGCATTCACACAACTGCGGAGATCTTTTCGGCTGCGGTGAAGAAAAAGGTACCGGTGTAGTTCGTGAAGATCTGAAAGACGCAGCTTTTACCAGCCGCGCCTCGGACCGTCTTCTGCATATGGATGAGGTGGACCAGGAATCGTTTGACGGTTATTTAACCGAGCGTGGCCGCTCCCGCCGCAGCCTGCTGCGGGCCAGCAGCTTTATGAGCGTTCTGGCTGCCGCGTCGCCGCTGTTCAGCAAGCTGGGCTTCGCAATGCAGGCCAGTGATGCGAAGAAAACTAAATCTTCTGGCACAAAGCATGACGAAGGCCGCGTGCACACGGTGGAATCCACCAGTGAGACCGTGCATCTCGGAGTGTTTGATGCCACGCTGCCTCCCATTCTCAAGATCGATTCTGGTGACACCGTCAGCTATCCCAATACGTGGTCGCATTTTCTCAACCAACTCCAGCCAGGCGTTCCGGTCGAAAAACTTGCGGAGATGAGAAAGAACAATCCCGGACGCGGTCCGCATTCCATCATCGGCCCTATCGAAGTGAATGGCGCCGAGCCGGGTGACGTTCTGGAGATTCGCTACAAACGGATGGAGCCATTTCCCTGGGGCGCCGTATTCAATAATCCAGGATCAATGGGCACGGGACTGCTGGCTCAGGATTATCCGCAGGGGCAGGTGAAGTATCTCGATCTGGATATGAGTGGCCGGAAAGCACATTTCAGTCCCAATATTCACATTCCGCTCAAGCCCTTTCAGGGCACGCTTGGCGTAGCGCCGCCCGATGGATATTACCCTGCCATTGCGCCCGGCATTACCAGTTCGGTCCCGCCTGGCCCGCACGGAGGCAATGTGGATTTGAGCGAGATGTGCGAAGGGGCCACTATGTTCCTTCCGGTGTGGAAGCCCGGCGCGCTCATCTTTACCGGAGATTCTCATGCTCTGCAGGGGGATGGCGAGATTAATCTTTCAGCTTTGGAGACGCGCATGAAAGAGGTGCGCATCCAGGTGGCTTTGCATAAACAAAAGAATTTCGCCTGGCCTGTGGCCGAGACGGAGACACACTGGATCCTGCTGGGGTTGGACAAGGACCTTAATGCCGCCATGACCATGGCTGCGCGCAATGCCATCAAATTCCTGTCCAGCCGGGCTGACATGACGGAGCTGGACGCCTACGCCCTGTGCAGCATTGCCGTCAGCTTCCGGGTTACGCAGGTGGTGGACATTGTTCGCGGAGTCCATGCCATGATCCCCAAAAATCTGTTCCTGAACGGACTTCGGGAGAAGATTGCCGTTGTGTAGAACTGTAACTACTGCCGCTCCTGGGGCAGGGAACTATTGATAACGTTGTGCACGGCCTCCATCAGGTCTTCTCTTGACGCAAATGCCCGGGGATCAAGCGGAGGATGAAAAACCACGGTGGCCGTGCCGCCTTTGCAGATCAGAGTGCTTTTGGGCATCATTTTGTACGTGCCCAGTATGGTGACGGGAACCACAGGGGTGCCGGTTTCAATGGCCAGATGAAACGGCCCCTTTTTAAACGGCTGCAGCCGTCCGTCGCGGGAGCGCGTGCCTTCGGGATAGACGACCATATTGATTCCCTGCCGCATCACCTCGCCGGCCCGGCGAATGCTCTGAATGGCCGCTTCGCGGTTCTCGCGAACTACCGGAACAATGGAAGCCATATCCAGCGCCTGGGCCACGATGGGAATTTTCCAGACCGTCTGCTTTGCCAGAAACGAAGTTCGCCGGGGAATCAGCGGCATCAGAATGGGTGGATCCATATTGGACACGTGGTTCGACATGAATATGTAGGTCCCATCAGGCTGGATACGGTCGAGTCCATCTACCTTGACTCGTGCCCCGATCAGCCATAGTCCGGCGCGCATGATCTTCATGGCTATCCAGTAAAGGAAATTGATTTTGCCGGAGAGGAACGTCCAGGGAAAGGCAATCAGGGCCGCTGGAGGAACCACCAGCACCAGAAAAATCAACGCAAGAATTGTTCTGATCCGGCCCATCATGAACGCTGGCCGCCGCGTAGCTCTTCGATTTTGCGGGGAAGCTTTTCGTAGATGCCGTCGAATCCGCCGTTGGAAAGGATCGCCACCACATCGCCTTCCCTGAGTTCCGGCGCAATCGCAGACACAATGGCGTCCGCGCCGGGATATTCCCGCGCTTTGCGTCCCTGCTTTTTTATGCCTGAGACCAGCGAAGATGTAGTCAAACGCTCTTTTTCCGGAATGGCTTCCGGTTTGAAGATGCTGGCGATTGCCACCTCGTCCGCGATGGCCAGGCTGCTGACCAGTTCTTTTTGAAATACCCTGCGCCGCAGGGTATTGGAGCGCGGCTCAAAGATGGCCCAGAGGCGGGCTGAAGGATAGCGCGTCCGCAATGCCTTCAGAGTACCGGCGATGGCGGTGGGATGGTGGGCGAAATCGTCAATGATGGTAATGCCGTCAATTTGCGCTTTCACTTCCAGTCGGCGCTTCACGCTTTTGAAGGTCCGCAAAGCGTCCGCAATCACCTGCGGTTCAATGTCGTAGTGCGCGGCCATGCCTGCTGCCGCGGTGGCATTCAATACGTTGTATTCGCCGGCCAGCGAAAACTGCAGTTCGGCCCAGAACTCGCCCCCGCGCAGCAGCGTCCACGAAGTTTTTTCTTCTCCGAACTGAACGTTGGTGATTCGCCACCAGGAATCCGTCTTCATGCCATAGCGCTCCACCGGAGCAAAGGATTTTGCCACACATTCATCAATGGATTCGCTGTTGTCCCAGGCAAGAATTTTTGACCGGCGCGGTACCAGGTTGACCAGGCGCTTGAAGGCGGTCTTGACCGCGTCGAGGTCTTTATAGATGTCCGCGTGATCAAACTCGACAGATGTGAGGATCAGGCCCTGAGGAAAGTAGTGCAGGAATTTCGGTCCCTTGTCGAAGAAGGCCGTATCGTATTCGTCCCCCTCGATAATGAAGTGCTGCCCCTGGCGCAGGGCAAAGCTGCTTCCGAAATTTTCGGCAATGCCCCCAATCAGGAACGAAGGATCTTTGCCGGCGGTCTGAAAGATCCATGCCAGCATGGACGTTGTGGTGGTCTTGCCATGCGTCCCCGCGACCACAATCGGCTCACGTGTGCGCAGAAACAGCTCGTGCAGCAGCTCCGGCAGCGAACGCAGAGGAATGCGCTCGTCCAGAACGTACTCCAACTCCGGATTGCCACGGGAGATGGCATTTCCCACCACCACCATATCCGGGCGCGGTCTGAGATTCGATTCAGCGTAGGGCTGCAACACTGGAATCCCGAGAGAAGCCAGAAAGTCCGACATGGGCGGATAGGCGGCCGTGTCTGAGCCGGTTACTTTAAAGCCGCGCTGTCGCAACAGTCCGGCCAGGGATGCCATGGCCGTACCGCAGATGCCGATCAGATGTATGTGTTGCTGTTCTGTCACAATCCACAAGAGTAACGGATAAAGGAACCAGGCAGCAATTCTGCCGGTACCAGGTGCTCTGCCAACCTTCGGACATCACGCTGGTTCTAATTAAGTAATTCTGTATTTCAGGCCAGACTGTGCGATTCCAGGGGACACAAATCGTGGCCAGGGGAGCTGCAACGCTTCTTCTGTATGCTGCACTGGCAGCGGCCCAGGGCACGCCGCCGTCATCGCCGAATATATCCGGACCAGATCAGGCCTGCGGCACTCCGCCGTGGCCGGTAAATCACGACTTGAAACAGCGAGTGACAATTCTGGTCCATAAGGAGATTAACCGCACGATGTATGAGCGCACCTCTCCTTCGATTGATGCCTGGCAGCCGCTGACTACCATGCAGAAGTTTCAGCGTTTCCTTGACTACACATATTCTCCGTGGAACTTTGCCGGCGCCGGTGTAAACGCTTTGCTGGACGAGGCGGACGAAAATCACGAGTACGAAAAGGGTTTTTCCGGACTGGGACAGCGCTACGGAATCGAGCTGGCCACGGGAGAAACCAACGCGTTTTTTGGGCGGTTTTTGATTCCGGCGCTGCTGAAGCAGGACCCCAGATATTTTCGTAATCCTAAACTTCCTCTTCGCCGGCGCATTCTGTATTCCATTAGCCGTGTGGTGATTACCCGCAATGACCGCGGCGGTCAGACACTGAATGCGTCTTATATCGCGGGTAACGCGATTTCCCAGGCATTGGCCGATCTCTATGTTCCCGGGCAGCGGCAGGGCCTGCAGCCAATCGCCGGCCGGTTGACTTTCAATCTTGCCCGCGATGCCGGCTTCAACCTGCTCAACGAATTCTGGCCGGAAATCCGGCGCAGAGTACTGCACCGATAAGCAGGCAGAGCACGGGGACAGCGCAATCGTGCCAGGCAAGAACCCCGGACAACAGGTGTGGGCACGTTGTGATTCAGGATCTGTAATCCAGAACTTCCGTATTTTCCGCAGGTTGCACCGGGATTATTGCCAACTGTCTTTCCAGCACCTGGGCCAGTTCCTTGCGGTCCACCGGCTTGGAGATGTAATCATCCATGCCGTTCAACAGGCACCGCTCCCGATCGCCCTTCATGGCATGTGCGGTCATGGCCACGATGGGAGTGTGTTTCCCGGTTGGCAGCTCCCGAGCGCGGATCCCGGCCGTGGCCGCAAAGCCATCCATTACCGGCATCTGTATATCCATCAGGACCAGATCGAAATTCCGCTCGTCCATGGCTCTCAGGGCTTCCAGCCCGTTTGAGGCCACCCTGCATTCATATCCCATTTTGATTAGCAGATGCTGCGCCAGTTTTTGGTTTACGGGATTGTCTTCCGCGACCAGTATGGTCCGTTGGGAGCTACGCTGCACTGCAGGGCAGGACAGGCTTTCACCGGAAACCGGGATGGCTGTTTTTCGTGCAATGGATGGCTGCTGGAAGGCCGTTGCGCTCATCGATTTTTCCTGGAACATATGCACGGTGAAATGGAACGTGCTGCCTTTGCCAGGTTCGCTCTCCACCCAAATGCCTCCACCCATCATGGTCACCAGCCGCGAGCAAATGGCCAGCCCCAGTCCGGTCCCGCCATACTGGCGCGTGGTAGATTTATCCGCCTGTTCGAAGGCCGCAAAAATGGATTGCTGCTTGTCTTTGGGGATGCCGATTCCGGTATCGCGTACCTGGAAGTGAAGCAAATCAAAATTATCCTGGCCTGGGTCCGTTCCGGCCGTCACGCAAATTTCACCGGCAGTGGTGAACTTGATGGCATTTCCAATCAGGTTGGTCAGCACCTGCCTCAGGCGGGTGGAATCGCCAAAACAGAATTCACCCGCGCCTGACAGAAGTTCAAAGGAAAGGCGAAGATTTTTCTGGTGTGCGCGAATTTCCAGGCTCTTGATGGTTTGTTCCAGCAGCTGCGGCAGGCTGAAGCGCACGGGGTCAAGTTCAAGCTTGCCGGCTTCAATTTTCGAGAAATCGAGAATGTCGTTGATGAGGGACAGGAGCGCATCGGAAGAGTACTTGACCATCTCCAAATACTCGCGCTGATGTGGGTCCAGTTGCGTTTCGAGAGTTAGTTCTGTCATTCCAATGATTCCGTTCATAGGTGTCCGAATTTCATGGCTCATGTTGGCCAGAAACTGGCTTTTGGCCAGATTGGCGGCTTCCGCGTTCTCTTTGGCTTTTTCCAGCGTGGCATTCAGCCTGAGCAGGTCGCTGGTGCGCTCGGTGACCTGCGACTCCAGGTTTTCGCGATGCGATTCAAGCTGGCGGTCACGTTCTGAAATCTGCTGCAGCATTTCATTGAACCCGCACATGAGCGCCCCAAGCTCATCATTGCTGTGAGGGACCGCGCGCAGGGAGTAGTCCTTGCTGAGTGATACCCGGTCGGCAACGGCGGTAAGCTCCAGGATGGGCCCGGAAATCAGCCGCTGCAGTATCGACGCCAGAATAAAAGTTCCCAGTAGTGAGACCAGCAAAACGCCGCTCACGATAAAACCATAAAGTTTGAGCCTCTGGTGCATCTCCGTCAGGTTGGCCTTCAGATAGATAGTGCCAATGCGTTCTCCATGCAGCGTGATGGCATAGAAACTTTCAGCCGAGTTTCCGGAAAAATTCACTGAGTTCTCGCGGACAAGGGGAAAGCCGACGGGGCACTGGCTGGCTCTGGAGAGGTAACGAGCCAGTGGCGCGCCCTGCTTGTTGTAAATGCAGGCATCTTCAATGTCCTGTTGCGAACTGAGTGAATCCAGCAATGTCACGGCTGATTCGGAGTCTCCAAACGTGATGGCCGCCGTGCTGTTGGCGCCGATGATTTCGGAAAGCAGAGATAGTTTCAGCGCGGTGTGCCGTTTGAATGTGGAAACTTCGTACGTAATAAAGCCGACAGAGGCCAGGGCCAGGGCGACGAAGCTGGTCAGCATAATGATGACCAGAAGCTTTTTGCGGATGGGAGCGTTTCGCAGTAGTTTCATGGCTTTTCGTATACCTTGATTGCCAGTTGCAAAAGTTTGGAGCTAATACTGATTCCGGCCCGGCTGGCTGCGGCAAAATTGATCTCAAACCGCAGTTTGCCATCTGCCAGAACAAAATTGATCATTCCGCCTCGGCGCAGAAATTTGTCGTCTTCACTCACGGTTACAATGGGGAGATTCCTTGCTTCCTCCAGTATTTCTTCCACTTTTTTCCCCTGGCTGCCGATGAAAAGAAGCTGGCATGTTTCCAAAGGCGCCGGAGAGCGAAGCTCTTGAACCACAACCTGGCGGCCGGCTGCAGACTTTCCCCTGGTGACCGCCTCCAGCGCCTCTGCGACATCCTTTGCACTCACAATGCAGACCGTTAATCTGGAAGAAACATCGGCGTGGGGCCAGCTGATAAACTTGGTAAAGTTGAGCAGAAAGGCCGCTTTTAGCTGATATTCTTCAATATCCTGAGCTTGCATCTTCATGCTCACCCCATTGGCCAGGATGATGCACAGACCCAGACAACAGGCCACACGGGTCTTCAAGCCACCGTTTTTTCGGCCATATCTTAGAAATGCCATTCGATTTTGCCGTACATACTCCGTTTAATCTGTGTATGGCTGATACCTTCTGTGTCACTGAATTCAGAGAGTCGCGGCGCCAGAAGGTTCTGACCTGCCAGGCTGAATTCGGTGTGCTCTCCCACCCGCCAACCCAGGCGAGCGTCAAAGCGGTCATAGCTGGCCACCTGGTTGGTTGGGAGTGCGCCGACGTGGTAGAGAGCACAGTCCAGATCCAGATTGTGAGGCAGATTCAGAAGAGAACGAATTTCAAACTTGTGGTGGGGCGTCTTTCCTCCCAGTCTGGCCACAGTAGTGTCATTACTATCAGGGTCAGGATGTGCGTCTATATGGATGAAGGCGTATCCCGGACTGATTCGCCACCGTTTGGTCACATTCCAGTTGGCAAAAAACTCTCCACCGTAGGTCCAGGCATGTGCGTCATCACTAAATGTTAGTGGGAAGACCAAATGTGGAGGTGCAGGCGTGACGGTAAAAAACGGGGCGCCGGTTTCTACGCTTGTAATGTTATTGTAGAAGCTTGAGAAGCCAGCGACATCGAATGACAGCCGCTTATTCATCTGTGCGCGATAGCCAAGCTGATAGGCAATTACCCGCTCTGCGGGGCGCTGTTTCTGCCCACGCAGTTCAATGAGGGCAAAATTAGTATTGTCGATTGGAAACGCAGCGATGGCAATCTGAATGTCGGTGTCTGACCGGGCGGGTTGGCGAATCGCGCGTCCCACCGACATCCATAACGCTTGTTTTTTGGTTGGTGACCATACCAGTTGTGTGCTTGGTTCCAGTTCAAATCCCGTATAGCTATTGTGTTCAATCTTCGAGCCCAGAGTGAGCCAAAGGGAGCTGGTGAGCCTGATTTCATCCTGAACAAAGGCGCTGAAGAGACTGTCAGTTCGGCGCTGGGGGGTAAAGAATGCTGCCACGCTTGGCCCCAGGTTGTCGGCAGTCACGCGGTAACCAAGTCCCCAGACAATATCATGCCGGGGACCAACAATGAAGTGATGGTGCAAATCGAGATCGAATGTTTTACGCTTCTCCAGTCCCCCATTTTCGAACCGGCTATAGTCATCGTAATACCCTTGCAAAGAGAGGTCGGATGTGCGTGAAAAGGTCCGGCTCCAGCGTCCAAGGATGTTGCCCGCTCCAAGTGCGGTCCTGGCGTTCAGAGTTTCCTGCAACGGAAGAGCGTTGAAGACAGTTTCGGTGATTGTGTCACTGGCATGGACTCCCATCAGATCTCCCTGGACCGTTAGCGTGTCCCGCCGGGAAAGATCCCAATCAGTTCGGAACCCACCGTGGGATGTGTGCCAGTTATCGGGCGCTGGTGTGCCGTCGACAGCAGTTGTGTTGCCAACGTTGACATAGTTGCCGAAAACCCGATAGCTCCCCTGGGCGCCGATCTCGCCACCATACTGGACCAGTCCCCCCGCATTCCCGTTCGATCCTGCTCCTGCCGTAACCACTCCGCCGTGGGTGGCTTTGGTGCTCCTGGTAATAATGTTGATCACGCCGTTAACTGCATTGGCGCCCCAAATAGTCCCTCCCGGTCCGCGGATCACCTCAATGCGCTCGATATCTTCCAGAGGCACGTTTTGCTGGTCCCAGTTGACGCCTGAAGTAGTGGGGGTATAGACGCTTCGCCCGTCGATCAATACCAATACCTTGTCAGTAAATCGGTCGCCGAAGCCGCGAATGCTGATGGCCCAGAGGTGCCCATCGATTTGGGCCACATCAACTCCTGGCGCCATGCGTAAGACGTCTGGAATGTTCGTAGCGCCAGAACGGCGGACATCCTCCTGGGTGATCACAAAAACCGCGGCTCCTGCTCGCGATAGCTTCTGCTCCTTTTTGGCAACCGAGGTGACCTCAACGTTCATGAGGTCTTCCAGAGACATAACAGCCAGGTCTGGCGGACGACTCGGGGTTTGCGCCCCGGCGTGGGCTGCAAGCAGCACAATCATGGCCAGGGTGGTTATTGGGCAGTGTCTTTGTTTCACTCGTTTACTCCAGCGGCCAGGCACTTAGACCTTCCTGCAAGGTTCATCGGCGATTAGGTGTGTCTATTTAGTCATTTATGCAGAAAATCTAAAAAGGGCAGAGCGAGATGGGAGCAAGATAAAGCCAAAAGGGACGAAGGATTACATTCTGTAATGTTCTATCGAAATTACCCGCGCATGATTCCAGAGTCCTGGCGATTTCTAATTTGAAAATTGCGAAATTGCGAAGCAGTGGGCGCGTAAAACATTACCGATGAGGCAAAAGCCGGTACCGCGGATGATTTCATCCCCCGATTAAAATTAAAGTTGACTCAGGCAGAAAAAGAGAATTAGATAACTCGCGGCACATCGTTCACTGAAACATTGTCCACTGAACCCAAACTCATTCGCGGACTCTCGCTGGCTGATTCCGTCCTGCTGCTGGCAGGCGGCATTATAGGTTCCGGCATATTTCTCACTGCCAAAGACATTGCTCTCAATACCCGATCTCCCCTGATGTTTCTGTCCATTTGGGCCATTGGCATGGCCATCACCATGCTCGCCTGTTTTGCCTTTGCGGAAATGGGCGCGATGTTTCCGGACGCGGGCGGCCAGTATGTTTACGTACGCGAGGCCTACGGAGATTTTGTCGCTTTTCTTTATGGCTGGATGATCTTTACCGTAAGCGTGACCGGCACCGTGGCTGCGCTGGCAGCCGGCTTTGCCGAATATCTGGGAAAAGTTTTTCCCGCCCTCGCCGCGAACCAGGCAGTGTTTTCACTGCCCGCTTTTTCTATGGTTTGGGGCCATCGCATTCATGAGCCTGGCGGCTTTACGCTGACGCGCGGTCATTTGGCCGCAATCGGCGCAATCGTACTGCAAAGCCTGATCAATATTTTCGGAGTACGGCAGGGCGCCATTCTGCAGAACGTGACCGCCTGGGCCAAATTCGCCGCCATTGGCGGTTTCGTGGTTTTGGGGCTGGCATTGGGAAAAGGTTCGTGGGGCCACTATTCCGTGCCGCTGCCGGTTTCCGCGGATGCGCCCTCGATTTTCAGCGGGATTGCCATTGCTTTGATTGCCGTTTTCTGGGCCTTTGACGGCTGGGTCTACATCACCTGGGTTGCCGGTGAGGTGCGCGAGCCGCAGCGCAATCTTCCGCGCGCTCTGATTTTTGGTCTGGCGCTGGTGGGGGTAATTTATCTGGCCATCAATGCCGTTTATCTTTACGCTCTGCCCATGAGCGGCATTGCTTCCGAGACTGCGGTGGCGCAGGCCGCGGCGGCTTCCATGTTTTCGCCCGGCGCGGCCCGCTGGCTGGCGCTGCTGATTGCCGTCTCCTGCTTTGGCGCCATGGCGCCCTGCATCATGAGCGGTGCTCGCGTTTACTATGCCATGGCGGAAGACGGTATCTTCTTTCGTTCTCTGGCCAGGATTAATCCACGCTTCCGTACTCCGGTAGCCAGCCTCGTGCTGCAGGGCGTGTGGTCCATTGCGCTGACGCTGAGTGGAAAGTACGACCAGCTCTTTACCTATGTCATCTTCATGATGGTTCTCAGCTACGTGCTGACCGTTTTCGCCGTGTTTGTCCTGCGCCGCAAAATGCCGGACGCGCCACGTCCCTATCGCTGCACGGGATATCCATGGACACCGGCCATCTACATTCTTTTGGGCGGAGCCTGGGCCATGAATGCCGTGATCCAAAAACCAAAAGAATCAGGATTGGGGCTTTTCATTGTGCTGCTGGGCGTTCCTCTTTATCTGTACTGGAAAAGAAAAAAAGGAATTGCCGCTGCGATGGCGGTACAGCCTGTGGCAGAGCCGTAATACAACGCAGTGTTCAGGCAGACACTTTCTTACTCTGACGTAAAGTAGTCCACGCTCACCGGATTTTCAAACAGGGAGTAATCTCGCGTCACCACCGTAATTCCGGTCTCGGTGACCACGAAATTCTTTGCGTCCTGTTCCGGGTCGTATCCAATAATGGCGCCCTCGGGGATATGCACGTCGCGGTCGATGATGGCGTTGCGGATGCGGCAGTGGCGGCCAATATTTACGTGGGTAAAGATGATGCTGGAATCCACCTCACTGTAGGAATTGACGCGAACATCGGGAGAAAGAACGCTGTTCCGCACCATGCCGCCGGAGATGATGCATCCGGGGCAGACGATAGAGTCGATGGCCGCGCCCGTGCGTCCAGGTTCGCCGAACACGAACTTGGCCGGGGGGTATTGCCGCTGGTGCGTCCGGATGGGCCAGTGCTCATCGTATAGATTGAACACCGGAGAGACCGAAATCAGGTCCATGTTGGCTTCATAGTAGGCTTCAATGGTTCCTACATCGCGCCAGTAGAGTTCCTTTTTGTTTTCATCGATAAAGTTGAAGGAATAGATCTTGTACTGATCGAGGATTTTGGGCAGGATGTCCTTGCCAAAATCGTGGGAAGAATCGGGGTCTTCGGCGTCCTTTAGCAGAACCGGGAGCAAAACGTCGGTATTGAAGAGGTACACCCCCATGGAGCCGGAAACCATGGCCGGATTGTAGGGCGAGCGCAGGCTGGTGACTCTGGGTTTTTCCTCAAAGCCAGTGATTCTGCCGCTGCGATCAATCTCCATCACGCCAAAGCGAAATGACTCGCTGGGATCAATCAGGATGGTGGCCAGCGTCACGTCCGCGCCCGCGGCCTTGTGCTGGTCGAGCATGAGCTGATAATTCATCTTGTAAATGTGGTCCCCGGAGAGGATCAGCACATGTTTTGGCTGCTCGCTGCCAATCGAATATATGTTCTGATACACGGCATCGGCCGTGCCCAGATACCAGTTGTCGCTCACGCGCTTCATGGGCGGAAGAATTTCGATGAACTCACTCAGCTCCCGCGCTACCACGCTGCTCCAGCCTTCGCGAATGTGCCGGTTCAGCGAGAGCGCTTTGTACTGAGTAAGGATGTGGACTTTGCGCAGATCAGAATTGATGCAGTTGGAGAGCGTGATGTCAATAATGCGGTAGTTGCCTCCGAAAGTGACAGCCGGCTTGGCCCGGTCACGCGTAAGAGGGTACAGGCGCTCTCCCGCGCCGCCCGCAAGCAATACTCCCAGGGTATTTTTCATAAATTCCCGCAGAGTTACCCGGTAAATGCTACCAGAAAAGTAAATGGCCGATGGGTGTGCCCGCCGAAAAGCAGGAAGCAGAGCGTATTCAGCGTTCCTCCACGCTGATGCGCAGCGCTTTCAGAAAGCGAATGTCGCTGGCGCTGATGGAAAACCCCGGGTCGGGACCTGACTTGCGTGTGCCGACCAGCTCCGGAGAGGCCGGGGCCTGCTGCTCGTCGCGATGATTGAAGCCAATCGTGGCTTCCAGCACGAGGAAAATGTCGTACCCTTCATCTTTGAGCTTTGCAATGGCGCGCGAAATCTGCTCTGACTCTGAGAGAGAGAGATTGATGGCCTCACTCAGCTCCTTTATAAGTTTTTTGAGCCTGTTGTCCACCTTACGCGCTCCTTCGTTTCCCTTAGATGCCGGAGGGTGCACGCAGGGTTTGGATTTTTTCCAGGGGGGCATTTTTTTAGGAGCGAGAGTACAGGCTCTCAACATCCCAGCCAGGCATTACAATGGTGGGTAATGCCGAATATTACTCAGGTTGCCCGTGCGCTCACGGTACGCAACCGTCTGGTTTGCGCTGTTTTTTCCGGCGCGAAGACGATGGTTGTCTCGTTCCTGCGGGTTCTGTATGTGCTCTGGCTGCAGGTGACCGGTGTCATCTTTGCCGTGCTTACTTTTTCCGCGGCTACCGCTTTGATCAAGCAATACCACATGGGGACAATGGCCACGGACCGCCAGCGGTTTTGGGTGACTCTGGTAGCCGGAGTGGTTTGTGGCTGGTTCACGCTGGTTTCATTCGTGAGGGCCAGTCGTACGCGCAGGGCTTAATGGCAGACGACATCAAAACCGCCCCTGAAACCGGCCCACTCAAGGCTATTGATCCGCACCCTTTGTATACCCCTGCCGATCTGCAGGGCCGCGACTATGACCGTGGCGTGGGGTATCCGGGCGAGTTTCCCTTCACCCGCGGCGTTCAGGCCACCATGTATCGCGGACGCCTGTGGACCATGCGCCAGTACGCCGGCATGGGCGACGCGGAAGAATCCAACAAACGCTACAAGTATCTGCTCGCCCACGGCACCACCGGTCTTTCGGTGGCTTTCGATCTGCCAACGCAGATAGGCATGGATTCAGATCATTCCATGGCCCTCGGCGAAGTAGGCAAGGTGGGCGTGGCCATTGATTCAGTCGAGGACATGGAGCGTCTTTTTCACGGCATTAACCTTGAAAAGATCTCCACTTCCATGACCATCAACGCCACGGCCTCGATTTTGCTGGCGCTTTATATTGCAGTGGCCCGGCGCTCCGGCGCGGACACGCGCAAACTCAGCGGCACGGTGCAAAACGATATTCTCAAGGAGTACATTGCGCGCGGCACGTATATCTATCCACCCCAGCAGGCGATGCGCATCATCACCGATATGTTTGCCTACGCCAATGAGCACGTGCCGGAGTGGAATACGATCTCGATTTCCGGATATCACATGCGCGAAGCCGGCTGCACGGCGGTGCAGGAAGTAGCTTTCACCCTGGCCAACGCCATTGCTTATGTGGAAGCGGCGCAGCGGGCGGGCCTGGATGTGGACCGTTTTGCGCCCCGGCTTTCTTTCTTCTTCAATGCGCACAATAACTTTTTGGAGGAAATCGCCAAATTCCGTGCGGCAAGGCGAATGTGGGCGCGTCTGATGAAAGACCGCTTTGGGGCGCGCAATCCGCGCTCCATGATGCTGCGTTTTCATACCCAGACCGCTGGTTCCACGCTTACCGCGCAGCAACCGGAAAACAACATTGTTCGCACGGCGGTGCAGGCCATGGCCGCGGTAATGGGCGGCACGCAGTCACTGCATACCAATTCCTTTGACGAAGCGCTGGGGCTGCCCACCGAAGAATCGGCCCGAATCGCGTTGCGCACGCAGCAGATTGTAGGTTTCGAGACAGGGGTGGCCAATACCATTGATCCGCTGGCCGGCTCTTATTACATTGAGTCGCTGACCAATGAGATTGAGGAGCGCGCCCGGCTCTACCTCGAGCGGATTGATGGCCTGGGGGGCACCTTGCGCGCCATTGAGCAGGGCTATATCCAGCAGGAGATCCAAAATGCCGCCTACGATTTTCAACAGGCCGTGGACCGTCTCGAGGCGGTCGTTGTAGGCGTAAATCGCTTTCAGATCGAAGATGAAAAGCCGGTTCCGGTGCTGCGAATCGACGAATCTTTGGAGCGCAGGCAGGTGGAGCGGGTGCGCAGCCTGCGAGAGCGGCGCGACCGGAAAGTGTGGGAGAGCGCACTCCAAAGCGTGGAGGATACCGCGCGCAACGGCGCCAACCTGGTGCCGCACATCATCCACGCGGTAGAGAGTTACTGCACTGTGGGTGAAATCTCTGATGCCATGCGGCGAGTGTTTGGTGAATATAAAGAAACCGTGGTGATCTGAGCAGGTGAGCCGTTCCTGTCTGGGCAATGGCGAGCAGGTTTTCCAGGGTATTTGTCTCAAAATGAATCAAAAACCCCTAAGTACATGTCCCTGATGGCGAAAAGTGTCACTTCTTTGGCAATGGCTTTACCGATTGACAATTTGTGTCACTCGGCTTAGATTCGTGCTTACTCAAGGGTTTTCTACGTTCTGGCGGTTTCCCCGAGCCTTTGAAAAGCGTCAGGTTGAGTAATTTGCGTTTCAGGATCAGCGGGATAATATGTCACAAAGATTAGGCGATCTTCTTGTCCGGGAGAAGATCATCACGCCAGAACAACTGGCAAAGGCGATTAAGGCCCAAAAAGAAGCTGGCCCGCAGGCGCGTTTGGGATCAACTCTGGTCCAGCTCGGATTCATCACTGATGAAGAAGTAACCAACTTCCTTTCCCGTCAATACGGCGTACCCGCCATCAATCTTCAGTATTTTGAGCTGGATACGAGCGTCGTCAAGCTCGTGCCGGAAGAAACGGCCAAGCGCTACCAGATTTTGCCCCTGAGCCGCGTGGGAGCGTCGCTCACGATTGCCATGGTCGATCCGACCAATGTGTTCGCGATGGACGACATCAAGTTCATGACCGGCTTCAACATTGAGCCGGTGGTGGCGTCCGAGTCCGCGATTATGGAGGCGATTGAGAAGGCCTACAACGCAGCGGGAGAAGAAGATGGCAGCAACGTTGACGAACTGCTGGCCGCGATGGGCGATGAGACCGATGTCGAGCTTCAGGCGGAGGCCGGCGAACTGGACATTGGCGAACTGGAAAAGTCCGCTGAAGAGGCCCCGATTGTCAAACTGGTGAACATTATTCTTACCGACGCGGTCAAGCGCGGCGCAAGTGACATTCACGTGGAGCCCTACGAAAAAGAGTATCGGGTGCGCTTCCGTATCGATGGTGTGCTGCAGCACATCATGTCTCCGCCGCTCAAGCTGAAGGACGCGATCATCTCCCGCATCAAGATCATGGCCAAGCTGGACATCAGCGAAAAGCGCCTGCCGCAGGACGGCCGCATCATGCTGAAGATGCACGTAGGCGGCAGGAAAAGGCAGCTTGATTATCGCGTGAACTCGCTGCCTACGCTGTGGGGCGAAAAAATTGTACTGCGGCTGCTGGACAAGGAAAATCTCCGTCTCGATATGACCAAGCTGGGATTCGAGCCGGAATCGCTGGAGAAATTCCAGCGCGCCGTACTGAAACCGTACGGCATGGTGCTGGTCACGGGGCCCACGGGATCGGGCAAGACCAATACGCTGTATTCTTCCATTTCTCTGCTCAACAAGCCCGATACCAACATCATGACCGCCGAAGATCCGGTGGAGTTTCAGTTGCACGGCGTCAATCAGGTGCAGATGAAAGATTCCATCGGACTGAACTTTGCCGCGGCGCTGCGCGCCTTCCTGCGGCAGGACCCCAATATTATTCTGGTGGGCGAGATTCGCGACTTTGAAACCGCCGAGATTGCCATCAAGGCGGCCCTTACCGGCCACCTGGTGCTTTCCACGCTGCATACCAATGGCGCGCCGGAAACTATCAGCCGCCTTATGAATATGGGCATTGAGCCTTTTCTGGTGGCCACCGCCGTCCATTTGATCTGCGCGCAGCGGCTGATCAGGCGCATTTGCAGTGAATGCCGGGAAGAGGTCACTCTTCCGCCCCAGGCCCTGCTGGAGGCCGGGTTTACCCCTGAAGAATCGAAGACCGCAAAAGTTTTCAAGGGCAAAGGCTGTGCAACCTGCAATGGCACGGGGTACAAAGGCCGCGCCGGTTTGTACGAAGTAATGGAAATTGACGACGAAATTCGCGAGCTGATCCTGATCGGCGCATCGGCCGTGGAACTCAAGAAGAAGGCCATGGAAAACGGCATGTTGACCTTGCGCCGCAGCGGTCTGGTCAAGGTAATGGAAGGCGTGACCACGCTCGAAGAAGTGGCGCGTGAAACGATTCACTAAGCCCTGACACAAGAGGAGATCCGGAAGTCATGAGCGTAACGCTAAGCGAGCTGCTGAAAAAGATGCTTGACCTGGGAGGCAGCGACCTCCACATCACCACCAATTCTCCGCCCCAGGTGCGGGTGCACGGCCATCTCCAGCCGCTGGACATGCCGCCTTTGACCCCGTCGGAGACCAAGCAGCTCGCGTACAGCGTACTTACAGACGCCCAGAAGCATCGTTTTGAAGAGACCCTCGAACTGGATTTTTCCTTCGGGTTAAAAGGTTTGGCGCGCTTCCGCGGCAACTGCTTCAATCAGCGCGGGGCCGTGGGCGCCGTTTATCGAATCATCCCGTTTGAGATCAAGTCATTTCAGCAATTGGCCCTTCCGGCCATAGTTTCCAAATTGTGCGACAAGCCGCGCGGGCTGATCCTGGTCACCGGACCCACAGGGTCCGGAAAATCCACGACCCTGGCCGCCATGCTGGACAAGATCAACAGCGAGCGGCATGACCATATCATTACCATTGAAGACCCCATTGAATTTGTTCACCAAAACAAAAGTTGTCTGGTGAACCAGCGCGAAGTACATTCGGACACACAGTCCTTCAGTGCCGCGCTCCGCGCTGCGCTGCGCGAAGATCCGGACGTGGTGCTGATCGGCGAAATGCGCGACCTTGAAACCATCGAATCGGCGCTGCGTATCGCGGAAACCGGCCACCTTACGTTCGGCACTCTGCACACCAACTCGGCGGCCTCCACCATCAACCGCATCATTGACGTTTTTCCCTCGCACCAGCAGTCGCAGATACGGGCGCAGCTTTCACTGGTTCTCGAAGGAATTCTCTGCCAGACGCTGCTGCCAAAGGTCGGCGGAAGCGGGCGCGTGATGGCCATGGAGATTCTGGTGCCGAATCCCGCCATCCGAAACCTGATTCGTGAAGACAAGATCCACCAGATTTATTCATCCATGCAGTCCGGACAGGACAAGTTCGGCATGCAGACATTTAACCAGTCGCTGGCAAGTTTGTTCTTCCAGCGGCAAATCACACAGGAAACGGCCCTGCTGCGGTCATCCATGCCGGATGAGCTGCAGGACATCATCAACCGCGGAGTGGGCCAGGCCAAAGCCACGGGAACGACTGCCGCCGCTCCGCGCCGGTAAGCACCGTGGCGCACAGCAGGACGAGAGGAGTATGAGACATGCCAACATTTACCTTTACGGGAACTGATGCTCAGGGAAAAAAAATTTCCGGCGAGCGTATGGCCGAGACTAAGGCGCAGGTGCAGGTACAGTTGCGCCGCGAGCGCATTGTCCCGGGGGCAATCAAGGAAAAAGGCAAGGAATTTGTCCTGATTAAATTCGGCACCGGCAAAGTGCCGGTCAAGGACGTTGCTATCTTTTTCCGTCAGTTTTCCGTGATGATCGATGCCGGTCTCCCTCTGGTCCAGTGTCTGGAAATCCTGGCCGGCAACCAGGAGAACGCGACCTTTCAAAAGACGCTTACGGCGGTCCGCACCACGGTGGAAGGCGGAGCCACGCTCTCCAATGCCATGCGCCAGCATCCCAAGATTTTTGACGATCTGACCGTCAACATGATCGAAGCCGGCGAGGCCGGCGGTATTCTCGATACCATTCTGCAGCGCCTGGCGACCTACGTGGAAAAAGCGGTCAAGCTGAAAGCGGCCGTCAAATCGGCGCTGATCTATCCTGTCTCGGTCATCAGTATTGCCTGCATTATCGTGGGCGTCCTGCTCAAATTCGTGGTTCCGATCTTTGCCAACATGTTTGCCAGTATGCAGGTGGCCCTGCCTCTGCCTACCAGGATCGTAGTCGGTCTGGGAAATTTTCTCGGACAATGGTGGGCTGTGCCGGGCTTCATCGTCTTAGCGATTCTTTTGTGGGTTTTTATCAGGCTGATGAAGAAGGACCCCAAAGGAAGGGTGCTGTTTGACCGATTTCTGCTCGGCCTTCCGGTGCTGGGGCAGGTGCTGCGCAAGATTGCGGTGGCCCGGTTTACCCGTACTTTGGGCACTCTGATTACCTCCGGTGTGCCGATTCTTGAAGGTCTGTCTATCACTGCGCGCACTTCAGGCAATGCCGTGCTCGAAGAAGCGCTGATGAAGGTGCGCAAGGCGGTGGAAGAAGGCCGCACCATTGTGGATCCGCTGCGCGAAAGCGGAGTTTTTCCCAACATGGTCACGCAGATGATCGGCGTGGGCGAGGCTACCGGCGCGATGGATGCCATGCTGCAGAAAATCGCCGACTTTTACGAAGACGAAGTTGACGCAGCCACCAAGAACCTTCTCACTTTGATGGAACCCATGCTGATCGGCTTTCTCGGCATTACGGTGGGCGGCATCGTGATTTCTCTCTATCTGCCCATGTTCTCCATGATCGCAAAGCTCTCCGGATAGGGAATGGCGGACATCAGATTCAACGACCGGGCATGGCTGGCGTGGCTTGTAAAAGTCCGCGTGATGATCATCATCATTCTGTTCGTTGTGGAACTGCTGATCATCCGCCTTACGCCGAACGCCGTTTCCGCGAATCTGTTCATTACCATTGCCGTTGGCTGGTGCGCGGTCTCGTTTTTCTTTATTGTCCTGCATTCGCTGTGGCGTGAATACAAGCTGCAGGCGCTGATCCAGATTTTTACCGATCTGGCATTCACCACGGCCGTGGTGTACGTGACCGGCGGAATCGACACGTTTTTCAATTTCCTGTTTCCGCTGGTCATTATTGTGGCGAGCATTTTGCTGCCACGTTACTGGGCGTTTTTGACCGCGGCCATTTCCTTCATCCTTTTCGGCTCGCTGCTGGAATTGACTTACTTTGACAAAATCCCGTCCTTTCAGATAAGCCCGCGCGGCGATCTCAAGTCGCTGCAGGCCGTGGTGCTCACCAATTTTTTTGCCTACCTGATCGTGGCTTATCTGGCGAGTACTCTTGCCGCTAAGCTGCGCCAGGCAGGTCTGGAACTGGAAGGCAAGAGCGGGGAACTGATCAATCTGCAGGCGCTGCATGAAAACGTGATCCATTCCATTCGCGGCGGCCTGATCACCACTGACCTTCAGGGCCGCATCACCCTGCTGAATTCGGCGGGCGAGGGGCTGCTGCAGCGTACTGCTTCCTCCGTGGATGGGCGCCATATTTCCGAGCTGTTTCTGGACCGTTTGCCCAGCCTTGAATCGTCTTCCATGCAGGGCGAGGTCCGCGGACTGACTCTCTCCGGGGAAGAAAAGACCTTTGGTATCACCGTTAGCGCCTTGAGCGTTCCCGGCCATGGGACCACGGGCTTTGTGTACACATTCGAAGATCTCACCGTAATTCGCCGCCTGGAGCGTGAGATTCGGATGCGCGACCGCCTCTCGGCGGTAGGCCGTTTAGCAGCCGGAATTGCTCATGAAATTCGCAATCCTCTCGCTTCCATCGCCGGCTCGGTGAATATGCTTTCGCGCATGGTCCCCTTCAATGATGAACAGCGCGTTCTTATCGATATTGTGATCCGCGAATCCACCCGGCTGAATGCCATCATTACCGATTTTCTTGCCTACTCACGGGAGAAGAGTTTCAAGTTCACCCGCATGGACCTGATTCCCCTGCTGCAGGAAACCCTGATGCTGCTGGAAAATCGCCCTGAATCCAGGGAGGTCAGGATCGTCCGGCAGTTTGAGTCTCCTTCCGCCTTTGCAGTGGTTGATGCAGACCGTATCAAGCAGGTCTTTTGGAATCTGCTGGCCAATGCCGCCCAGGCCGCGGGGCCTAAGGGTACGATTACGGTTTACGTGCGTGCTTTCGGCGACTCCTGGCAGATTGGCATTTGCGATAACGGTCCGGGAATCCGGCAGGAGTTTATTGACAAGATTTTTGAACCCTTTCAGTCGCAGTTTGAGGGTGGCACGGGCCTGGGCCTGGCGATTGTCTATCAGTTAATTCAGGCGCATGGCGCCAGGATTTTTGCCAGATCGGAGCCGGGCAGCGGCGCCGAGTTCATCATCGAGATACTTCATGCCAAAGCGGCCGACGAAGCCGCCTTGCCGGTAATCGCGGGCGCGGAGGTGGGCCATGGCTAGCATTCTGGTATGCGATGACCAGCGGTCCATTTGCGAAATGCTGGATATTTCGCTGCGCAAGGAAGGGCACCGCGTTGAAACCGTGGGGGCCGGCGAAGCGGCCAAGAAAAAGCTGGGTTCCGCAAATTACGAGGTACTGATTACCGACATCAAAATGCCGCAGACGGACGGCATTGAGGTCCTGCGCTTTGCCCATGAAGTCTCCCCGGAAACCTCCGTCATTCTGATTACCGCGGTCGAGGACTATGAAGCTGCCGTCCAGGCCGTGCGCGGCGGCGCTTTCGACTATATCCACAAAGGCCCGGGGCTGCTCGAGGAGTTGAAGGTTTCGGTCACCCGAGCGCTGGAAAGACTTTCTTTGCAGCGCCAGAACTTTGCTTTCCGGCGCGATGCTGCCAGCCGCAATTCGCTCGACAACATGATTGGCGCCAGCCCGGTCATTGCCAGACTCAAGCACATCATTCGGACCGTGGCTTCCACCGGCAGCACTGTGCTTATTTACGGCGAGAGCGGCACGGGCAAGGAACTGGTCGCGCGCGCCGTTCATGCCTGTTCTCCGCGCGCTTCGGAGCCTTTTGTGTCAGTGAACTGCGGGGCCTTTCCGGAAACGCTGCTGGAAAGCGAACTCTTCGGCTATGTGAAAGGCGCTTTTACCGGGGCCACGCAGAACAAGCGTGGGCTGTTTGAGGTGGCCAGCGGTGGCACCATCTTTCTTGATGAAATCAGCGAGATGAGCATGCCCATGCAGGTGAAGCTGCTGCGCGTTCTGCAGGAGCGCTGCCTGCGCCCGGTGGGCGGTACGGCGGAAACCCCGGTGGATGTCCGCGTAATTGCCGCCACCAACAAAGATCTCAGGCAGATGGTGGCCGGGCATACCTTCCGGGAAGATCTCTACTATCGCGTCAGCGTGATTCCCATTCATGTGCCGCCGCTGCGGGAGCGGCGCGATGATATCGATCTTCTGGTGCACCATTTTCTCAAAAAGTACGCGACCGCAGCGCAGAAGAGCATTTTGCGGATCAACGACGAATCCCTTGCGGCCCTGCGTAACTTCGACTGGCCCGGCAACGTGCGCCAACTCGAAAACACCGTTGAGCGCGCCGTGGCCCTCGCAACCACCGACGAATTGAAAGTCGATCTGGAGTCGGAAAGACCCCTCGCACTGGCTGCCGCGGTAAATGGAAACGGTCACCATGGACTGCCGGAAGACATGGATTTTGAACAGTACATAGCCAGTGTGGAAAAATCGCTCATCGAATCGGCCTTGCAGCAATCGGGATGGGTCCAGACACGCGCCGCCGAGACATTGCGCATGTCCTACCGCTCCCTTCGCCATTTGATGAAGAAGTATCGGCTGTGAGGGGATTAATAGCCCTTAGTTCTTAGCCCTTAGCCATTGGCTTTTGGCTGCGATGCTTTTTGAGACGCGACAGATGTCTGGCGACGGCAACAGCTAAGGGCCAATGGCCAAAAGCCCGTCTCGGCAAGATTGCGGGGAATAAAGCCCCCGCTGGCCAGTTCTTACGAAGTTAGCAAAATAATTTATTCCTTAAGCGAGAGAGGAAGTACATGGCAAACGAACACGATCACGATCATATTCTTCATGACCATAATGACGACGGAATCGACCGCCGAGGATTTCTCAAGTGCATGGCCTGGGCCGGCACGGGAGTTGTCTGGACAATTACAGCAGGTGGTCTGCCCACTTCGCAGGTTTTCGGCGCGACCAAGGGCGAGAAGGGCGCCAAAGCCGCCAAAGGCGGAATGAAGTTCGTACAGATCAGCGACAGCCACATTGGCTTCAACAAGCCGGCTAATCCTGATGTGGGCGGAACTCTGAAGGCGGCAATCGATAAAATCAATGCTCTCCCGGACGCTCCTGAGTTCATGCTTCATACCGGCGACCTCACGCATGGCAACAGGGCCGAAGAGTTCGACGCCATGGACCAGATCCTCAAGTCCGCGAAGACCAAGCAAATATTCTACGTCCCTGGCGAGCATGATGTCTCGGTGGACGATGGCAAGCTGTATCTCGAGCGTTACGGCAAGGGGGCAAAGGGCAATGGCTGGTACAGCTTTGATCACAAGGGCGTCCACTTCGTCGGCCTGAACAACGTGGCGCAGATCGAAGGCATGGGAAAACTCGGAACCGATCAGCTTAAGTGGATGAAAGACGATCTTTCCAAACTCGGCACCAGCACTCCGGTGGTACTGTTTGCCCATATTCCGCTCTGGGCGGTTTATCCGCAGTGGGGCTGGGGCACCAAAGACAGCGAAGAAGCCATGGAATATCTGAAGCGCTTTGGTTCGGTCACGGTGCTGAACGGACATATCCACCAGGTAATGCAAAAGGTTGAAGGGAACGTTCATTTCCATACGGCAATGTCTACGGCATTCCCCCAACCCGCGCCCGGTACCGCGCCTGCTGCTGGTCCCATGAAGGTTCCGGCGGAAAAACTGCGGTCCGTGCTGGGTGTGGCGGATGTCCATTACATTGCGCAAAACCACAGCCTGGCGGTGGTGGATTCGCCCCTCGAGGGCGAGGATCTCAAGGCAGGCGCCAGTCTTTGGACTCCGGACTCTGAACGGGAAGAATTGTTCGGATAACGGCGTCTGACTGAAAACTGAAGAGGATTGAATCGATCATGAGTGTCGAAAACAAGACAGGAAATGGCGGCGCCATGCGCGGGATTGCAGGCATCGTTCTGGTTCTGGTGGTCTTTGCGGCGGCGGGCGCCTTCTGGGTGTCCCGCAGCGCCGTAAAGGCCGCACCTGCGGTTCAAAGCAGCAATGTCGCTCAGGGTGATGCTGTTCGGGGCAAGGGCCTGTTTGAGAGGCGCTGCGGCAGTTGTCATACGCTCGATAGTGACAAGGAAGGTCCGCGGTTGCGCGGCGTCTATGGAAGAAAGGCGGCCACTGTGGCCTCTTTCAAGTACTCGGACGGGCTAACGAAGTCCGGCATCACCTGGGACGGAGATGCTTTGGATAAATGGCTCACCAACCCGGAAAAGATCGTTCCTGATACCGATATGGACTTTCTTCTTGGGAAACAGGACGAGCGGGCGGACGTAATCGCTTATCTCAAACAGTTGTCGAATAAGTAAGTTCGCGGGGCAGCGGTCCTGCACTGCGGGACCGTACCACGGACAGCTTAGGAACATTTGTTCTGCAATCAGACCGGGGCGCTCCGGGGTATCCTCGCAGCTCCGGTGCGTCCCGCACATTGCTGAACATCTGCGGTACGGTCCCGCAGTGCAGGACCGCTGCAATATTGTACATGTTCTGTGGCTCCCGAACACTGAAGCCAAATGCGCATCTTTGGGAAACGGATGCGGCGAAAATGCCTGTAGGCATTGCGCAAAAAATTCAACTTTTTGTACACGGAGCAGACTTGAAAAAACGCTGGCGTTTGGTTTTCCTGATTCTGGTTGTCCTTTTGATTGTTTGCTCGCTGCTGGTTCATCCATTTGGCAATCTGAAAAAGGTCCATTCGGACCGGCCATTGCTGCAGGGTGCGCAGGCGCCCCCGGAAGTCATGGGGGTAGTGCAAAGATCATGCCGGGATTGCCATTCGGAACAGACGTCCTGGCCCCTTTACAGCTATATCGCTCCCATGTCATGGCTGGTGGAAAGCGATGTAAGCGAGGGGCGCAGCCTGTTCAATATGTCGCACTGGGACGAGCTTTCGCTGGAAGACCGGGAAGAGAAGCTTTCGAAGATAGCCAGCATGGTCAGGAATAAAAAGATGCCGCTTCCGCAGTACACGCTGATTCATCGTGACGCCAAACTCAGCGACGCGGAAACGAACCTGATTTATGAATGGGCGCACGCCGAACGCAATCGCCTGAAGGCATCGGAAGCCCCCGCGCAGCCGGCAAAATAGCCGCATGGCCGTATAAAACAAAGTTTCGTGCAAAGCAAGTGTTGTAGCCCTCCCCCAGACTCTGTACAGGCCGTGAAAGTTACGGCCTGTACAGAGTTTTAATTTTCTTACTGGCCCTGGTCTTTCGTCTTTCTCGAAATAGGCCATGCGCTGGGACACTCGAAATCTATCTCGCCGAGGGGCAGAAAGAACTGGCCCGGCAAAACGCAAAAAAGGCTCTGGAGCTTTTGCCCTCGGATAAGGTCGACCCGCGGAATGTCCGCGATATGATCAAGGCCAGCGTTGAACAGAAATTGCAAAAATTGAACTCTGCGCAATAGCTGGAACGCGGGTCTCCTTGCGTGGTCATTTTGGGTCACCGCTTAGTCAAAAGGACCTCATTTTGAGTGGAAAAATTTTGAGAACTTTTTTAGGGGGCTTTGGGAAACCAATGCGCCTGTAATCTCAGGGATGCAGAATAAAGAACTAAACAGCTTTACACCTGCCGACGATCCAATTAGCCGTGACTCTAACAATCCAGAAAGAAGGCGGCATCAAGAATATGCCCACAACGTACCCTGTGAATCTCTTATAAATGTTACTGTAGAAGCGCCTGTCTTATATGTCTCATCATCAAGCCAGGAATCATCTGAAAATATGTGTATTTCCCTGGTCTGATTTTCCTTTACCCGCACATAAGCAGTAGCCTTACGCTCGTTTCGGATCTGGTTATTAATGATGCGCAGCATTTTATTATCATCCGCCCATTCATCATAACCATATAACACTGCCAGTACTAGATCATCTTTAAACATCTCAGCTATTGTCATACTTCTCATCTATTTTTTTATAACACACAAGTCAGGCCTCTTTACCGCATGACTCGAAGAACTGCCCAGGTGTGTAGGTGTAGCTGCCCACCGTCCTGCGACTTTTATTTCTTGAGTTGTTTATATACTTGTCATAAGCCGCGTCCAGCATCAGCACGGACGCAGCTTATGACGTAAGCATTCTGGATGGCTGTGCTGGCTTGGGAACTGGTACCGGCACAATCCCGCGCATAATGTCCAGCTGGCGCTCCAGTTTTCGCTCTTGAGCGCTCTTGAGCGTGGGCAATCCTTCAGCGTCTCAAATATGCGCTTGCTGTCCCTCATGTAACGCAGGACGAAGATCGTCCCGGGCAGGGAAGTTCCCGCCCGCGAACATCTGCTTTTCAGTTATGCGCTTGAATTTTCGGCTGCTGCTCTGGCGCGTGTACAGGGTGACTCTCATTTATTGCTCCTTCTTGGAGTCAATACTGAGAGTCACGGCAAATCAGATTATTAATCTGTAATCGAGGACGGTAACCTAATCTGATATTGCCCCTAAGTCCTTTATAATCATTATGGCGGAGAGGGAGGGATTTGAACCCCCGATACCCTTTCGGGTATGGCCGCTTTCGAGGCGGCTCGTTTCAACCACTCACGCACCTCTCCGCATCGGGGCAGCCGTGCGGCTGCTGCTTCTGCCAGTGATGGGACAGAAGCTTTTATTCAGTTGTGGAAGGCCGCTGGCCCTCGTTTCATCCGGAAGAAGCTTTGCAGAATCTCCGAGCACCGATCCGCAAGCACTCCCGATACCACTTCCATCCGGTGATTCAGCTGCGGATGGTTGATCACCTGCAGCACGGAACCAGCAGCGCCGGCCTTGGGATCGCTGGCGCCATAAACCAAACGCGCTACTCGCGCATGGACCATGGCCCCGGCGCACATGGCGCACGGTTCAATTGTAACAAACACGGTACAGCCCGCCAGACGATGGTTGCCCACCCGGGCCGCAGCTTCCCGCAGGGCGACGATTTCGGCGTGGGCCGTGGGGTCTTTGTCCAGCAGGTTGCGATTGTGGCCGCGTCCGGCTACCTCTCCCTCCTTAGTAGTTACTAAGGCGCCAATAGGGACTTCTCCCAGTTCGACCGCCCGGCGAGCCTGCTCGATCGCCAGCTCCATCCACGTACTGTCGTTTAAAAGTGCCATTCCCGCCAGTGTTCCTGCACCCGTTCTCTGCGTCCAGCAATTCACCCAGAGGTAAAGACGATTGTACCAGCGTTGATTGGACATAAGAGTAAAGACCCTGACCGACACAGTATTCCTGGTTTGACGAAGAAGAACCACTGGTCGAGAAAGCCCGCGCGCGACAGCACTGATTCATCCCGGCTGGTCTCAGTAACTCTGCTCGCCGGGTCTCAACATTTGTGCAACTCGACATATGCGCTTCCGCAAGTCAACCCCCGGATGTTAACTAATATCTAAACAAAAGACACTACGTCTCAATCCCCGCGAGGAAGCCTCGCGAGGAAAAGTGGCCCGACGGGCAGAAGAAAAAAGTTTGAAGGAGCAAAACATGAACAGGAAATTAATTTTGTCACTGATGCTGGCGACGGGCTTCACCTTTGCCCAAAGCGGCAGCAGTGATACCCAAAGCAGCCAGCCTGGCAGCAGCACTCAAAGCACGCCCAGCGCGCAACAGCCGAGTTCGCAGCAGCCCAGCACTCCGTCGCAGCCAACCGAGCAGAGTCCAGCCACGCCTGGTACGACCGGCCAGAGCAATTCCACGGCTACCAGTTCGGCCAATGGACAGGACTCTGTAGTGCGCGGCTGCCTGAAGCAGTCCGGCGGAGACTGGGTTCTCTCCGAGGCCGGCCAGAACATCACCATCAAGGGTGATGATTCCATGCTTAAGCCACACAATGGACATCAGGTGGAAGTGCACGGAACTCGCGGCAGTGACCCCAGCACTCTCCAGGTTACTTCCGTGAACATGATTTCCGATAGCTGCACCACCGGCCAGGCTTCTGCTACCGGCGTTCCCGACACAACAAGTACAGCCAGCGCCGGAGCGGCCAGTTCCAGCACGCCGAGCAGCACCGCCGGTCAGACTTCAGCCAGCCCAGCTTCCGGCGCCAGCAGCACAGCTACTCCGGAACAAACCCAAACTCCATCCACCAGTTCTTCTGCTCCGGCCCCCGGCAGCGATCAAACATCAGCTGCGCCGAGCAGCACTTCCGGCCAGAATGCAGGTACTACCGGCACGGCCGCCGGAAACACCTCTGACCAGAACACAAGCGCGAATGGCCAGCAACTGCCTCAGACTGCCTCCCCACTTCCTTTACTGGGATTACTGGGGCTGGGATCTTTGGCTACGGGCCTGATCGTTCGCAGAAAGAAGTAAGTGCAAACCAACTGAGAAGTGGAATTTATCCGGACGCGCCAGCGTCCGGACTTTTTTTTTAAAGGGTTGGCAGGGAAAGTACCCCAGCCTAAGGGCTGGGCCACAGGATTTACGCTGGCTGCTGCTGCGTCATGCAGTGGATTGCACCCAATCCCCAGATGAAGTCGCCGCAATGGATCCCCACAATCTCGCGTTTGGGAAAGAGTTCCGCAAGCGTATCGAGCGCCACGCGGTCGCTGGGATCGTTGAACGTGGGCGCCAGAACCAGATTGTTGGCGATATAGAAGTTGGCGTAGCTGGCGGGCAGGCGCTGCCCGCTGAAGATCACGGGGCGGGGAAGCGGCAGCTCGACAATCTGCAGCCTGCGGCCCTGTGTATCTCTGGCCGCTCGGAGCGCCAGCAGATTTTCCTGCAGCGGATTGTAGTTGATATCGGAGCGATTGCGTTCGACCGCGGTAACCACCGTGTCCTCGGCGACGAAGCGGGAGATGTCATCCACGTGGCCATGTGTGTCGTCGCCAGCGATGCCCTGGCCCAGCCAGACCACTTTTTCGATTCCCAGGTAGTCGGCAAAGATTTTTTCGAGATCGGCCCGTGACAGTCCAGGATTGCGCTGCTGAGTTTTGCTGAGCAGGCACTCTTCGGTGGTCAGCATCAGCCCGCTTCCGTTTACATCGATGCTGCCGCCCTCCAGCACCACGTGGTACGGTTTGCTGCCGAGGCGATGGATGATCGGTTGGAACTGCTCCAGCCTGAGCTGTTTTGCGACCCGCTCCGGCAGTTGATTATCCAGCCGCCAGTCGGAGTACTTGGCCCAGGCATTGAAGCGCCAGTTGGTGAGGGCAACACGCTGATCGCCGGACCTGCGTTTGATAAAAATTGGTCCGGAGTCACGCGTCCATATGCGGTTGGTGGGCCAGAGGTAAAAAAACACCCGCTTCAGCTCTGCATGGCAGAGTTCGAGAGTTTTGAGCGCTCGCTTCTTCTCTGTTTCATTGCGGACAATAATGTTGACGTCTTCCACCCGGCTGAGATGGCGGACAATCTCGGCAAAGACCCAAAGGATGGCGTCAAATTTTCCCGGCCAGTCAGAACGGTTGTGCGGCCAGGCGAGCCACGTGGCCTGGTGACGCTCCCATTCGGCGGGCATGCGATAACCGAGTGAACGAGGGATGGGCTGGGGCATCAGTCGAGGAACCTTTGAGTGATGCCGCCGTAGCTTTCAATTCTGCGGTCGCGAAGAAAGGGCCAGTTACGGCGAATGTCTTCCAGTTGCCGCAGGTCACAGAGGCCAATCAGGATTTCTTCCTTATCATGGGACGCCTCGGCGATGACGCGGCCAAAGGGATCACACAGGAATGAACCGCCCCAGAACTCCAGTCCCTTGCCCTGGGCGCGATTGCCGCGAATATCGCCAAACTCGTGGCCCACGCGATTGACCACGGCGACAAATACGCCGTTGGCAATGGCATGAGCGCGCTGAATGGTGCGCCAGGCATCGTGCTGGGCCGAGCCAAATTCGGCTTTTTCATCCGGATGCCAGCCAATCGCGGTGGGATAGAAGAGCACATTCGCTCCTTGCAGCGCCGTGAGGCGCGCGCCCTCCGGATACCACTGGTCCCAGCACACCAGCGTGCCGATACGCCCGTGCGGCGTATCGAACGCTTTAAATCCGAGATCGCCGGGGGTGAAGTAATACTTCTCGTAATAAAGAGGGTCGTCGGGGATGTGCATCTTGCGGTAGATGCCCTGGAGCGCTCCCTCTGAGTCCAGAATCGCGGCGGTATTGTGGTATAAACCCCGCGCCCGGCGCTCGAATACCGAGGCGATTACCGTGACTTTGGTCTCCCGCGCCACGGACGCGAGGGCCTGAGTGGTTGGCCCGGGAATCTCCTCCGCCAGATCAAAAAGCGCGGTCTCTTCACGCTGGCAGAAATACTGTGTGCGAAACAACTCGGGCAGGCAGACAATCTGGGCGCCGCGACTGGCCGCCTCACGGACTTTCTCCGCTGCCCGCTGCAGGTTCTCGTCCGGATCGGGCGTACACGCCATCTGAACCAGACCAACTGTAAAGGAATCACTCATAAATTTTTAAAAATCGCCGTATGGATTGAATTGTTCGCCCTGTTCCGGCGTTTTCAAGAATATCAAGCCTGACAGCATTGCCCAAATGCGCAAACCTCCCAGGCCTTCTCACTTAGTTTTTTTCCAGGGGAACGCGGCAACTACAGTCGTTTTACCCATAGAACCAGGGAGTTGCCTGATTCTTCCAGAGTAGATGCACCCTTAGTCTTCAGGGATTACGGAGGGCTAGAGTGTATTTTACGAATCGCGCAGACATACGCAAACTCGGTATTATGGCAACATTTTCGGGGGTCCTTTTGATGGTGGTGACAGGCTGCGGCGGTGGGGCCAGCAACGCCAATGCGTTTATGGCCCCCTCAAATCCTTCTTCTTCTGCGTCGGCTCCTTCTTCCACTCCACCTCCAAACCCACCACCCCCAAACCCACCACCCCCAAACCCACCGCCACCGCCGCCACCACCGCCACCTATTCCAACTACGACAAGTAATCCGGAGTTTCAGGCCAACATTTCGGCCACGGCAAAGTGGGTGGCCACCCAGTTAGCTCCCAGCGGCGCAATTCTCTATACGACCAGTCAGATTAACCCGTATTACAGCAATCTGACGGCAATCGGGCTCACACACGATCCTGGAAGCTACGGCGTGGTGCAGAACTGGATGAAGTGGTATATCGGCCATCTGAACGTGAACGACAAGTGGGGACTTTCCGGCACCACTTACGATTACAGCTACAACAATGGAGCCGAAACCTCGCTCGTGAACGCGGATTCCACCGATTCCTACGCCGCGACCTTTCTTTCGCTGGCGCTGGCGTATTACAACACCGGCGATCCCGGAGCGCAGGCCTATGTCCGCTCGATCGGTTCCCAGCTTGATTTGATCGGCGGAGTTTTAGCGAAGACCCAGCAAACGGACGGTTTGACGTGGGCCAAACCCGATTATCAGATCAAATACATGATGGACAACTGCGAAGTCTATCGCGGTCTGCGCGATGTGGCACAGCTCTTTCAGACCGCTTTCAATGATCCGGCCAGGGCGCAAACCTACAATGCCATGGCGGATGCGTCCCTGCAGGGAATCATGAGTATGTATTTGGGCAATGGCGCCTGGGCGGTTTACAAGGATGGTGTTGGAAGCCTCTTCGCGCCCCACCTGGGTACCTGGTATCCCGATGCCACGGCACAGATGTTCCCGGTCATGCAGGGCGTGATTCCGGGCACCGACGCCAAAGCAGTCCAGACTTACAGCAACTTCAAAGCTGCGTGGCCGGCGTGGGACACCCTTTCCTTCAGCAGCCAGGACGCATTCCCCTGGGTGATGATTGCCGGCGCGGCGGCGGCATCCGGAGACAGCGCCGCGGCGCAGACCTATATCAAGACCATCGAAAGCAAATATGTGAACAACGGGTTTCCCTGGCCGTGGTACAACCAGGAGGCCGGATGGTTCATGCGCTTGAATGCATATATGGCGGGCAGCCGGCCGCTGTAAATTCCTTCCCCCGAACCTGCACGGATGACACTTGCCGGCCCCGGTGTCATCCGTGGCAAAATTCCTGCGTTTGACTCCGCCCCGCTTCACCGTTTACCGTTTTCAGTTCCCCAGGTTAATTTCAGATGAGGTGAAGCATTGAGCAGGAAGCAGGAAGGCGCAGGTATCGATCGCAAGCTGCATGATCCGGTAAAAGACAAACTTTCTCCCGTTTTTCCGTTGGACCTCTCCAAAGCCCGGAGCATTAACGCGCTGGTCCGCGGCATGGCGGATACGGCATTTACCGGCCGCCAGCTGGGCGAGTCCGTGGACGTGCTGGAAGCCATGGCGCGCGACAAAGACTGCTTCGTGGTCATGACCCTGGCCGGTGCCATGACCGTGGCCAAGCAGGGGCTGATTGTGTGCGACCTGATTGAGCGCGGTCTGGTGAATGCCATTGTTTCCACCGGGGCGCTGATGGCGCACGGCCTGGTGGAGGCCACCGGGTGCAAGCACTATCGCTACGACCCGCGCATGGACGATGTGCAGCTTTACGAGGCCGGATATAACCGCGTCTATGACACGCTGGAGCCGGAGACCAACCTGGACCACGTTGAGCTGGTGATGGAAGATGTTCTGGGAAACTGGGACGCGAGCGAGACCATGTGCTCGTGGCGGCTGAATCAGGAAATCGGCAGATATCTCAAAAAGAAGACCAAAGGCCGGGGCATTTTGAAGTCGGCTTTTGAAAAGGGCGTTCCGGTCTTTGTGCCGGCGTTCACCGATTCCGAAATGGGGCTGGACGTGGCCCTGAACAACCGCATGCGCGCGCGCGACGGCCAGCCGCCGCTCAACTTTAATCCCTTCCTCGACCTGAATCATTTCGCGGAAACTTTGCTGAAGCAGAAGCGCCTGGGGATCTTTACCATTGGCGGCGGCGTGCCGCGGAACTGGGCGCAGCAGTTTGGCCCGTACTGCGAGCTGCGGGTGCGGCGCGCGGGAGAGGATGTTGAGCTCAAGCGCTATCACTATGGCGTGAGGGTGTGTCCGGAGCCGGTCCACTGGGGCGGACTTTCCGGCTCGCCGTATTCCGAGGCCATCTCGTGGGGCAAGTTTGTTCCTCCGGCGGAAGGCGGCAAGTTCGGCGAGGTGTTCGTGGACGCGACGGTCGGCCTGCCGGTAATGATTGCCGCCCTATTTGAGCGACTGGGCCGGAAGCACAAAAAGGCTGGATTCAGCAGGAAATAGTCCGGAAAACTTACCGAGGACATACGCGGATGATCGCGGATTCGGAAAAGCACGGTCGGTGAGCTGCTGACCGGGGCTTACCGTCCAGTGGTTCAGGAACTAATTTCGGCGTGTTTTGTCCTGAATCCGCGATATCCGCGTTGCGCTGCGGTGAGCTGTGATAGTCTCAAAGTCTGCGCGACTTCTTTCATGTTCATGCCACACAGGAAGGTCCGTGAGCGACGCCGTACAAGTTGATCCTGTCTCCACACCGGATGTAGCGGTGCAGCCCCTGGTCGGCATGGTGCGGCGCACGCTGGCTGCGTTTCACTATCGCGACTTCCGCGTACTCTGGTTTGGCTCCTGTACCTCCAGCATCGGCACATGGATGCAGGCGGTGGCCGAAAACTGGCTGGTCCTCTCCATAACCGGCTCGGCTTTTTTCCTCGGGCTGGACGCATTCATGCAGCAGCTCCCGATCATGCTGTTTACGCTGATCGGTGGAGTGCTTGCCGACCGCCTGGACCGCCGGCGCACCCTGCTGACCTCGCAGTACATTCAAATGTCCTGCGCCTTTACCTTGGCCGTTTTGGTTTTTCTGCATGTGGCGAGGGTGGAGTATATCCTGACGCTTTCGTTTATTACGGGATTGGCCCAGGCATTCGGAGGGCCGGCCTCGCAGGCACTGGTTCCGTCGCTGGTGCAGAAGAACGACCTGCCCAACGCCATTGCGCTCAATTCCATACAGTTCAACCTGGCGCGTGTGGTGGGGCCGCTGCTGGCGGGCGGCGCGCTGGCCATGTTTACCATGTTTGGCCGAAAACTCAACCTGGGCAGTGACGCGAGCACCATGGTTGGCATGGCTTCATGTTTTTCGCTGAATGGGCTGTCGTTTCTGGTGGTGATTGTGGCCCTGATGTCGCTGCGGGTGAAGCACATTCCCCCCGCGGCGCCCAAAAAGATGCATGAAGAGCTGCGCGGCGGCCTCTCTTACGTTTGGCAGCAGAGCAGCATGCTGGCGCTTACCATACTGGCCTTTGCCACTACGTTTCTGGCTTTTTCCGTGCTGACTTTTCTGCCGCTGATGGCCAAAAATGTCTTTCATCAGGACGTGGGCGGATATACCCGGCTGATGGCCTTTTCCGGATCGGGATCGGTGATGGGCGCGATCCTCGTAGCCTGGCTGGGCAAATACCGGCGCATGGGGTTCACAGCGCTGGTGGTGCAGGCGCTGTGCGGAATGCTGATCGCTGGCTTCGCGTGGTCAAAGATTTTGTGGGTGAGTTACATCCTGCTTTTCTGCATTGGAGCTACCCTGATCATTGTTTTCGCCACCGTGGCTTCCCTGGTGCAACTGGTGGTGCCCAATGAATTGCGCGGACGAGTGATGAGTATTTACATGGTCGCCTTCCGTGGCGGCATGCCGATGGGCAGCCTGGTCGGCGGATTCTTCGCCAGCAGGTTCGGCGCTCCGCCCGTGCTGGTCTGCAATGGCATTCTGCTGGTCATCGTGGCCAGCTACTTTCTGGTCCGCAGCCATGGAGTGCGGGAGTTGTAAAAGAGATCTGCCGGTTCGTGATTCGGCAAAAAAATGCGCCTCCTGCAATTCTGCCGGAGGCGCTTTTCTGTTGGCGCTACTTTCCTGAATCCTACGCCTTGGCCGGATCGCCCTTTTCCGTGTTGATCTCCAGCTCTTTAAATGCCGCCTGGGCGCGCTGGGGATCGAATTTACCGTCACGGGCCAGGCGGGAGAGTGCGGCCGCCGCGATGGATTCCGCGTTGACTTCAAAGTGACTGCGCAGTTGCTGGCGGTTGTCACTGCGTCCGAATCCATCCGTGCCCAGTGAGGTGAGGCGCTCGCCCAGCCAGGGAGCCAGCTGGTCGGGGACAACCTTCATAAAGTCCGTGGCCGCGATGATGGGGCCTTTGGCATTGCCGAGCGCGGTGAGGATGTAAGGCTTCTTCACCGGTTCGGCGGGATGCAGGCGGTTCCAGCGCTCGATTTCCAGAGCGTCGCGGCGGAGCTGGTTGTAGCTGGTTACGCTCCACACGTCGGACTGCACGCCGTACTTTTCCGCGAGGATGGTCTGGGCGCGCAGCGCTTCATTCAGAATGGAACCGCTGCCGAACAGCTGCACCGTGGCCTTGCCGCTGGCTGCCTGCTGGAATTTGTAAATGCCGCGCAGAATACCTTCTTCGCAGCCTTTGGGAATCTCCGGCATGACGTAATCTTCGTTGTAGATGGTCAGGTAATAGAAGAGGTCTTCGCCATTCTGGTACATGCGGCGAATGCCATCCTGCACGATCACCGCGATCTCGTATACGAAGGCGGGATCGTAGCTGGCGCAGGTGGGCACGGTGCTGGCCATCACGTGGCTGTGGCCGTCGAGGTGCTGCAGTCCCTCACCGGCGAGCGTGGTGCGTCCGGCGGTGCCACCCATGAGGAAGCCCTTACCGCGCGCGTCGGCAAAAGCCCAGATCATGTCGCCTACGCGCTGGAAGCCGAACATGGAGTAAAACGTAAAAAAGGGAATCATGGGCGTACGGTAATTCGAATACGCCGTGCCCGCGGCGGTGAATGATCCCATGGAGCCGGCTTCGGTGATGCCTTCTTCGAGCATCTGCCCGTCTTTGGCTTCACGGTAGTAGAGCAGCATGTCCACGTCATGCGGTTTGTAGAGCTGCCCCTGGCTGGCGTAGATGCCCACCTGGCGAATGATGGATTCCATGCCGAAGGTGCGGCCTTCATCGGGAATAATCGGCACAATGTACTGGCCGATCTTTGGGTCCTTCATCAGGTGCCGCAGCATACTTACGAATCCCATTGTGCTGGAGACTGGGCGGCCCTTCGAGCCTTCGAGCGACTCGGCAAAGGTGGAGATCTCAGGCGCCTCAAAACCGGGCGTGAGGGCGTTGCGCGTGGGAACGTATCCGCCCAGCTGGCGGCGGAGCTCCTGCATGTAGGTGATTTCCGGGCTGTCGCTGGCCGGTTTGTAAAATGCGCCCTGGCGAGCGGCCTCGTCCGGAATGGGCACTTCGAACTTGGCCACGAATGCGGCCACGGCATCGTCACTCAGTTTCTTTTCCTGGTGCGTGGCGTTGCGCGCCTGCGCGGAACCGAGGCCGTAACCTTTGATGGTCTTGGCCAGAATTACGGTCGGACCGCCCTTGTGTTCCACGGCGCGTTTGTATGCGTTGTAAACCTTTTGCGGATCAAGACCGCCGCGGTTGAGATGCCAGACCTCATCGTCGGTCATGTGCTCCACCAGCGCCAGCGTCTCCGGATACTTGCCAAAGAACTCTTTGCGCACAAACGCGCCGTCCTTGGCTTTGAAGGCCTGGTATTCGCCGTCCACGCACTCTTCCATGCGCTTGAGCAACATGCCGGATTTGTCGCGGGCCAGCAGATCGTCCCAGCCGCCGCCCCAGATTACCTTGATCACGTTCCAGCCAGCGCCGCGGAAGGCCGCTTCCAGCTCATTGATGATCTTGCCGTTGCCGCGCACCGGGCCATCCAGGCGCTGCAGGTTGCAGTTGACCACCACGATCAGGTTGTCCAGCTTTTCCCGCGAGGCGAGGGTGAGGGAACCCATGGATTCCGGCTCGTCGGTTTCGCCGTCACCCACAAAAGCCCAGACCTTGCGCGGGGTTTTAGGGAGGAGGTTGCGGTTTTCCAGATAGCGCATGAAGCGCGCCTGATAAATCGCATTGAGCGGCCCCAGGCCCATGGAGACGGTGGGGAACTGCCAGAAGTCCGGCATCAGCCACGGATGCGGATACGAAGAGAGCGAAGGACCGTCGTGCAGTTCGTGACGGAAGCCGGCAAGCTGTTCTTCCGTGATGCGGCCTTCAAGAAAGGCGCGGGCATAAACGCCAGGCGAGGCATGACCCTGGAAATAAATGAAATCGCCAGGCTGGTCGCCATACGAAGCGTGAAAGAAATGGTTAAACCCAACTTCGAGCAGGGTGGCAATCGAAGAATAGGTGGAGATGTGGCCGCCAATACCGGCATCTTTCTTGTTCTGGCGATGCACCATGGCCATGGCGTTCCACCGCACCAGACTCTTGATCCGCCGCTCGAGAAGGCGGTCACCGGGATAAGGATATTCCTCATCCGCCGGGATGGTGTTCACGTAGGGCGTGTTCAAATGGACGGGCAGATCCACCCCAGCGTGCTGAGCACGCTGCGTCAGCGCCTGCAAAAGCTCCGCCGCGCGGCTGGGGCCTTCCTGGTCCACCAACTCGTCAAAAGCCTCAATCCATTCGGATGTTTCTTCTAAATCATCCACTGCCGGAATCATCGGTTCTGCGCTCATAAGATTAGTATGCCGTGAAATTGGGATTTTAAGCTACCAGCACGGACATCACGCCGTGCGCCGTTGCCGCACTCGCGGGCGGAACTGCTTCAGCTCCTGCCGGAAGCCATCTGCAATTTTACGCTTCCAGGCGTCCGACCACAGCTTCTTTTGCCGCAGATAATTTTCCATGTGGGCCAGCGGGTCTTCGGAGGCCACCTGCGTGGCGCGGAGGCCGGCACAGTAGATCAGCGCCGGGCCGTGCCCTTCACGGGCGCGCCGGACGGCTTCCTGAGAGACGCGATATATCGCGACTGCATCCTTGCCGTCCACCGTGATCGAGGGTATTTCGTAATCGCGAGATTTATCGCTGGCTTGCGGAGTACTGGGCAACACAAAGACGATCGGCAGCTTGTTTTTGGCGGCGAAGCCCAGCGCTTCCTGCTGCACGCCTGACAACGCACTGGAGAAGGCCACAACAACTTTTTTGGACTTCTTCTCCGCCTGGCAGGCCAGAGCGACTCCCGTGGCCATGCTGAGCCGGTCCGCGCCGTTTTCGTTGCAGGCGATGATTTTCAGCGGCGGCGGAGTTTTTGCCGGCGCTTTGCCGTTCTTCGCGTTTTTCTTTGCCCTGGCAGGCTTTGCGGCTTTTGCGTTTTTTGTGGTTTTTGTGTTTTCAGGCTGGGCAAAGATGGTCTCGAGAGAAACACCGCGCAGACACTGGAAAACAGGGTCGCGTCCCCAGGGCGCAACCGCATCGTCTGCCTGAAGATGCGCGGTCGCGCCAGCTTCGGCGGCTTCCAGCTGCTGCCCGCCGCTTTCTGCTTTCAGTGCGCCGATGGCTTCTTCCATCATGCGGCTTTTCAGCATGGCAGCGTAGAGGCCGCGGAGATTGCCCGCTTTGAGAACGCTGAATTCGTTACTGGTTGCGGAAGCGGTTGATGTAGTCTTTGCTGCAGAGCTGTTTTTATTCTTTTGGGCCATATTCATTAGAGAAAGGAAAGAAGTCTATTCTAGCGGAATTGATGCGACAGGATTTGCGGTTATGCAAATGAGAGAAATCTTTCTCACGATAACGCAAATTTGCTTCCATTGCCGGAGGAAGTTTTCAACAGCCGCGTGCAAAACAGTGTGGAAAACTCCTCCGTTACTAACGTAACCCCCGCAATAATCATGAGCTTTTTACATATTGCACTGAAGGAAGTGCGAATGTTAACAAAGCGTGAATTTTTTTGTTGGGGGCTGTAAGCACAGCGATTTTTTCATGAAGGTGAGAATTGACAAGCTTCTGGTGGAGCGTGGCCTGGCGCTTTCCCGCGAACGGGCGCAGGCGCTGGTGCTGGCCGGACGCGTACTCGCGAACGGCCAGAAAGTGGAAAAGGCCGGCGCGCCATTTGAAGAAGACGTGGAGATTCGGCTTCTGGGCGAAGATCTGCGCTATGTCAGCCGCGGTGGGGTAAAGCTGGAAGCCGCGCTGGAACACTGGAAGATCGATATCAGCGGACGCGTCTGCATGGACGTGGGCACTTCCACCGGCGGCTTTACTGACTGCATGTTGCAGAGGGGCGCGGCCGAAGTGGTCGCCGTGGATACCGGCTACGGGCAGATCGCGATGAAGCTGCGTACCGATCCGCGCGTGAAACTGCTGGAAAAGACCAATGCGCGCTATCTTACGGTGGAACAACTGGAGCAGGTTGCGGCGAACGCCGAGATCAGTTTTATCGCCGCCGATGTCTCGTTTATCTCTGTTACACTCGTGCTCCCGGCGGTTCTGGAAGCGGCCTTTGCGCGCACGCCGAAGCATCGCCGTGAATTGGTTGTGCTGGTGAAGCCGCAGTTTGAGGCGGGCAGGAATTTCATCGGCAAGGGTGGCATTGTGAAAGATGAAGCCGCGAGGCAAATGGCCGTCTCCAGAGTGCGGCAGCGGGTAGAAGAGCTGGGAGGCCGTGGCATTGAAGTTATCGATTCGCCGATTTCAGGCATGGAAGGAAACCGTGAGTTTTTGATGCACGCGGAATTTTGATGAAACGGGCAGCCATCATCTCGAAAAAAGGCAAGCCGGAGCTGAGCCGGATTGTGAATGAGGTCCGCTCCTGGCTCAGGGAGCACGGCTATACGGTGCTGGCCGACTCCGTGACTCGCGAATTCGCTCCCGACTGCGAGCCAGCGGAGCGCGAAGCTCTGGCGGAGAAGAAGCCTGACTTTGTGATTGTCCTCGGCGGTGACGGCACGCTGCTTTCCGTGGCGCGCAGCGTGGCCGTGGCGGGAATTCCGATTCTGGGCGTTAATCTGGGGTCTCTGGGATTTCTCACCGAAGTCCGCCAGGATGAGATCGCCCAGGCGCTGGGAGAGATCGATGCCGGGCGTTGCGACATTAGCCTGCGCTCGCTGCTCCGTTGCTGTATCCTGCGCGATGGCAAGTGCCTGAGCTTTCATGAGGCGCTGAACGATATTGTGATCCACCAGAGCGAACTGGCCCGCATCACCGATTTTGAAGTCCTGGTGAACGGCGCCTTCGTCGCCAACTACAAGGCCGACGGGCTGATTGTGGCCACGCCCACCGGTTCGACCGCTTATTCGCTCGCCGCCGGCGGGCCGGTGCTGGCTCCTGATCTGCCCGGATTCGTGGTTACTCCGGTGGCCCCGCACGCCTTGACCAACCGCCCTCTGGTGGTGCCGGACAACGCGGTGATCCATGTGACACTCAAAGACAGCCGTGAGCACGCGCTGCTTACGCTCGATGGCCAGCAGGGAGTGCCCTTGCAGAATGGCGATACGGTGCAGTGCGGGAAATCAGAGCTCAAGGTGAAGTTGTTCAAGCTCGCCGGACGGTCGTTCTTTGACGTTCTGAGGACCAAGCTGAAGTGGGGCGAACGTTAGGGCAATTTTCGCCGCTGATTGACGCAGATGAACGCTGATAAGAGCACAAGCCGAAGGCAATGGATTGAATTATTACTGGCCTGTGTGCTTTTCTTTTTGCCACAGGCATCTGCTCAGGTAAAGCCCTCCGCCGACCTGATCATCACCAATGCAAAAATCAGGACCGTGGACAAGGCCCATCCCCAGGCGGACGCCGTGGCTGTTCTGCGGGACCGTATTGTGGCGGTGGGCAGCGCGACCGACGTTGACGCCTGGCACGGCCCACAAACCAAAGTTCTGGACGCCAAAGGCAAGCTGCTGCTGCCCGGCTTTAATGACGCGCACGTGCATTTTATGGATGGCGGCGACCATCTGCAGCAGGTGCAGCTGAAGGACGCGGCCTCGCCGGAAGAGTTCGCCCGCCGCATCGCCCAGCGTGCCGCGAAGACTCCCAAAGGGGAGTGGATCATCGGCGGCGACTGGGACGAACAGAGGTGGTCCCCGGCTCAACTGCCATCGAAAGAACTCATTGACGCGGCCACTCCGGAGACGCCGGTCTTCGTGAACCGCCATGACGGCCATGAGTCGCTGGCCAACTCGGTGGCCCTGCGCCTGGCAGGAATCACCGCGCAAACTCCTGATCCTCCGGGCGGGGAGATCCTGCGCGATGCGCAGAAAAATCCCACCGGCATACTGCGCGATGCCGCGCAGGAGCTGGTATGGAAGATCATGCCGCCGATGTCGCACGAGCGCCGTATGCGGGCGATTCGCAAGGCCATGGAGCACGCTGCGTCTCTGGGCGTGACCAGCGTGCAGCACATGAATCCGGAATATGACGATGTAAAGGCCTACAGCGCACTGGAAGCCGAGGGCGCGCTGACCCTGCGCATCTATGCCGCCCCCATGGAGACTGAATGGCAGGACCAGGCCAAAATCGGCATTCGCCACGGCTTTGGCATGAGCTTCCTGCGCCTGGGAGCGGTGAAAGGCTATGCCGATGGATCGCTGGGATCGGAGACCGCGTACTTCTTTGACGCTTATACCGATTCACCCAAAACCCATGGCCTGCTCAGCGAGGAAATGCATCCTGTCTCGGCCATGAAGCAAAGGCTGCAGGCAGCCGATGCGGCAGGCTTGCAGCTCTGCATACACGCGATTGGCGACCGCGCCATCTCCATGGTCCTCGATATCTTCGAGCAGATTGAAAAAGCCAACGGCAGGCGCGACCGCCGCTGGCGCATCGAGCATTCGCAGCACATGGCGGCCAAAGACTTTGCCCGCTACGCGCGGCTGGGCGTGATCGCCTCGGTGCAGCCCTATCACGCCATCGACGATGGCCGCTGGGCCGAGGGCCGCATTGGCCCCGACCGCATCAAGCGTACCTATGCCTTCCGCACTTTCCTCGATAGCGGCGTGCGCCTGGCTCTGGGGACGGACTGGCCGGTGGCGCCGCTGAGTCCCGCATGGAACATCTATGCCGCAGTCACGCGGGCCACGCTGGATGGCAAGAACCCCAACGGCTGGATTCCCGAACAAAAGCTCACCGTTGCCGAAGCCGTGGAGGCCTACACCATGGGTTCGGCCTACGCCGAATTTCAGGAGAAAGAAAAAGGCTCAATCACTCCCGGTAAACTGGCCGATTTCGTGGTGCTGAGTGATGACATCTTCAGCATTCCGCCGGCAGCCATCAAAGACGTGAAAGTCGAGGCGACATTTGTGGGCGGCAGGATTGTTTATGGCGGGTTGGAGTGAGGTACTGAGCCATTCGATAAGCTTGGCATCTATTCCATCGTGGCAGGTACAATAGCTGGCCATGAACGGTGACTTGTTTAGTTCTATTTCCAATCTGGTTACATCCATACTGCATGATTTTGCGAATGCATCTGGTCCCGCCAATCTCATCACCATATCAGGTCCAGTGATTACAATAGGCGGCGCGATTTGGGGATATCTGCGTTACAGATTGAAAGATAAAGACAGCCAAATTCGACAGTTACAGGAAGACCGGGCCAGCAGGGACAGGACCATTGACAAGCTCAGCATTAGCCAGAAGGAATTAGAGGCACGTTGCGCGCAGGCCGAAAGCGAACTGCCGCAAAGAGCGCTGGACAAGTCCGAAGCTGAATGGAGAGAAAATAATGATGTACACTCCGCTCGCGCAATAACCGAGTGGTTTAAGGATTACGGGCAGCCGGTTTCGCAAATGCTGCTGCGCCGCGCGCAATGGGCTGTTGGCCACGCCGCTGGAGATTTTCATAGTATGGGTTTGGTCGCTGCCCAGTCCTATGCCATTGCCGCTGTCGCGGTCAATCAGGAAAATCATGGTGCGGTCATTCTTTTCGAGCAAGCCGAGAAGCTACTGGATGAAGCAGAACAGCCCGCTCCACCACTCATACAAGCTCTTGCTGAATTCGATGAGCGCTGCCATGAGTGGTTCGACCCCGATTTGGTGAAGGCAGCCATGGTTGCGCAAAACGAAGCCATTTTGCGATTAGAGCGTGGTTACTACCATCTGGCCATGCCCACGGCGGAACAGGCGCAAATCTGGCTGATACAGAGCTTGGGAAGAAAAGCCAGTGCAACCTTGCGGGTGCAATACCTCAAAGCTCTTATTCTTATGCACCTCGGGCGATACGATGAGGCGCTTGAGAAAGCGGAAAGCGTGGTCAAGGATCAGCAGGAGAATCCAGCCATCGGGCCGAACCATCCAGACACGCTGACGAGCCGCTACCTTGTGGCTCATATCCTAATGTTTCTCGGGAGATACGATGAGGCGCTTGAGAAAGCGGAAAGCGTGGTCAAGGATCAGCAGGAGAATCCAGCCATCGGCCCGAACCATCCCAACACGCTGGCGAGCCGCTACCTCAAGGCTCTTATTCTTATGGATCTCGGGAGATACGATGAGGCGCTGGAGAAAGCGGAAAGCGTGGTCAAGGATCAGCAGGAGAATCCAGCCATCGGCCCGAACCATCCCAACACGCTGGTTAGTCGCTACCTTGTGGCTCTTATTCTTATGGATCTCGGGAGATACGATGAGGCGCTGGAGAAAGCGGAAAGCGTGCTCAAGGATCAGGAAGAGAATCCAGCCCTCGGCCCGAACCATCCCAAAACGCTGGTTAGTCGCTACCTTGTGGCTCGGATTCTTATGGATCTCGGGCGATACGAGGAGGCGCTGGAGAAAGCGGAAAGCGTGCTCAAGGATCAGCAGGAGAATCCAGCCCTCGGCCCGAACCATCCCGACACGCTGGTTAGTCGCTACCTTGTTGCTCATATCCTTATGCACCTCGGGCGATACGAGGAGGCGCTGGAGAAAGCGGAAAGCGTGCTCAAGGATCATGAGGAGAATCCAGCCCTCGGGCCGAAGCATCCTTACACGCTGTCGAGTCGCTGGCTTGTGGCTCAGATTCTTATGTATCTCGGGCGATACGAGGAGGCGCTGGAGAAAGCGGAAAGCGTGTTCAAGGATCGTGAGGAAAATCCAGCCATCGGCCCTAACCACCCCGATACACTGTCCAGCCGGTGGCTATTGGCTAATATTCTTAAGTGCCTCGGGCGATACGAGGAGGCGCTGGAGAGAGCGGAAAAAGTGGCTAATGATCGTGAGCAGAATCCAGCCATCGGGCCGAACCATCCCAAAACGCTGCTGAGTCACCAGCTTGTGGCTAATATCCTTATGAAACTTCGGCGATACAAGGAGGCGCTGCAGAAAGCGGAAAGCGTGCTCAAAGACCGTGAACAGAATCAATCCATCGGCCCGAACCATCCAGACACGCTGGCGAGCCGTGATTTAGTAACTGAGATTCTTAATCACATGGGCAGAAAAGAGTAGCGTGAGAGATCAATATTACCAAGTGTTTATGCACTTCCCGCACTGCCTGTCCAGTCTCCCAACAACTCGACCTCGCCGCCGGGATCAGCTTTTTCCTGCGGCGGCTGGAAGATGATCTGGCCCTCTTTGCGCAGATAGGGGCAAACCACGCTCCAGGTTTCGAATCCGCTGCCGGAGACGGTGACCAGAATGGCCTCACGGGCAGACTGGGCCAGCGCACCCCAGCCCTCGCCGTGAAGATGTACCGGGACCGCTGCGTCGTCCAGATGGACGTCATCCACGGTGAGAATGGCCGTGGCGCTTCGTTCCAGCGCTGCTTCCACGATTTCTGAATAGATGTCGTCGCGCTCTTCTTGGTTTTGGTATTCCACATCGAAGATCAGGTTCTCTGCCGGAGTAATCACAATGGCCGTGGGATTGAGATTTCCTTCGGCCTGCAAAGACTGCTGGGCTTCCCGCAGAAGTTCGTGGGCCAGTTCTTTGAGGCTGATCACAGGCAGGCCAGCTCCGGTTGCAAAAGATCTTTTAAAGTCTCGCGCTTGCGCACCAGGCGGACGCGTTTGCTTTCGACCAAAACTTCGGCTGCACGAGGGCGGGTGTTGTAGTTGGATGCCAGGGACATGCCATAAGCTCCGGTATCGTACACACACAGCAGGTCACCGGGGACGGCCTGAGGCAAATCGGCGCCGCGCGCCAGAAAATCGCCGGTCTCGCAAATTGGCCCCACGATATCAGCCTGCGTTGCGCCGGAGGATTGCTTCAAAGACACCGGCGTGATCTCATGTTTGGCGCTGTAGAGTGCTGGCCGCAGCAGATCATTCATGGCTCCATCCACCACTACAAAGCGCTTGCTATTGTTTTGCTTTTCATAGAGCACCCGCGTGACCAGCGCGCCTGCCGGGGCAATGATCGAACGGCCCGGCTCCAGGAGCAGATACGGACGGGGCGAGGGAAGTTTCAGCACCGGTGCGGTGACTGCTTTGGCATAGCGGCGCGCGACTTCAGAAAAGTTTTGCGGCTCGGCGCTGTTGTAAGAAATTCCCAGACCGCCGCCGGCGTCGAGAAAGCGAATGGTGTGGCCGTCGGACCTGAGCTGCCGCACCAGATCGGCGGCTCGCTCCATGGCCTCACCGAAAGGCGTAGTGTCGGTAATTTGCGAGCCGATGTGCACGCTTACGCCCGCGACCTGAAGGTACTTGCTGCCGGCGATACCGCGAAAGAGATCACGCGCCGCAGCGAGGGGAATGCCAAACTTGTGCTGGTGCAGCCCGGTGGAGATGTAAGGATGCGTCTCTGCCGATACATCAGGGTTGACGCGCAGGGCGATGTTCGCCGTTTTGCGCAGCGCGGCCGCGCACCGGGCCAGAAGCTCAAGCTCACCCTGGCTTTCCACGTTGAAGAGCAGAATGCCGCTTTTGATCGCGGACCGCAGTTCTTCGGCGGTCTTGCCCACGCCGGAAAATACGACTTTCTTTACCGCCCGCTGATTGGCCGCACGCACGCGCTCCAGCTCGCCGCCGGAGACAATGTCGAAGCCCGCTCCCAGTTTGGCCAGCATACGCAGAATGCTGAGATTGGAATTGGCTTTTACGGCAAAGCAAAGCGTATGAGGCAGAGCGCGAAAAGCCTTGTCCAGAACCTGGTAGCGTTCGCGAATGGTGGTGGCGGAATAGACGTAAAGCGGCGTGCCATACTTTTCCGCCAGCGCGCTGACCGGCACACGCTCGCAATAAAGCTCACTCTTGCTGTACTCAAACCCTGGGGAACGAACAAGCATGACGAATTGTAGCAAGAGAGCGCGGAGCGCGAGATCCCATGCCTGATGGAGGCAGAGGTATTTTGCGGGACGCTTCAACCGCTAAAGCGGTTTCACATGACCAGTGGGACAACGGCATGGTCCGCAGAAAGTGAAACTGGTCCACTGCCAAAAGCTACATCACCTTGAGCACGACTGCCGTTTGATCGTCGAATACGGACGTTCCGGCGGAGAAGTCGTCCATCGCGCGGAAGAGCGCGTCCACGATTTCGCGGGCGCTTTTGCGGCAGTTTTTGGCGATCACGTGTTCGGCGCGGATGCGGCCGAAGAGCTCGTCTTTGGGATTGCTGGCGTCGACGATGCCGTCGCTGAAGAAAACAAAGACATCGCCGGGCGAGGCCTGGATGGTGATCTCGTCGTAGGTCACGTTTTCGAACATGCCGAGGGGCAGGCCGGCGGCTTCGATCATGTGGGCATGGCCCTTATGGCAGTAAATGGGGCGGGGCAATCCGGAATTGGCCACGCGCATGAGCTTTTTTTCGTCGTCCCATACGGCGCAGGTCAGCACCACGAACTGCGCGTCCACGCGGCGCTGATTGAGCGATTGATTCAGCGCATTCAGCATCTCTGCCGGGGGCGGCTCATTGTGGGACAGGCTGCGGAGAATCCCGCTGACCAGCGCGGCGTAAAGGGCCGCCGGAGCGCCCTTGCCGCTGACATCGCCCACGGCGATGCAGGCGCGCGGCAGCTTGTAATCGAGAAAGTCATACATATCGCCGCCGATGGCGTGCGCCGGATTAAATCTGGCGGCAAGTTCCGCTCCGGGCAGCCGGGGACAGGCGGGCGGCAGCAGATGATGCTGGACCTCGCGCGCCATGGCCAGCTCGCGCTCCATGCGCTGCTCCTCGCGGGTGAGCCGCTCGTAGAGGCGGGCATTCTCAATGGCGATGGCGATCTGCGCCCCCAGCGTGCCGATGATGCGTACGTGGTCCTCGTTGAAATAGCCGCGGCGCGTGTGCTCGAGATCGAGCACGCCAATGACTTCATCCTTGTAAATCAGCGGGACACAAAGCTCGGAGCGCGTCTCCGGGTTGGCCTGGATGTAACGCGGCTCCTTGCTCACGTCGGGCGCCAGGATGGTCTCGCGCTGCTTGGCTGCCGCGCCCACCAGTCCGCGGCCCATGGGAATATCGTGCTTGAGCGGGATACTCTCATTAAAACGCAGGGAGAAGCGATGGACCAGTTTTTGTTTGCTCTCATCCACCAGCAGGATCGAGAACATCTGGTAATCGATGACCTTGATCAGCAGGTCGCCGATGCGTTTGAGCAGCTGGTCCGGATTGAGAATGGAAGTGAATTCCCGGCTGATGTCGTTCAACAGGACGAGCGTGCTGGCCTGGCGCACCACACGGGTGTAGAGCCGGGCATTCTCGATGCTCACGGCTATGCGCGACGCAATCAGAGTGAGCAGGCGCGCGTGCTCTTCCTTGAAGTAATTCCGCTCCGGAGCCTCAAGGTTGAGCACGCCGATCACGCGATTTTTGTTGATCAGCGGCACGGCCAGCTCCGAGCGCGCGGCGGCAACCGCCTCAATGTAGTGCTCTTCCTTGGTTACGTCATTCACCAGAATGGCCCGGCGTTCCTGTGCGGCCCGGCCGGTCACGCCCTGGCCGACTTTCACGCGAATGCGGTCGGCGACCTCCTGGGGATAGCCAATCTGGAAGCGGAAGCGCAGCTCCTGCGTGCGCTCGTTGAGCAGCAGGATGGAAAAAATCTCGTAATCGATGACGCGTTTTACCACCTCGGCCACGCGCTGGAGCAGTGTGTCCAGGTGGAGAGTGGTATTGAGGACGTCGGACACCTCAACCAAAAGAGATTCAACGTCCATGCGCTGCGGAGATGCAGATAACATGGTCATACGATTCCCTTCAATGATAACAGGGAGTTTTCGTCAGTTCTTCTCCATTGAGAAAACGAAAGGTCACAAACCTCACCGTGGATTTACGCGGAAGAACGCGGATACATCAGGAACGCGAGGCAGCCCAAAAACCTCTGTGTTCCTCAGTGTCCTCTGTGGTAAAGGTCTGGGGTGTTTAAGGTTCTGGTTTATTGGGCAGAAAAATCGGGGGCGCCGAGTTCGCGCACAATGGCCACGCTGCTGCTGGCGCCGATTCGGCTGGCGCCGGCAGCTATCATGGCGTTTGCGGCAGCGGCGGTGCGGATGCCGCCCGAGGCCTTGATCTGTCCGCGATCACCCGCTACGCCGCGCAATAAAGTTACGTCATCCACCGTGGCCGCGCCCATGAAGCCGGTGGCGGTTTTTATGAAATCGGCTTTGGCCGCGAGCGAGAGTTCACAACCCAGAATTTTCTCTTCAATGGTCAGCAGAGGAGTTTCCAGAATCACCTTCAGCAGCGCGCCGCCGCCGTGTGCAATCGCGGCGATGGACTGAATATCATTCTGCACGGCCTGGCGGTCGCCGGATTTCAGGGCGCCGATGTTCATCACCATGTCCAGCTCGTGGGCGCCGGTGCGAATGGCTTCTTCCGCTTCAAAGCGCTTGACGGTGGTATGGTTTGCGCCCAGGGGAAAACCGATTACGGTGGCTATTCTTACCGGGGCGCCGCGAAGCAGGTCGGCGGCCAGGGCAATCCACCATGGGTTTACGCAAACTGCCGCGAATCCAAAGGAAACAGCCTCTTCGCACAGACGGACAATCTGGTCGCGGCTGGATTCCGGCTTGAGCAGGGTGTGATCAATGCAGCCGGCTACTGCGTGCCATCTGCCTGACAGGGTTTCTGGAGCGGTTAAAACCTGTGACATTCCAAGTTGGATTGTATCACTTCCTCGGGAGCCTTCCAGCGTCAATTTATGCCGGTTTATTGTCAGGCACAATGCAGATGTCCGGCAGATTGCGATAGCGCTCGTCGAAATCCAGGCCGTAGCCCACTACAAACTTGTCGGGGATGATGAAGCCTACATAGTCTGCGCTGATGGGCACCGCGCGGCGCGAAGATTTGTCGAGCAAGGCCGCCACTTTCAGGCTGCGGGGCTGGTGGGCCATAAAAAGTTTTTTGAGGAAGGTGAGCGTGTAGCCCGTATCCAGAATGTCTTCCACGATGATGACGTTTCTGTCCCGCAGTGAGGTGGTTACGTCTTTCACCAGCTGGACCTCGCCCGTGCTCTCCTGGCCGGAGCCGTAACTGCGCACCGCGATGAAATCGAACGTGGCATTCAGCGAGATTTCGCGCGCCAGATCGCTCAGGAAAATACACGCACCCTTCAGTACGCCGATGAGCACCACGGATTGTCCGTCAAATTCCTGGGTGATCTGCCGGCCAATACGGGACACCTCGGCGGCAATTTGGTCGCGAGTCAGAAGTATTTGCATGGCTGCATTTTCTCATGACCTGGCAGGCATTCTCTTCATGCCGAGCCTGGTTGCTGCTAAAATTTGCGTTCGCCGCAACGGCTGCGCCGAGGCGCACGCCGCATTCTGCATTTTTAAGTCATCAAAGGACGCTGAACGAATGAAACTGAACGGAATCAAGCTGACGTGGCTGGGTCACTCAACCTTTCTCATAGAAACTCCAAATGGAAAAAAAATTTTGATCGATCCGTGGGTCATGAACAACCCGATGACGCCCGCGGACAAGAAGGCCTTTGACAGGATCGACCTGATGCTGTGCACGCACGGCCACGGCGACCACATTGGCGATGCCGTGGAACTGGCCAAAAAGCACGACCCGCTGGTCGTGAGCGTGTATGAATTGTGTTTGTGGATGCAGAAAAAAGGTGTAAAGCGCATTTCGCCCATGAACAAAGGCGGTTCGCAGACGATGAGCGAGGTAACGGTCACCATGGTGCATGCCGACCATTCGTGCGGCATTGAAGATGATGGCCAGATTATCTACGGCGGCGAGCCCTGCGGCTTTGTGCTTGAGTTTGCCAATGGTGTGAAGATCTACCATGCCGGCGATACCAATGTGTTTGGCGATATGGGGATTATCCGGGAGCTTTATCAGCCTGACCTGGTACTGCTGCCGATAGGCGATCTTTTTACCATGGGGCCGAGGGAAGCCGCGTATGCGTGCGGTCTGCTCAAGCCCAAAGCGATCATTCCCATGCATTTCGGAACCTTCCCGCCGCTTACGGGAACGCCCCAGGACCTGGACGGCAAAATCAAAAACATGGGCATCGAGCTGATCACTCTGAAGCCTGGAGAGACGCTCGCCTGATGGCCATCACCGACAGCGTAGTCGAGAAATACATTTACGACCTGCTCCCGGAGCGCGATCCCGTGCTCCGGGAGATGGAAGAGCAGGCCCGGAAACGCAACATCCCCATTGTTGGCCCGGCAGTGGGGCGGGTGTTTTGGCAATACGCGCGGCTCACCGGCGCGAAAAGGATTTTTGAGCTGGGTTCGGCCATAGGCTATTCAACGCTCTGGTGGGCCAATGCCGTGGGCGAGGGGGGAGAGGTTTTCTACACCGACGGCGACAAAAAGAACGCCGAAGAAGCCAGCGGGTATTTCAAGCAGGCGGGGATGGAAGGCCGGATCAATATTGAAGTCGGCGATGCGCTGGAGTTGTTGTCGGAGCAGAAGCAGGAGTTCGACATTATTTTCAATGACGTGGATAAAGAAGATTATCCCCGCGTGCTGACTCTGGTGAGCACCCGTTTGCGCAAAGGCGGGCTGTTTATTACGGACAATGCGCTGTGGGGCGGGCGCGTTACCGAGAAAAATCCTGACCAGGACAGCACCAGCGCCATTCAAAAATTCAATGAGCGCCTGTACGCCATGCCGGAGTTCTTTACCACGATTCTGCCCCTGCGCGACGGGCTGGCAGTGAGCGTGAAGCTCTGAGAAAAGCGGACCTACGGGTAAAAAGCTTCCAGGACTCATTGGCTGCTCACCATTTTCAGCCATGGTTAAGTGGCGATGCGGCTTGTCGTCCCTTGCGCCGCACCGTGATCATGGGAGCGTTGATCGCGCCCATCCTCCAGCAATCCCAGCAAAACTATTTCTTTTCTTCTCGTTTCGCGGTTGGCGGGACGAGCCCGTTCAGGCGGAGATACATGGCCGCCATTCCGTAGTGGTCCGCCCAACTGCTGGACAAAGCCATAAAGGCCCAGGCCCGCGTCCGTGGTTTGCCATCGGGGCCGGTGATGCTCTCATTCATCCGGGAGTCATCGGCTTTGGCTAGCGTCGAGCCGCAGAATTCAAATGAAGCCTTCAGCGCGGCGACGAGCTTGTCCTTGCCTTCCGTTCCCTTCAGTTCCTCCATTTTCGGTTGCGGCACATTGCCCGCATTGGAACAGAAGTAGTAATTGGCGGACGCGATGTGGGCAGCCAGATGGCCGAAGGTCATCTGGTCAGGCGTGGGTGTGTAGCCGAACTTGTCCGCCGGCATTTCGTCAAAGGCCGCGATGGTGGCTTTCTCCCGGCTCGCGAGCATGGTGCGCGCAACATCGGAGACCGGCGACTTGGCTTGCTGCCCCAGCACGGCGGCGGACAGAAGAACAATAAAAACTAAAAGGGAGCGCTTCATGAAATCCTCCATTTCTTCACCACGAAGGATAAACCGGCCTTCACCGCCCGTCCATACGCCGGGTACCGCGGATTTACGCGGATGGGCGCGGATCAAATTCAAAGTCCAGGAAAACCGGGTTGCCGCTGATTGACGCAGAGGAACGCTGATAGACCAACAAAGTGTTCCGCAACAACTTTTCAAATTGGGTCTGTGCGTGGACGTTAAGGTGTTCTCAGCTTCGCTGCATAGCTACAGGAACTGCAATAGAATTCCCGCACATATATCCAAATCGGAATTAGCGTGACATCTACTCGGGCTACTTTGAGTGTGCTTCTAAGGTAGTCTGCCCATGCTCATTTGGCCCATTCGGGCGGATAGTATCGGGATGAAACCCATTCACACCTTTCCAGCCCCCTTCCGCTTTAGTCTTGTGGTAATTTTCGCTTTCGGATTGTTCCTGGCGGTCTCCGTGGAGGCCCAGGTCCCGCACTCATCTCATGTTGTCCTGGTAATTGAAGAGAACACCAGCTTCAACACAGCGGTGGCGAACATGCCGTGGCTGGCGGCGCAAGGTAATGCGAACGGTATTGCCAGTAACTACACCTCGGACACCAGCGGGTCGCTCATGGATTATCTGTGGCTGATGTCGGGCAGCTGCCACTCCAGTGTGAATTGCACGTTACCGGCAGGCACGCACGATTTCGGCTGCAGCGGCGACTCATGTGCCAGTCCCATTACGGATGACAATCTTTTCCGGGAGATGGGCCGCAGCGGGATTTCATGGAAAGTCTATGCCCAGTCCTATGCCGCAGCCGGGGGGACGGTCACGACCCCTGACCTGGCGAACGGCACTGCCTACTACCGTCGCCATAATCCCGCGACCTGGTACAGCGAGATATTAAGCAATGCGAATGGTTCACAATCCAGGATTGTGGACTTCTCGCAGTTTGCGGTCGATTTGGCCAATGGCACACTGCCTGAATTTTCCTTTATTATTCCAGACGGCCTGCACGATGCTCACGATGGTACCCCTGCCCAGGCCGATGCTTTCTTGAGCGCAAATCTGAGTCCCGTACTACAAAAGCCATTTTTCCAGCCCGGTGGTGACGGGCTTCTGATTGTTACCTTTGACAACGGAGACGCTGACGTCGCCGGCCGGATTTATACAGCGGTCATCGGTCCGCAGGTAACGCCCCGCACGGTTTCCACCGCGCCCTACAGGCACGAAAACACACTGCGGACCTTACTGGACGCAATGGGAATTGCCGCGGCCCTGGGTCAATCAGCCAATGTGAGCGCAATGAACGATTTCTTTTCTTCGAGTGCAGGCGGCGTCAACATCAGTTCGCCCGCGCAAAATGCAGCTACCGGAACGCAGGTGCTGGTCACGGCGACGGCCAGCGAGCCCTCTGCCCAGATCTCGCAGTTACAGGTTTGGGACGACACCACGGGGCAGAGACTTGCCGTGGTCAATGGCCCTTCCGTCAACCAGACGTTTACGCTGGCTGCCGGAGTGCATCGGCTCATTGTGGAAGACCTGAGCACGAGCACGTTCCAGGTGCTGCATAAATCGAGCGTGGATATCACTGTTGGTGCATCAGTTGTCGCGGACGGAGTCACCATCACCAGTCCCACACAAAATGCAGCTACCGGACAACAGGTGCTGGTAACCGCCACGGCCCATGAGTCGTCTGCCCAGATCTCGCAGTTACAGGTTTGGGACGATACCACGGGGCAGAGACTTGCCGTGGTCAATGGCCCTTCCGTCAACCAGGCGTTTACGCTGGCTGCCGGAGTCCATCGGCTCATTGTGGAAGACCTGAGTACGGGCACGTTTCAGGTGCTGCATAAATCGAGCGTGGACATCACTGTTGGTACACCCGTTGTCGCGGACGGAGTCACCATCACCAGTCCCACGCAAAATGCAGCAACCGGACAACAGGTGCTGGTAACCGCCACGGCCCATGAGTCGTCTGCCCAGATCTCGCAGTTACAGGTTTGGGACGATACCACGGGGCAGAGACTGGCCGTGGTCAATGGTTCTTCCGTCAATCAGACGTTTACGCTGGCTGCTGGAACTCACCGGCTCATTGTGGAAGACCTGAGTACGGGCACGTTCCAGGTGCTGCATAAATCGAGCGTGGATATCACCGTAGGCCCTTAGCGGGCCGACCCGATTACACTCGCGACAAACTGCTTTTAATCATTTCCCTGGCGGATGGTCGGTAATTTGGGAATCAGACGCCTGCGTGCGAAGATCCAGTCTCGAGGAGACGGTTATCATTTACAGGAAATCTGCGTGTGGGCGGCAAGCTCTCCTGGGGGGCACCAATTTCAGCCCGAGCTATTTCAGGGCAGAACCCAGGCGACAACGTATGAACAGGCATCGCACTATCCATATCCTGAGAGCTTTGTGGCACCCACTGGATTCGCGCTGGAAGGTCTAAAGATATGCGAAAAGGGTTTACAAGAAAACCGCAAGCGGACGGGCCCGCGACGCCAGCGAAGAACTACATAACGCCAGGCGGCCTGCAGCGCCTCAAAGATGAGCACCGGTTTCTGGTCACCAGGGAACGCCCAGCCGTGACGGAGGTGGTGGCGTGGGCCGCGAGCAACGGCGATCGCAGTGAAAACGCCGACTATCAGTACGGCAAGCGGCGGCTGCGCCAAATCGATGGACGGATTCGCTTTCTCACGAAGCGAATCGAGTCCGCGGAAGTGGTTGACCCGGAAACTCCGCGAGCGGGGAAGGCGGCGACGATGGCATTCTTCGGAGCGACCGTGCGCTATGCCAATGCCGCGGCAACGGAGCGAGTGGTGAGCATCGTGGGCACAGACGAGGTCGATCTCAACCGCAACCACATCAGTTGGGTGTCACCTCTGGGGCGCGCGTTGATGAAGTCGGCAGCGGGTGACACCGTAGTCCTTCAGGTGCCGGGCGGTACAGCATACCTGACCGTGCTGGAAGTGTGTTACGAGCGCATTTCGGTGGAACCGTTCCGTGAACCACCTGGAGCCGAGGCCTCGGCAAAGGGAGTCCCTCGCGGAGCCAATCCACCGGACGAAGTTTAGCGAAGTGGCATATGAACATTCCAGCCCCGCGCAAGGACGAATTGCTGGCGTGCTCTCCATGCGGTTTATGCGACTTTTTCTTTTCGAGCGACAGATTCACTCCTGGCTCGCATTGATTTGACGAGGTCGGCCGACGACGCTCCTTCAAGCGACAATCCGTAGCCAACTTCTCGCACGATGCGCTCCTTCAACGGTTGAATGAAGTGGATGCGGGTGTTGCGGCGTGTCACTTCCGGGGCTTTCAGGTACAGTTCGGCCAATTCCCGCGCCCGAGCGAGCGCCTTACCGTTCGGCACAACTTCGGCTACCACTCCCCATTCGTGTGCGGTACGCGCGGGCAGCGGTTGTGGGTTCAGCAGGAAGGCTTCCGCTCGTCCCGCTCCCGCGCGATAACTCCAGGTGGTAAAGATTCCGTCACCGGGGGCAACGCCCGCGGAGAAGTGGGCCACATCCTGGAAGGTCGCACCATCCGCCGCCACAATTACACTGGCAAGCAGCGCGTAGTCGGAATGCACATGGGCACGTCCCTCGATGGCCGCGATGACCGGCACGCGTATGTTGGCTATGTTTTCCAAAACCTGAACACCTTCGTCGTGAACCTGGCTCCAAACACCGGGATCGGCGACATCGCCGAAAGAAGACCAATCGACATCAGTAATAAACTCCCCACCTGCACCGGTGAGGATTACGATGCTGTTCGCGCGATCCTGCGAAATCCGGTAGAAGGCATCGACAAGTTCCGTGTGGGCCTGCGCGGACATAATGAACGGCCCGCCGTTGCTGTGGAACTCAGCAACGAGCACACCTTTGTCATCTCGGGTCAGCTTTAGGTTGTGATATGCAGTGAAGTAGTCACTTTGAAGTTGCATCGTACTCTCCTCTCTGATTTGGCTGTTCTGCCGCGGACCAATCCCGTGATTAGAATCCGCAACTGCCGGAGAGTTGTCCAACGGATGGTGTCGTTCGTGTTTACAGCGGGCGGCTCATTGTACTCAGCTGGCTACAGCAAAATCCGAAGACAGTCTGCTCACCTTCACCACCGTTCCTGACCCGATTCCCCATATACATAGATGGGTTGCAATCCCGTCAAGCGCGGACTGTGCGAACGACCGGAAGACTGGGAATGGAGCAGCTTTCGCCATTACGCGACGGGTTGTGCCGGATGAGTCGAGATTGAGTCCGAGTGGACCGCGCGCCAGCGTGAGCGAGCCGAAGGGAAACTCCCTTCTGCCATAGAAGTTCCCCACTCAAGCCAAAACTATGTTTGAATTGATTGGATAAGAGGAAAGGCTCCGACCGACACAGTATTCTTGGTTTGACGAAGAAGAACCACTGGGAAGAAAGGAGCCTTCAATGATGATTATAGGGTGTGATTACCATCCCAGTTGGCAACAAATCGCCTTGGTCGACACAGAGACGGGAGAAACCGGAGAACGGAAGTTGATGCATGGCGACGGAGAAGCCGAGCGATTTTATCGTCAGCTGGCGGAGC